>Ga0157371_10000201_pt1 | contig 87780 bp, 87 predicted proteins | sample C45metaG_FD_113462 | JGI IMG/M metagenome (GOLD analysis project Ga0157371, IMG submission 113462) | Corn rhizosphere microbial communities from Kellogg Biological Station, Michigan, USA - C4-5 metaG | ecosystem: Host-associated > Plants > Roots > Rhizosphere > Soil | place: USA: Michigan...
AGAATCCTGAGAATGAGATTAAAAAACTAAAAAATATGAAAAAACAGTAATTAGGTATATAAAAAGAAGGCGAAATAAAAGTGAACCCGGATTTTGAATACAAAATCTTTTACCAATTGGGGAAGTAATGAGACCGGATGGTAAAAAATACAATCGATATTTAATCCCCAAAAAAATATCTGAAAAATGTTCAGTGTCCAAAGTTGCAAATCACAGGTTTTTTATTTTGAAGCAGAGAGCAAAGAGAAAAACAAAGATGGCACACCTATAGACTATATTACTTTGGAGTACCATAAAGATACGCATAGAATTATATTCCGGATTTCGAATCATGCAGAAGAATATGGTGAAACTTCTGATTATATTTATTTGGACTCATCATTGAATAATCGATTTATACATTTATATCATCGTAATAAATCTTCTTTTTACATGGATGGATTGTATCATCTTCCTATAGGAGGTTTTGAAAAATTATATTACCCCAGAATGAGACGTGAGGGAGAAGATGAAGAGGAATACATCTATCACAAAGAATTAAAAGAGATGGATAATAACCAACAAGAATTGTATATCAGTAATGATAGGTATTATAGTTATAAAATACTATTAAAAGAAGTGGTAGATTCGGTTGAAGATTTTGATGATTACAACAGAGAAACTTGTTTCCATTATATTTATGCAATTTATATAAAAGATTACAAAGAGATTGAAGGATTTATAAAAGAAAAGGTTTGATAATTCTAAAATATGGTGAAAAAAAATGGCACCAACTGTCTTTAGTTGGTGCCATTTGGCTTCTGTACCCAGTGCCGGAATCGAACCGGCACATCTTTCGATACTAGAGTTTGAGTCTAGCGCGTCTACCAATTCCGCCAACTGGGCTGATGTTTGTTTTAAATTGGTGTGCAAATATAGGATTATTTTCTAACCGATGAAAATGAAAATGAATTATTTTTATCATTAGATCGTAACCTTGTGTGAATCAGAAAAATATTTTTCCTAAAATTCTATTTCCAGTCCATCATAAGCCAGATGAATGTTCTCTGGAAGCTCATTTTCGACCTCTTCGTGGAAGCCAAGATGATGACTGATATGAATCAAGTAAGTTTTTTTCGGTTTTAATTCCTCAACCAACTCCAAAACCTGAGGCAAAATAAAATGCGAATGATGAGGTTCCGTTTTTCTCAGACAATTAATAATGAAATAATCCAGATTCTTCAGCTTCTCTTTCTCCTTATCATCAATTTTACTGGCGTCAGTGATGTAAGCCAGATTTTTAAATTTAAAGCCAAGAATATTAATCTCAGAATGAATAATGTCAATCGGCTGAACGTCCACTTCATCAAAAAGTCTAAATTTTTCATCGGCTTCAAACAAATCAAAACTTGGCGCGCCGGGATATTTATGTTCTCGGAAAGCGTATGGAAAACGGTCTTTGATTTCTGATGCAACTCTGGAATTGCAATAGATCGGCATCGAAGCTTTATTTTTGAAAATTAAAGGGCGCAAATCATCCAAACCGATTATATGGTCATTATGTTCGTGCGTAATCAGAACCGCATCGATTTGTTCCTCGTTATTGGTCAGCATTTGCTGGCGAAAATCAGGACCGCAGTCGATTAATATTTTCTTTCCGGAGTCAGAAGTGATGAGGGCAGAAGTGCGTAAACGCTTATCTTTTTGGTCTTTAGAAAGGCAGACCGGATGATGGCTCCCGATAACAGGAATGCCTTGTGATGTTCCGGTGCCTAAAAATTTTAAAAGCATTTTTATTATTGCTGTTATTTTGGTAAATTTACAAAATAAATCTAATTCTTCGTGATAAAGCCAAAACTTACCCCTAAGCAGAAAGCATTAGCCATCAATTTAGATTCATCCATCTACGGAACTTTTGCGGAGATAGGAGCGGGTCAAGAAACTGTGAGACACTTTTTCCGGGCTGGCGGTGCTTCTCAAACGATTGCAAAGGCAATGTCTGCTTATGATAAGGATTTTTCTGATGCCATCTACGGTACCGAAAATAAAAACCGGTATGTAACGCAAAACCGACTGCGTAAAATGTTGCGCTATGAGGTGGCTCTTATCGAGGAAAGAATTCCAAGAGAGAAAAATCCGGGTAAAAAATTCTTTTCTTATGCCAATACGGTAACAACCATCAATTTTGATAAAACGTCAAAAGGCCATGGTTGGGTCGGTGTAAGATTTCAAAATTCTGAAAACGAAGAATATAACGAAATCATCATCCACGTAAAATTCAAGGAAACCAATCCTACTTTGCAGCAGGAAACCTTGGGAAGTCTGGGCGTTAATCTGATTTACGGCGCCTATTTTTATACAGATAATCCAAGAATTCTTGTCGAATCTTTGTACGATGATCTTTCTCTGGACAGGTTGGAGATTGATATGATAGATTTCAGCGGACCGGCTTTCCAGTATGTGGATAACCGTTTGATGAGTCTTCAGCTCGTAAAATTGGGAATGACCGATGCGGTAATTTTTAATTCTCAGGGGAATAATATGTTGCCCGCTGATATCCTTTACAAGAAAAATATTTTTGCAGTAAGAGGAAGTTTCCGTCCTGTAACACGTGTGAATATCGATATGTTCGAGCACGGTCTCGATATGTTCAATCAGGATAATTCCTGCGACCACGATAATACGCAGATTCTTTTCGAAATTACGATTTCAAATCTAAGAGCGGCTGGCGATATTGATGAAAGAGATTTCCTGGATAGAGTTGATATTTTGGGAACTTTGGGTTATACCGTGATGATTTCCAATTTCTCAGAATATTACCGGATGGTAGATTATTTCTCAACATTTACGAATCAGCATATCGGCGTTGCAATGGGGGTTAATAATATGCTGGACGTTTTTGATGAGGAATATTACAAAAATCTTCCGGGTGGCATTTTGGAGGCTTTTGGAAAGTTCTTCAAAAAAGATATGCGCGTTTATCTTTATCCTTATAAAAATCCGGAGAATGGCGAATTGCTGACTTCAGAAAACCTGAAAGTGCAGGATAATCTGAAAGAATTATACAAATATTTCAAACTCAATAAGAGAATCGTCGATATCTCCAATTACAATCCGAAATTCTTGGAAATATATTCCAGAGAAATACTTAAAAAAATCGTTACCCACGAGTTGGGCTGGGAAGACGAATTACCAAAAAGCGTGGCCGAAATGATAAAAGAACGCGGAATGTTCGGCTACAAACAACTAACTTTTGAAGGATTAAATTAACAACAATGGTAGAACTTAAAAAAAGACTTTCTGTAATTTTGGAAAGTCCACAAGATACAAATGTAAAACTTCTGAAAATCTGTCAGTTACTCGATAAAGAAATCGATTATTACAACTGGACAGGTTTTTATTTCAAAAACGGCGACAAAGACGAGTTGGCGCTTGGGCCTTATGTGGGAGCAGTGACAGACCATGTGATTATTCCGTTTGGAAAAGGCATTTGCGGTCAGGTGGCCGTTTCCGGAGAAACTTTCGTAGTTCCTGATGTTCATTCTCAGGATAATTATTTGTCGTGTTCCATCGATACTAAAGCGGAAATCGTGATTCCAATCTTCAAAAACGGAGAAAATATTGGACAAATCGATATAGATTCTCACACCATCGACCCTTTCACAAAAGAAGATGAAAAATTGCTGAACTGGCTTTGTGAGGAGGTTGCGAAGATTTTGTAACCCACAAACTTTAACAATATATAAAAGTCGCTATTTTTGCGACTTTTTTTATGTGTTGACTTCTTTCAAAAGGAGTTGATAATACTTACCACACTTCGCCAAGTGCGTCCCATACCACGAAAAAGCTTCACCATCAACAATCATAATTTTCTGATTCTCACAAATTTCCTGAATCTCAGTAATATGTTTTTCTTTGAATGGAAAAGGCTCTGACGAAAGAAAGATCAAATCAGCATCTCTTAAATTTTCCAACTGAACTTCGGGATAACGTTTTTGATTTTTAAACAGATTTTCAAATCCCAGTTCCTCCAGAATCCTCGAAATAAAAGTATCGCCACCAACTGTCATATAAGGATTTTTCCAGATCAGATAAGCGACTTTCAGGCATTTTTCAGATTTAGGAATGTCAAAAGCTTCGTAAGTTTTAAGATTGAAAAATTGAGCTTTTTCCTCTTTTCCAAAAATGTGACCAAGTTGTTTTAGTAAATAATAATTATCTTCCAAGGTTTCCACATTTGTTACCAAAACTTTGAAATCTTTCATCAATTCTTCAACCTGTTCTTTAACGTTTTCCTCTTTGTTGGCGATAATAAGGTCTGGTTTCAGAGATCTGATTTTATCAAGACTAAGGTTTTTTGTTCCGCCAATTATTTCAACTTCATCAACCAAATCTTCTGGATGAATACAAAATTTCGTCCGGCCGATAATCTCATCAGTCGTCAAACCCAAATCAAACAAAGCTTCCGTAATCGAAGGAACAAGTGAAATAACTTTCATAAATAAAAAACTCTCTCAAAAATAAGAATTTCTGAAAGAGTAAATATTTGGAAAAATTAATGATTAATCTTCTTTCTTAGTCGCTTTTTTTGCAGCAGGCTTTTTAGCAGCAGGTTTTTCTTCCTTAATTTCTTCTGTTTTTTCAGCAGCTTTTTTAGCCGGTGCTTTTTTAACAGCAGGTTTTTTCTCTGCTTTTTCTTCCGTTTTTTCCTCAGCTTCAGCCACTTCTACAGCTGGAGCTTCTGGTTTTACAAAACTTTCCGGAGTGATGTAACCTGCCTTGTGAAGCAAATTGTACCATTGAGCCAATTTCTTGATATCAGACTCATATACTCTTTCCAAATCATAGTTAGGAAGAGATTCTGCCATAAAAGCTCTTAGCTCGTCGCTGGAAGATTTATGACTGATGGTTGGTTTGTAATCGTATTTTTTAGCAATATTTTCGAACACTTCAAACAAAGGAACTTCTTTATCAAATGTGAACATTGCGATGTTATCCAACAAGCTCACTTGGCTTGAGTTGGAGATGCTTGCTTTTTTCTTAGTCGTGATATCCTCAACTATAAAACCGTTTTTAAGTTGAGAAACCAATTTGAAAAGTCCCGGCTTTCCGGAGATTGAAATAATTTTTTCTAACTGCATTTTAATATTTTTCTTTAGTAATTTTTTCTTTAGTTGACAGTTGTCAGTTGATGGTTGATTGTTGAATGTTTTGACTCAAGAAAACGTCCATCTCCCATCATCCAACATCCATCTTATTTAGGAAACCTCATTTTATAACTCACGTTCACTTCGCCATTAGCGATTTTCTGAAGTTTTCCTTTCACGATTTTTTTCTTCAAAGCGCTCAGGTGGTCTGTGAAAAGAATCCCTTCGATGTGGTCGTATTCGTGCTGAATAACCCTCGCTCTGATGTCCTGAAAAGTATCGGTGTGTTTTACGAACTTCTCGTCATAATATTCGATTTTGATAACCGATTTACGCTTAACATCCTCGCGAACTTCTGGGATACTCAGACATCCTTCATTGAATTTCCATTCCTCGCCAGACTCTTCCAGGATTTTGGCATTGATAAAAACCTTCTTGAAATCTTTCAATTCCTCGGCAATATCTTCATAATCCTCATCATCTGCAAGCGGAGAAACATCGATTATAAAAAGACGAATATCCAACCCGATCTGAGGCGCTGCTAAACCAATTCCGTTGGCACCGTTCATGGTCTCGAACATATTTTCGATAAGCGTTTGCAACTCAGGATAATCTTGGTTGATTTCCTGTGCTTTTTTTCTCAAAACATTGTCGCCAAAGGCTCTAATTGGTAGAATCATCTTTTTTGGTCTAAAAAATTTTGCAACAATATTGTCGCGCTTACTTTGTCAATCAATCCTTTTTCCTGTCTCTGCTTCTTGCTTTTTCCGCTTTGGCTAATGAAAAAAGAAGCCATTTTGGAAGTGAAACGCTCATCCAGACGATTGATTTTCTTGTCAGGAAATTCCTTCTCAAAAACTAAAATAAATTTCTGAATCTCAGTTTCGATGTCGGACATATTTCCTTTCAAATCTGTGGGAAGTCCGATGACGATTTCGTCTACAGCGTTTTCAGAAAAATAAGTTTTCAGAAAATCAACCAATTTCGGGGTTTCCACTGTCGTCAGTCCGCTTGCAATAATTTGCATATCGTCTGTTACAGCGATTCCCGTTCTTGCTTTTCCGTAGTCGATGGCTAGGATTTGTCCCATAAGTCTGCAAATTTACAAAAATTTTCAGCTTATGAAAATTAAAAAAGCCTTGCAATCACAATCGGGTTGGCAAGGCTTTTTCTCTATGTAAAATGAATTTAGTTTTGTTTCATTGCCTCAACCAATTTTCTAATTCGCTCAATATATTTTCCATAAAAATGCTGGAACCACCAGTTTCCAATGAAGTAGAGCAAAGACAAACCAAACAAAACAGAACCAATGAAAACCATCGCCAAATAAGCATTGGTGTAATGATGCGTTGCAGGAATCGATTCTATCACAATGATCATTTCGCACACAAAAAACGGAATAAAACTGAGATAAAAAGAAAGATAGTATTGTTTGTTCAATTCAAATTGATGCAACAAATCTTTGAGAGAATCATAAGTTCCTAAAGTCGGATTGCTGATTTCTTTGTACAGTTTGAAAAATTTACTGAAGAAGAAAGCCGTCACCATCGCCATAGAAATCACCAAAATCTCAATGTACAAATTGAATCTGAAAGGCGACGGGAAAAACCAAATCACAACCAAAATAAAAGGCATCAAAATAACCGTGGACCAAAACTCATAACGCATATTTCTCCGAATCCTTTCCAGCGGATTGTGGATTTGTCTCTGTCTCTCGGGCGAAATCTCCGGCGTCTCGGAAACATCTTCCTTACTCCAAAGTGATTTTATATGATCTAAGTCCATATTTTTGATAGTTGATAGTTGATAGTTGATAGTTGATAGTTGATGCTGTCTAAAAAACTTTGTCAAGCTGAGGCTCGAAACCCAAACACTTTTTTCTTTTGCCTTTCATCTTTTGTCTTGAATTAACTCCTTCAGCTTTTCCTTCGCCCTATTCAGTTTCACTCTCGCGTTGCCTTCTGAAATTCCCATTTGTTCCGCCATTTCTTTACCCGAAAAATCTTCCAAATAATAGAAAATCAAAGCTTTGTCAATGGGGTTCAGTTTTTGGATGGCTTCATACATTTGCTTCAGTTTTTGCTCATCTTCCAGGTTGTAAATATCCTCTTTGATTCTGTAAACCGAAACATCATCATTCTGAATAAAACGCCGTCGCTTCTCAGATTTCAGGAAAATAATTGCGGTATTGAGCGCAATTCTGTAAAGCCAGGTCGAGAATTCAGACTTCCCTTCGAAACTTGAAAACGATTTCCAAACCTGATAAACAATCTCCTGAAAAAGGTCATTCTGGTCATCGCGATTATCCATATACATCTTAGAAATCTTAAAAATGATTCCTTTATGCTTCTCGATTTTCGCCAAAAATTCTTTCTCAGATGACTGCATTATGGTTTTAACTCTGTTCGGTTAGTCATAATAAATAAAATTTGTTACAAAATAAATCAAGAAACAAGACAAAAGGCAAAAGTAAAAAGCCCTTAACACTCAAACTCAAAACACTCAAAACACTTATTTGGGCGCCTATTTCCGCCTTCCACTCCCGCTATTTTTTGCTTTTGCTTTTCCAGCCACAAAAAAATGAGCTCCGTTCAAGTCGGGGCGCGCTTCGCAAAGTTTGAACATTTGTCTTTCAATCAAAATTTCCAGTCATTGAAATGAACGTGATTTTAGCAAAAATATCGTCTTTGATGAGTTTTATGTCTTTGTGAACCTTAAAAATATCTTCAATAAGCTCAAAAAAACCTTTGCGCTCTTTGCATTCAAAAAAACACACTAATTTTTCATATTTTTGTAAATCAATTATCATTCATCAACCATCATTTACAACCAAAATCGATGTCTTTAAAAATCTCAGGACTAACCAAGAAATTCGGCGAACAAGTGGCGCTGAACGATATCAATATAACGATTTCAAATAACGAAATCATCGGACTTCTCGGCCCCAACGGTGCGGGAAAATCCACGTTGATGAAATCCATCACAGGCGTTCTGAAAATAGATGAAGGCGAAATTCTCCTCGATGAAAAAAACATTTCAGAAAACGAAATCGAATCGAAAAAGAAAATCGGTTTTCTGCCGGAGAACAATCCGCTTTACAACGAGATGTTTGTGAAAGAATATCTGCAGTTTGTGGCGAATCTTCATCAAGTTAAAAATGAAAGAGTAGAGCAGGTGATTAATTTGGTTGGGATTACGCCGGAGAAATCAAAGAAAATCTCGCAGCTTTCCAAAGGTTACAAACAAAGAGTTGGACTCGCGCAAGCTATTCTTCACGAGCCGGATTTATTAATCCTAGATGAACCAACCAACGGACTCGACCCAAATCAAATCGTAGAAATCCGAAATGTCATCAAAGAAATCGGAAGAGAAAAAACGGTGATTCTCTCCACGCACATTATGCAGGAAGTAGAAGCACTTTGTTCGCGCGTGATTTTGATTCATCAAGGAAAAATATTACAGGATTCCCCAATTTCTGAGTTCAAAGGGAAATTCGCAAGTCTGGAAGAGGCTTTCCAGAGTTACACGGGTTCAAAAACTAAATCGTCTAATTATTTAGTTTTTGACCTTTATTCATTTATTTTAAAAAATGAAGAGAACGACAGTGATTTTTGGACACAAGGTGGTGGGTTTGAAGTTATTAATAGAATGTTATTTGACTTTAATGAAAATGATTGGAATGATTTAAGTAATGATTTGAATAATTGGACATCTTTTCAGATTGAATTATTCTGTAACGGTTTATTATGTGTGGATTATTATGAAAGAAATTATAATGAAGAAGAAATCGAAAATTTAGAAAATAGGTTTTTGATAATTTCGACCCTTTTAAGAATAGGAGAAGCCGAAGGAGAAATCTCAAATAATATTGAAGATTTTCTTAGGATATATTTTCCAAAAATTGATTCAGAAAACACAAAAGTTGTAAACAGTATTAAAGAATTAAAAAAATGGAATGATAATCAGCAGTGGATAAATGGAAGAACACAAGAAAAAGTTAAAAGCCCATTTACAGAAACGATTGAAAACGCATATAGAAAAGTTTGTAAATAAGATTTTTATTATTAATTTATAGATTTACTAACCTAAGTATTTTCAACAATAAAATAAAAATTGCACACTTTGCGTTAAAAGTAATAAGACTTGAACTTCGCTCAAATCATCCTCCCACTCAATCTCAAAGGAACTTTCACGTACAAAGTTTCAGCAGATTTTTTGGATAAAATCGAAGTTGGAATGCGAGTCTTGGTTCCGTTTCGCGGAAAGAAAATCTACACGGGAATAATTGCTGAACTTTTCGATGATTTCGAAGAAACTTTTGTGCCTAAAGAAATCATTAATCTTTTAGACAATCAGCCAATTGTTCCGAAACAGCAGCTGGAATTCTGGAATTGGATGAGTTCCTATTATCTCTGCAATCTCGGCGAAATTTACCGTTTGGCGTTTCCGTCTTCTCTGAAATTAGAAAGTGAAACTTATGTCCGGTTATTATCCGAAAAAACCATCGACTGGCAAAATCTGGATGCGAATGAGACTTATCTCTTACAAGCGTTGGAAGTTCGTCAAATGTTGAATCTTCAGGAAATTGAAGCCTTCATTCCGAAAAAAGAAATCATCAAAACTATCAATGCGCTGATTGATGAACGTTATATTTCGGTAGACGAAAAAATCACTGAAAAATATAAGGCCAAGGAAATTGCATACCTGCGAATCAATCAGGAAGAATTAAAAGTTAGAAATAATCTCGCGGAAATCATTTCGAGTCTGAAAAATGCGAAAAAACAGCAGGAATTATTTCTTTTAATATTAGATAAAGAAACCGAAAATCCTGAGAAACCAATCCGGAAATCCGAAATTTTTGAGGAAGGAAATTTCAATCAATCTCAAGTTAAATCTTTGATTGAAAAAAAATTGATTCAGGAATATTATCTTGAAAAAGGCAGAATCGAATCTTACGAAGGCGAAATTGAAGCGATTGAAGAACTGACGGTAACTCAGAAAACTGCGATTTCAGAAATCAATCAGGCTTTTGAGGAAGACAAAAATGTGTTGCTTCACGGCGTGACTTCATCGGGGAAAACTCATATCTATCTTGAGAAAATTGAAGATTGTGTGAACGCCGGAGAAAATGTGCTTTTGATGTTGCCGGAAATTGCGTTGACGAAACAAATCACCATCCGACTCGAAAAAAAGTTCGGAAAAAAACTCGGATTTTATCATAATAAACTGACGGATTTTGAAAGGGTAGAAGTCTGGCGGAAAATCAAGAAAAATGAACTTCAAATCTTGATTGGAACGCGGAATGCTTTGTTTTTGCCTTACGAAAATCTCGGATTGATTATTGTGGACGAAGAGCACGATTCGGCGTACAGACAGCGTGACCAGAATTTCTTTTTCAATGCCAAAGATTCTGCGATGATGCTGGCGGATTTTTATCAATCCAGATTGATTCTTGGTTCAGCAACGCCTTCTCTGGAAAGTTATGATTTGGCGATGAAAGATAAACTGCGTTATGTAGTTTTGAATGAACGATTCGGGAAAGTTGATTTGCCGAAGTTTGAATTAATTGACATAAAAGAAGCGCAGAATCAGAAGAAAATCGTTGGGAATTTCAGTCAGAAAATGATTGACGAAATCAACCTTCAACTCGAAGAAAAAAAACAAACAATAATTCTTCACAACCGCCGTGGTTATGCCAATGTTATTGAATGTGAAACCTGTGGTCACGTAACTTATTGCAGTAATTGCGATGTGGTGATGACGTATCATAAAGCATCCAACGAACTGAAATGCCATTACTGCGGACATCGTGCTGGAAAACCCAATTCTTGCCCAAGTTGCAACAGCGATAATCTGAATACGCGTGGAATCGGCGTAGAACAAATCGAGGAAGAAACTCAGAAAATATTTTCAGATTCTGAGGTTGACAGAATGGATGTGGACTCGATGCGCAAGAAATTTGCCTACGAAAAACTCTATGAAAAACTGGAAAATGGCGAAACCAATATTTTGGTTGGAACGCAGATGATTTCCAAAGGTTTGGATTTTGAAAACATAGAATTGGTCGCGATTCCAAAAGCAGATGCGATGATTCACGTTCAGGATTTTCGGGCAGAAGAAAGAGCTTATCAGTTGATTACGCAGGTTGCGGGAAGAGCTGGAAGAGTTTCAGGGAATGGGAAAATTTTGATTCAGACTTATAATCCCTCACATTCGGTTTTTGAATTAATTAAAAATCAGAATGTTAAAGAAATCTATGATTATTTCTTGGAGGAAAGGAAAAAGTTTTTCTATCCGCCATTTGTGAAATTGATAATGATTGAACTGAAACACACGAAAGAAGACAAGGTGAACCGTTCTTCTCAGTTTTTGGGTTCGATTCTCAGAAAATATATTCCGGAAGAATGCATTCTTGGTCCAGAAAAATCCCCGATTGCAAGAATCAACAATCTGTATCAATACCAGATATTACTTAAATTTCCGAAAAACAAAAACTATAAAATCTACAAAGAATTAGTTCTGAAATCTTTGGAAGAATTCGATGAGATTACAGCTTACAAATCCATTAAAAAAGATTTTATCGTCGATTTTTAACTGTTTTTAACAAATTTTCAGGTTTTTTATTATAGTTACTATTACTTTCGGTAGCAATATTCTCTAACTTTACTTAGTTATGATTATAGGATTGAACCATCTTAAATCCTAATTAATAAAAATTCAATAAAAATTGTAATTGTTTTGAGAATGAATAAAATCAAAAATTATTTTTCCATCATCGCAATTGGTTTCTCCTCATTTGTGTTTTCGCAAGGGAGCGTCGCAGTTTCTACTTATCCGCAAGTTGCTGACCAGCAAATACTTGTCAAGGATATTACCGCAGAAAAGGCGCTGTTGTCTCCGAAAGAACAGATTGAGTTTAATATCAATAAGATGTTTACAGACCCGGTTCTGAGAAATGCCAACTGGGGATTTGTGGTTTATGACCCAAAAACAGAGAAAATCGTAACGGGCTACAACGAAACAGCACCGTTAATTCCTGCTTCGACTACCAAATTATTAACTACAGAAACTGCATTTTCTCTGTTGGGAACACAGTACAGATGGAATACACAACTTGAATATTCGGGAGCAATTGATGCAGAAGGTGTTTTGACTGGGAATCTCTACATCGTTGGAAGTGGCGACCCGTCTTTGGGAGGAAACAGAGGTGGCGCAGCAAGTTATGGGCAGATTGTCAGCCAATATCTTGATGCTATTCAGCAAAAAGGAATTAAGAAAATCACGGGTGACATAATTATCCAAACGGCGATTTTTAAAGAGAACAAAACGGCTGAATTACCACAGAATATCGTTTGGCTGGAGCAGAAAAATTATTTTCTTCCTGCTGGCACAACCAAAGATATTGACCCGCGAAATGAAAAAATGTTGGTGAATCAATCGAATAATCCATTTAATCAGCAAAAGAAATATTTTTACATTTCCCCTTATGCCAACAAATTGGTTTACGCTGATAAATTCGAAGGTGCCTGGGTAACGACGAAAGTGGCTGAACCGCCTGCATTTTTGGCAAATAAATTGAGAGAAAGCTTAGTTAAAAATAAAATCGCAGTTTCAGGAAAAGTGACTCCAAAAATTGTAGATATAGAACCGGAACCAAGAGAAATTTTGACCACTTACAAATCGCCGACCTTGGCAGAAATCGTGAATTATACCAATCAAAGAAGTGATAACGGTTATGCTGAAGCTCTCCTGAAATCTAATGGTTTCCAAAAATTAGGCGACCAAACTGTAGAATCAGGAAGATTAGCTGTGACAGGACATTTGCAATCGATAGGTTTCGATGTCAATGGACTGAATTATATGGACGGAAGCGGACTGTCAAAAGCGCACACCGTGACACCGATTTCGCAAGCAAAGTTTTTAGCCAAAATGATGAAATCACCTTATTACAAAGAATATTTTGAATCTTTGCCCATCGCAGGACAATCCGGAACTTTGAAACATATGTTTATGGTCAATTCCAATGGACAGATTTTTGCTAAAACTGGTACTTTGAACGGTGTGAAATGTCTGGCAGGTTACATCAAAACAAGAAATAACAGAACATTGGCTTTCTCTCTTTTGATTAACAAATTTTCTGGATCCGTTGCTCAGGTGAAAGACAGAATGGAGCAGTTGCTTGACCCAACATTAGATTTGTAAAAATCAATGTTTTATAAAATAAAAACTCATCTCGTCGGGATGAGTTTTTTTTGTAGCTTTGATTCAAATTTTTTAATAATGAAACAAATTTATAATTTATTGATAGTGTTCCTAACTATTGGTAATTTTTTTGGTCAAAATTCTAATATTGACCGAAAAGCATTGATAGAATCGGAAAAGAAAGCTGCGTCCCGATCTATTCTTGATTTTAATGTAAATCCTAATACGTTAAATTATGATTTACAGTATGTTAGAATGGAGTTCGATCTCGACCCAACGCAGCAGTTTGTTTCAGGGACAATGACTTCTCATTTTAAAATGTTATCAAATTCTTCCAATATTTATTTTGATCTGGCAAAAAATCTAACAGTTTCTGATGTTAAATACCACGGACAAAATCTCTCTTTTCTACAACTAGATACGGACGAGGTAAAAATTAATTTTCCCGCAGCAATACTTGCGCAATCTACAGATTCTTTGTCGATTACTTATAGCGGTGTTCCCGACAGTTCTGGTGCGTTTGCAAGTTTTGAAGCAGGATTTACACCTGCTGGAGATCCTGTTCTGGCGACATTATCTGAGCCTTACGGTGCCAAAGGCTGGTGGCCAACAAAGCAGAGCATGAATGACAAGATAGAAAAAATGGACATCAAAGTAACAACTCCTGCTCAATATACAGTTGGATCCAATGGAAAACTAATGTCTGAAACCATTTTAGGAAATGGAAAAAAGCTCACATACTGGCAAACCAATTACCCGATCCCAGCCTACCTTTTTGCTTTAGGAATTTCCAATTATACAAAGATGAATTCTACCATCACAACAACTGGAAGTTCTTTTCCTTTCCTCAATTACGTGTATCCTGCTACTGCGACTCCAGATACGCAGGCTAGCCTTGACTGGACAGCTAGCTGTATGCAGAATTTTGAAGACAAATTTGGACTTTACCCATACAGAAATGAAAAATATGGACATATGCAGTTCAATTGGGGCGGCGGGATGGAGCATGCAACAATGACCTCAATGGTGAGTTTTGGTGAAAGATTAATTTGTCACGAGCTGGCACATCAATGGTTTGGAGACAAATTGACTTGTGGCGCGTGGAATGATATTTGGCTGAATGAAGGTTTTGCGACTTTTGGAGAACATGTGACTTATGAAAAATTATTAATGAGCCCAGCTCAGTTTCAAAGTTATCTTGCAGGTCAGATCAGCGATATCACAAGTGATCCAGGTGGAAGTGTATATGTTCCTGATTCAGGTTTGAGTAATATTAATAGAGTTTTTGACGGCAGATTGACTTATGCAAAAGGTGGCTATGTCCTAAGAATGATAAAATGGATTCTTGGTGATGATCAATTCTATAGTGCAATAAAAGCTTATCAGGATAATCCGGCTTTTGCTTATAATTATGTTAAGACTCCTGATTTTAGAAATTTTTTAAGTAATTATACAGGAAGGGACTTTACAGATTTTTTTAATGATTGGATTTATGGCGAAGGCTATCCAAGTTATCAGATAAGATGGACACAAAACTCAACTACAAAAAAAATGACGCTCCGTGTTGGGCAGACTCAAAGCAGTTCTACAGTTAGTTTCTTCGAAATGCCTTTGCCTATCAGAGTTTCCGGATCTGGCGGACAGACTGCCTATTTTGTTTTGAATCATAATTCCAATAATCAGTATTTCACACAAGACGTTGGTTTCGACGTGACAAGTGTGACCTTCAATTATGAGAGACAGCTCTTAACAAAAGGTTCAACCGTGGTTCGAGATAACAATTTGGCTGTGTCGGATATATCTAAAGATAAGATAAATGTTTATCCAAATCCGGCAAAATCATTCATCAAGATCTCAGGTTTAGAAAAAACTGCCGATTATGAGATATTCTCTATTGATGGTAAATTAATCAAAAAAGGAAATTCAAATCCAGATTCAGAAATCAACATTTCGACATTGGTAAAAGGTACTTATATTTTGAAATTTAATGATCAATCTGTTAAGATTATTAAAGAATAATTTAAAAGTTAATATATCACAAAAAAGCACTTTATAACGGTGCTTTTTTTATTTTTGTTAAAATCGAAAATCAATAAAAATGATATCACAAAAATTCCTTGAGAATATTCAAAATGAATTAACAAACATAGAAAACGACGGACTTTTCAAAAAAGAAAGAATCATCACTTCCCAGCAAAGTGCAGAAATAGAAGTGGCGGGAAAGAGACTTTTGAACTTTTGTGCCAACAATTATTTGGGATTATCCAACAATCCAGAAGTGATGAAAGCTTCGCAAGATGCAATCCAATCGCACGGTTATGGTATGTCTTCTGTTCGTTTTATCTGTGGAACTCAGGATATTCATAAAGATTTGGAAGCTAAGATTTCCAATTTCTTAGGAATGGAAGATACAATTCTTTATGCAGCTTGCTTCGATGCGAACGGCGGTGTTTTCGAACCATTATTTTCAGATGAAGACGCCATTATTTCAGATGAACTGAATCATGCTTCAATCATTGATGGCGTGAGACTTTGTAAATCTGCAAGATACCGTTACAAAAACAACAATATGAAAGATTTGGAAGCACAATTGATAGCAGCTTCCGAAAAAAATCACCGATTCAAAATCATCGTGACCGACGGCGTTTTCTCAATGGACGGAATCGTTGCTGACCTAAAAGGCGTTTGCGATTTAGCTGACAAATATGATGCCTTGGTAATGGTGGACGATTCCCACGCAACTGGATTCATCGGAAAAACCGGACGCGGAACACACGAAGCAAACGACGTGATTGGAAGAGTCGATATCATTACTTCAACATTAGGAAAAGCTTTAGGTGGTGCGTTAGGCGGATTCACTTCTGGAAAAAAAGAAATCATCGATATGCTGAGACAACGTTCTCGTCCTTATTTATTCTCAAATTCATTAGCACCAGGAATTGTCGGTGCAGCGTCCAAAGTTTTGGATATGATTTCCGAAGATACTTCGTTGAGAGACAAAGTAATGAAAAACGCAGCATATTTCCGAAAAGAAATGAAAACCAAAGGTTTCGATATTCCAGACGGCGACGCAGCGATTGTTCCTGTGATGTTGTACGATGCAAAATTAGCACAGGAAATGGCTGAGAAACTTGTTTCAGAAGGAATTTACGTGATTGGATTCTTCTATCCGGTGGTTCCAAAAGGAAAAGCAAGAATCAGAGTTCAGTTGTCTGCAGCACATTCCAGAGAAAATCTTGACAAAGCGATTGCTGGCTTCGAGAAAGTAGGGAAGGAGTTAGGTGTTATTTCATAAAAACAGAAAAGCTTGCAATTCGTTGTAAGCTTTTTTTATAAACAAAAAGACCAGCAAAAAATGCTGGTCTTTTATATTTCAAGAAGAAAATCTCGGGATTATTTTTTACCTCCGTAAGACTTGTCTTTGATTCTTGCTTTTTTACCTCTAAGGTCTCTGAAGTAGTAGATTCTAGCTCTTCTAACTTTACCTTGTCTGTTAACTTCGATTTTTTGAAGTGCAGGCATATTGATAGGGAAAACTCTTTCTACACCTACATCACCAGACATTTTTCTGATAGTGAAAGTCTTAGTAAGACCAGTTCCTCTCAATTGGATTACAGTACCTTTGAAGAACTGAGTTCTTGTTTTAGCACCCTCTTTAATCTCGTAATACACAGTGATGGTGTCACCGGCTTTGAATTCTGGGAATTCTTTTTTCGTAATGTACTTATCTTGTACGTATTTTACTAAATCCATTTTTTGTAATAAAAAATTTGTTTTGTCAAGCCAAGCAACATTCACGTCCTTCGTCAGAGGTTGATTAACAGGTTGCAAAAATAAAAATAATTTTTAAAACCGCAATGACTTATTTCAATAAAATCACAACTTTTTTGAAGTCGAAATCATTAACCTAAAAATGTTATCGTACTGACATTAAGTCAAATAGCAAAAAGCCAAAAGCAAACCGCCAATGCTACTTGATTTCCAGCAACTCCACATCAAAAACCAAAGTACTGTTTGGTCCAATTTCTTTGCTTACTTCCTGCTCGCCATAAGCTAAATGTGGCGGAATCGTAAACCTGAATTTACTGCCGACAGACATCAGTTGCAAACCTTCTGTCCAACCTTTTATAACTCTGTTCAAAGGGAAAGAAGCTGGTTTTCCGCGTTTCACAGAGCTGTCAAAAACTTTGCTTGTAATTGTGGTTCCGTGATAATGGCATTTCACCGTACTTTTTGCCGTTGGTTTTGGCCCTTCAGTTTCCACCAAAATCTCATATTGTAAACCACTTGGCAAAATAACCACGCTTTCTCTTTTCCCATTTTCCACCAAATAATCCTGACCACTTCTTAGGTTTTTTTCAGCCAGTTCCTTTTTTCTTTTGAATAACAAATCTGCTACACCCATTTTAAATTTTTTCCAAAGGTATTTATTCTCAGTCGATTCATCAAAAAATTGCCATTATTTCCCGTAACTTTGATAAGGTGAATCAAGATAAAACAAGAGATTTGGAGCTTAAGCCCGCTGTCCACTATATCTTTTTTATTTTTCACAAGTTTTTTCACTTCGATTGAGCTTTAGTCTAAAAAAAATAAAAAAGGATGCCGTTCCCATCGGGGCTAGGGATTTCATCAAAGATCACGTTTTGTCCATCAAAACTAAAATTTGTCAAAAATGTGAAAATTTATAAGTTTTAAATATAACATATAGTTTGTCATTCCGTAGGAATCTCAACACACCATTAATAAATAGGTTTAGATTCCTCCGGAATGACAATATTGTGTTTGTAAATCTGCGTAATCTGCCCAATCTGCGAGAAGTAAATTGTATTATTTCTTATCTGAGCGTCAGCGCCTTTGTAAACCTAAAAAAATATTTTCATTATAATAAAAGAAAATCTTTGTGCACTTTGTGTTAAAAACTACCTTATTTCAAGAAAAATTATGAACAAAGAAATCGAAAACAAACTCATCCACAAAAACACCAAACCAACAAGTATGAGAATCCTGGTGTACGATTTTCTAAGCTCACAAGAAGTCGCAACTTCATTATCTGAAATCGAAAACCACTTCGACAACGCCGACCGAACCACAATTTACCGAACCTTAAAAACCTTCGAAGAAAAAGGAATCGTTCACAGCATTCAGGAAAACATAACTACCAAATACAAATTATGCCACGACGATTGTGACGAAAAAACACACAAAGACTGGCATCTCCATTTCTACTGTAAAATCTGCAAACAGACTACTTGTAAAGAAGATATCTCGTTCCCGGAAAGTATGAAAACCAATTCCAGAATCGATGAAATCCGATTATTCGCCAAAGGCATCTGCGAAAACTGCCTAGAATCAACATTCAACAATTAAAATAGTTCGTGTCAGTCTGAAACTCTCGAAGACTCCAAACATTATAAGCCAATCGCCAAAAGCTAATCGCCAGAAACGAACTCCACTTTGCAATAGCATTGCATTTGCATTAACAATATCTTTGTTAAAAATTATTTCGATATGGAAGAATGTTGCAGTACAAAACCGAAAAAAGAACACAACCACCAAGGTCACGACCACAGCGACCACGAGCATTCTCACGGTAATTCAAAAATTACATTATATATAAGTCTCATCATATTTTTCTTTGGACTTATTTTAGATTTCTGGATCAAAGCCGATTGGTTTACAAATAACGTATGGCTAAGATTCAGCTGGTATTTTGTGTCTTATGTTTTGGTTGCTTTTTCGGTTTTCAAAGACGCATTTCAATTGGCCAGGAGTTTCGATTTCTTCAATGAGTTTTCTTTAATGGGAATTGCAACCATTGGCGCTTTTGCCATTGGCGAATTTCCGGAAGGTGTTGCTGTAATGTTGTTTTACACGATTGGCGAAATGTTCCAGGAATTAGCGGTGAATCGAGCCAGAAATAATATCAAAGCTTTATTAGATGTTCGTCCAAAAGAAGCGACAGTTTTCAGAGACGCAAATTGGAAAACCATTTCGCCAAATGATGTGAAAATCGGAGAAAAAATCCAGGTGAAAGTAGGAGAGAAGATTCCGCTGGATGGAACTTTGTTATCTGAAAAAGCAAGCCTCAACACATCTGCTTTGACGGGCGAAAGCAAACCTTCATCTATCAAGAAATCAGATGAAGTTCTGGCCGGAATGTTAAATCTAGACCAAGTCATCGAAATTGAAACGACTAAATTATTCGAAAATAGTTCTATCGTTAGAATCCTGCAAATGGTTCAGGACGCGAGTTCCAGAAAAGCTAAAACCGAATTATTCATCAGAAGATTTGCAAAGATTTACACACCTATTGTTTTCGTTTTAGCTTTACTCATAACCTTGATTCCTTACTTTTTCGTGGACCAATACATTTTCAGAAATTGGTTGTATCGAGGATTAGTTTTCCTAGTTATTTCTTGTCCGTGCGCTTTGGTTATTTCAATTCCTCTCGGTTATTTCGGAGGAATTGGCGCCGCGTCCAGAAACGGAATTCTGTTCAAAGGTTCGAATTTTCTTGATATCATTTCTAACGTGACAACCGTTGTGATGGACAAAACCGGAACATTAACCAAAGGTGTTTTCAAAGTTCAAAAAGTGGTGACCAAAGATATTTCAGAAGCTGAATTTTTATCAATTTTATCGTCAGTCGAAAGTCATTCCACGCATCCAATTGCCAAAGCGATTGCGCAATTTCATCCGTCCAACCAAACACCAGAATCTGTGGAAGAAATCTCTGGAAAAGGCATCAAAGCCATTATCAATCAAAAACATGCTTTGGCTGGAAACACACAATTGCTGAAAAGTTTCAACATCAGTTATCCTTTAGAACTTGACCAAATTGTAGAAACAACTGTTGTTTTAGCAATAGATAATCAATACAAAGGTTACGTTACAATTTCCGATGAAATCAAAGAAGATTCGCATTTAGCCATTACCAATCTGAAAAAATCTGGTATCAAAACAATGATGCTAAGCGGAGACAAAGACGCTTTAACTCAAAATATTTCCAAAGAATTAGGAATCGATTCAGCATTCGGTGCCTTGCTTCCGGAAGGTAAAGTTGAAAAATTAGAAAATCTGAAAAAAGACCCTAAAGAAATCGTTGCTTTCGTTGGCGATGGAATCAATGATGCACCAGTTTTAGCATTGAGTGATGTCGGAATTGCAATGGGCGGATTAGGTTCTGATGCTGCCATTGAAACAGCTGATGTTGTCATCCAAACCGACCAACCTTCGAAAATCGCAACTGCTATCAAAATCGGAAAAGCAACGAAGAAAATTGTCTATCAAAATATTGCTTTGGCTTTCGGAGTTAAAATAATTGTGTTGATTTTAGGAGCTGGCGGATTAGCCAATATGTGGGAAGCTGTCTTTGCAGATGTAGGCGTTGCGCTTTTAGCTATTTTAAATGCGGTTAGAATTCAGAATATGAAGTTCAATTAATCAATTTTGACAAATTTATTTTTTGCTAACAAAATAGTATTATCTTAGTAAAAAATGAAAATATGTTAAGAACTACCGTTTTATGTGCTTTTTTATTGTCTCAATTTGGGAACGCTCAGGGTTTTCTGAAAACTCAGGGTCAAAAGATTGTCAATTCTAAAGGCGAAAATGTTTATTTGAAAGGCCTCGGATTGGGCGGTTGGATGCTTCAGGAAGGTTATATGCTGAAGACAGATGACTTCGCCGGTCCTCAATATAAAATCAAAGAAAAGATTGCAGAAATTGCAGGAGAAAACGGAAAAAACGAATTCTACAAAGCTTATCTCAAAAACGGAATTACCAAAAAAGACATCGATTCTTTAGCAAAATGGGGATTCAATTCCATAAGGCTTCCGATGCATTATGACCTTTATACTTTGCCGATTGAGAAGGAAAAAGTGAAAGGACAAAATACGTGGCTGGAAGAAGGTTTTGTGATGACAGATAACCTTTTGAAATGGTGCGAAGACAATAAAATATATTTGATTCTTGACCTTCACGCCGCGCCTGGCGGACAGGGAAACGACGCCAATATTTCTGATAACGACAAATCAAAGCCTAATCTTTGGGATAGTGAAGAGAATCAGAAAAAGACGATTGCCCTATGGAAAAAACTGGCAGAACGCTATAAAGACAAGGAATGGATTGCGGGTTATGATATGATAAACGAACCGAATTACGGTTTCACAGGAAAAAATGAAAACGGAACAGATGAGATGTCGAACGCACCACTTTGGAAGCTTCAGAAAGAGATTTCGGGCGCTATCAGAGAAGTGGATAAAAATCACATCATTATCCTTGAAGGCAACGGTTGGGGAAATAATTACAACGGTTTGCCGAAACTTTGGGACGATAATATCGTGTTGAGTTTTCACAAATATTGGACGACCAACGCTCCGGAATCTATCCAAAATATCATCGATTTAAGAAACAAACTGAATGTTCCTGCGTGGTTAGGCGAAACGGGCGAAAATTCTAACGTTTGGTTTACGGAACTCAATCAATTATTACTGAAAAATAACATTGGTTACGCTTATTGGCCAATGAAAAAGATTGACAATATCGCTGGTATTACGAATGTAAAAATCACTTCTGATTACAAGAAATTATTGGATTATTGGAAAAACGGCGGAACGAAACCAACAAAAGAATTTGCCAAGAAAACATTGATGAAAATCGCCGACAACTACAAAATGGAAAATGTAGAAATGAAGAAAGATGTCATCGATGCGATGTTCCGACAAGTAAATGACGAAACGACTAAGCCATTTAAAAATCATCCAATTCCGGGAAGAATTTTCGCAACAGAATACGATTTGGGAAGATTTGGAAGTGCGTATTCTGATAATGATTTTCAGGATTTATGGGTAAGTACTGGAAGCCATACAGAATGGAACTCCGGGAAAAATATGAGAAATGATGGCGTTGATATCTACGCTTGCAATGATAAAATCAACAACAAGTACTACGTCGGGAAAACCGAAAAAGGTGAGTGGCTGCAATACACTTTGAATAGCAATCAAGCCAAGAAATACAAATTGAGCATCAGATATAATAATGAATCTACGGAAGCTTCTGAATTGGTCATCAAAACAGAAAATGGCGACGATTTGGGCAAAGTAAAATTAGCGCCAACAGGAAAAGGAATCTGGAAAACGGTTTCGGTTGATAAGATTAATTTGTCAAAAGGCGAAAATAAACTGAGACTCTATTTTGAAGCAGGAAATGCCAACCTGAACTACTTTGAAGTCCAATAAAAATTGATTTTATACACACCAAAAAACCGAATGTTGAAAAATGTTCGGTTTTTTATTTGATATAATTGATTTTGGCTTGATATTCTATTAAGTAATTTGTTGTAATCAATTAATTTGTAAATTAGAGAGATAATTATTCGGAACTATCCCGAGAATTTATCTGACTTTTAATCAACTAAACTATGAATAAACTCTTATCTTTTCTTTTTCTTTTCTTTTTTTCTTTCGCATTTTCTCAAAGTACATTATCAGTCTTCAGGTCAGATAATCACAAACCCATAAAAGGAGCAAAGATATATTGCAATAATGCTTTCATAGGACAGACCAATGAAAAAGGTATTGTGAAATTCACTACAAAATGCGACAAAGTTGATGTGGAAATGAACGGCTTTCTTGGTGATGAAGCTGTTGTGGATGAGATTATGGAAGTAGAACTGGACAGAGATAACGCCAAAACTCATGAAATAGAAGGGGTACTGCTAAAGAATGAAAGCGATCCTAAAGCATTGGCAATCATCGATAAATCTTTCCGTAATTTCAAAGATAATTCTCCAAAAGCCTTAGATTCTTATTCCTATAAATCCTATGAAAAAATGTCTTATGATGTGGACGAAGACAGTATCAAAGATTACAGAAGATTCATAGATGCAAGGAAAGATTCTCTAGCCAAGCTTCCGAATCGTGAGTTCTCTCAGAAACCCAAAGAGAAAAAAGATTCGATAGAAGGGGAGCAGATTATGGGCGTTGTGAAAGATAGCAAAATGTTTCTTTGGGAGCGTGCGATGCAGTATTTGTATTCCAAAAAGTACGGAGAGAAAGTGAATGTTTTGGATAACAGAATCTCCGGACTCAAAAATCCCGTGTATGAAATGTTGGCAATGAGGTCTAACAAAGATAAAATCCCAAGAGAAATCCTGCCGGAAAACCGAAGCCTTTACAGGTATTTTCTTACCGATTCTATTGATATTGATGGTCGGATGAATTACGTCATCAGATTCAGACAAATCGATTATAAAGTTCCTGTAAACCGAAGAAAATACAATGGTTATCTCTACATCGATAAAGATTCTTATGCTGTCAAAAAGATTGAAAGCAACAGCAAAATAAAAACAGACGGAAGCATCACTTCTGTTTGGATACCAATTCAGAACAAGTGGTTTCTAAAGACCGAAAATCTCAAAATAAAAATGGGTTCATCTGAGTTTTCTACCGTGTCTAAAAAAGATAATGAAACATCAGAAGAGAAGAAAGAACGAATTGCAAAGACCAAAAAATTTGGAAATTACGTTTATATGAAATCGGACTATTTCGATTATCAGACGCCTGTTGAATTGAAAAGTTCGCAGTTCAATGGTTACACAATGAACGTGGAAAATGCAGACGGAACTTTACTCAATCAATACAGAACAGACAGCCTTACCAATAGAGAAAAACTCACTTATACAAAGATTGACAGCCTTGGTCAAAAGTATAAACTGGACAGGAAAGCGCAGATTATTACGGCTTTGATGAGAGCCAAATTCACTGTGGGAATGGTGGATATCAGCCCTCTGCAAACCAAGTATAACAGATATGAAGGTTTCCGTTTGGGCGCAAGCTTCAAAATGAATGAAAAATTTAACAAATATATTTCTCCTGATGTTTATCTGGCTTATGGTTTCAAAGATAGAGGCTGGAAATACGGCGCAGGTTTGGACGTGAAAACCACCCTGAACAGAACTTCTTTTTTCCGCTTTGAGTATTTCAAAGATGTAGAAGCCTCCGGGAGGTTCAGCCAGTATCTATGGAATATGAAGATGCAGATCAATAATAATGGGATGTCTATCCAGAACGACAAATATTATAAGTTCGATGGCTTCAGACTCGGTTATCAGGTAGATTTGAGCAATTCATTAACCTTGGATGTTTCTGCCAAGCGACAAAATGAGCAAGCTGGCTTTGATTATCAATTTATGGGAAAAAGCGGAAAGTTTGAAAACTTCAGTTCATTGGCAACCATCAAATTCTCGCCGAACAGCAAAAGCATAATGACTCCCAACGGAAAATATATCTACGAACAGAGATTCCCGGAGGTTTATCTGAATTATGAACAAGGCTATAAAAGTTTCGGAGGAGACTTCAGTTACAGCCGTTTGGATATTCTTTACACGCATCAGTTCCGCACCATTCTTGGTACCACCGGAACCAGAGTTTATGGTGGCTATTATCTGGGGAAAGCGCCCATCTGGCATCAGTTCGAGATGGGTGGATTGGACTCTAATAAAGAAACAGGCGCTTTTGCCAACTTCAACTTTACAACCTATTTAGGATTTGCTACGATGACTTCCGGCCGGTATTTCAATGATAAATTGGCGGGTTATTTCATCACGCACCGCATCCCCTGGTACTTCAAAAGTTTCGGAAAGAACACGTCCAGCTTCGATTTCATATATAAAGGGGTGATTGGGAATATGAAGAATCCGGAGTATCATCAGTTTGATTTTTCACCGTTGGATCACCTTTATCAGGAAGTCGGTTTTGAGTACAACAACTTCCTGAGTTCAAGATTCAATCTGGGTTTTTTCTATAGAGTGGGACATTATTCAACCAATAATTTTAAGGATAACTTCGGATTCCAGTTGAAGTTCAAGTTGCTTGAGTTCTAATCTTTTTTTAATTAATATTAAGGTTTCAAATTGTCATAACATATGAACGATTTATTCAAACAACAGGTTTACGAACTCACAAAACTGATTCCGAAAGGGAGAGTTTCTACCTACGGAGCCATCGCCAAAGCAGTTGGTTACCCCAACCATTCCCGCCACGTGGGCAATGCGATGGGCAATTGCCCGAAAGACGTTCCGGCACACAGGGTCATCAGCAGTTCAGGCAAACTGTCGGTTCCTTCTTTTCGGGAGAGATTAGAAAAGGAAAATGTAATTGTACAGGAAAACTGGAAAATCAAAGACTTCAAAACCCTGTTCTGGAATCCTCTGGAAGAGTTATAAAGTATATCAAAAACCTCAGTTCCCCAGCTGAGGTTTTTTATTTGTTTAATTTTTTACAGCTTAAAATTCAGTCCAATTAATTCAAAAAAATAACTGAATGTTGAACGAAATCAAGCTCAAAAATCACCCCTCTGAAAGTCCGATGGATAGGGCGCTCGCAGAGGTGCCTAAAAACGCACGTATCTTTTCATGAAAACGTACGTGCGTTTTGGTTAAAAGGTACGTGCGTTTTAGACAAAACATGCGTTCGTTTTAATATCAGGATTTGTAGATTTTTATCTACAAGCTAAAATATTTTGTCGGAATTGCTTTTTTGTTTGATTTATTTTTATACTTTTATCACATCAGTAAATTAATTTTTTTTTCAATAAAAACGCAAAAATAATGTCAATTAAATTTAATGTAGTTCCCAAGAAGAACCCTCAAAAAAGAAATGATCCGGCAAAGTATTACGCCAATATCGTTGGCGATGGTAAAACGACACTGGAAGATCTTGCCAAATACGCAAGTACAATGTCCACTGTTTCAAAAGCCGATATTCTGGCAGTATTAGAAAGTACATTTTCTAAAATTGCTGATGACATAGCAGACGGAAAGATCGTTTATGTAGGAGAATATTTCACTTTGCAAGCTGGCGGATCCAGTATTGGTGAAGAGAAGGAAGAAGATGTGACTGCAGCTAATATCAAAAGTGTAAAAGCGGTTTTCCGCCCGGGTAAAATGATTAAAAATGCTCTGAAACTGGCTACTTTCAAAAAGAAAAGCTAGGTTTCGTTTTATAATTTTCCCGTAGATATTTTAGTGTAAGTTGGTATAATTTTGTACTGTCATTTGTGTTTTTTGCTATTATGGTCTGCGGGATTTTTTTAATCATCAATCAATATAAAAGCCATCTCAATAGAGATGGCTTTTTATTTTTAATAATGTGATAGTCTTACTTCAACCTAAGAGCTGAAATCTATTACCTGATTCCTATTTATAAGCGTCTAAAGCTTTATTAATTGCATCAATCTGCTGATTAACCGTTGCGCTGTTGGGGTTCTTTTTCAAGACTTCCATTTTCTTAGCAAGTCCGTCCTTCAGCATCTGAACCAGCATCATTTTCACTTGCGGATTGTCCGGAATCTGAGATTTGGCCTGAACCAAAACTTTAGTGATTTTCTCGGTCGCTTTCAAATTGTCAGAACTCATAATCCAATTGAAACCTTCCTCAGCCGTTTTGCCTAAAGTTGGATCCTGGAATTTGATGAAAGGGTAGAAGGCCACTGTTTGCCCGATAGCCGGCATTTGTTTCTCAATCTTATTATTTACAATAATCGGAAGCAGTTTAGAAATCAACTCATCCGATGCGCCATCTAAATCAATATTTGCGATAGAAGCGGCGGCTTTCGTTGGGTCTAGTTCTGCAACGCCAGCCAATGAAGAAGCTTTCACCGCATTGGAAACGGCATTCAAACCTTTCTCAAAAATCGGGCTGTACTTTGCGTTTTTAGTTTTAGCTAAAGCAGAAATTGCAGCAGCCTGAACCAATGTTTTAGGATCGTTGGATGCTAACTTTTCTACATCTGCGCCTAAAGCTTTCATCTGATCAGCATTGGTCAAATCTACCAACTCCAAAGCCTGCTCTCTGATTCTGAAGAAAGGGTCTTTCAAAGCTGCTGATAATAACTTGATACCTGCAGGGTTTTTCCCGGCGTCTTCTTTGATATTGCTTAGCGCGATAGACTTGCTTTTATATTCTTTCGAACCAATAAATTGTAACAAACTTTGTTCAGGCGTTTTTGTCTCAGTCACATCTGCAACCAAGATTCCGTCTGCATTGATGTTGATTAAATCTGGATTCTTAGAAGAATCGAAAGTAAAAGTATTTTTCGCCTTTGCATCTACCCAAACTTGTTTTCTATTAGGTTTTCCATTGTCATAAACATCAATCGCCAAAGGAAACTCAAAAGGTTGATCCTGAGATTGATTAATCACAACAGTCACTTGCTTTTTAACAGGCTCGAACGTATAAGTATAATTCAATTTTGGATGTCCGCTTCCGAAATACCATTGATTGAAGAACCAGTTCAAATCTTTTCCAGACACTTTTTCGAATGACAATCTCAGCTGATGTGCTTCTGCATTGCCATATTCATAAGTTTTCAGATAGTCATTCATTCCGGCAAAGAAAGCGTCATCTCCAAGATAATTTCTTAACATATGAAGTATTCCGCCACCTTTTTGGTAAGTCACCAGATCGAAAACATCCTCCCGGGAAGCATAATTGAATCTTACCAAATCTTTCTTGAAATCAGCAGGATTGTGAACATAATGATTCACATCTTCCATCTGGTGGTAATCTGCCTGGTCTTTTCCGTATTTATACTCGTTCCAAAGGTATTCTGAATAGTTTGCAAAAGATTCGTTAACAGTTAAATTGCTCCAGCTTTCTGCAGTTACCAAATCTCCAAACCAATGATGGAACAACTCGTGAGCGATTGTGTCTTCCCATTTGTTCTCATCGATTAATTGTCCTGGTTTTTGAAGAATATCACTTCCGTGAAGCGTTGCAGTCGTATTTTCCATTGCTCCGGAAACATAATCTCTTCCGGAAATCTGTGCGTATTTTGCCCAAGGATAATCGTAGCCTAGTTTCTTAGAGAAGAACTCAATCATTTCCGGCGTGTTTCCGTAAATCTGTTTTGCGTAAGGCTCATATTCTTTCTCAATGTAATAATCTACAGGAATATTTCTCCATTTGTCTTTAACGACTGCATATTCTCCAACGCCCATAAAGAAAAGATAAGTCGAATGCCTCTTATCCATTACCCAATGGTCAGTTCTAAGATTTCCGGATTCTTTTTGAGAATCTTTCAGGATACCGTTAGAAAGCGTGACGTATTTATCAGGAACTGTCATATAGATTTCCTGAGTTGTTTTTTGGTTGGATTTATCGATGGTTGGGAACCAGGCAGATGAAGATTCGGTTTCACCCTGTGTCCAGATTTGTGTTGGTTTGTCCGGATCTTTGCCTTGCGCATTGATGAAATATAGACCTTTCGCATCGCTGATTGCCGCGCTTCCTTCCTGTTTTACTTCATTCGGGCGCGCTGTATATTTGATGTAAACGGTGTAATCCTGATTTTTCTGATAGGTTTTATCCAATGTAATCTTCAGAACATCATTTTTATAATCAAATTTAAGAGGCAACTTAGAACTATTTTTGTCCAAAGCCACTTCGTGAATCAACATTCCTTTGGCGTCAAGAACCAGCTCGTTGGTTGCGTAGAAAAAGGGACTTGCCGTCAACCATTCTTCACCATTCATTTGTTCTTTCTGATAATCAAAATTGACTTTGAGTTTGGTGTGTTTCAGTTCTGTGGTTTTGGTGTGCGTTGCTCTGTAAGGAACCGTTCTGCCAGAAGTTTCTGTCTGCGCAAAAGTTACATTTGAATTAAAAATTGCACCCAAGAAAAGTGCCGCTATGAATATCTTTTTCATTCTTACGAATTTTATATCGTTGTTTATTTTAAAGTTTTATAAGTATTGATCTTTAAAGAATTGTTACAAAAAAAGCGAAGGTTTTGGCTTCACTTGTTATCTTCTCTTTAAGATTTTTTGCAAATTCTTAGGATTACCTTTCGAAGGTAAAAATAAAAGAATTTCTATAAATTCAGATTGTACATCAAAATATACTTTAACTCGTTTTTTTCCTAATAAGGCAAATCTCAGTTTACTGTCTGAATCTATTGCAGGATACGAAATTATTTTATCATTTAATGATTGTTTAAATTTCTTCAAATCGTCCTTAAATAATTTTAGTTCTTTCTCACTCCATTGATAATTCAAAAAATCAGTAATCTCTTTAAGACTTCTAATAGCATCTTTTGATAAAAACTATTTTCATTTCTTATTAAAAATAGAATCAATTAGTTCATCTGAAAACTCTTCGTATTCACCGTTTTTAATTTGATTTCTACTTTGTTCAATTAACTTGGCGAAGGCCTCAGAATTCTCAATCTCTTCCCAAGAATAAATTTTATCTTCATCAGTTTCTACACTTACAACTCCTTTTACTTTTGAAAGAAGATTTTTAATGTAGGAAACATCTGCATATTCATTAATATTAATTCTAATTTCCATAACCTTAGGATTTTAATCAAAGTTAATCAATTTATTATGAAAAAAATTATATGGCAACAGGTGCTTTAATCCCAGGATGCGGGTCATAATTTTCCAAAGTGAAATCTCCAAAATCAAAATCAAAAATATCTTTGATTTCTGGATTCAGTTTCATTGTTGGTAAAGGTCTTGTTTCTCGGGAAAGCTGTCTGTTGACTTGTTCAAAGTGATTATTGTAAATATGAACATCACCAAAAGTGTGAACATAATCGCCGACTTCCAATCCTGTAACCTGCGCAACCATCATCAATAAAAGCGCATAACTCGCAATATTGAAAGGAACTCCCAAGAAAACATCCGCGCTTCTTTGATACAATTGAAGCGACAATTTTCCATCTGCCACATAAAACTGAAACAAAGCGTGACAAGGTGCCAAAGCCATATTCGGAATCTCGGCTGCGTTCCAAGCGGAAACAATCAATCTGCGGGAATCCGGATTTTTTTTGATTTGCTCAATCACTTCGGAAAACTGGTCAACAACTTTTCCATCTGCGCCAGTCCAACTTCTCCATTGGGCACCGTAAACTGGTCCCAAATCTCCGTTTTCATCTGCCCATTCGTTCCAGATTGAAACACCGTTGTCAGTTAAATATTTTGTATTTGTATCACCTTTGATGAACCAAAGCAATTCGTAAATAATCGATTTCAAATGAACCTTTTTTGTCGTCACCAAAGGAAATCCCTTCGACAAATCGTAACGCAACTGATAACCAAAAACACTGCGTGTTCCGGTACCTGTTCTGTCTGTTTTATCGGTTCCGTTATCTAAAATATGCTGAAGTAAATCGAGGTAGTTTTGCATTGGATTGAATTGTGAGTTACAAAAATAAGGTAAATTTTACCAGATATTTTCAATTTTTTGATTGATGTTGTTTATCGAAAAGACTTCAATCTTTTGCTTTCCATTCATCGCTTTTGCTAAAGGAGATTCCGGAGAAATACAAATGATTTTTTGATTTTCAAAAATGATTTCGCCGAGAGAAACTGAAATGAAAAACAAGCCTCTTTCCGTTTTTACAATGGCACCTTTTTCCACTTTCTCAGATGATTTTGGTAAAATTGTTTTCAGAAAATCCTGTTGTTTCAAAAATTCATTAAGCTGAACTTGCAGATTATTGATTTCCTGCTGAAGCATTTCTCTTCCGGTTTCATATTTGTCACCCATTGAGCTTTTGGTGTCGTTGCTGGAAGCGCGGGTTTCTGCAATGAGTTTTTGGAAATTCTGGATTTTTTCCGAAAGTTTTTGTCGGACGAGATTTATTAATTCTGCTTTCTTCATAATTAATTGACTAAACTTAATCCCAACTTCTCTGCCTCCAAAATCACAAAACTTCTCGCTTCATCCTTATCGTTTTGGATCTCGCCTTCCAGAATAGCTTCTTTCACTTTCTCTTTCAAAATTCCGATTTCCCTTCCTGGCTTCAAACCAAAAAGTTCCATAATTTCTTCTCCGGAAATCGGTGGTTGGAAATTTCGAACCTGGTCTTTTTCCTCAACTTCTTTTATTTTTTGTGCAACATATTCAAAGTTCTTTTTGAAACGCGCTTGCTTAGAATAATTTTTAGTTGTAATGTCTGATTTGCACAGCGTAAAAAGGTCTTCCAAATCTTCGCCCGAATCAAAAAGCAAACGTCGCAAAGCCGAATCTGAAGCATCATCTGTAATCAAAGAAATCGGTCTGGCGTGCATTCTGACGAGTTTTTCCACATATTTCTGTTCCTGTCCAAGTGGCAATTTCAATCGTTTGAAAATCGATTTTATCATTTTGGAACCCAGAAATTCGTGTCCGTGAAAAGTCCAGCCAGTTCCTTCTACAAACTTTTTCGTTGGCGCTTTTCCGATATCGTGGAGCAAAGCCGACCAACGCAACCAAAGTTTATCTGTGTTTTCAGAAATGTTATCTACAACCGCCAAAGTATGGTAGAAATTATCCTTATGCGTTTGTCCGTCGATGTCTTCAATGCCTTTTAAAGCAGTTAGTTCAGGCAAAATATATTGTAAAAGTGAAGTTTCTTCCAACAATTTCAAACCTTTGGAAGGTCGTTCGGAAAGCATTATTTTGTTAAACTCCACCATAATCCGCTCCATTGAAACAATCTTCATTCTTTCTGCTTCTTCTTTAATGGCTTTCAAAGAATTTTCCTCGATGTCGAAATCCAAAGTGGTCGCAAATCTGATGGCGCGCATCATTCGCAAAGGGTCATCAGAATAAGTTTGATGAGGTTCCAAAGGCGTTCTCAGAATTTTGTTGGACAAATCATCCATTCCACCAAATGGGTCAATCAATTCTCCGAAATTATCTTGGTTAAGGGAAATCGCCATCGCATTGATGGTAAAATCTCGGCGCTTCTGGTCATCTTCCAAAGTTCCGATTTCCACAGAAGGTTTTCTGGAATCCTCGCTGTAGCTTTCTTTTCTTGCGCCCACAAATTCCAGTTCCAAATCTTTATATTTGAACATTGCGGTTCCATACGTTTTGAAAACCGCCACTTTTGTTTTCGGGTCGATTTCTCTGGCGATGCTTTCCGCTAATTCTATTCCGCTGGATTCAGTGACAAAATCAATGTCGGTTGGGGCTTTTCTCTGCATTAACAAATCTCGGACGAATCCGCCAACGGCGTAAACAGATTGTCCGTTTCTGTTGGCGACTTCAGAAATGATTTTGAAAAGTTTGAGGTTTTTATTTTGGTTGAGGTTGATGAACATTAAAAAATTCTTTAATCAAAAGAGTCTGCGAAATTAAGGTGCAAAGATAAGTTTTTTGAATTTTGACTTAGATTATCATTAGTGACAAGGCAATATTCTGAAATTCAGGACATTTTGACTTTTAATATCACAATAGAATTTCAAAATAAGCTATTATGTCCTATATATAGGCGTGGTATTTTTTTTGTGATAAGAGATCATACAAAAAGTAGTTTTTTTTCATAGTTTATTTTCCGGCGGATGCTCTTGCAAAAGGTCATCCGCCGGTTTTTTTATTCCCTCAGGATTTTGATTTGATTATTATTCCAAATCTTGATGACGGATGACCCTGAGAATTTCGAAACCTTATCGTGATTCTCCTCAACAATATAATCCACAGCATTTTTGATCTCCTCAGAAATATCATTGAATTTCATCGGCGACTTTTGCCCGCTCAGATTAGCAGACGTAGAAACCAAAGGCTTATTCAGTTTTGTGATGAGCCGTTTACAGTAATCATCTTTTATCAGTCGGATTCCGATACTTCCGTCCTCAGCAAGTATTTCTTTCGGCAGATTCTTGGGATTTTCATAAACGATGGTAACTGGTTTTTCACTCACATCCATAATTTGCCAAGCCATTTCCGGAACATCCACCAGATCCTGCAATCTTTTCTCGGTCTCAACTAATATAATAAGAGATTTGTTCGCTTCTCTTCTCTTGATGTCGAAAATTTTCTTGATGGCATCGGGATTGGTCGCATCACAACCGATTCCCCAGATGGTATCGGTCGGGTAAAGTATCGTTCCGCCGGATTGTAAAATTTCTATGGCCTTTGTAAAATCCATTTTGAGTGTCGATTTTGGGAATTTTCTAATGTTAATGGATGCTTAAAACTGTAAACCATTGATATCAGAAGCTTTGACTGTTTTCAAAGGTTTTTTCAGTAAAAATTATCTGCTGCAAATTTAACAAATAATGAACAGACTTTTAAAACTCATTAACCTGTTAAAGTTCATTTAACATAATATCATTTTTCGTAATAGGATGTTAAAGAATATTTAAAATGTCCTATACATTCAGATTGCTTTTCAAAGCATTTCTTTGGCAACGAAGAAAAAAGGAAAGAAAAAAATGAAAGCAAAAACAATAAGCATCGGTGCTTTGTTTCTTTGTATGTCAACCACAATGTTGTTGGCACAATCTACCCAAGATACACTAAAGGGAGAAAAGAAAATCGATGAAGTAAAAATCATCGGTAATACAAAAAAAAGTACAGAAGCGAACATCATTACCGTGCAGAAAAAATCTGTAGAAGTGATCGAAAGAGTAGGTGCCGCTCAGTTATCCAAACAAGGTGTAGGAGATGTGGCCACTGCAGTTACCAAAGCAACAGGAACTTTAAAACAAGAAGGTAGCGGACAGATTTTCGTAAGAGGTCTTGGCGACAGATACAATGCAACGACCTTAAATGGGATGGAGATTCCATCAGAAAATCCAGAGTTCAAAAATATGGATCTCGAAATTTTCAAGACTTCAATGATAGAGTATGTGTCTCTTGATAAAGTCTATAATCCAAGATTTTCAGGCGATTTTGGTGGAGCTAATATTGATATTGTTTCAAAAAGTCACGCTGGTAAACCTTATTTGAATATTGGTATTGGCAGTTCTATTAACCTCCAGACTTTTGATAAAGCGAATTTTAAACTACAGGATGGTGGGGCTAGATTTTTAGGATTCAAGGAAACAACCTACAGGAAAGGAAATCCTAATGATCAATATCCTTTCTTAACAAAATGGAACTTTAAAAACGCACAAAATCCATTTGACTCCAATATGAATTTTGAAGGCGGGCTAACGGTAGGGAAGTTTGCTTTCTTCGGTTATGTAGGCTTTGATAATTCTTATGAATACAGCAATGGAAAAGAAGGATTCTATTTTGCTGATGGAACCGCTAACAAAAACTTCAGCAGTGTTCAACGTTCCGACTACAAAACCAATACAACAGCTTTATTGAATGTAGACTATAAACTGAATACTAAAAACAAATTAAAATTTACTACCAATTACATCCACTCCTCTCAACAGGAAGCAAAGATCTACGAAGGCTATTCCTACGATGTTGATAAAAACGTGATTATCAACAGAGGCGATAATAGATTGACAGATACTTGGATTAACCAATTATTTGGAAACCATAAGATAGGCGAGACTTGGGTGGCAGATTGGGGTCTTGGCTTCAATATATTGAACAGTAAAAGACCGGATCGTTTACAAAATACCATCAATGGAGAAACCAACGAGCTTCTTGCAAGCAGTGCAATTAGCAATCACAGGTATTTTGATGAGCTGAAGGATAAAACAGCCTTAGCCCATGTTTATATTACCAAAAACTTCAGCGAGAGATATAAATTGATTTTTGGCTATGATGGATCCTACAAAGACAGACAATTTGACCAAACAACCTTGGGAATGAATTTTAATCTGTCGATTCCAGTTAATCCTCAAGATATAGACGCTTTTATCAATCCTTTTAACAATGGTCTTTTTTCATACAATATTCAGAAAAGTGGGTACAGCATAAAAAGAAATATTCAGTCTGGTTTCGCCAATTTAGATATCAGGTTCTCGGATAGATTTGTGGTTCAGGTGGGGGGCAGATTTGATTATATCAATTTCGATAATGCCTGGAATGATATTCTTGATACCAATAAAAAGACAAAACAATACAATAAGTTTTTGCCTGCTATCAATACCAAATACAGCATCAACGACAGACAAAATTTAAGGTTTGCAGTGTCGAAAACATATACACTTCCACAGCCTAAAGAGTTGATTCCGATAGCTTATTATGATGTAACTACAAATATTTACGGTAATCCTTATTTGTATCCTTCTGATAATTACAACGCAGATCTTAAATGGGAGTTTTTCCCGAAAGCGGGAGAGGTCATTTCTCTTACAGCATTTGGAAAATATGTTCTTAATCCTATCGCAAGAAGTACATATGCTTCCGCAGCACCAAGTGATATGACGTATTTCAATATCGCAGACTGGGGCTACATTATCGGCGCAGAAGCAGAGATCAGAAAAGACATCTATAAGTGGAACAACTCCAAGCTATACGCATTTGTCAATGGTACATACATGCATTCTCAGCAAGAGCTTAAGACTCCTGACAAGATCGCAGCGGAAAATAACGGAAAAACTTTGGAATACAGCGGACAGACCAAGGATGACGTACAAGGTGTTGCAGATTTCTTAGCAAATGCAAATTTGGGCTATAACTATAAATGGAATGGAAACAATTCACTGGACTTCGTGGTTTCATATTCACGGGTCGGTAAAAACCTGTATGCCATTGGAACCAACAACGGAGGTAATTTTTACGAATTGGCAAAAGATCTTCTTGATGTTAATTTAAATCTAAGTCTCAAACAAATTAATATAGGAATAACTGCAAAAAATTTACTGAATCCACACGCCAAAATAGAGCAGACCAATAACGCCGGAACATTCACACATAAAGACTATACCAATGGGCGACAAGTTGGACTTAGCCTCACATACAAACTATAATAAGAAACAATTTAAATCTAAAATAAAATGAAAAGAACATTTTTAAGAGCAATCCTTGGATTATCAATGATAGCTTCAACAACAGTATTCGTAGTATCTTGTAGTAATAATGATGATGAAACTACAGACAACACATCATCAGTAGATCCTAGTAACTTTAAAGGTGATATTACAACCAACGTAACTTTGGATCCTTCCAAAACTTATACAATTACTGGTAAGGTATCAGTAAAATCGGGCGGCTCTCTTACAATTCCTGCAGGAACAAAATTTCAGGTTACAGCTGGCGAACTCAACAGCGATGGAACAGTGAAAGCTGTTAGTTATTTGATCGTAGAAAGAGGTGCGAAGATCTATATCAACGGAACAGCCAATAACCCTGTAGTTTTTGAAGGAACTACTCATAAACAAGGACATTGGGGAGGTATTGTAGTACTTGGAAATGCGCCTTCAAACAGAAGTGCAGCAGGAACTTCCACGTCTGAGCTTGGAGAGCTTATTTATGGTGGGACAGACAAAACTGATAATTCCGGAAGCATTACTTATTTGGTGATCAAAGATTCAGGTTACAAATACAATCCTGAGAAAGAGTTCAACGGTCTTTCTTTGTTCGGAGTAGGAAGTGGGACAAAAGTTTCTTACGTCTATGTAACCAATGGTGCAGATGATGGTGTGGAAATGTTCGGAGGAAACGTCAGCGTAGACCACATTGTGGTAACAGGAGTTGGAGATGATTCTTTTGACTGGACAGAAAGCTGGAGCGGATCAGTAAACTATCTTTATGCAGCTAGAATGAAACAGTTTATGGATGCTGCAGAACCAGGAAACAGAGGTATAGAAGCAGACAGCCAGGATACAGATGCTAATACTACAAACGGAGCAAACGGAGGTGTTTCAAACCCTACAGTTTCCAATGCAACCTTTATCGGTAATGCAAAAGGAGCAGAGTCTCAGGGTATGAAAATCAGAGCAGGTTCTGCAGGTAAGTTTGATAACGTAGTTTTGGCTAATTTCTCTACAGGTCTAGACTTCGAAACCGACAGAACTTATGCTTGGTTCAAAGGTGGAGCTTATCTTAATAATATCCGTTTTGTTAATATCGGAACCGAATGGAAAGCTAAAGCCACAACTGCAAACCCGACACCTGATATGTCAACAGTTTATGTGAAAAGCACAACAGCAACAGGTGCAGGAAACGGTACTGCTTTGCCAGATTGGGCAAAAGGCTGGACAGGCCTTACTAACTTCGACGTAGCTGACGCTGGAAACTAGTTAGCACTTAATTTAGAAAATTTTCTTTTTTTCTTCATATCAAATCAAAAAAAAATTTTGAGCCTGCAGACTATCTGCAGGCTTTTTATTTGTTTTAAGGATAAAGAATAAATTAATTCAATATAAAAAAGAAACCTGGCCACCGTCAGTAGAAAGTTAGCTGCTGAAATTAGAAACCTCCTTACTGCAATCAGAAAGTTAGCTACTGCAGAGAGAAACCTAGTCACTGCAATTAGAAAGTTAGCTACTGCAAGTAGAAACCTCCTTACTGCAATCAGAAAGTTAGCTACTGCAGAGAGAAACCTCGTCGCTGCGATTAGAAAGTTAGCTACTGCAAATAGAAACCTCGCAACTGCAGATAGAAAGTTAGCAACTGCAGATAAAAACCTCGCTACTGCACATAGAAAGTTAGCGACTGCAAAAAAATTCCCCCAAGATTAAAAATAAAATCTCAAAATCTACAAAACACATCCACCCATCCCAAAACATTTCCCGAAATTTGCCCTCTAACCTCTAACCTCTAACCTCTAACCTCTAACCTCTAACCTCTAACCTTATGAACACCATCCTCGCATCCACATCCACACTCTACGGAGGTCAATATCTACAATACCTCCAACCCGAATTAGAAAAACTGTATCAAGGCGTCTCAGAAATCATCTTCATCCCCTTCGCCAGACCCGGCGGCATCTCCCACGAAGATTACACCCAAAAAGCCAAAGACTTCTTCTCCACCATCCAGATCAATGTCAAAGGCCTCCACGAGTTCGATGATAAAACAGAAGCTATCAATTCTGCTCAGGCATTCTTCACAGGAGGAGGCAACACGTTTCTCTTAGTCAAAACCCTCCACGAATTAGGGTTAATGCAGGTCTTAAAGCAAAATGTAGAATTGGGAAAACCTTATTTAGGTTGCAGTGCAGGAAGCAACATCGGCGGCATCAATATGAAAACCACCAACGATATGCCCATCGTTTACCCACCAAGCTTCGACTGTATGGGACTCGTTCCGTTCAACATCAATCCGCATTACCTCGACCCCAATCCGGAAATCAAACACAACGGAGAAACCCGCGAAACCCGAATCAAAGAATTCCTCACTCAAAATGAGATTAAAGTTGTTGGTCTGAGAGAAGGCAACTGGATCAGAAAAATCAATGACAAAATCACCGTAGAAGGTTCAGAACTCACAAGAATCTTCGAAAAAAACAAAGCACCATACGAAGTAGAACCTGGAACCGAATTATAAAATCAAAAATGAAAATCCAAAAAGAAATAGACTTCATCCTCGCAGTCGATGCCCTGAAGAATGTCAACCGAAGAAACTACAACGCAGACGATTCCCGCAGAGAAAACACCGCAGAACACAGTTGGCAGATCATCATTCTTGCGCAGATTCTTTTCCCTTACGCCAAAAATAATACAGAAATCGATTTGCTGAGAGTCATCAGAATGCTCTCCATCCATGATTTGGTAGAGATTCACGCCGGCGACACCTTCCTTTTCGACGAAGAAGGAATGAAAGGCAAATTCGAAAGAGAAAAACTGGCCGCCAAAAAAATATTCGGAATACTGGATGAGCCTCTCTCCTCCGAGTTCTACAATCTTTGGATAGAATTTGAAGAAGAGGAGACACCAGACGCCATCTTCGCCTGTGCCATAGACCGGATTATGCCTTTCATACTCAATTCCTACACATCAGGGAAAAGCTGGACAGAAGCCGGCGTCACAGAAAAACAAGTGCGAGGGATGTTGGAAAATGCCATCTGCAGAGCATCAGACGATATGGGAGACTGTTTCCAATTGCTGATGAAAAAGTGCTTCAACGAGAATAAGTTGGCTTAGAACAACACAAAAAAACGCTTCCAAATCTGGAAGCGTTTTTATTTTATAAATAAGTTGTTATTACTTAGTTGCTGGTGCTTGCGATGCAGGAGCGTTGTTCGCTGGTGCATTGGCAGGCGCTTCAGATTTCACTGGAGCAGACATTGTAGGAGCCGTTTGCGATGGTTTCCCTGTCAAAATAATGCTTAGGAAAATCAAAACTACAATGGTAGTTCCCAAAGTCCAAGTCGCTTTCTCCATAAAATCATTGGTTCTCTGAACTCCGAAATTAGCAGCAGAAGCTCCCCCGAATGTTCCGGAAAGTCCGCCTCCTTTTGGATTTTGCGCCATAATGATGATAACTAATAAAATGCTAGCGATGATAATTAGAATCATAAACAGCGTAAATATTGTGCTCATAGTCTTGTCTTAATGTATAAATTTTGAAGCGCAAATATAGGGATTATAAATCAATAAATAAAAACTTATTTCTTAATAAACTTCATAAAATTAATTTAATTACACAATGATTTTCGTTGGATGAACTGGACTTTTTGTTATTGTTACAACATTATTTAATAACTTCGTCCGAGTTTTTTCAAAATGATAATTATAAACAGATGAAAATCAAACATTTCATAGTTGCAGCTGCAACAGCGCCTTTTATGATGAATGCACAACAGGTAATGACGCCCGAAATAATGTGGACACTCAATCGCCTTGGTGTTCAGGCCGTTTCGACGGATAATTCGGCTTTGATTTACAAAATCAGCCAAACAGACCTTAAAACAGAAAAATCCAATTCCGAAACTTTTTGGCTGGATGTTTCCGGAAAATCTGCCAAAATTGACTTAGGAAAGAAAAGCCTGATTCAATGGGACAAAAACGGTATTTATGCTCTTGAAAATAATCAGATTTTCTTGTCCAAGGATTCAGGAAAAACCTGGTCAGAATTTTATAATGTTGGCGAAGTTGACAATATTGTAATTTCTCCGGATGGCAAAAAAGTAGCTTTCAGCAAAGCCGTTCACGTTGAAAATCTTCTTGGAAAAGATAAATATCAAGACTTGCCCAAAACAACGGCTCAAATTTACACAGACCTGAATCATCGTCATTGGGACACTTGGAACGATGGTTCTTACAATCACGTTTTCGTCGTTAATGTTTCCGAATCTGCGGATAAAGCAAAAGATTTGTTGGAAGGAAAAGCGTTTGATTCACCTCAGAAACCATTTGGTGGTGCAGAAGATTTCGTTTGGAGTCCAGATTCTACAAGATTGTTGTACGTCTGCAAAAAGAAAGGTGGAGCAGACTATGCGCAAAGTACCAACACAGATATTTACTGTTTTGATTTGGCAAGTGGCTTTACAAAAAATATCACGGAACAGAATTTAGGTTACGATGTTAATCCAAAATTCTCTCCGGACGGCAATTATCTGACCTGGCAAAGTATGAAACGTGACGGTTTTGAAGCAGACAAAAATGATTTGATGCTGATGGATTGGAAAGCGATGACTTCTCAAAACCTGACCAGCAAATGGGACGAAAGTGTGACCGGCGATATCAAATGGGCGCAAGATTCCAAATCGATTTATTTCACGGCGGCTTTCCGAGGAACCAAGCAATTATTCTCAGTTGATTCAAAAATGAAAACAGTCAAACAGATTACGAAAGGTGATTTTGATGTTAATGAGATAGTTCTGGAAAACAAAGGCAAACTTTGGGTAACGAAAACCGACATCAATCATAATGCAGATTTGTTCGAGGTTGATTCCAAAGGTTCTTTGAAACAGATGACTGACATTAATAAAGATAATTACGCCAAATTAGTCGCAGGAAAATCTGAACTGAAAATGGTGAAAACCACAGACGGAAAAGAAATGGGCGTTTGGTTTCATTATCCGCCAAACTTTGACCCGAATAAAAAATATCCAACTCTGGTTTATTGCCAGGGCGGGCCACAATCTGCACTCACACAATTTTTCTCCACCAGATGGAATTTCGCTTTGATGGCTGCCAACGGTTACATCGTAGTAGCGCCAAACAGACGCGGAATGCCGGGCTGGGGCGTAGAATGGAATGAAGCAATCAGCGGAGATTGGGGAGGACAACCGATTAAAGATTATTTGTCAGCAACCGATTTTGCTAAAACTTTGCCTTATGTAGATGGAAGTAGAGTAGCGGCTGTTGGCGCAAGTTACGGAGGTTATTCGGTGTTTATGCTGGCTGGCGTTCACGAAAATAGATTCAAAACTTTCATTGCACACGACGGATTATTTGATATGAAATCCTGGTACGGAACTACCGAAGAACTTTGGTTTGCCAATTGGGATTTGGGTGGAAGCTACTGGAAAAAACCAACGCCAAAAGCTTACTCAGACTTTAATCCAAGCAATTTTGTGGACCAATGGAACAAACCGATTATGGTTATCCAAGGCGGAATAGATTTCCGTGTTCCTTATGAGCAAGGTCAGGAAGCTTTTCAGGCTGCAAAACTGAAGGGTCTGAAAACAAAATTCCTTTATTTTCCTAACGAAAATCACTGGGTTTTACATCCTCAAAACGGTTTGGTTTGGCAGAGAGAATTTTTTGATTGGTTGAAGGAAACTTTGTAAGATTGAAATTATAAACAAACCCTTTCAGAATTTTGAACTCTGAAAGGGTTTTTCTTTGCGCCTTTTTAAAATAATATGAACAATATTTTTGCGCCTTTGCGATAAAAATCATTCAATCTCAACAGCCCAATTCGCTTTCCAATCTTCTCCGTTTTTCAACTTCAAAATCCCAAATTTCTCAGTCAATTTCTGATTGTGATTTTCTAAGTCAGCAATTCCCTGCCAAGGTTCCAGACAAACAAAATTCGCATTTTTAGCTGCCCAAATCCCGAAGTAAGGAAAATTTGAAAATGAGAAAATTACTTTGTGATTGGTTTTATTATTTCTCAAAATCAATTCTTTGCTTTTCATCGTCGTCATTACCAAAGCATCTTTAGAAAAAAGTTCGTAAGACAACGGAAGTGTTTTATTATCAAGTTCGATTGTTTGCGTTTCATTGCTGATGAGATTATCAATTAAAGGATGAATTTCTAGTTTTTCATCATCAGAAAAAGAAATTTCGTAATCGTTGTAATTCAAACCATTTTCTGTATCGATTGCAAATCCAGGATGTGCACCTAATGAAAAATACATTTCTTTTTCCGAAAGGTTTTTAACTTGATAAGAAACCGTCAGTTTTTTCTCAACCAAAGTGTATTTGATTTCCAAACTGAACTCGAAAGGATAGATTTTTAAAGATTTTTCATCAGATTTTAATTCAAAAATAACTTCATTGTCGGATGAATTTTTCATATTAAAAGTTTTTCTCCTTGCAAAACCGTGGCGAGGCAATTCAAAAGTTTTGCCTTCAAAAATATATTGTTCATTTTTCAAAGCACCAACGATAGGGAAAAGAACAGGACTTTGGCCGCCCCAAAAATCAGAATTTCCTTCCCAGATTATTTCTTTTTCAGTTTCAATATTGATGAGAGAAACCAATTCTGCTCCAAGTTCGTTGAAAGTCGCTTTTAGTTTATTATTTTTAATCGTCATCATATTGTTATTCTACTTAAGTGATTTAAAAATATTGGTGGAAATCTTATCAAAAACCTTTCTTTCATTCTCATCATACTGCAAAATGGCGTAGGCAAAAGCATCATTTTTGATAATCGTTTTCTGATAAAATATTTTACCATTTTTATAACCTGATATTACAAAAAATGTCTTTCCGCATTTTTGATAAGTTATTTTTGTGGCTGTATTTTTAGCGAGACTTTTGAGGTCTGCGTCAAATTGTTGTTTCAAAGATATTGTTCTGCCTTCTGCATCCAGATTATTTCGTCCAAAAACTCTTAGAGTTTCTTCGTTCTTGTGATTGGTAAAAATTCGTCCATCGCCATTAGAACTTTCTGGCTCTGGTGTCATCAATTGTATTGGATAATCAACACAATATTGAAAACGAACATTACAGTAAGTTTCGTAATCTAGATTGGCTTGAACAATAGAGTTTGTTGATTGCCCGTATCCAAGATTAACAATCAGAAAAGCAAAGAAAAAACAAATTTTTAGCATAAAATGATTTCATTTTTGAATGAACAAATATCTGCAATAATCTTTGATTTTGTAGTCTATCATCCAAAAGTCTATCATCTGTCATCTCAATTTACAATATTTTCCTAAATTGCCATTTAATAATCAATAATGAAAGGTCTTAATTTTCTGAAACGTATCAATAGCTGGGTGGTCTATATTATATTGACCTCCATCGTTGCAGGGATTATTATCTCTTCCAATTTCCTGATTCAGCATCTGCGGGGAAAAGAAACCGAGCGCATCAAATCTCTTGCAACGGCAATGCGTTACCTTCAGGATAGCGATGTGGACCCGAGATTCAATGAATTGGCGCTTTATGTTATCAGTGAAAATGAGGATTTGCCCATCATTGTTACCAACAAGAAAAGAGAAGTTTTAGAAAGCCGGGGAATTTCCGAAGATATTTTAGCCGATAAAGCAAAAGTGAAAGCTAAAATGACTGAAATGGAGAATAAATATCCGCCATTTGAGATTCAGTTGCCAGATTTTAACAATCAGTATTTATACTATGATAATTCGGATTTGATGAATTATCTGCGCTATTATCCTTTTATGTTGGCGTTGTTCATCTCACTGTATTTGGTTTTTTCATTTTGGTTTTTACGGTTATTGAAGAAAACGGATGAAGGTTTTGTCTGGGCTGGTTTGGCCAAAGAAACGGCGCATCAGATTGGAACGCCATTGTCGTCAATGATTGGCTGGGTCGAGATTATGAAGCTTGAAGACGAAAACGGATTGGGTGTGAAGGAACTCGAAATGGATGTCAACCGGCTGAAAACCATTTCCGAAAGATTCTCTAAAATCGGTTCAATTCCTGCGCTTAATGATTTTGATATCAGTGAAACAGTGCAGCAAAATTTCGATTATTTGAAGTCTAGAATTTCCACCAAAGTCATATTTACGTTAAGAAAAACTTATGAACCTGTTTTGGTTCCGCACAGTCAGATTCTGATGAGTTGGGTCATTGAAAATCTGGTAAAAAATGCGGTAGATGCAATGAAGGGCGAAGGAAAACTGGAATTGTCTCTTTATAAAAAAAATAAAAGCATCTACATAGACGTGACCGATACCGGTAGCGGAATGACCAAAAAGCAAATCCGAAATGCCTTCAAACCAGGATTTTCCACGAAAAAAAGAGGTTGGGGATTAGGCTTGTCATTAACCAAAAGAGTGGTTTCCGAATATCACAAAGGCGACGTGAAAATTGCACAATCCGAAGTTGGGAAAGGAACGACTTTTAGGATTGTTTTGAGGGAAGAGCAGAAGTAGTTTTGTAATTTTCCTAAAAAATCAATCATTTTTTCATTGATTTCAAAATCCCTATCTTTGCCGATTGAAACCGAAATGAAATTCAATTTTCTAGGTTTTGCCTCATACATTAAAATTAAATTTTCTCCAGATGAAAACCACTTTTGCAGACTTCGATTTACCGGAAAAGATTCTGGACGTTCTAGCTGACCTCGACCTTTTTGAACCAACTCCTATCCAAATAAAAAGCATTGGGCCCATACTTTCCGGACGCGATGTGATGGGAATTGCACAAACAGGAACAGGTAAAACTTTGGCTTATACACTTCCGGTTCTTAAAACCTGGAAATACAATAAAACAGGAAATCCAACAGTTTTGGTTTTAGTTCCAACAAGAGAATTGGTGGTTCAGGTAACCGAAGTTATTACGAAAATGACCGAAAATCTGACTGCAAGAGTTATCGGAATCTATGGAGGAAAAAACATCAATACACAAAAATTGTTGTTCAAAGACGGTTGCGATATTTTGGTAGGAACACCTGGTAGAGTAATGGATTTGGCGATTGATAATGCAATTTCTTTGAAAGAAGTGGGCAAATTGATCATCGATGAGTTTGATGAAATGTTGAATCTCGGTTTCCGTCCGCAACTCACGCACATTTTCGAAATGATGAAAGAAAAAAGACAGAACATCCTTTTTTCTGCAACAATGACTGATGCGGTTGATGCTTTGTTGAACGAATATTTTGCTGGTCCAATCGAGATTTCCTTGGCTAGGTCAGGAACGCCTTTGGAGAAAATTGCACAATCTGCAGTTCCTGTGGAGAATTTCAATACAAAACTGAACTTGCTGATTCATCTTTTGAAGACTGAAACAGATTTAGAAAAAATTCTGATTTTCGCTAATAATAAAAAACACGCCGATTTAATCTTCGAAAAACTAAATGTAGAATTTCCAGATCAGTTCGGAGTCATTCACTCGAACAAATCTCAGAATTTCCGTTTGAGAGTGATGAAGGAATTTACCGAAGAAGAACTCCGAGGCGTGATTACGACAGATATTATGGCGAGAGGTTTGGATATTCCGGATATTTCTCACGTTTTCAATTTTGAAGTTCCTGAAGTTCCTGAGCAGTATATCCACAGAATCGGTAGAACCGGCCGTGCGGACAAAGACGGAATCGCCATTACTTTTTACACCAAAAAAGAAGAAGCTCAACTTTTGGACATCGAGTTGTTGATGGACAAAGAAATCAACAAAACCGAATTCCCGGAAGAAGTAACCATTTCTAAAGTGAAAATCGCATCTGAACAGGATGAGGTAAAAATGAAATTCTTGACCAACGCTAAACTTAACGAAGGTGAATCTGCTTTCCACGAGAAGAAAGATAAGAACAAAAAGGTCAATATGGGCGGACCAAGCAAACGGAAAGCGCCGAAGAAATTTGGAGCGAACCGAGCGCAACAAAAGCAGAAATCAATTTCTAAAAGAAAGAAATAATCATTTTGGGATTAAGATGAAAATCATCATTGCTGCATTTTTTTTAGGGATTTTTGCCCATTCCCAGACTTTTGATATTGTTCCGTTGGGCATCTACGGTGGCGAGAGAGAAGATAATCTTTCTGCCTATCTGGTTTCCAGACACAATAACAATCAGTTTTTGTGTCTTGATGCGGGGACAATCAATTCCGGTATTAGGAAAGCGATAGAAAAAAAGACCTTTACGGTTACGGAAGATGTTGTTTTAAAGGATTATATCAAAGCATATTTTATTTCACACGGCCATTTGGACCATATTTCCGGGATGATTATCAATTCACCTTCGGATTCCAAAAAAAATATCTACGCAATTCCATTTGTTCAGAATATTATACGCAAACATTACTTTATCAATGATACTTGGAATAATTTTTCCGATGAAGGCACTTCGCCCATCGGAAAATACCATTTGATTGATTTAGAGATTTTAAGAACAGTATCTGTTCCGGAAACGCAATTGGAAATCAAAGCATTTGAACTAAGTCATACAAAAAACTATCTCAGTTCTGCAGTTTTGGTGGCCGCAGGTGATGAAGCTGTTCTTTATCTCGGTGATACTGGGGCTGATAGAGTAGAACAGAGCGGACTTTTACAGAAGCTATGGGAAAATTTAGCGCCACTCATTAAAAGCAAAAAACTAAAAGCTATTTTAATCGAAGTTTCCTTTCCCAATTCACAACCTGAAAAATCTCTTTACGGTCATTTGACGCCGGATTTGCTGACCGAAGAGTTATCCAAATTGGCAGATTTAGCAGGTCAAAAAAATTTAAAAGATTTGAATATTGTTGTCACGCACCGCAAACCGACTGGCAACAATCCAGAAATCATCAAAAAAGAATTGCAACAGAAGAATCCATTGCAATTAAATTATATTTTTCCTGTTCAAGGAGAAAAATTAATTTTTTGATAAATAACAATAGAAAAATCCTCAGAATTTTCTGACGTTATTTTTTATTTTGTTAAAACTGTAATTAATTTATCATTAATCCCATCATTGTTATAATCACTTTTTTCTTCAGAGATGATTTGAATCTCATTAATTGTAAATGAGTTGAGATAATACGATAAAGGTATATAGGTTAAATTAATATACTGTGTAGCAGTCAAAAGTTTCTTGTTTTCATCGTAGGAATATTCTCCAGAAAATCTTGCGCTTTGCTCGCAAACATTATTAACAGACGCAAAATGTGTAAAATCAAATTTTTGATCATCAGTAAATAAGTATTGATTTTTGCTTGAACATTCTGAATTAAGAATTGGAGTAGAAGAAATGACTGAATTATCTTTGCCAGAGAGAATTAATGTTCTTGTCCATTTCCAAGTTCCTACGAATGAAGGTTTTATTTCTTCATTTTCATCATCTTCCTACAAGAAATAATAGATAATGAAGTTAATGCAACTAAAATAAATTTTTTCACAGTATTAATTTTCAACAAATAAAATGAAAATTAATTTAACAATGAAATCAACTCCTAATCCACTTCCAAATCTCCTTCAAAGTCGCTTTATTCCCATACATCAAAATCCCAACTCTGTAGATTTTCGCGGCAATGTAAACCATTAGTAAAGTAGAAGCAATCAACAGGAAAATCGATAAAAGAATCTGCCAAAGCGGAACACCAAACGGAATCCTCGCAATCATCGCAACCGGCGACGTAAACGGAATAATCGACAGCCAAAAAGCCATCGGCCCATCTGGATTGTTCATAATCGTAAAACTGCCGTAAAGCCCAATCATCAATGGAACAATCGCAAACATTGTGAATTGCTGAGTCTCTGTTTCATTATCCACCGCACTGCCGATTGCTGCATACATCGAGCTGTAAAAGATGTAGCCAAACAAAAAGAAAAACACAAAAACCGAGATGATGCCCACATAATTCATATCCAAAAGCACGTGCGAAACTTCCGTTGCAATCTGCTGGATGTCCAGATTTTTCATCATTTCCTCCTGTCCCGCAGGCAAGTTTTTCTGCATTGCCGAGAAGCCCGTATTCAGGAAAATCGCGGCAGTCACAGACATTGCAATCCAGACAATAAACTGAGTCAAAGCCACCAAAGTCACACCCAAGATTTTTCCCATCATCAGTTCAAATGGCTTCACAGAGGAAATGATGATTTCCACCACACGGTTGTTTTTCTCCTCCAAAACACTTCGCATCACACGAACACCATAGATGATGATGAACATAAAAACCACGTACATCAACCCAAAACTCAACGCTGTTTTGATACCGAATGCCATATCACTCTCCGGTCGGTCGCTTTCCGTCACGTTTTGAGAAATAATTTTAAAATTCTTATCAAGATTCACGATTCGATCTTCCGAGATACCCAGCATTTTGATTTTCTCCTTTTTGAGAATATTGCTCAGGTCAGCCGATATCATCATCTTGGTATCCACGCCCACTTTCTTGTTCGTCATCAGTTTGGTGCCATTTTCCAGCGCATCAAAATTTTTGTCCTTCAGTTCTGGGATGATGAGAATACCGTCTGAACCTTTCAGGTCTTTCAGGTTTTTCACCAAAGCATTTTCCGTGTTGCTTGGCACAAATGTGTAGGTAATATCTTTTGTAGACTTCAACTGTCCGGCAAAAAGTCCGCTCTTGTCAACCACCTCGAATTGATATTCCGCTTCATTCGCCTTGAACATAAAACCAATCAGCGCCCCGAATCCAACGATCATCAATGGCGCAAGAAGCGTCAAAACAATAAAAGATTTTTTCTTTACCTGCGTCAGAAATTCTCTTTTGGTAATGAGATATATATTTTTCATTCTTATTGTAAAAAGTAAAATGTATTAAGTAAAGTAAAATGTACTAAGTAAAAAGTAAAAATCTGTCAACCAACAACCATCAACCCTGCACCGCATTAATGAAAACCTCATTCATACTCGGGATTTTCTCGTTAAAAGTCCGTATCGTTCCCGCTTTTAGAAGGTCTTGGATGAGGATATTTTGATTTTCTGTATTCTTCAGCTCAAAATTGAAAAGACCATTCGCCGTTCCCATCGTCTCGATTTGATATTTCCGCGTCAGTTCCTCCAGATTTTCAGGGTTTACATCAGACAGAACCACAGAAAAAACATTCTGCTTAAACTGCTCGCGGACGTCAAACACTTTCCCGTCCAAAACTTTCTTAGAATTATTGATGAGCGCCACAAAATCACACATTTCCTCCACACTCTCCATTCGGTGTGTCGACAAAATAATGGTCGTACCCTCATTTTTTAATCTAATGATTTGATCTTTGATGAGGTTCGCATTCACAGGGTCAAAACCCGAAAAAGGCTCATCCAGAATCAGCAGTTTCGGGCGGTGCAAAACCGTCACCACAAACTGGATTTTTTGCGCCATCCCTTTCGACAGTTCGCTCAGTTTTTTCTTCCACCACTGGTCGATGTTCAGTTGCTCAAACCAGAATTTAGCCTGCGAAAGGGCCTCCGCACGCGCCATTCCTTTCAGTTCCCCAAAGTACAGAAGCTGGTCGCCCACCGTCATATTCTTATAAAGACCGCGTTCCTCCGGCATATAACCGATGTTTCGGATATGCTCCGGATTCAGTTTTTTGTTATCAATCCAGATATCGCCTTCATCCGCCTGTGTGATTTGGTTGATGATTCGGATAAACGATGTCTTCCCTGCGCCATTCGGACCCAAAAGCCCATAGATACTGGCCGTAGGAACCTCAATCGAGAAATCCTGAAGCGCCACTTTCTTCCCTGCGTTGTATGTTTTCTTGATATTTTCAGCTTTCAGCATTCGTAATTTATAATTAAAAATGAATAATTAATATTTTGGAGCAAGACGATTGGTCTATCGATTCACGTTTCCAACCCGCTGTACGCTATATCTTTTTTTTCTAAACCAGACCTCACAGGTTTTTAAAACCTGTGAGGTCTGGTTTAGAAAAAAAAGGATGCCGCTACCATCGGGGCTATGTTGAGGTTTTGTCTATCTTTTCAAAGATTTTTTTAAAACCACACAAAATTAGTTCATTAATCTCAAAAATGTTACAGAATTACAGCATTCAAAATATGATATTAATTTCTTTGCTAAGTTTTACGCCTTTGCGAACCTTAAAAATATTTTCATTAGTGCAAAAATCTTTACGGACTTTGCGTTTAAAAACAAATAAGTCGTATATAAATTAATTAAATTTGCACAACAAAAACACTCAACACAACAATTAGTCAAAAAGAACCATTATGACTCAAGAATTTTTGGGAAATTCCCAATTCAACATATCAAACCAAGCGGTTTCCGCAAGCTGTCCGTCCAATATTGCCCTCATCAAATATTGGGGAAAATATGAGAATCAAATCCCAGCCAATCCCAGCATCAGCTACACGCTGTACAATTGCAGAACCAACACGACGATGGAGTTTATTGCGGGAGAAGATTTCGCCGTTCAGACTCTCTTATCTGGTAATGAAGAACAAAAATTCGCTGAGAAAATTGAAAAATATTTCAAAAATATCGAACCCTATCTCCCTTGGATTCTGAAAGGAAAATACATCATCAAAACCGAAAATACATTTCCTCACAGTTCAGGAATCGCCAGTTCAGCCTCAGGTTTTGGAGCCATTGCCAAATGTCTGATGAACTTGGACGAGCTTTTTTCAACCGACAACCATCAACCATCAGCTATCAACCAAAAAGCCAGTTTCCTGGCAAGATTAGGAAGCGGAAGCGCTTGCAGAAGTCTTTACGAAGGTTTGGTGGTATGGGGAAAAACCGAAGAAGTGGCGGGCAGTTCGGACTTGTTTGCTGTTCCTTATAATAATGACGACATCCATCCGATTTTCAAAAACTTCAACGATTGGGTGTTGTTGATTCACGAAGGTCAGAAATCGGTTTCGTCCACAGTCGGTCACGGCTTGATGAACACCAATCCGTACGCGGAAAGACGTTTCCAGGAGGCGCACGAGAATTTTACCAAACTGAAAACCATCCTTTCAACAGGCGATATGGAAGGTTTCATCAAACTGGTTGAGCACGAAGCTCTGACGCTCCACGCGATGATGATGATGAGCGAACCGGCTTTCATCCTGATGCAGACCGGAACACTGCAAGTCATTAATAAGATTTGGGAATTCAGAAAAATCACAGGTCTGTCATTGTTCTTCACACTGGATGCGGGCGCCAATGTTCACCTTCTTTTCCCGAATGATATTGATAACAAAAGAATCACAGACTTCATTCAAACAGAGTTGATTCCGCTGACGCAAAAGGGTGGAGTGGTGAAAGATGTGATGAGGTTTTAAAACCACAAAATTTGTCATTCCGGAGGAATCTCGACACAGAAGAGCACAGCAGTTTAAATCCCTTCGGAATGGCAAAATTGTGGATAATCAAATCAATATTATTAATTATGAAAAAACTCACAATATTATTCTTCCTAATCATCTCCATTTTCGGAAATGCACAAACCGTAAACGAACCAAAAAATAATCCCGAAAAATGGTCACAACCATATGAATCATTTAGAATCGTCGGGAATTTATATTATGTCGGAACTTATGATTTGGCATCTTATCTCATCGTGACGAACAAAGGAAATATTCTGATTAATACAGGTCTAGCTGATTCTTATCCACAAATTAAAGCTAACATTGAGAAATTGGGATTCAAATATAAAGACATCAAAATTCTGACTTTGACGCAAGCGCATTTTGACCATATGGGTGCGATGGCTGATATAAAAAAAGAAACCGGCGCGAAACTTTACGTGGACGAAGCAGAATTAGCCGAGCTAAAATCCGGCGGAAAATCGGATTACGAATTAGGGAAATATGGAGTCACTTTCAAACCTTTGACCCCAGATTTTCTTTTGAAAAATAATGATAAAATCAAACTAGGAAATACGACTTTGACTTTGCATCACCATCCTGGACATACGAAAGGCTCGTGCAGTTTCATCTTCGAAACGAAAGATAAAGACAGAACTTATAAAGTTTTGATTGCCAATATGCCGTCCATCATCATCGACCACAAATTCTCTGATGTGCACGCGTACCCGAATATGCAAAAAGATTATGCTTATACTTTTGATGTGATGAAAAAACTGGATTTTGATGTTTGGGTAGCTTCACACGCCAGCCAGTTTGACTTGCATGAGAAACGTAAACCAGGCGATGCTTATAATCCGAAATTGTTTATGGATAAAGAGAATTACTTCAAACAACTGAAGGAATTGGAAGCTGATTATTTCGAGAAATTGAAGGAAGAATCAAAATAAAAATACGTATCACTTATTACATTTTACAACCAAAAAATGCAAATCCACCACATCGCCATCATCTGTTCAGATTACAACACTTCCAAAAAATTCTATACAGAAGTTTTAGGACTCAATATCATCCGTGAAGTTTATCGTGAAGAAAGACAATCTTATAAATTGGATTTAGCAATCGGAGAACATTATGTGGTTGAGTTGTTTTCTTTCCCAAATCCGCCAAAACGTCCGTCGAGACCAGAAAGCTGTGGACTTCGTCATCTCGCTTTCTCAGTTGATGATGTTGAAGAAAAAAGAAACGAATTAGTCCAAAAAGGTTTGGATTGTGAAGCAATCAGAATCGATGAATTTACAGACAAGAAATTCTTTTTTACGTCTGACCCAGATGATTTGCCTTTGGAGTTTTATGAAAATTAGACTTTGAGATAATAGACGGATAGATGATAGACTTTTAAAATCATTCATCATTCATCATTATCATTCATCATTATCATTTATAATTTTAGTGTGCGTAACCAGTTAGAAAACTGACGGTCATAATCGCTAAAACAATTAGGGAAATGATGACATAAGTGTAATCTTTTTCTTTCAGATAACCGATTAATGCAAAGATAATTCTTACTAATGGCGTTAGAATTAAAAGTAAAATTCCCAGTTGGATAATTGCCATTCCTTCGCCTTTGCAAAGCGAATTCCAGAAACTTCCCCAGACTTTTTCGGAGGAATCTCCCATTTCCAGCATTTTGTATTTCGGCATCACAAAACCTTCTGTGAAAAGTTTGACAAAGCCAACCAAAGAAGTGACTACAGAAAGGATGACGCCCAATCGCAAAAGATTTCCAACGGAACGGTTCAGATCAACGTCTGTAAATGGTTTTGTTCTCATTAATGGAAATTTTTATTAACGCCGTTGTACATCATATAAATTGAAAGAATCGTGATTACGATTGCGAAAAAAATTTTCAGCTTCTTGGTTTTAGAAATCATCAAAGTTTTGGAGCCAATGAAACTTCCAACCACCACACCAATCAAAACCGGAGCGGCGATAACGGGAATAATCTGACCTCTCTGAAAGTAAATCAAAGCGCCTGCAACAGCAGTCACACCAATCATAAAGTTACTCGTCGTCGTAGAAACTTTAAAAGGCAATTTCATCATATTGTCCATCGCAAGAACCTTCAAAGCACCAGAACCAATGCCTAAAAGTCCGGACATTGCACCTGCGAAAACCATCATCAGGAAACCTGGAATGGTGTTTCTGGAAGCATAATGTTTGATGCCGTCTTTGTCTGGGAAAGTCCCATAAAGCTTGAGTTTATCAGCCAGACTTCCTTTGATTAATTCTTCCTGATGGTCAGGTTTTCCTTTTAAATTTAGTAAAACGGTCAAAATTAGAATACTCGCAAAAATAATCCCGATTGTATTTGGATTCAGAAATCCTGAGACCAATGCGCCGGAAACTGCGCCTGCTGTGGTCGCAATCTCCAGAAACATCCCGATTCGCATATTGGTAAAACCTTCTTTTACGAAGGCAACCGCTGCGCCAGAAGACGTTCCGATAACCGAAATTAGAGAAGCGCCAATTGCGTAATGCATTGGAACTCCGAAACCTAATGTCAATAATGGAATAATGATAACGCCACCGCCCAATCCTGTGAGAGAACCCATCAATCCGGCTGCGATAGCTCCGATAAATAGAATTATGATTTCTGACATCCCGCAAATATAAAACGTTTGCGACGAATTTTATTGTTAAATCACAGAAATTTCAATGTTTTTTGATTCCTATAAGTTATACCAAATTCGTAGGAAATGAGCACTTTAAGATTCGATTTTATCTTGATTTTAAAAAGCAACAACCATAAAAAATCTCTATTTTTGCAAGTAAATATGGACAGATGAAAATCGAAATTTTGTTATTGTTGATGTTTCCCGTTTTAAGTTTTTCTCAAACTTCGGAAGAAGATTTGGTTAAAACTACAGTAAGCCAATTATTTATGGGAATGAAAACTTCTGATTCGGTTTTGATTAAAAAATCGTTTTCCAACAATGCAGTTTTACAGACGATTAGGAAAACTGGTGAAGTCAAAAATGAAAATATCAACGATTTTGCAATCAGTATTTCCAAAGCTGAAAAACAAAGTCTGGACGAGAGAATCACGTTTTCAAATATCCTGATTGACGGAAATCTCGCTTCGGTTTGGACACCTTACGAGTTTTATTTCAAAGGTCAATTCTCGCATTGTGGCGTCAATTCTTTTCAATTGGTAAAAATTAATAATGAATGGAAAATCCAATATATCATCGATACCAGAAGAAAGGATAATTGTAAAAAGTAAATAAATCTAAATTAAAAAATCTTGAATCTCGGTTCTTGATTCTATAAATCTAAAAAAGAAAGTAAAAAATGAAAATCGGAATTTTAGGAGGCGGACAATTAGGAAGAATGTTCATTCAGGAAGCATTGAAATATGATGATGAATTCTATGTTCTGGACCCAAATCCGGAATGTTCCTGCGCCCATATTTCTCATTTCACTAGAGGTGATTTCAATGATTACGACACCGTTTTAGAATTTGGACAAGACAAAGATGTGGTAACGATTGAAATTGAACACGTGAATGCTGATGCGCTGGAAGAATTGGAAAATCAAGGTGTGAAAGTGGTTCCGAATTCTAAAATCATCAAAATCATTCAGCAAAAGATTCTTCAGAAACAATTTTATGAAGAAAACAAAATGCCATCTCCGGATTTTGAAATTATGGACGGAAGCGAGGACGAAATCAAAATTCAACTGCCTTTTGTTCAAAAACTGAATACGGGCGGATACGACGGAAAGGGCGTTCAGCTAATCAGAACAACTCAAGACTGGAGAAATCTTTGGACTCAGGAATCTGTTTTGGAAAATTTGGTGGATATCGACAAAGAATTATCCGTGATTGTTGCTAAAAACGAAAATGGAGAAATCAAGACTTTCCCTGCGACAGAAATGGTTGCCGACCCAAAACTGAATCTTCTCGATTTCAATATTTGTCCGGCTGATATTTCGAATGAAACTCAAAAACAGATTGATGTGATTGCCAATCAATTCATCAGAAGTGCAGATTCTACAGGGCTTTTTGCCATCGAATTGTTCCTTGATAAAAACGGAAAAGTTTGGGTGAATGAAACGGCGCCGAGACTTCATAATTCTGGACATCAATCTCAGGAAGGGAACGCTAATTCTCAATTTGAACAATTTTATAGAGTGGTGACAAACAGTCCTTTGGCAGACACAGAAGCTTTTGGATTTTCAGGAATGCTGAATCTCGTTGGCGAAGAAAATTATTCAGGGAAAGTAAAATACCAAGGTTTGGAAGATGTTCTGAAATTACCAAAAACCTACGTTCATCTCTACGGAAAATCCGAAACAAAACCTGGAAGAAAAATGGGACACATCAATGTTCTGGCAGATTCCAGAGAGGAATTGATGGAGAAATTAATTCAAATAAAATCTTTGGTCAAAGTCATCGCATAAAACAAAACGGTCAGAAATCTCTGACCGTTTTTTATTTAAAATTATTTTGCTTTTGCTTTTTCTAAAGCATTGTTGTACGCATCTTTTGCATTTTCAGTCGCTTTTTTGCTCGCTTCTTTGGCGTCTTGCGCTGTTTTGTTGATGGCCTCTTTGGTGTTTTGCGCTGCAGTTCTCATATCTTGTTTCGCGCTGTCAACACCAGCTTTCACATCGTTCGCCACATTTCCCATTGCAACTTTTGCATTGTCCCAAGCCATATTGGCATCTGCTAAAGCTTTTCGGGAAGCTTCTTCCGCTTTTTTATCGCCCTTTTTTATGGCAGCATCCAAATCTGCTTTGGCTTGATCCACTTTGGCTTTCGCTTCAGATTCAGTTAATGTTCTTGTTTCAGAATTTACGACAGCAACCGTGTCATTATTACTATCTGTTACAACTGTTTTTTCCTGTTTTGTACAAGAAGTTGCGAAAAATAGAACAGCTCCGGAAGCTGCAAGCATTAAATTTTTCATAGTAAGAAATTTATAAATGTTGTTTGTAAATTTAACTTATCAATTTAATTGCCATTTTTTATCACTGATTAATTTTTTGCAGTTTTGAATCTGCCTTTCAGCATTCCGGGTTTATAATTGATGATAAAAACTCCGCTGATAATTAGCGCTGTTGCAATGATGAATTTCTCAGAAATCACTTCTCCTAAAATCAGCCAGCTCAAGAAAATACTGATAATCGTATTGACATAAGAAAGAATCGAAACCTGCGTTGGAAGTAATGTTTTGAGCAAATAATTATAAGCATAAAAAGCCAAAACAGAACCGAAAATTCCCAAATAAACTATCGCCGAAATACTTTTCACAGACCAAGTCGAAACATCAATTTTATCCGAAAAAGAGAATGCGAATATCAACTGTACCACGCCTGCAAAAGCAAATTGGTAGAATAAATTGAGGAAAAGATTATTGCTTTTAACCTGTAATTTTTTCGTGTAAATAGTGCCACTCGCCCAACACAAAAGTGCTAAAATCAACACAATCAAACCGTTTCTGTAATCCGGATTAGCCAATTCGTTCAAACCATCCCAAAATATAAAGACCACGCCGGAAAAGCCCATCAACAAACCAATCAAAGTTCTGATGGTGAATTTTTCCATCCCGATAATCATACTTCCAATAAAGATAAAAACCGGAGAAAGTGCGCTGATTAATGAAGCTAAACTGCTGGTCAGATTTTTTTCTGCAACAGTCGTCAAACCATTTGCGCCGATCAAAAGCAACGCTGACAAAGTGAGTTGGATTCTAAAGTTTTTCCAGCCAATCCATTTCAGATTTTTGGTGTAAAGTAGAATAGGTAACAAAATTAGTGAAGCTAGAAGCTGGCGAAATCCTGCCACAAACCAGGGAGGAACAGTTTCTACACCGATTTTGATACCCAAGAAAGTCGTTCCCCAAACTAGGGCAACGGTACAAATAGCGATAATGATTTTGGAATTCAAAGCAGAAAAATATAAGTAACAAAGGTATTCTAAAAACTCCAATTTTACGCATAAATCTTTATCTTTGGACATCTAATAAAAAATGAAATGGTCGGAATTATAATGGGAAGTCAAAGCGATTTGCCAATTATGCAACAAGCTGCAGATTTTCTAAAATCTCTCGAAATCCCTTACGAATTGACAGTCGTTTCTGCGCACAGAACGCCGGAACGTATGTTTGATTACGCCAAAACAGCCAAAGAAAGAGGTTTGAAAGTTATCATCGCAGGAGCAGGTGGCGCGGCGCATCTTCCGGGGATGGTCGCCAGTTGTACCACTTTGCCCGTGGTTGGCGTTCCGATTTTATCCAGCAATTCCATCGACGGCTGGGATTCGGTTTTATCGATTTTGCAAATGCCATCGGGGATTCCCGTTGCGACCGTTGCTCTGAATGGCGCCACCAATGCCGGAATTCTCGCAGCGAAAATCATAGGGACTTCTGATTCTGAGGTATCTCAAAAATTAGAAATTTATCAAAATTCTTTAAAAGATAAAGTGCTGGGAACCGTGGATGATATTAAGAAATTGCATCCGAATGAGTTTGATAAATAAAATAATTTGGGCAGCTTTTCCGCCTTCCGTTCCCGCTTTTTTTTCCCAAGCTTTTCCCTCTGCAAAAAAAGAGCTCCACTCAAGTCGGGCTGCAGGTTCTAAATAAAAACAACATTTTTGTATAAAAAGCAAAATTGAATAATATTTACTTATCCAAAATCCCTCGAATCTTATTCGCATTCAAAATCAATTCTTCCAAATATTCAAAATTCTCTTTCTCCAAAGCAGATTTGAATTTTCTGAGCTGCGTAATATGTTCATTCAACACATCCAACACATTTTCTTTGTTCTGACGGAAAATCGGAACCCACATTTCAGGATGAGATTTTGCCAAACGAACCGTACTCGAAAAACCGGAACTTGCCAGTTGGAAAATGGTGTCTTCCTCGCGTTCTTTTTCCAAAACCGTGTTGGCCAAAGCATAGGAAGTGATATGTGAAATGTGAGAAATGTAAGCGGTGTGAACATCGTGAGAATCAGCATTCATATAAATCGGGTGCATTTCCAGAGTTTGGATGACTTTTTCTACAATTTCTAAAGCATCTTCATCCGATTCTTCTTTGTTGCAAATCACAGCGGCTTTTCCAGTAAAACTATCTTTGGTTGCAGCACTAGGACCAGAATTTTCCGTTCCCCACATCGGGTGAAATGCGACGAATCGTTTTCTATTAGAATGATTTTTAATAGCATCTACAATCCCAGATTTGGTAGAACCAACATCCATCACGACTTGTTTTTCATTAATCAAATCCATCACAGAAGGCAAAATTTTTCTCGCCGAATCTACTGGAATTGCAATGATAATCAACTCCGAACTCTTGAGTCCTGATTCAAAATCTGCTTTTTCGTCGATGATATTCAGCTCCAATGCTTTATTAAGATTTTCTTCATTCTGGTCAATTCCGAAAACTTTAGTTGCGAAGTTTTTTTCTTTTAATTTCAATGCAATGGAGCCGCCAATTAATCCAGTTCCTATAATTCCTATCTTCATTTTATATTTTTTCTTTTGATAATTTAAAACAAAAAACCCCGTCATAAGGACGAGGTTTTGATATTTCTACATACGAATCCTAATCCTGTTTCAAGGTTTGAATTGCGTAATAATATGTTCTGTTTGTTGTTTTCACCAGACGAAGATAGAAATTAATTTCTGAAAATTCAAAAAAAATTATGGATTGGAAATAATTAAAGTTGACGGAATATCGGACAACCAAAGGCTTTTGGTGTCAATCAGATTTTTCCAACTTCTACTGCTAATCAACATCAAATCCTGGGATTCCAAAAAGGTTTTCTCGATGGTTTTCTCATTGTAGAGTGTGATGTGATTCGGTGCAATATGTTCGATATTCCTTATCAATTCACGGATTTCCGTATTCTTTCGGATTTGTCCGGCCGCATCCAAAATGATAACCTGCGAATCATTATTATTAATGAGTCGCTTGGCATATTCAACCAAATAAAAATCATTGAGATCAAAAATTGGGATGAAAATCTTGTCCGCACTTTCAAAGTTTTTATCGACCATAATTCCGACCGGCGTATTGGTTTTGTCCAAAATACTCAGCGTAAAATCATCAAACGGTGATGTGTTGAAAATAGAAGATTTGCCCTTCACGGTATTCAGTAATTTTTCCGGATTGATGATTTTTGTGGTAAAACCAAGCAATTTACCAAGCAAAGTGCCTTCGTAAATTGATCTTCCCAGCATTATCAAAAGCAAATCGTAATGCCCTTTGTTGGTAATGCTTATCAAATCATTTTCGATATCCGTCGAAGCTTTGAAAAGTGTGGTGATTTCCAGTTTCAATTCCTGAGAAGTTGTGATGACATTGGAAAACAATTCTTTTTCATAATTCTCTGCGTCAAAAGCGTGAAGCTCGTTGACAGGCGAAATGTTCATCGCAGTCAAACTCTTGTTGCCTTTCATTTTTTGTGTCAGGTTATGAGCTAGTTTCAGCAGTTTGCTTCCTGATTCTGGATTTTCGAAAGAAAGAAGCACTTTGTATTTGGCATTATTATCATCCGTATCTTCATCCGTCATTGATTTTTTTCCTTTGAATATAAAGTTGATGAAATCTAACAAAGGTCCAGTCATAAACGTTGTGAATAAAGCCATTATGACCATCATTGCAAAAATCTCAGGACTTAAAACACCCAAATCATAACCAATATTGAGGACGATGAGTTCCATAAGTCCTCTGGTATTCATCAATGCACCAATCGTGAGACTGTCTTTCCAATTGATTCTGAGGAATTTTGCGGTCAGTGCGCTTCCGATAAATTTTCCGGTCACGGCAACCGCAATAATCAGTCCAGCAGTCATCCAAAGATGTGCATCATTCAGCAAACCGATTTGTGTTCTTAGCCCTGTAAAAACGAAGAATAAAGGTAACAAAAGCACCAGCGCCACGTCTTCAACTTTCTCGATAAAAAGATTTCGGAATTTCACATTTTCCGGCATTATCGCACCCGCCATAAAAGCACCGAACAAGGCATGAATGCCGATAACTTCTGTCGCATACGCTGAGATAATCAAAGTCAGGAAGAAAATAGCAACAATTGATTTATTGATGATTCCTTTTCCCGCCTGCAAATCGCCGATTCTTTTTAGGAACGGTCGTACGATTTTTATCATCAGAAAAACGTATGCAATTGCCATCAAAATCACGTAGATGGAACTGGCGAAAGATCCAGCCTTTACAATGGCGATTACGGCTGCCAGGATACACCAAGCTGTGATATCGTCCGCCGCCGCACAAGTGATGACGATGGTTCCTAGTTTTGTTTTGTGAAGATTCCGCTCCTGAACGATTCTGGCGAGAACCGGAAATGCTGTGATACTCATTGCAATGGCGATGAACAAAGCAAACGAGCTGAATTGTACACCGTCTGGCGCAAATTCTTTATAAATAAAATACGATAATCCAATTCCCAGAGCAAACGGAATAATGATGCTGGCGTGGCTGATAACCACAGCGTCGTGCGCTTTTTTTCTGAGAACACTCAAATCCAGTTCCATTCCTACGATGTACATAAACAGAATCAAACCGATTTGGCTTAGAAACTGAAGGTTTCCTAACGATTCTTTCGGGAAAAGAAATGCTGAAAATTCGGGAAAGTAAAGACCTAAAAGTGAAGGGCCGAGAACAATACCGGCAATCATCTCGCCAATGACGGAAGGCTGTTTCATTTTCATACAAATCCATCCGAAAAGCCTCGCGACAAAAATAATGGTCACAATCTGAGCGAGCAAAAGAGCAAGCGGATGATGAAGATTGGTCATAAACGAATCCACAAAATTGTTCCACATTGTTCCTGTAGAGTTGTGAACAGCAATATTTTCGCCCAACTCAAGCGTCTTTCCTTCGATGAAAAACCAGTACATCAGGATTGAGAAAAACAAAATGGTCGCAATGTAAAATATAATATTCCTGTACTTTGCCATAATCATTAACTTAAATTTTACAGATTTCTAAAATGCAAAATTGAGAAGATTTCTAATATAAAATCAATGTTGGACAAGGAAATGTAATGAAATGGCGGAATTCTGCAATGAAAACTATTTTGACAGTTTCCCAGCAATTTGACTTCTAAAAACCTCGCTGACATTGAGTTTTATAGAATTTCCTTGTTCGGGATTGATATTCAGAATCACTTCTGAAGTTGAAAGAACTTTAATAAAATCGATATTGATCATTTCCTTTTTATTGATTTGAACAAAATTTTTCTGAGATAATAATTCTGACAAATGTTTGAAGCTGAGGTTTTTAAGAGTCAGTTCTGAGTTGTTTTTTAAGGTTAATTCCTTATCCCGACTGTCGATTTCGGAGGTCTTAATAAACACAATATCATCGATTGAAATATTAGATTTTCCAAGATTGGTGTTCCACTCCAGAAACTGATTTTTTGGTTTTTCGTTCAGAAGTTTTGTCACTTTTTCAAAAGCCTGAATCAATCTTTCTTTCTGAATAGGTTTTCTCACATAATCCACAACATTCAGGTCAAAGGCTTCTGCGGCGTATTCCTTATAAGCAGTTGTGAAAATTATTTTTTTGTCTTTGATGATTTCTGCGATTTGAAGTCCGTTCATCCCAGGCATTTCGATGTCGAGAATGCAAACGCTGCAGTCGATCTTATCGATTTCCTGAATGAAAATTTTTGGATTGTTAAAAGCCTTAACCACTTCGATACCTTCAATCTGGTCGCAGAGAAGTTTCAGGTAGCTGATTGCCAGCAATTCATCATCCAGAATAACGCATTTTATCATAGAATTCTGAAAGATTAATGGTTAAGTGAGCCACAAAATTATCATTCACAACCGATTTTGAAAGTTTATAATGATTCTTGTAAATCAACTTCAATCGCTGGTCAAAAGATTTGCTTCCAAATCCGCTGTTTTCCTTTTCCATCGGTGTTTTTTCTGATATTTTGTTGGATACTTTCATCTCAAATTTTCCGTCATCTAAAATCAGATAGACAGAAATAAAAGAATCCTGAGTCAGGAAATCAGTGTGTTTAAAGGCGTTTTCAATCAAATCCACAGAAATCAACGGTGCAAAAACTTTCTCCAGATAAATGGAATCTTCTTTATTGATTTTCGTCTTGATTCTAAAATCGAATAATGGATTGATTTTGATTTTATTGATTTCGATGAGGTTCATTGCAAAGTTCAGTTCCTCTTTTGGCGTGACAAATTTGTTGCTGCTTTCGTAGAGAATATAATCCAGAATACTCGCTAATTTATCCAGAGAAATGTAAGTCTGGTAAGCGTGTGATTGTACTGAATTCAGAATGTTTTTAAAAAGATGCGGATTCAATTTGGTTTCGATATGTTCCAAACGAACATTGTCAAGTTTGCTTTCAATCGCTTTGTAATTGTCTTCTAAAAGTTTGTTTTTTGCCTTGGACGATTTATATTTTCCGTAAAGAAAGAAACTGAGAACCAGCAGGAAAAATAAGGCGAAAATCCCACCAAATAAAAGATAATCGGGTAGAAGGAGATTTTGGCCAGACATACAAGTTGGTTAGATTTAGAAATTAGTTTTAGAATCAAGATTCAGCAAAAAAATTATCTTATTTTTTTTAAATCTGTAAACTCAGCGTTTTCCTTGCATTTTGAATAGTTCACCTCAAATCTTGGATTCTTTTTCGGGTAAACCAAAACATATTTTGGACAAGGTTTTTCCTGCGCTTTGCTTCTGTCAAAATCGATTTCTCCGGCAGAAATAATGCTGTCTTTTAAAAATTTCTCAGAGATTTTATTCGCTTCCATTTCTGTTTTGAAAGTTGGAGAATAATTGAAATCTTTGGTCAAAGTTTCCGCAATCACTCTGTCATTCGGGAAATAGGAGCAACTTGCGCCTTTTTGATTTAGAATAATAAATACGATTATCAATCCCGGAATCAAACCGATAGAGTAGAATTTAAGTTTTTTCAGCATTAATTAAATTTAGAAAATCAATAGATTGATATCGTGATAAGGAAGATCGAACCTGTTGCAAATCAACTGTTTCGTGTGTCTGCCTTTATACATATAAAGTGATTGTTTGATTTCATTTTTGTGAATCAGCATATTTTCGAAACCACCTTCTTCATCGTAACCTAAAAGATAGCTCAGGAAGAAATTGCTCACAGCTTTAGTCGTGGTTCTCGGCATTCTGGAAGTCAAATTCGGTAAACCGCAATGAATCACATCATGTTTTATGATGTATGGTTTTTCGGTCGTTGTCAGTTCAGAAGTTTCAATCACTTTTCCGTTATCGATCGTAATATCGATGATGACGCTTCCTTTTTTCATTTTCATCACCATATCTTCGGTAACGATTGGTGGAAGGTTCAATCTTGGTAAAGCGCCGATGACAACGTCGGCTCTTCTAAGAGATTTTGTCAGTTCTTTCGGATCGATAACCGAGGTTGGAACGCGGCTGTCAACCATTGTATGCAATCTTCGAAGCTTCGACAATGAATTATCAAAAACTTTGACACTTGCACCTAATCCGATGGCAGCCTTTGTTGCAAATTCGCCCACAATTCCTGCGCCCAAAATCACAACTTCAGTTGGACGAACGCCGGTAATCCCGCCAAGCATCAATCCGTTGGACATTGCCAAAAGTTCTGAGGCGTAAAGGATGGAAACACCTCCTGCAATCTCACCAATCAATCTTACCAGTGATAGTTGCTTGTACTCATCCATAATGAATTCAAAAGCAATGGCATTGACTTTTTTACAGGCTAATTTTAGGAAATAATCTTTGTCGCGAAGGTTGATTTGCAAAGCCGAAATCAGATATGTCATCGGTCTCAGATAATCGATTTCTTCTTCGGTTGGTGGATTTATTTTTAAAACGAGATCCTGAGAAAATGCCACTTTTGGGTCGTTGGTGATTTCTGCACCAGCTTCGGAATATAAAATATCCGAAAAGTGTGAGCCTTCTCCGGCGCCACTTTCTATAATGACTTTGTGTCCGTTATTTACCAAAATCTGAACGGCATCAGGAATAATACACGTTCTTTTTTCGTTCAGGCAGGTTTCTTTTGGAATCCCGATGCTGAAGGTCTTGCCCTGTTTTTTTACAACTTCTAATTTTTCCTCTTTAGGAATCAGCTCTTCCTCTGTAAAGGGCGTAAATATGGTGGATGTACTGCTCATGAAAATGAATCGTTAATCAAAAATAAAGAACAAAGATAAAACAATTTTACGGTACAGTTAATTAAATTCGATTTCTCTGCCGGATTCTGTATTTTGGATGCTCATTTCGTGAAAATCGTAAGCTTCCAGTTCGTCCATATAAATCTCGGGCCATTCTATAATAGACAAGAAAGCGTTGTCCAGATATTCCTCAATTCCAAAATCATACGCTTCTTCCACAGATTTCAAACGGTACAAATCGAAATGGAAAACTTTACCTTTTGGTGTATCATATTCATTGACAATAGAGTAGGTCGGTGAAGAAATTTCGTCTGAACTTCCCAATTCCTTAAGCAGAAACTGCGAAAAAGTGGTTTTTCCTGCGCCCAGATTTCCTTTGAGAAGAAGAATATTATGTTTGAGATTTGGAATGATTTGATTGACAATATCTTTCCATTCTTCGAGTTGATGAATCGTAAATTGCATCTATAAATTTTTTACAAAAATAAGCTTTTACAGAATTAATGATTGATGTTTTAGTACAGAATTGTTCAACATATTATTACCTTTACGAATTGAAAATTTGTTTTAAATTCAATTTAAAACAAGTTCGAAAGTTTAATATCTATTTAAAAATTTGATTACCAAAGAAACCATAGACATAATATTTTCTACCATTCGCGTGGAAGAAATCATTGGCGAATATGTTCAACTAAAAAGAGCAGGCTCCAACTTCAAAGGGTTGAGTCCTTTTCATGAGGAAAAATCGCCTAGTTTTGTAGTTTCTCCAAGCAAGCAGATTTGGAAAGATTTTTCTACTGGAAAAGGTGGAACAGCGATTTCTTTCTTGATGGAAATCGAGAGTTTTACTTATCCCGAAGCGCTTCGACACGCTGCAAAAAAGTACGGCATCGAGATTGAGGAAAACATCCGCGAATATTCTGAGGAAGAAAAGCAGTCGCAAACCGAACGGGATTTGCTTTACAAGATTCATGAGGTTGCGAATGACTTTTTCCAGGACCAGCTTTGGGAATCTGAAGAAGGAAAAATGATTGCTTATTCTTATTTTAAAGAAAGAGAACTTCGGGATGATATTATCAAAAAATTCCAACTTGGATATTCGCCGGAAAAGAAAAATGCGTTTACAGAATTTGCTTTAGGGAAAGCGTATTCCAAAGATATTTTAGAGAAATCCGGATTGTCTATTTTTCCGGAAAATTCTCCTTCTGGGATTGATAGATTTCGTGACCGTGTGGTTTTTCCGATTCATAGTTTTTCTGGTCGTGTTTTGGGTTTTGGCGCGAGAATCCTCAAAAATAACGTCAAAACCGCCAAATATCTCAACTCTCCGGAAACAGAAATTTACCATAAATCCAACGTTCTTTATGGACTGAATCAAGGGAAACAATCCATTTCCAGAAAGAATCTTTGCCTTTTGGTAGAAGGTTATATGGATGTTGTTTCACTGCATCAAAGTGGAATCGAAAACGTTGTGGCGAGTTCCGGAACATCTTTGACAAAGGAGCAAATCAAACTCATTAAAAGATTAACCGAAAATGTAACGATTCTCTTCGATGGCGATAAAGCAGGAATCAAAGCCAGTTTCCGAAGCATCGATATGTTGCTTTCCGAGGGAATGAACATCAGAGTTTTGCTTTTCCCAGACGGCGATGATCCCGATTCTTTTGCCAGAAAACATCCGCAGGAATATGTAGAGAATTTCATTGACAAAGAAGCTAAAGATTTTATTGATTTCAAAGCCGAAATTCTTCTGAAAGATGCAGGAAATGACCCAATCAAAAAGGCAGAATCCATCCGTGATATTGTAAAATCTGTGGCGTTTGTTCAAAATGGTTTAAAACGGGAAGTTTATCTGAAAGAAGTTTCCAACAAATTCGGATTAAGTGAGCAAAGTTTGTTCAATGAACTTCAGATTCAGACCACTGTCACGCATCAGCAAGAATCAAAACCTAAATTTGAAGAGAAAAAATTCACTCCGAAATTAGAAATCGTCCAGCCAACCGAATTTACGGTTAATCCATTGTTGCTTCAGGAAGAAAAATTGGTTGATTTGATGCTGAAATACGGCGATTTTGTCTTAGACCGAAAAGATGTCGAAGGAAATCCTTATAAAATCACTGTCATTGAAGAAATTCTAAATCACTTAGAAGAAGATGAATGTGAAATTCAGCTCGATATTCATAAAAAAATTATTTCCGAAATCAAAGAAGGCATTCTCCAAAACGAAATTCGTTCAGGTAATTTTTTCTTTAATATGATGGATGAAGAAGTTTCTGGCAAATTGGCCAACGCCTTGATAGAAAATTACCACACCAGCAATTGGAATAAGTTCAACATCTATTTCAGTTCCGAGGAAGAAGTAGTGCCGAAACTCGTTTCAGATATTGTTCTAAGACATAAAAGAGAATACATCGTCAAATTGATTAATGACCTGAAAAATTCTCTCAATGAACAGGAAGACGGAACGCGGATTTATCAGCAAATTATGCTTCTGACTCAACTCAAAAACAAATTAGACAGCGAATTATTTCGTATTTTGTGACAAAAAGTCTCACAAATTCTAAATAATATTTTCTAAATTTGATAAAAATAATAAAATGCAAATATCTATTAATCTTCCTTTCGATGAGCTTTTGACAATTATAAAAAGATTGGATCCAAAAGAAAAAAATGAAGTTGCTAAGCTTTTAATTGGGGAGACAGAAGTTTCTGACGATCAATGGGAAATGGCTCTAAAACGTAAAAAAGATTTTGAGTCAGGAAAGATTGAAACCGAAAATTGGACAGATCTTAAAAAAAGGCTTTTGAATTGAATTACAAAATTGTCTTTTTAAAACCAGCTTCCAAAGAATTGGAAGAATCTTTTGCTTGGTATGAAAATAAGAAACCTGATTTAGGATTAGAATTCATTGGAGAGATTGAATATTACTTAAATCTAATTAAAAATAAGGATTCCGTTGATTCGTTTTCCTTTTTTAATAATTTATTGGATTGAAGAGCATGAGAAAATTATTTATATCGATGCTGTTTTCCATTCAAAGCGAAAACCAAAGTTCTAATGACAGAATGACTTACTTTAGCAAAGGAATAGAAATTGCAAACTCAAATAAGTTTTAAAAATAACCACATTTAATATGGACATTAAAAAAGAATTCAGAGATTTCTCAGTAAAACATATGGGAAACAACGGTCTGGTAACGGATCAATATATGGGAATGTTCAACCCGACCAATCTTACACCTTATATTATGGAGGAAAGAAGAATGAACGTTGCACAAATGGACGTTTTTTCAAGATTGATGATGGACAGAATCATTTTCCTAGGAACAGGGATTGACGATCAGGTGGCAAATATCATCACAGCGCAGTTATTATTCTTAGAAAGTTCTGACTCAGCGAAAGATATTCAAATCTACATCAATTCCCCTGGAGGAAGCGTTTACGCAGGATTGGGTATCTATGACACAATGCAAATCATCAAACCAAACGTTGCAACCATCTGTACAGGCATCGCCGCGTCTATGGGTGCAGTGCTTTTGGTAGCAGGTGAAAAAGGAAAACGTTCTGCATTGAAACACTCAAGAGTGATGATTCACCAGCCAAGCGGTGGCGCACAAGGTGTAGCTTCTGATATGGAGATCAACCTGAGAGAGATGTTGAAACTGAAAAAAGAATTGTACGACATCATTTCAGAGCATTCTGGACAAACTTACGAGTGGGTAGAAAAAGCATCAGATAGAGATTACTGGATGACCTCCACCGAAGCCAAAGATTTCGGAATGGTTGACGAAGTTCTGGAAAGAAAAAAATAATTAAAGAACCACAAGTTCTCAAAAACCTGATTCCCACGAGTCAGGTTTTCTTTTATTTTTACTCTCAAAACTCCCAAGCTCTCAAACTCATTAATCTGGGCGCCTATTTCCGCCCTCCGTTCCCGCTTTTTTGTTCGTCGTTCCTCCTCACAAAAAGAGCTCCACTCAGGTCGGGGCGCGCTTCGCAAAGTTGAGGTTTTGCCTGTCAAATCAACATTTTTCAAATTATAGCTTTCATAAATTATAATTTACTTTTTACATTGCACATTTTACAAAAAACATTTTGTAGAAAATCTCAATTTCACTACTTTTGACGCATCAAATTTAATCGAATGAAAAAATCAGTGATATTGTTGGCTTCTGCTATTTTAGTTATTTCTTGTGATATTCCTGCAGGCGGGAACAAAGGTCGTTTGAAAAAAGAAGGGGATATTGTAAGATACGATGATCCGAACGCACCACACGGAACTTACAAACCAGTGGCAGATACTGCAAAAACTGTTTCTCACGTTGTAGCAGATTCTGCAAAAACAGTAACTACAGAAGCTAAACCAGTTACAACTGCTGAAGCTCCGGCTGAACACCACTAAGAATTTTATAAAAATATTATAATAAAAAATGTCTTGCGTTTGCAGGACATTTTTTATTTTTACGAACATTAACCTCCCTCTCCTTTGGAGAGAGCTGGGTTAGCAAATCATTTATCAATCATCATTTATAATGAGTACACAAACATACATCAACGAAAACAAACAACGTTTCCTGGACGAACTTTTTGACATCCTTAGAATTGCTTCCATCAGCGCAGATCCGGCTTACAAATCGGAAGTTCTGAAATGTGCAGATGAGGTAGCCAGACATCTTAAAGTGGCAGGCGCAGACAACGTGGAAATCCTTGAGACCAAAGGTTATCCAATCGTTTTCGGAGAAAAAATCATTGATGCTAATCTTCCCACCGTTTTGGTTTACGGACATTATGACGTTCAGCCAGCCGATCCATTGGAGTTATGGACAAGTGATCCATTTGAGCCAGTTGTGAAAACAACGGAACTTCATCCGGAAGGTGCCATTTTCGCAAGAGGATCTGCGGATGACAAAGGCCAGTTCTTTATGCACGTCAAAGCTTTCGAAGCAATGATGAAGACCGATTCTCTACCTTGTAATGTTAAGTTTTTGATTGAAGGAGAAGAAGAAGTCGGTTCTGCAAGTTTGGCAGATTTCCTTGAAGATAATAAAGAGAAATTGAGTTGCGATGTAATTTTGATTTCAGACACGCATATATATTCTAATGAGCAGCCGACTGTTACAACAGGTTTGCGCGGTTTGAGTTATGTGGAAGTTGAGGTAGAAGGTCCAAATCGTGATTTGCATTCCGGACTTTATGGCGGTGCTGTTCCGAATCCAATTAATGTTTTATCAAAAATGATTGGTGATTTGATTGATGACAAAGGACACATCACTATCGATGGTTTTTATGATAACGTTTTAATAGTTTCCGATGAAGACAGAAAGGAAATGAACAAATTGAAAGACGACCCAGAAGCTTACAAGAAATCAATTAATCTTAATGAAATTCAAGGGGAAGAAGGTTACACGACTTTAGAAAGAGCATCGATCAGACCAACTTTGGATGTGAACGGGATTTGGGGTGGATACACTGGTGAAGGTGCGAAAACCGTGATTGCTTCCAAAGCTTTTGCTAAAATCTCAATGAGACTCGTTCCCAATCAAACGCCTGAGGAAATCACTGAGAAATTCACCAAACATTTCGAAAAGATTGCGCCGAAAAGCGTTAAAGTAAAAGTAACACCACACCACGGCGGAATGCCTTACGTTTTGGAAAGCGACACCAAAGAATTTTTGGCCGCTAAAAAAGCAATGGAAAAAGCCTTTGGAAAGGAAGTTTTGCCGTACAGAAGTGGCGGAAGTATTCCAATCACATCATTGTTTGAGAAAATACTTGGAGCAAAATCTGTATTAATGGGATTTGGTTTGGATTCCGATGCGATCCATTCGCCAAATGAGCATTACGGACTGTACAACTATTATAAAGGAATCGAAAGTATCCCTTATTTCTTTGAATTTTACGCAAAAGGATAAAAAAGTAAAGACAGTTTCGGCTGTCTTTTTTATTAATATTAAATCAAAAAAATTATGTCAAAAGTTATATACATCACAGGTGGAACCAAAGGAATCGGTTACGGAATCGCAGAAGTTTTATTGAAAAACGGTTACAAAGTTGCCATCAGCGGAAGAAAACAGGAAGATGTGGACAAAGCTGTTTCTGAACTTAAAACTATTTCAGAAAGTATTTTCGGAGTAAGCTCGGATGTTAGGAATTTTGAGGATGAGGAAATGGCTGTTCAAAAGATTGCTCAGAATTTCGGAAGTCTGGATGTCGTGATTGCCAATGCAGGTTTAGGTGTTTTCAAACCAGTTGATGAATTAACGATAGAAGACTGGAACGCGATGCAGGAAACCAATTTGACAGGCGCTTTCTACACTTTGAAAGCTTCGGTGGAAGAACTGAAAAAATCGCAAGGCTATTACATCACTATCGCAAGTCTCGCAGGAACCAACTTCTTTGAAAATGGCGCTGGCTACAACGCTTCGAAGTTTGGTGTGGTTGGATTTACTCAAGCTGCAATGATCGACCTTAGAAAATACAATATCAAAGTTTCTACAATAATGCCGGGTTCTGTTGCCACTTATTTCAACGGCAATGTACCTTCCGAAAAAGACGAATGGAAAATCCAGCCGGAAGATTTAGGAAATCTGATTCTCGATTTGTTGAATATGAATCCACGCGTTTTGCCAAGTAAAATAGAAGTAAGACCAAGTCAGGTTAAGAAATAATTTATTTAAAATGGAAATTTGTCTTGTTTGAGTTATTAAAAATGTAGACGATTTTTAGCAAAATTGTCAGTGTTCATCGGCTTTATTATTTATAAATATTCTAAATGCCCGATTAACAAAGGCTTGACGAATCTTATTTATTAAATAACAATAAATTATGCATGCATAGCATTTTTTATATAAATTAGCGAAGTTCATATAACAAAATATATCACAATAAAATGAAAATATTAGTTTGTATCAGTAGTGTTCCGGACACTACCAGTAAAATTAACTTTACGGCAGATAAGTCTGCATTCGACAAAAACGGAATCCAGTGGGTAATCAATCCTTTGGACGAATTTGCTTTGACAAAAGCTATAAAATTACAGGAATCTCAAGGTGCAACGGTAACCGTTGTAAATGTTGGTGATGCAGGTACAGAAGCTGTTATCAGAAAAGCTTTGGCCATCGGAGCGAATGATGCGGTTAGAGTTAATTCTGAAGCGAAAGATAGTTTTTCTGTAGCAAAGGAAATTGCGAAAGTAGCTCAGGATGGTACTTATGATTTGATTTTGATGGGGAAAGAATCCATTGATTATAATGGTGGAGCAGTTCCGGGAATGGTTGCTCAATTATTGAATTATGCTTTCGTGAATGCCAGTGTTGGTTTAGATGTTAATGGTTCTGAGGCTACTGCAGTAAGAGAAATTGAAGGTGGTAAAGAAACGATTTCTGTTAAATTACCGGCTGTCATCGCAGGACAGAAAGGTTTGGTGGATGAAAAAGATTTGATTATCCCAAATATGAGAGGCATTATGTCTGCAAGAACAAAAGCACTGGTTGTTGTAGAACCTTCGAATTCCGAAGTGAAAGTAGAAGCAGTTTCTTTTGACAGTGTTGCTCCAAGAGCAGCTGTAAAATTGGTTTCTGCTGATAATCTTGATGAATTGGTAAGATTACTTCACGAAGAAGCGAAAGTAATTTAATTCTTTAATCTTAAAATTAAAAACAAAATGGCAGTATTCGTATACGCAGAAAATATAAACGGAGTTTACAAAAAAGCAGCATTTGAAGCGGTTTCTTATGCAAAAGCTATCGCAGCAAAAACCGGAGATTCGGTGACGGCGATTTCCATTAATCCTACAGATTCTTCAGACTTACTTTACAAATATGGCGCAGATAAAGTCATCAATGTAAAAGATGCAGGTCTTAAAAATTTCAGTTCAAAAGCTTACGCACAAGCTGTGAATGAAGTTTTTGACGGAAGCGTTATCGTTTTTCCTCATACTACAGACGCATCTTCTGTTGCACCAATGTTGGCAATTCAGAAAAATTATTCTTTGATTACCAACGCCATCGATGTTCCGGAAAGCACTTCGCCTTTCCAGGTTAAGAGAAGATCATTCTCAGGAAAAGGTTTTATGCACGCAAAAGCTGATGCAGCCGGCGTGATTGTTACAGTTTCTCAAAACGCTTTCGGTGTTAAAGAAAATGCAGCGTCAGGTATAGAAGAAGTGAAGGAATTGAGCATTGCTAATGAAGATACAAAAGTGATTAATCACGAGCAGTCTTCAGGGAAATTAGACCTTAAAGAAGCAGAAGTGGTAGTTTCTGCCGGCAGAGGTTTGAAAGGTCCGGAAAATTGGGGAATGATTGAAGATTTGGCTAATGTTCTTGGCGCAGCAACAGCTTGTTCCAAACCAGTTTCCGATATCGGGTGGAGAGGTCATAATGAACACGTTGGACAAACTGGGAAAGCTATTTCTCCAAATCTTTACATCGCGGTTGGGATTTCTGGTGCGATTCAGCATTTGGCTGGTGTCAATAGTTCGAAAACAATTGTTGTTATCAATAATGACCCAGAAGCACCTTTTTTCAAATCTGCAGATTATGGAGTTGTGGGAGATGCGTTCCAGATTATTCCTGCATTAACAGAGAAAATCAAAGCTTTGAAAGCTTAATAAGATTTTTCAGAAATTTACTAAACCTGAGTCACTGGCTCAGGTTTTTTTTGAAGATTAGTCTAAATGGTGTTATTGAAATCATTTTTATGTTTAGCAGAAAACCTTTTATAAGTATTGATTTCTAAATTTGGAAGGTTATATTGTTATGTTTTTCTGTCATTATGAATAGTTGTGCAATCTGTTGCCTTTCATCATCAATCAATGCAACCTCACCATCAAACAATGGCATCTCATCATTGAACAATGGTGTCTCATCATTGAACAATGGTGTCTCATCATTGAACAATGGCATCTCATCATCAATCAATGCAACCTCACCATCAAACAATGGTGTCTCATCATCAAGTAATTAAATATCATCTTAAAACAGTTACATCTCACCATTAAACAACGGGGTCTCAGCACAAAATAGTGGTTTAGACTGCAGAATCTTTTAATATTTTAATTATTACAGCAGGTTACCATCATTAATCAAGAAATCCTAAATGAAAATTAACAAAAAATTTTATATTTGCTAAATGGATTATAAAAAATTAATCATCAGAGGGATCTCATACAGCCAGACTCAATCGGGAGCTTATGCGCTGTTGTTGGAACATGAAGAAACATCGGTCAAATTGCCTGTTGTTATAGGGAATTTTGAAGCGCAATCCATTTCTTTGGGACTAGAAAAAGACATCAATCCACCTCGCCCTTTGACGCACGATCTTTTCGCGCAGTTTGTAAAAAATACAGGTTTCAAATTGGAGTCTGTGATTATCTATCAAATCAAAGACGGCGTTTTCTTCTCCAATATTAATTTCAAAAATCCGTTATCAGAAGAAGAATTGATTTTGGATGCAAGAACTTCGGATGCCGTTGCGATGGCTGTCCGTTTCGATGCATCCATTTACACCACATCTGATGTTTTGAATGAAGCCGGAATCTTACTCGAACTTGATGAAACTGCAAAAAGTGATTTGGAAGAGGAAGAAGAAACCGTTTCCGATTTTAATGATTTATCCGGAATTTCTTTGGAAGAACTGAATCAATTATTATCTGACGCTGTAAAAGAAGAAGATTACGATACGGCTCTGAGACTGCAGGAGGAAATCAAACGCAGAAATAAAAAAATAGAATAAATATATAATATCATTTTAAGATATGAATTTAAAATTACGATTGACAATACTTAGCTTTCTTCAGTTTTTTGTTTGGGGAGCTTGGCTAATTACTATGGCTAACTTCTGGTTTGGAACAAAACATTGGGACGGCGCTCAGTTCGGAGCAGTTTTCGGAACGATGGGTATTGCCTCGATTTTTATGCCTACGATAACAGGAATTATCGCTGACCGTTGGGTAAATGCTGAGAGAATCTATTCTGTTTTACAGATTTTGTATGGTGCAGTTCTTTTCATCCTGCCACACGCAGAAACGCCGGACTCGTTTTTCTACATTATGCTTTTGGCAATGTGTTTCTATATGCCGACAATAGCTTTAACCAACTCCATCTCTTACACGATTTTGAAAAACAGTCATTTGGATGTGGTGAAAGATTTTCCCCCAATCAGTGTTTGGGGAACTGTAGGTTTTATTGTAGCTATGTGGATTACGAATTTAACAGGTAACAAAGCCACAGAAGGACAATTTTACATAGCTGGTGTTGCTGCCATTGCATTAGGTATTTATGCTTTGACATTACCAAAATGTCCACCTCAGAAATTAATTGACCAAGATGCACCTTTATCACAACAATTGGGATTAAACGCCTTCAAACTTTTCGGAGATTATAAAATGGCGTTGTTCTTTTTATTCTCAATGTTATTGGGAGCTGCATTGCAATTGACCAATGCTTACGGCGATGTTTTCTTGAGTGAATTTGCTAATTTCCCAAAATATGCGAACTCTATAGTAGTAGAAAAATCGACGATTATTATGTCGATTTCTCAGATCTCTGAGACATTATTTATTTTAGCCATTCCATTTTTCTTAAGAAGGTATGGAATCAAAAAAGTAATGTTAATCAGTATGCTGGCTTGGGTTCTAAGGTTTGGACTCTTTGCTTACGGAGATCCGGTAAATGGACTTTGGATGATTATTCTATCCTGCGTAGTTTACGGGATGGCCTTTGACTTTTTCAATATTTCAGGGTCGCTTTTCGTAGAAACTACAACTGATAAAAAGATCAGATCCTCTGCTCAAGGATTATTTATGATGATGACGAATGGTTTTGGAGCAGTTCTGGGAAGTTATATCGCAGGTTGGGCAATTGATAAATTTTTCACGCTTAAGTTTACAACAGCTTCAGAACTATCCTCATACCTGGAAACGACACCGACGGATTCTACATTTATAGGAATTTTGAAGAATTCTTTTAACTCAGTAATTAATCCAGATGGAACTTTATCAAATGCTGTTTTTGTTAAAAACTGGTCACATATTTGGCTTTATTTCGCGGGTTATGCATTGATTATTGCAATTTTGTTTGGCATCTTTTTCAAGCACAAACATTCTCCGGAAGATCTTAAAAATATAACGCACTAAATTTTTGGGCAGATATTTGCTAGACAAAGAATAAAATAAAAGAAATGAAAAGAATAATAACGAGTTCAATAATTGCTTCTGCTTTAATTGTTGGTCTCACAAGCGTGAATAGTTGTAGCAAGGTTGACGATATTATTGATAATATTTCGATTCCGGTACCTTTTGATATTCCATTTAATTCGGATATTACAATTCCATTTGCAGTTACAACAGAATCAATAAGATATCCAGCAATTCCACTGAATTTGAATTTAGATGAGAAGATCAAAGCACAGTTTGCAAATGCAAGTGTAAATAACATTAAATCTGCGAAATTATCTAGCTTTACCATAGATTTTGTATCTTCTGCGAACTCTAATGCAATTAAATTAGATAAAGTTCAGGATGCAAAAATCTATATAAATGCTCCTAATCTGCCTGAACTTGAAATTGCATCTGTCATTAATAATTTAAGCCCGACAGCACTTAATTTTACTCCAGCAGACAAAGATTTGGTAAATTATATGAAATCGAAAGATGTTTCTATTGTTTTAGAGTTGAAAGGTCGAGAAGTGGCGGCGACAAGTGAGATGAAATTGAAAATAAATTCTTCCTTTAAGCTTCAGGTAGGATTTTAAATAATAAAAAAGATGACTTAGCGGTCATCTTTTTTTGTGTAGTCTTCGTAAGGATTGTCTTGAGAAAATAAAATGTTGAGAATCATTCCAATAATGATGAGAATATTGATGATAACATGGACAAAATTGGGAATTGGAATTCCAATAAATGGATTGTAAAGAATAGCAAGAAGAATAAATATCTTTACATCTAAAGAATCCCTTCTCTGGAAAGCATCATAAGCCAACCAGCCGAATCCTGCAAACAATGCGTAGCCGGAAAGTCGGTAAAACAAATAAGGCATTTTTAGAAAACAAAGAATCAGAATGGTTATCAGAATTAACTTTAAAAGTTGATTCATTTTGATTGATTTGATGTAAAAATAGTAATTAAATGTTTATTATGTGCCTTTTGTGAATAAATATTAATTAACTATCAACGATTTTGTTTTATGATAATAGATTATTAAAATTTCATTCAAAGACAAGATTATTCTGAACTGCCAATGATTTCAACTCAGTTTCTTCCCATTCTTTTTGAGCATCACTTTTGAGCGTGATGCCACCACCAACAAATAGGAAAGCGTAATTTTTAAAGAAACTCGCGCATCTTAAATTAACAAAATAATAAATGAAATCTTCGGTTTCCACTTTGATATAACCTGCATAAAATTCCCGGTTAAAATGTTCGATACTTTTTATGCCTTGCGCACAAAGTTCTTTCGGGAAACCACAAACTGCGGGGGTAGGATGAAGTTCTGAAATGATTTTATCCAAACTTTCTGGACTTATTTCTGCCGAAAAATCAGTCTTCAGATGTTTGATATTGCCTGAAATTAAATCTTTAGTCGACGATACTTTAAGATTGGAAGAGAATTTTCGCAGAATCGACTGGATGTATTCTGTAACCGCTTTTTGCTCCTCAATTTCTTTATCGGTCCAGCTTTCATCGAGCGGAAGCGTTCCCGCAACGCTCATTGTTTCGAAGGAATTATCTCTTTTGTCAAATTTCCCCAAAACTTCGGAAAATCCGCCCATCCAGATTTCTCCATTTTTTTCGAAGAGATAACAGAAGGCTGAAGGATAGCTGTCGCAGAATTTCAGAAAGCTTTTGGTTAAAGATAATTTCTTTTCAGAATCGATGTCAAGATACATCAGGAGTTTTCTTCTGGAAAGAACCAGTTTTTTCAACTCATTTTTCTCAATAAAATCCTTTGCCTGAGAGATTTTCAAAGCATAGGATTCCTGCGTTTCTTTTCCGATTTCTATTAAAGAACTTTTACTTTTTGGGGCAATACTTCGGTTTCGAATTTCTTCTTCTGATATTTCTTTGATACTGCCTTTGAAATCCAAAACCGTTTTGGTATCGAAGCTGACGAATGAAACCAATTTTTCCTGCGAAGATTCCAACGTATGGAATACATCCGAATCGGGTAATCTGAAAATGAGCATAGTTTTCGAAAATGAAATTAGACTTTCCCGACAGGAACGATATTATTGGTCATCGTGGTGTGATTGATAAGGTTGCCTTTTTCATCACGGATTTCGATTTGAGAAACGTGCATCGTATTTCCTTTTCGGATAAAAGTAGCCGTTCCGGTCACCATTCCTTCTCGTATAGCGCGCAAATGATTGCTGTTGATATTAGTCCCAACGGGGACAGATTTCGAAATATCAAGATTAATCAATGATAGGCAAGAACCCAAAGTCTCTGCCAGCACACAACTCGCGCCGCCGTGCATAATGCCGTATGGTTGATGAACTTTTGGCGTTACAGGCATTGTTGCAGTGAGAAAATCGTCGGAAACATCGGTGTAAACGATATCCAGAGTTTCTCCCAAGGTGTTTTTACTGGCTTTGTTCAGCTGGTCTAATATTTCTTTTTTTTTAGCCTCGTCCATTTGTCGAAATAAATGATTAAAAAGGATTTGGAATTTTCAAGATTTGAGAATCATTAATTTTGTTATAATTAATAAATCTGTGGATTCCAGTTCTCAGGAATTTTCGGCGTGATGTCATATTTGATGTAAAAATCCTGAATCTCCTGCATAATTTGTTCGTATGTGTGGGTTTCCAGCTTTTCATATGGAATTTTGTAACCCAAATTGATGGTCTTTCTTTTGTAATCTCCACCCGCCAAAACGATAGGCACTTTTGCAGCCAAAGCCATATTGTAAAACCCTTTTCTCCATTTCGGAACCCAGCTTCTTGTACCTTCTGGCGTAATCACGAGACTGAAATCATCTTTCTTGAATTCATCCGCAACAAATTTTACTAAGTCATTTTTCTGTGAACGGTCAATACCAATCCCGCCAAGACTTTTGACTATTCCGCCGTAAAAAGCTTTGGTGTGAGCATCTTTGATGATGACTTTTAATTTTTTTCCCAGAGTCCAGTAGGCAAGATTCCCCAGGATATATTCACTGTTATGGGTGTGTGGTGCCACTACCAGAATGCATCTGTCCAAGTTGTCGGCGTCGCCCTGAAGAACAACTTTCCACCCGATGATTTTGAGAATAAGCTTTGCTAATAATTTTTTCATAATTTAATTTTGTTTTCTATCCGGAAATGAGGATTTCTGAGACAAAAAAATAAAGTATAACCGATGGCTATACTTTACAAATTTACAAAATATGTTTATTTTTTAAGAAATATCTGGATATTCTTTGACTGTCTAAAATAAGCTGCTGATAAAATCAATCACTTTGATTGCGATTTCTAAAACTAATTGAATCATTTTTTGTGGCTTTTAGTGTTATAAGTTTATTTCTGAAACAAATTTAATAATAATTTCGGATAGATTTTATTATTTAGATTAAATTTTATGAAAATTTTAATTCATTTTTGGATAAACCATGGCGTTGGTCAGGTCCAAAGGATTATAATTTTTCAAAATGTGCTGCTGCATTACCTTCGCCATTTCTTTGAATTGATCTTTGCTGGTGATTTTCTTTCCTCCGACTTGAAAAGTTCCCGGCGGAACATCGTCAAATTTTTCTCTCAATTCCTTCATCGGGTCATTGTAGAACTGAAGCATCATTTTATGCATATCGGCGATTTTTAGATTGATAGGTTTTTTTCCTCCAAATGATTCCAAAAAGTCCGATGTATCGTAGGTTTTATCCAGTTTCTGACTTCTAATCAATTTAAAGATAAAATTATCTCGGCTGTCATTCATTTCGAAAATCAAACCGGGTAATCCTCGGAATTTGTAGGGACCTTCAGCGATGTTGATGTCTTTGCAGAACCAAGCCGTCCAATGTCTTCCTCCAAAATCTGTGGTCGCTTTCTGCAGCGTATATTGTCCGGAAGTTTTGGTTTCATCAGAGAGTTTCCAATCCATTTTGTCTGTGGTTGGGTACGAAAAATAATCCATCATCATTTCGTAATTGGTATTCTGGTAAGAGTTTTTATTTCTTTTGATAACAGGAGCGCCGCTCCAGTTGTAATTTCTGCCGCCTTTTTTATTAAGAGAGTCGTTTAAAACCCCTTCGTAATCATAAAATTTAACATCGGTTGGATTGATGTCCAAAGCCATATTAGCATTTCTATAATTGGTGGTTGTAGAATCCGGTTTGAATTTGTACTCGTAAATAAAACGGTGTGTTTGTGCTTTTGATAGATTGGTGAGAAGTATCAAAAGTAAAAAAGTATAAATTTTCATATTAATATTTTGTTATTGGTAAAAAGTTGATTTGGGTCTTCAATCTTATCTTACATTTTGCAAATGCAATGGCAACAGTAATATTTTTATTTATTAGTTATATTTTTTATCCAGTGTATTGCATCTTTCATTGGTTCTTCAGAATTTGAGAATGCTGTGTTATGTCCTAGTGTTGGAAATAATTTATAGTCATAATTTTTTCCTTTAGATTTTAATTGATCAAGATATTCTATTGATAGATTTACAGGAACTTGAATGTCTTTGCCTCCGAAAATCCAAAATCCAGGAATTGACAAATTCGAAAGAATATCCTTAATATCGGTATCTACAAACTCATATTTATCAGGGTCATTGAATACATGTTTTCTTGCATCTTCTTCTGTGTGTGTATCCCAAAAATTTGCATTTCCATTGGTGTAAAACTGAAATCTCAATTGTTCTTTAGCGGTTATAAGTGATCCGCTAAATATGGTCATAAATCTGACTTTTTTATTTTTCTCAGCAGCTAAAGGAATTATCCATCCGGCTTGACTGCCACCTATTAAACCGATTGAGATTTTCTTATTGGATAAAGAGTTTGATAAAGTATTTACAGCTGCACTCGCATCTAAAGATAAAAGGTTTAGATTAGCGAAATCTACATTGTTGGTTCCTACTTCAGGACCGGCATATACGCCTTCGGATTCTCCCACTCCTCGTTTATCATAAGTTAAAACTGCAATTCCATTGTTAGCTAAGGTTGTAGCAAATTCTAACATTCTTTTTTCCTGCCCGGATCCGTGAACAATTACTACAGCCGCTTCTATATTTTTAGGAGTGAAGATTGTCCCGGCGAGTGAATTTCCTTGGCTAACAAATTTAATTTCCTTGGTCGTAAATTTTGGAGGAATAGCTGATACACATATACTAGCAAAAAGAAATAATATTAAAAAAGAGATTGTTTTCATGATGTTTTTCGGGCTAAATTTTAGAACTAGGAGAAAAGCGGAAACTCTTTACAGTTTTTGACCCGCTTTTCAACTAATCCACTCTCAATTTATTTAGTTTTGATACTGATTTCTTTTTTTCCGTCTTTGATATTGATGTTCATATCTTTAAAACTTCTTTTCACCTGCTCGTCAACTTTCATTCTTTCCAATACGGCATCTGCAGAATCTTTGGAATAATTTTTCCCATTGATTTTCACGCTGTCACTTTCGTCAGAATTATATTCGATAGTCGTTCCGTTGATTTTGATTTTGTTGTTTTCAACAGTAATTCCGTTGTGGCCATTGCTATCATTATCGTTGACATCATCGTTATCATCATTGTCATTATCATCGTTCATATAAAGCTGATATTCTTTTTCATTGATGACTTTCATATTTCTAGGAACTACCAATTCATAACTTAATCTGTAATCTCTGAAACGGAATTCATACGGATATTCGAAATAATTTGGGAAAATAATTCTGTTCCCGACAACTTCCACAGGCACTTTCATCTTCAAAGGCAGGTTGTAACCGTCCGCTTCTTTTTTAACAATCAAGTAAGGCGTTTTGATATTGTCTTTTCTTGTGATATCAATATTTGGATAATCTTTTTTGAAGATTTTAGACTTGTCAGAATAGATATCATCAAAGTAAGGATTGAAGGTCTCAGGAATATTCACTTTTTTCACATCAAGATAGATAGTGTCGTTTGGAGCAACCACTGAGATGTTGTCATAATCTTCGTTTTGTCCGCTGTAAGCAAAGTTGAACCTTGAAGCATTGGCTGCTAAAACCCCGATTAAAACAATCCAGATGATGCCTAAAGTTCCCAAAACCGGACCTACATAGTTGAACTTCGTCTTAGGCGAGAACAATTTGATAGACAATAATAAGAATGCAACTCCGAAGATAATGGTTGGCAAAGCGGCAATCGCTAAGATTAGATATCCCATATTATTTTCCTCCAGATAGAATCCAAGATTGTTATCAATCCCAAATTTACCAGAGCCGTAGGCAAAAGTCATTGCAAAAAGTCCGATGAAACATCCGGCAGCCATCAAAGCTAACCAAACTGCAAGGCAATATTTTAAGACTTTCAAAATCGTGTCACCTGCGGAATTGATTTTCGGCTTGTTTTCGGTGTAGATTTCGCCAGCTCTGTTAGAAGCTTCATTCGCGAATTGTACAACTTTGCTGGATTCTTCCTTTAAGTTATCGAAGTTCAAAGGCTTTCCCTTCATTTTCAAAAAATCTGATGCAGATTCAGCTTTTGGTAAAACTGCCCAAAGGATGATGTAAAGTATTACTACTAAGAAAGATGAGCCAGGAGCAACCAAAAGGAAAAGAAATGCACCAATCCAAATTAATCTCATCCAGCTGATTTCCATTCCAAAGTAAGCTGCTAAACCTGCGCAAACTCCGGCAATTTTTTGTCTCTCTGGGTCACGGAACATTTGTTTTTGAGAATTGCTGCTGTAACTGCTGTAACCTGTAGATGATTTGGATTTGCTTTGTTTCCCTTCAGAGAAATAAGCTTCTTCTTGTTCATCGATTTGTTCAGGAGTTCCGATTTGAGCAATCACTTTTTCAACATCAGAATCGTTGATAACCTCTCTTTTTCCTAGCGTTTCTTTGAAGATCTCTACCATTCTGATTTCGATATCGTGCATTACTTCATCAGCTTCAGAGGCATCTAGAGAATTTCTAAGAGCATTAAGATAATCGCTTAATTTTATGTAAGCCAGCTCGTCTATCGTAAAGGAAAAACCAGCGAGTGCTACGGATAATGTCTTGTTCATAATAGTTAGTTTTGAGAGTTTGTGATAATTTGGTTGACAGAATCTGTCAATTCTTGCCAGGTTGTTTGAAGTTCTTTCAAAAAGAGGCTTCCTTTTTCTGTGATTTGATAATACTTTCTTGGCGGTCCGCTTGTCGATTCTTCCCATCTGTAAGCTAAGAATTCTCCATTTTTCAATCTTGTAAGAAGAGGATAAAGAGTTCCCTCCACTACGTCCAGTTTTCCTTTTTTGAGAGATTCTATCAGGTCGGAAACATACATTTCGCGTTGTTGGATAAGGCTCAAAATACAGAATTCCAGAATTCCTTTGCGCATTTGCGCTTTTGTGTTCTCGGTATTCATATTAATTATTTGGTTTTAAATTCAAAAATTGTAAGGTTTAATGTTCTAGCTTTTCTCAAGCTTAGCATCTGCTTCTTTAACTTTACATTGCAAAGATATGTAATTAAAAAGGTATTGTGCAATGCAAAGTACCAAATATTTTTAAAAAGTATAATTAAGTTATTGATTTTCAGCACTAAAATTTTATAACAATATTTTTATGTTCAAAATTAATTTCTAAAATTTTGATTTAATTTAAAATATCGGACGTTTAAACAAAGTTAATTCGGACGTTTAAACAAAATCAATGAGGATTTTCTGTTCTAATTTTGCTTCAATAAAATACTAAAACAATGAATAATTATCAAGGCACATTGCAAAAGCCCATCAATTCAGGCTTCAACGCCAAATCAACTGCTGAAGAAGTCATAAAAGGAATTAATCTCGAAGGAAAAATTGCCATCGTAACAGGCGGAAATTCCGGAATCGGTTTAGAAACGGTTAAAACGTTGGTAAAAGCCGGCGCAAAAGTCATAGTTCCCGCAAGAGACCTCGAAAAAGCAAAACGAAATCTCGATGGAATTCCTAATGTAGAATTGGAAGAATTAGATTTAGCCAATCCCAATTCTATTAATGCTTTTGCTGAAAAGTTTTTAAAATCCGAAAGACCGCTTCATTTATTAATCAACAACGCAGGCATAATGTGGGTGCCACTGCGCAGAGACCATCGCGGCTACGAATCCCAATTGGCAACGAATTATCTGGCTCATTTTCAACTAACGACAAAATTATGGTCCGCATTAAAAAACGCAAACGGCGCGAGAGTCGTGAACGTTTCATCAGGTGGACATCAATTCTCCGATTTCAATTTTGAAGATCCGAATTTCCTGAATCGGGAATATGAAACGTTGCTCGGTTACGGACAATCTAAAACCGCTGTCAATCTTTTTTCAATGGAATTGGATAATCGGGCAAAAGAATATAATGTCAGAAGTTATGCGTTGTGTCCCGGCGCAGTTGGCGAAACGGAATTAGGAAGAGAAGCGCCAATAGATTTACTCCAAAAATTAGGTTACGTGGATTCGGAAGGTAAGTTGTTGCCGGAAGTTGCAGCCTCTTTGAAAACAATACCTCAAGGTGCAGCGACAAGCGTTTGGTGCGCAACAAGTTCTTTGTTAAATAATTTAGGAGGCGTTTATTGTGAAAACGCCGATGTTGCAGAGCTGAGTTCTGATGTCAAAACCATCGGCGGAATCAAGGAATATTCTTTAGACGAAAAAAACGCTAAAAGACTGTGGAAATTAAGCGAAGAAATGACGGGAATTTCATTTGACATTAATTGATATTTGTAACTTTGTTTTAGCAGCAATATGGATTATCAAGTTAATTACATCAATCCCGAAATCAAACTTTCCAGTTACGAAGGCAAGTTGTTCAAAACCGAAGCAGCGTTTGAAGACCATTTGCTGGTTTGGCTGATTTCCGGCGAGACCAAAATTATTCAGGCGGACGAAAGTTTTGTTTTCGGCGCAGGAAGCACTTTTTTGATTCCACGCAATCAGTTGGCGACAATCATCAATTATCCGAAAGACGGATTGCCACACAAAGCGGTCGCGATGCATCTATCTTCAAAAAGACTTCGGGAATTTTATACGGATAATCCCATTAACTCAAAAATCAAGACGGAAAAAATCATCAGTTTTGAGAAACATCCGCTCTTGGAAAGTTGTTTGGCTTCATTGATTCCGTATTTCGAAATGCAGAATAATTTCCCTGAAAATATCGCGTCGCTGAAAATCAATGAAGCGATTAATATTCTCAGAACCATTGATGAAAATATAGATCCTGTTCTTAATAACTTCGATGAACCTGGAAAAATCGATTTGGTCGCTTTTATGGAAAAGAATTTTATGTTCAATATGTCATTGGAGAAATTCGGGTATTTGACGGGGCGAAGTTTGACGACTTTCAAACGTGATTTTTTCAATGCTTTCAACTCAACACCACAAAGATGGTTGACGAAAAAACGTCTGGAAATGGCGCATTACGAACTTTCGGAGAGAAATAAAAAACCGATTGATGTCTATTACGAAACCGGTTTTGAGAATCTTTCGCATTTTTCATTTGCTTTCAAAAAACAATTCGGATATCCGCCGACAGATTTGATTAAATCATAATTAATCTGATGTGAAATTAAATTAATCAAAAAATAATTAAATAAAAATTGGCGGAAGAGAAATGTTTTTATACTTTCGTTAAAGATTTACAAATAATAATGAATTTCACATTCGCAACAACCACTTCTACATCAACAACTACAACATCTGTAGGTTGCAGGAAGGCGCGTTTGTGAATTGGACTAAACAATAATGACAAAGCCTTTCTGATTTCAGAAAGGCTTTTTTGTTTTAAAAATATAACCAATGAAAATTTTAAAATTCGGTGGAACTTCAGTTGGAAGTTTGGAAGCCTTGCAAAACGTAAAGCTGATTGTAGAAAAGGAATTCAGTCAAAACGAACCGTTGATAGTCGTGTGTTCCGCTTTGTCGGGAATCACAAATGCACTTTTGTCAGCGTCAGAACAGGCTTTAAAGCAAAATGATTTTTCAGAAATCCTGAAATCAGCGGAAGAAAAACATTATCAAATCATTTCAGGATTGTTGCCAAGAACTGTACAAAATCCGTTATTGATGATGGTAAAAGTGAGTTTCAATGAGATTGAAGATTTGCTTTTCAGCATCAAAAATTTGGGCGAATTGTCAGACAGAATCAAAGACAGATTGCTGTCATACGGCGAAGAAATGTCGAGCAAAATCATCACTGCTTTCCTCAATTCAGAAAATTTCCCTGCCGTTTTTCAGGATGCAAGAGAATTAATCAAAACCGATTCTCATTTCGGAAATGCCAATGTCGACTCCAAAAAAACAAATGAAAATCTCAACAACTGGAAACTAGAAAATCAGATTTATGTTGTAACAGGTTTTATCGCATCCGATGAAAATCAAGATACAACAACGCTTGGAAGAGGCGGTTCGGATTACACAGCTGCAATTTTAGGTTCAGGTTTGAACACTAACGAAATACAAATTTGGACAGACGTTGACGGTTTTATGACTGCCGACCCGAGATTGGTGAAGAATGCTTTTTCTCAGCCAGAACTCAGTTATCAGGAAGCAATGGAAATGTCCTATTTTGGAGCAAAAGTCATCTATCCGCCCACAATGATTCCAGCCATCGAAAGTCAGATTCCGATTTATATCAAGAATACTTTCAACCCGGAAAATCCAGGAACTTTGATTCATCAAAAATCCGAAATTTCAAAAGGTTTAATAAAAGGAATCGTGTCTATCGAGAAAACTTGTCTTGTCAATATCACCGGAAACGGAATGATTGGGATGAAGGGTTTCAGCGGAAGATTGTTCAATGCGTTGGCGAAATATGATGTCAATGTTATCTTAATTACACAAGCAAGTTCAGAACACAGTATTTCTTTTGTGGTCAATTTTAATGATGAGAAAAAAGCTGAAAAATCAATCCGGGAAGAATTTGAATTTGAAATCAAAGCCAACAAAATCGATGAACCGCAGTTCGATAATGAGCTCAGTATTCTTTCCGTTGTTGGTGAGAATATGAAAAAAACACGTGGAATCAGCGGGAAATTTTTCAGTGCGTTAGGCAAAAATGGAATCAATATTATTGCCATTGCGCAAGGTTCATCGGAACTTAATATTTCTGCTGTAATTGAAAGAAATGAACTCTCAAAAGCTCTAAATGTTGTCCACGATTCGCTCTTACTTTCGCCAGTAAAAACCTTCAATGTGATGTTCGCTGGAACAGGAAATATCGGAAAAGAACTATTCAAACAGCTCAAAAGAGAAGAAGAAAATCTGGAGAAAAACCACCAAATTAAAATCAATGTCGTCGGCGTAACCAACAGCCGAAAAATGATTACTTCGGAAAACGAAAGTCTAGGTTTTGAATTAAATGAAATTTTAGATAAAAAAGTAGAAAACTCTGATTTAGAAAATTTTATAAAATCTATTTCAAGTAAAAATTTACCTAATTTAGTTTTTGTTGATAACACTTCGAGCGAAGAGGTTGTGAGTCATTATCCACAATTTTTTGAAAATAATATTTCGATTGTAACTTGCAACAAAAAAGGAAATTCTTCGGGTTACGAGCAGTACAGTAAATTCAAAAGATTAGCAAAAAAGAACAACGTCAGTTTCCTTTATGAAACCAATGTTGGCGCCGGACTTCCAATCATCAAAACGCTGAACGACCTTTGGATTTCCGGAGACGAAATTCTGAAAATCGAAGCCATTTTATCGGGAACAATTTCATACATTTTCAATAATTATGTTGGCGATAAAACTTTTGCGGAAGTTGTAAGAACTGCGCAGGAATTAGGCTATACAGAACCCGACCCGAGAGACGATTTGAACGGTATGGATTTCTCCAGAAAGATGCTCATTCTTGGAAGAGAAATTGGTTTGCCTTTGGAAATGTCCGATGTCAACATCAAAGATTTTCTTCCCGAAGCTTGCCTCAAAGCAGATTCGATTCCTGCGTTTTATGAAGAACTTGAAAAAAACGAACCTTATTTTTCATCTTTCAAAAATGAGGCGGAAAGTTCTGGTAAAAAACTAAGATTAATTGGAATTCTTGAAGATGGAAAAATCAACATCGAAGTCAAAATGGTAAATGCCAATCACGCTTTTTACGGATTATCAGGAAGCGATAATATTATTTCTTTCACAACTTCAAGATACAGAAATACACCTTTGGTTGTAAAAGGCCCAGGCGCTGGAGCAGAA
>Ga0157371_10000202_pt1 | contig 87749 bp, 68 predicted proteins | sample C45metaG_FD_113462 | JGI IMG/M metagenome (GOLD analysis project Ga0157371, IMG submission 113462) | Corn rhizosphere microbial communities from Kellogg Biological Station, Michigan, USA - C4-5 metaG | ecosystem: Host-associated > Plants > Roots > Rhizosphere > Soil | place: USA: Michigan...
CCAGCGGCTGACGATCCGGTCGCCGGTCAGCCGGCCGAGGGTCATGGTCGCCGCGAATGCCGCATAGCCCAGGCCGCCGTAGGCTGGCTGCATCCCCCGTTCGCTGACCAGAAACACCGCACTCCAGTCCAGCATCGCGCCTTCGGCCAGGAACACGATGAAACACAGTACGCCAAGGAACAACACAACGCCCCTGGGCAAGGCGAACAGCGGGCCGTCGCTCTCATTGCCATACGGCAGAAGGGCCGGGGCCGCCTTGCACACGGCGAAGACGATTGCCACGGCCACGCACAGAGCCGCCTGCAACGGCGTCAATCCCAACGCCAGCAACGCCGTCATGCCGCCTGCACCGGCAATGCCGCCGACGCTGAACAAGCCGTGGAAGCCGGACATCATCGCCTTGCCACTGGCTTTCTCCACCAGCACGGCCTGGATATTGATGGCGCAATCGAGGGCGCCCATGCCAGCGCCGAACAGCAGCACCCCCACCAATAACGCAGGAAAATCAGTGCCCGTGGCCAGCCATGGCAACATCACCGCCACCAGCAACCCAGCGCTGATGATCACTCGCTTGCAGCCCAGACGAGCACACAGATAGCCGGCCAGCGGCATCGCCACAATCGAGCCGGTACCCAACCCGAGCAACAGCATGCCCAAGGTGCCGTCGTCGAGCCCGGCGCGGGTCTTGGCCAGGGGCACCAGGGGCGCCCAGGCGGCCATGGCGAAACCGGCGATGAAAAATGCGATGCGTGTCGCGACCTGTTGGGATTTACCCGGCAGGGCCGGCGCGGCAAGGGTGCTTGAAGACATCGGTGAACCTTGTGTTGAATGGGCCGCCGTGTGGCGGTCAGGCAGTGGATGGAAGGGGCCGGCTGAGTGACCCGCCGTGCAGGATCGACGCCGACGGCGTGCCCCCCTTTGGAGCGCAGACAGCTTAACCTGTTCAGTCCGAACGCGCCGGGGCCGGGCGCAGACGCTGAGCGCAGCCCTTGGCGACGGGCAACCTGTAACAGAATGTGCGTTAATTGTCGTTCCTGCCCACACGTCCGTGAGTCCATGACCGATTCGAACCCAGCCATACCGATGAACCGCTCGATGATCCTGCTTTTCGCCTTCTGCTGCGGAGCCATCGTCGCCAACCTCTACTACGCCCAGCCGATCATCGAACTGATCGCGCCCAGTGTCGGGCTGTCGCCCCAGGGGGCCAGCCTGATCGTGTCACTGACGCAGATCGGCTACGCCATCGGATTGTTCTTTCTGGTGCCACTGGCCGACATGGTGGAGAACCGCAAACTGCTGTTGGGCACGGCGATCCTGGCGGTGGCCAGCTTGCTGATGGCCACGCTGGCGACCCAGCCGAACCTGTTCCTGGGGGTATCGCTGGTGATCGGTTTCAGTTCGGTGTCGGTGCAGATCCTGATTCCGCTGGCGGCGAATCTGGCCGCGGAGGCCAACCGTGGCCGCGTGGTCGGCAGCATCATGGGCGGCCTCTTGCTGGGTATCCTGCTGGCCCGGCCGCTGGCCAGTGTCATTGCCGACCACTGGGGCTGGCGTGCGGTGTTCATCTTCGCAGCGGCGACCATGCTGGTCATCGTGCTGGTCATGCTGCGCACCATTCCGCGTCGCCAGCCGGCGCACACCGCCCGCTACGGTGAGCTGCTGAGGTCGTTGGGCACGCTGTTCACGCGCCAGCCGCTGCTGCGCCAGCGGGCCCTGTACCAAGGCCTGATGTTCGCCAGCTTCAGTATGTTCTGGACCGCCGTGCCGCTCGAGCTCGCCCGTCGACATGGCCTTTCGCAAAGCCAGATCGCCCTGTTCGCTCTGGCGGGGGCCATCGGTGCGTTCGCCGCGCCGCTGGCCGGGCGCCTGGCCGACGCCGGCCATACACGCCGGGCATCGTTCATGGCCCTGCTGCTGGCACCGCTCAGTTACCTGTGCGGCCTGGTGTCGCCTGCCCACGCCGTGGTCGCGCTGGCCGTGACCGGGGTGGTACTGGACTTCGCCGTGCAAATGAACATGGTCCTCGGTCAACGCGTGGTGTACGCCCTGGACGCCCATAGCCGCGCTCGTCTCAACGCCCTGTACATGACCAGCATCTTCATCGGCGGCGCCAGCGGCTCGGCCCTGGCCAGCCCGCTCTATGAACACGGCGGCTGGCCGCTGATTCTCGCCGTGGGCGGTGCGTTGCCGTTACTGGCGTTGCTGGTGTTCTGCGTCATCGAGCGCCGTCGCCCGGCGTGAGGCCGATGACGGTGCGTCGAGCCGCCGGGGCGCCCTCGAACTGGACGCATCGGCGTAACACGCCTATAAATCGTGCCTGCCAACAACCCTAAAAAAGAGGCACGCGGTTCATGACTCAATCACACCTGCGCGGCAGTGGCTGGCTGGATTCTCCAACCCACACACTGTGGCGCCATACTCAAGGCCAGCATTTGCTCGATTTCGCCAAGGCAGCGCGTCTGCGCGACGGCTTCGGCAACCTGGACCGCCAGGGTCGCCTGCCCGTCGATGCCGTGGCCGACACCGTCAACACCGCACGCATGGTGCACAGCTACGCCCTCGCCCACCTGCAAGGCATCCCCGGCAGTGCGCCGCTGGTGGACCATGGTGTGGCAGCGCTGCTCGGGCCGTTGCAGGACGCTCGCCACGGCGGCTGGTTCGGCAATGCCGCCGGCAGTGCCGGCGATCCGCGCAAGCCGGCCTACCGCCATGCATTCGTCGCCCTGGCCGCCAGTTCCGCAGCGATTGCCGGGCGTCCGGGCGCCTCGACGTTATTGGCGCAGGCGGTCGACATCCTCGAGCGGCATTTCTGGTCCGAGGAAGAAGGCGCCCTGCTCGAGTCCTATGCCCTGGACTGGAGCGATCTGGAAAGCTATCGCGGCGGCAACAGCAACATGCATGGCGTCGAGGCGGCCCTGGCACTGGCCGATGCACTGGATGATCCTCGCTGGCTGGACCGTGCCTTGCGCATCAGTGAGCGGGTCATCCACCAGCATGCTTCGGCGCACCACTACCTGCCGGTCGAGCACTTCGACGCGCACTGGCAGCCTGTGCCGGACTACAACATCGAGCAACCGGAAGACCCCTATCGTCCCTATGGCCAGACCCCCGGCCATGCATTCGAATGGGCACGCCTGTTGTTGCAGCTCGATGCCGCACGCGATCTGGCCGGCCTGCACAGCCCGGACTGGTTGGTGGAGGACGCCAGGCAGTTGTTCGCCGCTGCGGTGCGCCTGGGCTGGCAAGTGGACGGCGCCGAGGGCATCGTCTATACGGTCGACTGGCAACACCGCCCTGTGGTCCGTGAACGCTTGCACTGGACGCTCGCCGAGGCCGCTGCAGCGGCTGGCGCCTTGCTGCGCTTGACCGGCGAGGACATTTACGAACACTGGTATCGCACGTTCTGGGACTACATCGACCTGTACCTGATCGACCGTGTCGACGGCAGTTGGCGTCACGAACTGGACCAGCACAACCAGCCGGCCTCGCGCATCTGGCCGGGCAAGCCGGACCTTTATCACGCCTATCAGGCCACGCTGTTGCCGGGCCTGCCGTTGGCGCCCGGTCTGGCCAAGGCCTTGCGCGGTCGCGAGGGGGCCTGACAGCCGTCGAACGGACTTCCCATAGCCCGCTTTTCGGGGCTATGCTCAGCGTTGGCTGAAACGATTCACTTGCCACATCAATAACTCTAAAAAGGACTCACCCATGAAACTCCTGCCCCTCGTCGCTGCACTGGCGATCGCCACCGGCGCCACGCAAGCCCATGCCTGGGACTTCGTCCTGCTGGACGCCGAGAAGCCCGCGCAACCCCAGCAGATCACCAGCGCACAGCTCGGGCTGAAACTCGACAAACCCTTTTCCGTCACATTGCGCACCCTGCATGGCGGTCGCCAGGAAGGCGTGAGCATCGTCGATATCGACAACGGCGCCATGAAGATCTCGGTGGTACCGACCCGTGGCATGAACGTGCTGCAGGCGTCCGTCGGGGACGTTCGCCTGGGTTGGGACTCACCGGTCAAGGAAGTGGTCAATCCGGCCTTTATCGAACTCAATGGGCGGGGTGGATTGGGCTGGCTGGAAGGGTTCAACGAATTGGTCACCCGGTGTGGCTATGAGTGGGTCGGGCACCCCGGTATGGACAACGGCGAGTTGCTGACCTTGCACGGCCGCGCAGCGAACATACCGGCCAGCAAGGTCACGCTGCACATCGATGAGAAACCGCCGTACGCGATTCGCCTGGTGGGCGAATTGAAGGAACAGGCCTTCAAGAAAGTCGATTTCGCCGTACAGGCCGAGCTCAGCACCGAACCGGGGACCACCCGCTTCGACCTGGCCGACACCCTGACCAACCAGGGCGACTACGCCAAGGAATACCAGGCGCTGTACCACAGCAATTTCAGCACGCCGTTCCTGGAGGAAGGTGCCCGCTTCGCAGCACCAGTCAAGCAGGTCTCGCCGTTCAACGACAAGGCCAAGGCCGACCTGGACGACTGGCAGACCTACCGCGGCCCGACTCGCGACTACGACGAAACCGTGTTCAACGTAGTGCCTTACGCCGATGCCGAGGGCAACACCCTGACCGTGCTGCACAACCGCGCTGCTGCGCTGGGTGTCGCGGTGGGCTTCAATACCGCGCAACTGCCGGTGTTCTCGCTGTGGAAGAACACCGACACCCAGGGCCAGGGCTATGTCACCGGCCTGGAACCGGGCACCAGCTTCTCCTACAACCGGCGCTACCAGCGGCCGCTGAACCTGGTGCCCAGCATCGGTCCCAAGGAGCAGCGGCAATTCCGTATCAGTTACAGCCTGCTGGCAGATGCGAACGCCGTCAGCCAGGCGCTGCAGCGGGTCAAGACCATTCAGGGCGATCGGGTGACCGAGGTGCTCAAATCCCCTCTGGTGGACTTGACCAAGGAGTGATCGACTCGGCCCGGCGCGCAGGTTCCGGGCCGGCCTGGCTGCGTTTCGAAGAAAACCGGGAGCCCGCATGCAACATGTGGGCGCAATCGCGATCACACTGATAACGCGCCCGGATACGCGCGCTCGTCTTTCTCTCAGGAGGCACGATGCCAGGTCCCGTCTCGGTTCATAGTTTCATTCCACCCTACCTGTTGCACCGCATGATCGACCACGGTTCGCAGCGCCAGCGCTCATGCGCTTCGCAGACCCTCAGTCACGTGCGCAATCTGCTGCATAACCCCGGCCCGCCCGGCCATTTACCCCAGCCCAGTGCCGTCGCCGAACGCGGTGAGCCGCGCCAACTGCGCCGCAGCGTGCACGATGCGCAGAACCGCGAGTTGCTGCCGGGCCAGGTCGTGCGTGTCGAAGGCCAGGGCGCCACTGGCGATGCCGCCGTGGATGAAGCTTACGATGCCCTGGGCGCTACTCACGGGTTTTTTCTCGATGCCTTCGAGCGTGATTCCATCGACAATCGTGGCTTTGCGCTGGTCGGCACCGTGCACTATGGCGAGGGCTATCAAAATGCATTCTGGAACGGCAGCCAGATGGTCTTCGGCGACGGCGATGGCGAGCTGTTCAACCGCTTCACCCGGGCTCTGGATGTGGTTGCCCACGAGCTGGCGCATGGCGTCACCGAGAGCGAAGCGGGCTTGATCTACGCCAACCAGTCCGGCGCACTGAACGAGTCGCTGTCGGACGTATTTGGCGTACTGACCCAGCAATACGTGCGTCAGCAGCCGGCCGATCAGGCCGACTGGCTGATCGGCGCCGACCTGCTCACCGAGCGCGTTCAGGGGGTGGCTCTGCGCTCGATGGCCGCGCCAGGCACGGCCTACGACGACCCGGTGCTGGGCAAGGACCCGCAACCCGGGCACATGCGCGACTTCGTGCAGACCCGCGATGACAATGGCGGCGTGCACATCAACTCGGGCATTCCCAACCGCGCGTTCTACCTGGCGGCGCTCGCCATCGGTGGGTTCGCCTGGGAACGCGCCGGGCGGATCTGGTACGACACCCTGTGCGACAGGCGTTTGAGCAATGTGGCCGAGTTCGATGAATTCGCGGCATTGACCATTGCCCATGCCCAGCGCCGCTTCAGTGGCGAACCCGGGGTCGGCAGAGCCGTCGAAGAGGCCTGGCGGCAGGTCGGCGTCAACGTGAAGGAGATACCCGCGTGAAACAGTTACCGCCATTGGGTGCCGACACCGTGGTGCGGCTGTCCCGCCAGGGCGGCGTCGCTGCGATGCCCGGGCTGGCACGCCCGCGCGAGATCGACTTCGCGCAGTGCGATGCCGATCAGCGGACGCAGATTTGTTCATTGATCGAGGGTTGCCTGCCCTTGGCCGACACCTCGGCCAGCGGGCGCGGTGACCAGCGCTTCTATCGTATCGAGATGCGCTACCGGGTGCAGGAGCAGGACGACGAGCTGGTCCTGCAGGTGCCGGAAAATCATGCGCCCAGCGAGCTGGTGCGGCTGTGGGACAAAGGGCAACTGGTGTGAAGCCGGCAGCCGAGGGCTCAGAACACCAGTTTGCAGCCGATCAGCCCGAGCATCACCGCCAGGCAGGGGCGCAGGATGTCGTCGGAGACGCGCCCTGACAGGTGACTGCCCACATAAATGCCCGGCAGTGAGCCCATCAGCAGATAACCCAGCACCGCCCAGTCCATGTTGCCCATGCTGGCGTGGCCCATGCCCGCCACCAGCGTCAGCGGCACGGCGTGGGCGATCTCGGTGCCGACCAGGCGGCGGGTGGCGAGGAACGGATAGAGAATGAACAAGGCCACGGTGCCCAGCGCACCCGCACCGATCGAGGTCAGTGCCACCATGATGCCGAGAATCACACCGGTGAACACGGTCATGCCGTTGAGCTTCGGGCCGCTGGGCTGGTAGGTACCCCCGGCGCGCCGATGGGCGAAGGCCAGCAGGCGTTTTTTGAAGAACACCGCCAGTGCGGTCAGCAACAGCACCACGCCCAGCGCCTGTTTGATGATCGCGTTGACGGTGTCCGGGGCTTGCTGCAGGTTGCTGAGAAACCAGAGCGTGGCCATGACCGCGGGCGCACTGCCCAGCGTCAGCCAACCGGTGATAGCCCAGTCGATGTTGCGCTGCTTCTGATGCACCAGCACGCCGCCGGACTTGGTGATCGCCGCGTACAGCAGATCGGTGCCGACGGCCGTTGCCGGGTTGATGCCGAAGGCGAGCAGGATGGGTGTCATCAGCGAACCGCCGCCCACCCCGGTCATGCCGACAATAAAACCCACTACCAGGCCTGCAACCACCAGGCCGATGCTGACTAAATCCATGCCCACTACCTTTACTTGAAAAACGATCGCTGCAACCAACGGCGGCAGCATAACGATATTCCATATCAGAATTAATACCGAAATTTCATATGCTTATAACTTCTTAGCACGCCCGACTGTCTTCGCCGATCCAGCGCTTGCTCAGGCGATTATTGTCAACGTGAGAGGGACAGTATTCTCCGACTCATCCACTTTATGCGCATTCCCTGGCCCGTTAATCTTCTCCCCATCAACCCGCGTCTGCACTTCAGCGCGGCGTTCGCCAGACGATTCCCGCCTGGCGCTTTGTTCAGGAGAGACAACCATGCTCACCCTTCGTAGCGCTTCAGACCGTGGCCTCGCCGACATGGGCTGGCTGAAATCCTTTCACACCTTCTCTTTTGGTCATTACCGCAACCCGCTGGAGCAAGGTTTTTCCGACTTGCTGGTGATCAACGACGACCGCGTAATGGCCGGCAAAGGCTTTGGTCAGCATCCGCACCGCGACATGGAGATTTTCTCCTATGTGCTCGAAGGCGCGCTGGAGCACCAGGACACCCTGGGTACCGGTTCGGTGATCAAGCCGGGCGACGTGCAACTGATGAGCGCCGGCAGCGGCGTGGCTCACAGTGAGTACAACCACAGCAGCACCGAGCCTGTGCACTTTCTGCAGATCTGGATCGTGCCGAACGAGAAAAGCGCTGAACCCCGCTATCAGCAACAGCATTTCACCCGTGAGCAGAAGCGCGGGCGGTTGCAACTGATCATCTCGCCGGAAGGCCATGAGGGTTCCTTAAGCGTGCGCCAGGACGCCCGCGTGTACGCCGGGTTGTTCGACGGCGGTGAGCAAGCGACGCTGACCCTGGACGCCGATCGCCATGCCTATGTGCACGTTGCCTGCGGCAGTGTCGAGCTCAATGGCGTGCAGCTCGGTGAAGGCGACGGCGTGCGGGTGCGGGCGGAAACCGCGCTGCACCTGGCGCAGGGACAGAACGCCGAGGTGCTGGTGTTCGACCTGCGTCCGCAGGAACTTCCGCACCTGCCTTGACCGGCGATAATGGCAACCGCGTGGCGCCGGGCTAACGCTCCAGCACGGACGCGCCCAGCGCTGCGCAGGCCCGATACACCGGCACATGCCCACGCAACAGCACCTGGGCACTGCCACGTCGACGCCACTGACCGCGAGGCCATGGATCACCAGGCCCGTGGAGGTGCCGCCGCGCCCGTGCTGCAGCGCAAACTCCCGCACGCCGTGGCGCCGGCGCGGCCGGAACGCAGGATCCAAGGGCAGTGGCGACATGGCAGGCCCCTGGAGACTCGACGCGAGCCTAGCGCAACACGTTGGCCTTGGCCAAATCGATCAGTTCGCCCGCTCGGCCGTCGAGCACCGCGCGCATCATGAACAGGCCGAAACCCTTGACATTGGCGGCGGTGATCTCCGGCGGCATTATCAGCTCCTGGCGTTCGCTGACCACGTCGACCAGCACCGGGCCGTCATGGGCAAAGGCCTCGGTCAGTGCCGCGCGCAGGTCCTGGGGCTTCTCCACGCGCAAGCCCTTGACCCCCATCGCCTCGGCCATGGCGGCAAAATTGGGGTTCTCCAAGGCGCAACCGACATCGACCAGACCGCTGGCCTTCATCTCCATCTCGACGAAACCCAGCGTGCCGTTGTTCAACAAGACGATCTTGATCGGCAGGCCCGCCTGACTCAGGGTCAGGAAATCACCCATCATCATGCTGAAACCGCCGTCGCCCGACATCGACACCACCTGGCGCCCCGGGAATGCCGCCTGCGCGCCAATCGCCTGCAACATGGCGTTGGCCATCGAACCATGGTTGAACGAGCCGACCAGGCGCCGCTTGCCATTCATTTTCAGGTAACGCGCGGCCCAGGCCGTCGGGGTGCCGACGTCGCAAGTGAAAATGGCGTCCTCGGCGGCGAGTTCGCTGACCAGCCGGCTGACATATTGCGGGTGGATACGGCTGCTGTTCGGGCCGCTTTCAGCCAGGCTGTCGAGGTTTTTGCGGGTCTTGTCGTAATCGGCGACAGCGGCATTGAGGTGTGCGGTGTCAGAACGTTCTTCCAGCAACGGCAGCAAGCGTTGCAGCGTCTGGCGCACATCGCCTAGCAGGCCGATCTGCAACGGGCAACGGTTACCCAGGGATTCGGGCCTCAGGTCGACCTGGGCGATACGCGAATGCTCCGGGAAAAACTGCCGATAAGGGAAGTTGCTGCCCAGCACCAGCAGCGTGTCGCAGGCCTTCATGGCATTGAAGCCCGAGGCGAAGCCGATCAGGCCAGTCATGCCGACATCGTAAGGGTTGTCGTATTCCAAGTGTTCCTTGCCGCGTAGCGCATGCACGATCGGCGCCTTCAGCCGCTTGGCCAATTCCACCACTTCGGCATGCGCGCCGGCGCACCCGGCACCGCACAGCAAGGTAATACGCTCGCCGCTGGCGAGAAACTGCGCCAGCCGGGCGACCTCGTCGTCCTCGGGCACGACGACCGGCGGACGCGGTGCCAGCCACGTCTTGACCTCAGCGTCGAGTGGCTCGAGGGCCACATCACCGGGGATCACCACCACGGCCACGCCGCGCCGGGCAACGGCGACACGCATGGCCCGTTCGAGGATCTGCGGCAATTGATCGGCGCGCGACACCAGCTCGACATAGTGGCTGCACTCCTTGAACAACGACTCCGGGTGCGTGGCCTGGAAATAGTCGATGCCAATCTCGCTGCTGGGAATGTGCGCAGCGATCGCCAGCACCGGCACGCCGCTGCGATGGCAGTCGAACAGACCATTGATCAAATGCAGGTTGCCGGGGCCGCAGCTGCCGGCGCACACCGCCAACTCGCCGGTCAGATGCGCCTCGGCACCGGCGGCGAACGCACCGGACTCTTCGTTGCGTACATGCAGCCAGTCCAGGCCGCCCTGGCGACGCATGGCGTCGGTAAAACCGTTGAGCGAATCGCCGACCACGCCGTAGACGCGTTTGACCCCCGCTTGCTTGAGGGTACTGACCATGAAATCGGCGGCTGTAGCAGGCATGTGGCGGCTCCTTGAAAATAGTGTTCAAGCTGTCAGAACCGCAAACAGGTGAATGGGTTCAGTCAAGCTGCACGGACCGGTGCGCGATACCGATTCGACCCCCGCCGCCAGTCCCTTAGGGTTATACATTCGTACGACCGTTCGTCTGGACGGCGGTGGATTTCTCTAAACCTTCACTGGCCACAGCCCCTCCACCTATCAAGGACGCCACGCCTTGGGCACTGGCAGCCAGGCTTTCCAAATCGTTGATAACAGAGGTTTTTTCATCATGAGCAGCACTTTGCAAGGCAAGAAAATTCTGGTCATCACCTCCAATACCGGGATTGAGCGCGACGAACTGATCAAGCCGCTGGAAGCCCTGCGCGGCCACGGCGCCGAGGTGGTCCACGCGTCCAGCGAAGGCGGCACTACCCAGACATTTCTGCAGGACACGGAAAAAGATCGCACCGTGGAGTCAGACACGCGTCTCGCCGACGTGCAGGCCGAAGCTTTCGATGCGCTGGTGATTCCGGGCGGCACGGTCAACGCCGATACCTTGCGCCAGGACAAGGACGCGCAGCGCCTGGTCAAGGCTTTCGCCCAGGCAGGCAAGACGGTCGCCGCCATCTGCCACGGCCCATGGTTGCTGATCGACGCCGGTGTGGTGGAAGGCAAGACCCTGACCTCGTACGCGAGCGTGCGCACCGACCTGGTCAACGCCAAGGCAGCTGGCTGGGTCGATGCCGAGGTCAAACAATGCGGTGCCAACGGCTGGACCCTGATCACCTCGCGCACGCCCGATGACCTGCCCGCGTTCAACCAGGCCATTGCCGATGCCCTGCAATCTGCCTGACTGGGCGGGATAAGGTGCCCGGCAAGGAATTTTTTACACGGACAGTGGGTCTGACGCACACTACGGACCACTGAACACCGCCCAGCCCCCCGGCGGTCGGCCACCGGCAGCGAGATCACTGCGCCGGTGGCCCTTCCCTGTCATGGAATGACATTTTCTTCGGCACAGGGCAAAAGACCACTCTATGGTTCTGCAAATGCAGTCGCGTACTACTCCGGGCGGGGAAACAGGCGCGGCCTTGCGCGCGTTCGACTGGTCCGGCACCTGCCTGGGCCCTTACGACCAATGGCCTGCCCTGCTGCGGTCGTCATTGAGCCTGATGCTCAACTCGCCAGAAAGCCTGTACCTGGTGTGGGGCGACGACCTGATGTTTTTCTTCAACGATGCGTATCGGCCGATCCTCGGGTCGCGTTTGCCCGAGGCCATGGGCAAATCGATCGTTGAGGTCTGGCCCGATGCCTGGCCCCAGGTTCGTCCGCTGGTGGAAGATGCCTTCGCCGGGCGGACCTGCCGCTTCGAGGACTTGCCCATCGACATGGCCCGCGGCGGTCAGCCGGAGCGCACCTGGTGGTCATTCTCTTATTCACCGATCTATGACGAAACGGAATCCACCGTCCTGGGTGTGCTCTGCCACACCGAGGAAACGACTCACAATATGCTCACTCGCCAGCAGTTGCGCGAATCCCAGGCGTTCAACAGCCGCGTGCTGGCGTGCAGCAATGACTGCATCAAGGTGCTGGATCTCGACGGCTGTCTGCGGTTCATGAGCGAGGGCGGCATGCGGGTCATGGAAGTCACCGACTTCAGCCAGATCGAGGGTTGCCCGTGGCCGGACTTCTGGCAGGAGCTGGGCAATCACCACGCCCGCGCGGCCCTGGATGATGCACGCGCCGGCCTGGCGGCCCGCTTCCAGGGCTCGGCGAGAACGATGCTCGGCAATCTGCGCTGGTGGGACGTGGAGGTCACGCCGATGCTGGACGCTGACGGCCGGCCCGAGAAAATCCTGTGCATATCCCGCGACATCACCGCCACCCGCGAAGCGGAGGAAGAGCTACGGGCACTCAATGCCCGGCTCGAAGAGCGTATCGAGGCCCGTACGCAAGACCGCGACCGTATCTGGCGGCTGTCCACCGACCTGATTCTGGTGGCCGACTACGCCGGCCGAATCGTGGAGGTCAATCCGGCCTGGACCCAAGTTCTGGGCTGGAGCCCTGAAGATTTGGTGGATACCGAATTCAATGGGCTCGTTCATCCCGACGATGAATGCGTCTTCGGCAGCGGCATTCTGGAACTGGCTTCAGGGTGCGCCCTGCCAGGCGTCAAGAGCCGCTACCGCCACCGTGATGGCAGCTACCGCTGGATTTCCTGGACCGCGGTGCCGGACCAGAATTACATCCATGCCGTAGGCCGGGATATCCACGACGAGCGTGAGGCCGAGCGCCTGTTGCGCAAAACTGAAGAAGCCTTGCGCCACTCACAGAAGCTGGAAGCGGTGGGTCAGTTGACCGGTGGCGTGGCGCACGACTTCAATAACCTGCTGACCGTGATCAAGTCGTCCACCGACCTGCTCAAGCGCAGCCTCGACGAAGACCGCCGCCGTCGCTACATCGATGCGATCTCCGACACTGCCGACCGCGCCAGCAAATTGACCGGTCAACTGTTGGCGTTTGCCAGGCAGCAGGCCCTGCGCCCGGAAGTGTTCGACGTGGGTGCCAGCGTGCGTTCGATCAGCGAAATGATCGGCACCCTCACCGGGGCGCGCATCAAGCTGACTATCGAAGTGGCCGAGCAGGCGTGCTACATCAACGCCGACGCCGGGCAGTTCGATACGGCCCTGGTCAACATGGCGGTGAATGCGCGCGATGCCATGAACGGTGAAGGCACGCTGAGCATCCGCATCGCCGCAGTGGACCGGATCCCCGCCGTGGACGGCGCGGCGCACAGCGGCGACTTCGTTGCGGTGACGATTGGTGACACCGGCAGCGGTATCGACCGACATAACCTGGAACGCATCTTCGAGCCGTTTTTCACCACTAAGGAAGTGGGCAAAGGCACCGGGCTCGGCCTTTCCCAGGTGTTCGGCTTCGTCAAGCAGTCCGGTGGCGAGCTGACGGTCGACAGCCGTCCAGGGCGCGGCACCGAGTTCACCCTTTACCTGCCGCGCACTCACGAATTACCGGCACCCGCCGCCGCAGTGCCCGAGGTCAGCGATCACGATGGCCGCGGTGCGCGCATTCTGGTAGTCGAGGACAATCTTCAGGTCGGCGAGTTTTCCACCCAGACACTGGCTGACCTTGGCTACAGCATCCAGTGGGCGGTCACCGCCAGCGAAGCCCTGGATATCCTCGCCCGCCAGCCCCAGCATTTTCAGGCGGTGTTCTCGGACGTGGTCATGCCCGGCATGAACGGTGTCGAGCTGGCGCGGGAAATTCGCCGACGCCATCCCCACCTGCCGGTCATCCTCACCAGCGGCTACAGCCCGGCCCTGGTCCAGGGCGACACCCAGGGGTTTACCTTCCTACAGAAACCCTACTCGGTGGACAGCCTGGCCAGCATCGTCAGCAAAGCCATGCGCGGCACTCCCAGCGCCTGAACCACAGCTTTCGCAGCCCCTGCGAAAGCTGTCCGTCGGGACATCCCGGCTGAACTTCTTCGCCCTCTCCCCCCTCGACTGCCATGGCGACGCAGTCACGGGCGTTGCCCCGTGCACAATCGCTTCGCCGGTGAATCGACGGCTGATGGCAATTAGCACATAATCGGCGCTTTACCCTGACCATCGCCAGCGTCACCCCAGGAGCTCTTGTATGCCTGCGTTGCAACCCCGCACTGTCGAAGTTTTTCAGCAGCAGCAAGCCACCATCGCCGCCCAGTGGCTCCATGCCCTCGAAGCCAGCGGTGCCGTGCGCAACCTCAAGCCCGAGGACGTCAATCAGCAGATCCAGGAATTCCTCCACCTGCTGCTCGACGGCCTGCAGGCAGGCGAGTCACTCAGCCTGTCCAGCGGTGCCTGGGACGACAGCCGCCAGTTCCTGGAAAAACTCAGCCACAGCCGCGCGCTGCTGGGCCAGGACTCGCACCAGACGGTGAACTTCATCTTTGCCCTCAAGGGCCCGCTGTTCAACGCCCTGCAACAAGGGCTGGGCGACGATGCGAGCCTGCTGGCCAGCCAATTGCTGTGCGTGTCCGACCTGCTCGATGCATTGGGCCTGCACACCATTCGCACCTACCAGAAATCGCGTGAAGGCGTGATCAAGCGTCAGCAGGAAGAGCTGCTGGAACTGTCCACCCCCGTGGTCAAGCTCTGGGACGGGGTACTGGCGCTGCCCATGATCGGCACCCTGGACTCGCAACGTACCCAAGTGGTCATGGAATCGCTGTTGCAGCGTATCGTCGATACCGGCTCGGAAATCGCCATCATCGACATCACCGGCGTGCCCACTGTGGACACGCTGGTCGCGCAGCACCTGCTCAAGACCGTGACGGCCATCCGCCTGATGGGCGCCGACTGCATCATCAGTGGTGTGCGCCCGCAAATCGCCCAGACCATCGTGCACCTGGGCCTGGACCTGCAAGGCATCGTGACCAAGGCCAACCTGGCCGACGCGCTCGCGCTGGCGCTGCGTCGCCTGAACCTGACCGTCAGCAAGGCGAACTGACCCTATGGAACGTATCCCCATTTTGCAGATGGGCAAGTTTCTGCTGGTCACCATTCAGGTCGACATGCACGACCAGTTGGCGCTGACCCTGCAGGACGACTTGTCCGAACGTATCAGCGCCACGTCGGCACGCGGCGTGCTGATCGACATCTCGGCACTGGACATGGTCGACTCGTTCATTGGCCGCATGATCGGCACGATTTCCGGCCTGTCACGGATCATGGACGCCGAAACCGTGCTGGTGGGCATGCAGCCGGCGGTGGCCATTACCCTGGTCGAGCTGGGCATGAACCTGCCGGGGGTCAGTACCGCACTCAATGTCGAACGTGGCATGCGCCTGCTGCAATCGCGGGTCGGTGAGTCATGAATGTGCGCAGCAGTGGCAGCCTCCCGGTACGGATAGAACAGGACGTGGTGCTGGCGCGGCAGCTCGCGCGCAAGTTGTCGCAAGAGTGCGGCATGCGCCTGATCGACCTGACCAAACTGGTCACCGCCGTCAGCGAGTTGGCGCGCAACACCGTGGTGTATGGCGGGGGCGGCGACATGGACTGGCAGATCCTCGAAGACGGTATTCGCGTCGGCCTGCGCCTGACCTTCCGCGACGAAGGCCCCGGCATTCCCGACCTCAAGCTGGCCCTGACCGACGGCTGGACCTCCGGGGGCGGCCTGGGTCTGGGCCTGACCGGCGCCCGCCGGCTGGTGGAAGAGTTCGAACTGGACACCGCACCCGGCCAGGGTACCCGCGTGACGATCACTCGATGGACATGACCCTCAACCTCGACAGCGCGTTGACCCAGGTGGTGCTGCTGGAGGACCCGACCCAGGTCGGCGAGGCGCGGCGCACTGCCCAGCGCCTGGCCGAGCAGTTGGGTTTTTCCACTAACGACTGTGGTCGGGTGGCACTGGTCGCCACCGAACTGGCGAGCAATATCCTCAAGCACGCCCGCCAGGGCTATCTGCACCTGCGCGCACTGCCGGAGCTGGGCGGACTGGAGTTGCTGGGGATCGATCGCGGCCCCGGCTTCGACCTGTACGATTGCCTGCCCGATGGCTACTCCACGCGGGGCACGCAAGGCATCGGCCTGGGCGCGGTGAAGCGCCAGTCGGATGTCTTCGATGTGTACAGTGACCCGCGGGGCTCGGTGGTGCTGGCGCGCTTCTATCACCCCAAACGCGTGGACTGCCCCGTGGGCATCAGCCAGCATTCATTGCACGACGACCCGGCCTGCGGCGACACCTGGCAGCTCAGCCTGCGCAGCCACGCCATCAGTGCGCTGGTGGTCGACGGCCTGGGCCATGGCCCTGAAGCAGAGCGCGCGGCTCGTGCCGGTTGCCAGGCGTTCCTCGAGCAGCCTTTCGCCGACCCGACTCGAGTGCTCGAGGACATGCACTCGGCCATGAACGGCACTCGCGGCGGTGCTGCGGCCATCGCTCAGTACGATGACCGCCAGGGCACCCTGCGCTTCGCCGGCATCGGCAATATCGGCGCCTGCCTCGTCGACCCCACCCGCAGCCGCGGCATGGCTTCGCACCCCGGTATCGTCGGCGTGCAGTTTCGCCGCGCGCAGGTGTTCGACTACGCTGATGCTCGCGGGCAGTTGCTGGTCATGTACAGCGATGGCCTGCAGTCGCGCTGGAACCTCATGAATTATCCGGGCCTGGTGCACCGTCACCCGGCCATCGTGGCGGCCGTCCTGCACCGGGATTATTCCCGCGGGCGCGACGATGTCACCGTCCTGGTCATTGCCCTGGAGGCTGTTAATGTCTGAACGCCACCCACTCGACCCTGCCCAGGAGGCCGCGCTGATCGCGCAACTGCGTGCGGAAAGCGAAGCGTTGCGCGCCGAGCTAGACGAAACCAATCAGGGCGTGCTGGCGCTGTATGCCGAACTTGACAACCAGGCCGAAGAGCTGCGCCAGGCGTCGGACCTCAAGAGCCGCTTCCTCTCCTACATGAGCCATGAGTTTCGCACCCCGCTGGGTTCGATCCTGAGCATCACCGGGCTGCTGTCCGATGAAGTGGACGGCCCGCTCGACGTGGAGCAGCACAAGCAGGTCGCGTTCATCAGCAGTGCGGCCCAAGAGCTCAGTGACATGGTCGATGACCTGCTCGACCTGGCCAAGATCGAGGCCGGGCGCATTTCCATTTCCCCGGCCTGGTTCGACATGCTTGACCTGTTCGCCGCGCTGCGCGGCATGTTCCGGCCCATCGTCGAAGGTTCCAGCGTGGACTTGATCTTCGAGGAGCCGGTGGACCTGCCGAGGCTGTTCACCGATGACAAGAAGCTGGCGCAAATCCTGCGCAACTTCGTCTCCAATTCGTTGAAATTCACCCAGGCAGGCGCTGTCCGGGTCTCGGCGCATCTGCACGGCGACAGCGACATTCGCTTTGCGGTCAGCGATACCGGCATCGGCATTCCCGCCGAACTGCACTCCAGCCTCTTCGAGGACTTCTCGCAAATCGACTCGCCCCTGCAAAAACGCTTGCGCGGGACCGGCCTGGGCCTGTCACTGTGCAAGCGCTTCGCTGAACTGCTGGGTGGGCATGTGGGTGTGGAAAGCACGCCGGGCGTAGGCTCCACCTTCTTCGTGACGATTCCTTTGGCCATCGCCGGGGAGCCCGCGCATGGCGCGTAATACCCGCATCCTCATCGTCGACGACAATGCGGCCACGCGTTATGCCCTGCGCAGGCGGCTGGAGCGCAAGGGCATGACGGTGCTGGAAGCCGGCACCGGCCAGGACGGGCTCGACAGCATTGCCAGCGAGCGCCCCGACGCGCTGATTCTGGACGTCAACCTGCCCGACATGAGCGGCTTCGACATTGTCCGCACCCTGCGTGCCCATGCGGCGACCGCGCTGCTGCCCATCATCCATGTCTCGGCCGCGTCGATTCACACCGGTGACATTGTCACCGGCCTGGAAGCCGGCGCCGACGCCTACCTGATTCACCCGGTCGACCCGGACGTGCTGCTGGCCAACCTGCGCACGCTGCTGCGCGTGCGCGACACCGAATACGCCCTGCGCGAAAGCGAAGCGCGCTTTCGCGAAATCTTCGTCAACATCGCCGCCCCGATCGCAGTGATCGACGAGCAGTTGCAGATCATCGAGTGCAACCACGCGTTCACCCAGTTGTTCCACGACCAACAGGCGCAGATCGACCTGACCCAGCGCTTCGCCTCGGGGCAGGAAGATGCCCTCGGCGAGTTGCAGGTGCGCCTGGAGACCGGCGAGCGCTGGCGCGGCACCCTGGCGCTGGATGTCGAAGGCGTGCTGCGCGAGACGCAATGGCAGGTATCGCCCTATCGCACGCCCGGCCACAGCCTGGTGTTCATCGAGGACGTCACCGAGCACCGCCAGCGCGAGCGCCTGCAGCGGCGGCAATTGGCCGATGCCAATACCCTGCTCGCCCAGGAAGTCGCCGAGCGGGTGCGCACCGAAGCGCAACTGCTGCAAGCACAGAAAATGGACGCCCTGGGCAAGTTGACCGGCGGCATTGCCCACGACTTCAACAACTTGCTGACCGGCATCATCACCGGCCTGGAGATGATCAAGCGGCGTGTCGAGGAATCCCGCACCGATTCGCTGCTGCGTTATGCCGACGCAGCACTGACATCGGCCACCAGCGCTGCGGCGCTGACCCATCGCATGCTGGCCTTCGCTCGTCAGCAGCCGCTGGACACGCGGCCCATCGACATCAACCGCCACGTCCATTCGCTGGAAGACCTGCTCAGCCGTACCATCGGCGAGCGGATTACCCTGCGCCTGGAACTGACCGGCATCGAGGCCATCGCCCTGGTCGACCCGATCCAGTTCGAAAGCGCGGTGCTCAACCTGGTCATCAACGCCCGCGATGCGCTGCCTCAGGGCGGCAACATCCATATCAGCACCTACGCGGCGTATTCCCGGGGCGATGCGCAGTTGGCCGACGGTACTTACGTGGTGCTGGCAGTGCGCGACGACGGCGTGGGCATCGACCACACCGTGATCGACAAGGTCTTCGACCCGTTCTTCACCACCAAGCCGCTGGGCGAAGGCACCGGCCTGGGCCTGTCGACCATCTACGGATTCGCCCGCCAGTCCGGGGGTGACGTGCACATCCGCAGCCTGGTCGGTCACGGCACCGAGGTCACGCTGATGTTACCGGCGGCCAAAGCGGTCGCCGAGCCATTGGCCGAGCCGTTACAGGTCTCGCACCGCGGTGCCGGCGAGCGGATTCTGGTGGTGGAAGACATGGCCTCGGTGCGCATGTTCGTCACCGAAGTGCTGAGCGACGCCGGCTACGTCTGCGTCGAGGCCCCCGACGCGGCGCAGGCATTGGAACTGCTGCACCGTGATCCGCAGATCGCCCTGATGCTCACTGACGTCGGCCTGCCGCAGATGAATGGCCGCGACCTGGCCAATGCGGCGCGCGAACGGCGGCCGCAGCTGCCGGTGCTGTTCATGACCGGTTACGCGGAAAACGCTCTGGACCTGCAGTCGTTTCTCGAGGCGCGCATGGACATGGTGACCAAACCGTTCAAGATCGCCGACCTGCTGGGTCGGCTGCGCGCCCTGTTGCAGCCCGTCGTGCCGCCTCAGGCGACCCGGCCGACCGGGTCCTGACCGGCAAGGCCGGCCGCCAGGCTGGCCAGGACCATTTCCCCCATGCGCGTGCGCGTCTGCACCGTGGCGCTGGCCCGGTGCGGCTGCAGCACCACCGTGTCGAGGGTCAGCAACTCGGCCGGCACAACCGGCTCGTCGACGAACACATCCAGGCCGGCACCGGCGATGGTGCCGACGCTGAGGGCCGCCACCAGGTCCGCCTCATTGACCAGCTTGCCGCGGGCGACGTTGATCAGATAACCCTGTTCGCCCAGGGCCGCCAGCACCCTGGCATCAATGATCGCCTCGCCCTGGTCAGCCGCCGCGGCGAGGATCAGCGCGTCGCTGCCGCGCGCCAGTTCCACCAGGTCGCTGACGAACTCATAGGGCACCCCCGGGATCGGTTGCAGGTCGGTGTAGCGAACCGGGCAGCCGAAAGCACTGGCCCGGGTCGCCACCGCCCGCCCCACCCGGCCCAGCCCGACAATACCAATGCGCATACCGCTGAACTGACGGGCCAGCGGCAAGGGCGCCAGGGGTGTCGGGCTGTGCTGCCACTGGCCGGAGCGCACGTAGCGATCACCCACGCCCAGTCCCCGGCAGGCGCCGATCAACAGGCCGATCGCCAGGTCCGCCACATCTTCGGTCAGCGCCCCCACGGTGGCGGCCACTTTGATCCCGCGGTCACGGGCGTAGGCCAGGTCGATGGCATCGGTGCCCACGCCGTTGACGGTGATCAACTCCAGCGCCGGCAGCTGCGCCATGACGGCCTGGCTGATGCCGGTGTGCCCGCCGGTGACCACCGCGCGAATGTTTGCGCCGTGCTCGGCCAGGTAGGCGGCTTTATCCGCCTGCAGATAGTAGGGCCGCACGGTGTACAGCGCGTTGAGCCGCGCATTGATCTCAGGAATCAGGATCGGGCTCAGTTGCAGGATTTCGGTTTTCATTACGACCTCTTCAATCATCCGCGCCCGACGAAGGGCATGTTGGTGGCCATTACGGTCATGTTCAGCACGTTCGCCGATAACGGCAGGCCGGCGATGTAGCGCACCGCGTCGGCCACATGCTGCACATCGACCATGGGTTCCACGGCCATTTCACCATTGGCCTGGCGCACGCCTTGGGTCATGCGCACGGACATTTCGGTGAGGGCATTGCCGATGTCGATCTGGCTGCAGGCGATATTGAACTCGCGGCCATCCAGGGCCAGGCTGCGGGTCAGGCCCAGTACCGCGTGCTTGCTGGCGGTGTAAGGAGCGCTGAATGGGCGCGGCGTGTGCGCCGAGATCGACCCGTTGTTGATGATCCGTCCGCCCTGAGGCACTTGCCGACGCATCAGCCCGAACGCACCGCGACTGCACAGAAACACACCGGTCAGGTTGGTCTGGATGACATTGAGCCACTGATCGACAGCCAGTTCGTCGATCGGCACTGCAGCGGTGTTCACACCGGCATTGTTGAACACCACATCGAGGCGCCCAAACACTTCCTCGACAGTGGCGAACAACGCCTCGACACTGGCAGCATCGCGCACGTCGGTGGCCACGGCCAGGGCTTGTCGCCCTTGTTGATGGGCCGTCTCGGCCAAGGCCTGCAGAGGCTCGGGGCGACGCCCGGCCAGCACCACGGCAAAACCGTCGTCGAGCAACGCCTGGGCCACGGCGCGGCCGATACCGCTGCCAGCGCCGGTGACCAGCGCGACTTTCAAAACCGTTTCATTGGGCATGGTGCGATTCTCCGACTTCAAGGTTGAAAGGGTGGGAACTGGGCATGGGCCCGACCCGCACCGCGATACGGCCGATGCCGTCGATGCCGGCATCGATCAGGTCGCCAGGCGCCAGGGTGTCCACCCCGGCCGGGGTACCGGTCATGATCAGGTCGCCGGCCTGCAGCGTGACATAACGCGAAATCAGGCTGATCACCTCGGCCACCGACCACGTCTGGCGCTGCAGGTCGGAGCGCTGACGCTCGACACCGTTGACCTTCAGCCAGATGGCACCTGCCTGAGGGTGACCACACACGCTGACCGGCACGATGGGGGTGATAGGCGCCGAGCCATCGAACGCCTTGGCGCACTCCCAGGGCTGGCCGGCCGCCTTGGCCACCAGTTGCAGGTCACGGCGGGTCAGGTCGAGACCGGCCGCGTAGCCCCAGACGTGGTCCAGCGCACTGTCAACGGTCAAGTGCGCGCCTTCTTTGCCCATCGCCACCACCAGTTCGATCTCGTGGCAGAACGCCTCGGTCAGTGGTGGAAATGCCAGCGCGTCGCCCGCCTCGATCACCGAGCTCGCCGGCTTCATGAAGAACAGCGGCTCGCTGCGCGGGGTCGAATCGCTGTCGCTCCAGGGATAATTGCGCCCCAGGCAGAATACCCGGGCCAGGGGGAAGCGTGCGTGGCTGCCCTCGACTGCGGCACTGGGCCGGACGCCTGGTTCAAACACATAAGGATTCATGCTGTTGTTCCTTGTTGTAGACGGGTTGCCCTGCCTGCAGGTTAGCCCTTGCGCGCCGCCGCGAGTTGGACGGATCGGCGGCCTGACAGGACGAAACCACGCAATCAGCGCGCCTGCAGCTGAATGCGGTACAGCTTGCCCAACAGCAGGGAGTAGGACAGCGTGCCCATCAGCGCGACCGCGCCAATGAACCAGAACGCCCACTCAAAAGAACCGGTCTTGTGCACGATGGCCCCGATCACGATAGGCGTGACGATGCCGCCGATGTTCGCGGCCAGGCTGGTCACCCCGCCAGTGAGGCCGATCAGCTCCTTGGGTGCCACCTCGGACACTGCCGCCCAGGATGACGAGGCGATGCCCTGAGCAAAGAACGCGCAGGTCAGCACGGCGATGCACAACACATTGGAATCGGTGAAGTTGACCAGCACGATCGACATGCCCAGCATCGAGCCCACCACCAACGGCAGCTTGCGGGCGAACGACAGCGAGTAGCCGCGCCGGATCAGCGTGTCGGAAACGACGCCGGCCAACAGAATGCCCACCGTGGCACCAATGAACGGCATGACCGCGAAAATGCCCACTTTGATCATGGTCAGGTGCCGCTCTTCGATCAGATACGTGGGGAACCACGTCAGAAAGAAATACAGCGCCGAGGTGCTGGCGAACTTGCCGATGCAGATCGCCCAGACCTGACGATAGCGAAACAGCTCGGCTATCTGCCGCCAGTTGAACGTGGTGCGCTGCTGGCCACTTTTCACCAGGCCGCCGCCGTCCTCGATGTAACGCAGTTCTTGCGCGCTGACCTTCTTGCACGCCAGCGGATCGCGGTACAGCCACAGCCACACCACGCCGAAGACGATGCCTACGGCACCGGTGCTGTAGAACACATGCCGCCAGTCGTAGGTAGTGGCCAGCCACAGCAGCGCGCCAGTGAACAGCGCGGTGCCCAGGTACTGCCCACAGACATAGATGCTGCTGGCAATCCCGCGCTCGCGTGCCGGGAACCAGACCGTCACCGCACGGCTGTTGGCCGGAAAGGCGGGCGCCTCCATCGCGCCCACGGCCAGACGCAAGCCGAACAGCGAGGCGAAGCCACCTACCAAACCCTGGCAGACCGTGACCGCCGACCAGGAGATCAGCGATACACCATACGTCAGCCGCGAGCCGAACCGGTCGGCGATAAAGCCGGCGGGTACCAGGGCAAAAGCGTAAGTCCAGGCGAACGCGGAGAAGATCAGGCCCATTTCCACCTTGTCCAGGCCCAGGTCCTTGGCCATGAACGGTGCGGCGATGGAAATATTGACCCGGTCCACGTAGTTGATGATGGTCGCAATGAGCAACAGCGACAGCATGAACCAGCGCCGCCGGGTAGGTAGCCGCGTGGTCGCTGCAGCGACGGGTGCTGCGCCGATTGCGCTCGGTGCAGCCTGCAGATCAGGAGTGCTCGACATATGAGGTCCTCGTTGTTTTTATGGGTATCGAGTCGAGGGGCGCGACGTCGGCCGAGATCGCCGGGAGGTCTGCGCCCTCGCGCCCAAGGTGATCGTACAGGTCGACGCTGGCAAGTCATGCTTTAGACCGTTTGATCTCAAGCAATTGACTGTTGAAGCGCTTGTCCAAGAATTACCCCGGGCCTACCCCATCACCAATTCAGGCTGAAAGCCCTGTTCCAGAGGCCCCATAGAGGCGTGCTGCCAACGTTCTTCTTGGACTTTGAAAAATACCCGAATGACCCGTGAAATAATTCGTAACCGTGTAGGACATCGGACAGTCAGGGTGGTGGCGATGTGAAAACGCATGCATACTGCGCGCAGATGTCCTCCCCCAATAACAACAACGGCGAGACACCCATGCCCATTGTCGAACACCCCCTGGCGGCCACCCCTTCGGACGCGGCCGACTCTAGACGGCGCTTTCTCAAACACTCTCTGGCCACCTCGGCCCTGCTGGCGAGCGGCTCACTGGGCCTGCCGCGGCTGGCCGACGCCGGCGAACCACTCAGCCAGCGTTATCCAGACCCCTTGATCGACATCCTCGACGAGAGCTTCCGGCCCTATCGCATTTTCAACGCCGGCATCGAGAAACTGGCCACCGGCATGCACTGGGCCGAAGGCCCTGTGTGGGTGGGCGATGGTCGCTACCTGTTGCTGAGTGATGTGTCCAACAATCGGATCATGCGCTGGGACGAAATCAGCGGAGAGTTGGCGGTGTATCGCCAACCCTCCAACTTCTCCAACGGGCTGACCCGCGACCGCCAGGGCCGGTTGATCGTGTGCGAAGGGTCGACCACCAGCACCGAAGGGCGGCGGTTAACCCGTACCGAGCACGATGGGCGGATCACGGTGCTGGCCGACCGCTTCGACGGCAAGCCGTTCAACTCACCCAACGACGTCGTCGTCAAGCGTGACGGGTCGATCTGGTTCACCGATCCACCCTTCCAGACCGCGAACAACTATGAAGGGCACAAGGTCACCCCGCAGTTACCCGACGCGGTATACCGCATCGACGGCGAGAGCCTGGCGGTGACCCGGGTGGTGGAGTCTTTCGCCGGCCCCAACGGCCTGTGTTTCTCGGCCGACGAAAAGACGTTGTACATCGTCGAAGGCCGGGCCCAGCCCAATCGCTTGATCTGGGCCTACGCGGTCAACGCCGACGGCACCCTGGGTGAACGCCGCAAACATATCGAGAGCACCGATTTCGGCGCCATCGACGGCATCAAATGCGACGAGGACGGCAACCTCTGGTGCGGCTGGGGCAGCCCCGGCATCGCCGCGGCCAAGGCCGAGGTGCTGGACGGCGTGCGCATCTTCAATCCACAAGGCAAGCCGATCGGACACATCGCCCTGCCGGAACGCTGCGCCAACCTGTGCTTTGGCGGGGTGGCCGGCAACCGTCTGTTCATGGCCAGTTCACGCTCGGTGTACGCCTTGTACGTGAACACCCGGGGTGCCACCTTCATCTGACCCCGCGCCAGCGCCGGGGCGGCTGCACAGGGCCCCGGCCAATCGACCGGGGACCCTGACGCCAAGCCGCAGCACAAGGAAACCGAGCATGGTCCACATTGCGCGACCTCCCACCTACGGAATGCAGCAACGCAGCGAGCGTCCGGACTTCCACATCCGCCGCAAGACCTGCCAGGACGCCGAAGCCCTGGCGCATCGTCATGAGTACTTTCAGATCCAGGTCAACCTGGGCACCGACACCGTGCAGCACATTGGCGGTGCCATTCGTCCCCTGCCGGCGCGCTCTCTGGCGTTCATCCTGCCGCATAAACTGCACTTGATCCCGACCCCGCCCGGCGCACGCTTTCTGCTGATCAATTTCGCCCAGGCGTTCCTCCTGCCCCAATTGCAATGCGACCCCCTGGATTTGGAAGACGTCTCCATCGCCCTGGCGCCGGAACTGGCGCCCTTTCGCTTTCAGGAAAACCTGGACTTCGTGCTCGACCCGGCGACCTTCGCCCAACTCGAGCCACTGCTGTCGCGCATGAGCGAACTCGACGACCGCCGGACGTTCGGCAGCCGGGAAATGATCAAGGGCTGCCTGCTGCAGCTCATCGGCACCGTCTGCGAAGCCTACGGTGAACCGCTCAAGGCCCTCGCCGACGCCAACGCCGCACAGGCGCGGCGGCGCGATGCCCTGGGGCGGATGTCGGAGTACGTTCGACAACACCTGGCCGACCCCGACCTCAGTTTGAAGAAGGCCGCGTCGGCGGCGTTTCTCTCGCCCAATTACCTGACCCACTGGCTGCGCAAGGAAATCGGCAAGACCTTCAGCGAACTGGTGCTGGAGCGCCGCATGCACCTGGCACGCAGCCTGTTGCTCAACAGCGGCAAGCCGGTGGGTGAGATTGCCCGGCTGTGCGGCTTCGCCGACGAAGCCTATTTTTCACGACGATTCCGCCATGCCCACGGCATGCCACCGGGGCAGTTCCGTCGCCAGCGCATGCTCTAAAACGGGCCTACAGACCCCGCCGATCGTCGCCCGATTGACAATCTAATCGATTCGATAGAGAAAGATGAGTGCTTGATTCAAACAATAGAGGCACAATGCCATAACTCAGGATGATGTGCACAGGCAGCACCCTATGAATACCGGCGCCCCTACTCCGCTGAACGAAGCCGCCAGGTTGTGTCGCATCAACGACCTTGGCTTGCTGGACGGCACCCCCGATGAAATGCTCGACCAGATCGTGGTCATGGCCGCCGAGTATTTTTCGGTGCCCATCGCCCTGGTGTCGATCGTGGCCGAAAATCGCCAATGGTTCAGTGCCAGTAGCGGTATCAGCGCCCGGGAAACCTCGCGTGACATGTCGTTCTGTGCCTATGCGATTCTTTCCGATGGCCTGTTCCAGATCCCCGATGCGCGCCTGGACGAGCGCTTTCGCGATAACCCGCTGGTGACGGGCAAGCCGTTCATTCGCTTCTATGCAGCGGCGCCGCTGGTCACTGCCGACGGCCTGGGCCTGGGCAGCCTGTGCATCATCGACGACCAGCCGCGCGCGCGACTGAGCGAGCGCGACGCGACGATGCTGGAGCATTTCGCCAAGCTGGTGATGCAGCGCCTGACCTGCCTGCGCAAGACCAGCTACCTCGACCATCAGACTGGGCTGTTCAACCGCACACGCCTGGAGCAGGACCTGCCCCAGCGTGTCGCGCTGCAGGACCAGGCCCTGGTGGTGATCGACGTGATCGCACCACAGATGCTCAACGATATCGTCCGCGCGCTGGGCTACAGCTTTGCGCAAAGCCTGATGGGCCTGGTCAATCAAGCCCTGCACGAGCAACTGCCGCCCGGGGTCGAGCTGTACAAGATCGGCCCCACGCGTTTCGGTTTCTTCTGCGCCCTGCAGCAGGCCACCGACCCGGCGGTGTTCATGGCCGTGCTGCAGCGTTTCCGGCAGCCGCTGCTGTGTCGCAATATTCCCCTGCACCTGCAAGTGGGCATTGGCGCCATTGGCTTGCAGGACAATCGCGACAGTGGCAAGGACTGGCTGCGGCTGGTGGTCAGTGCCGCCGACCAGGCCCGCCATCATCGGCTCGGCTGGCATTGGTACGAGCCGCAGATGGATCTCAAGCATCAACGCGCTTTCCTGCTGCTGGCGTCACTGGCCGATGCCGTGCATGCTCCTGACCAGCTCTCGCTGGTCTACCAGCCACGCGTCGACCTGGTCAACGGCCGCCCGTCCTCGGTGGAAGCGTTGCTGCGCTGGCAGCATCCGGTGCTCGGGCCGGTCAGCCCTGCCGAGTTCATCCCGCTGGCAGAAAAGACCGCCTTGATCCGCACGCTCAGCCTGTGGGTGCTGCGCAATGTCGTTGCCCAGGCGTTGCAGTGGCGCCAGCAGGGGCTGGACCTGCGTGTGGCGATCAATGTCTCGGCACAGGACCTGGGCAGCCCGGCCTTCACCGACGAGCTGCTGAACCTGCTGACCCAGTCCGGGCTGGACCCGCGCAGTTTCGAGGTCGAATTCACCGAAAGCGCGCTGTCGGACAACCCCGATATCGTGCGCAGCCAACTGCATCGGTTGCGCCGGGCTGGCCTGGAAGTGGCCATCGATGATTTCGGCACCGGCTACAGCAACTGGACGTACTTGCGCCAGTTACCGGCGACCAGTGTGAAGATCGACAAATCGCTGATCGACGACATGCTGGTCGACGACAACGGCCGGCGCCTGGTGGAAGCCATCGTCAACCTGTCGTGCCGCATGGGCTACCGGGTGGTGGCCGAGGGCGTGGAAACGCCCGAGGTGCATGCGGCCCTGCGCGCCATGGGCTGTCATGAAGTGCAGGGATTCCTGATTGCCAGGCCCATGGCCCCCCAAGCTCTGGAGGAATGGCTGGGGCAACCCGCCGTTCGCCTTCTCGGCCTCTGCCCGCAGACCGGCCGGCCCTGATCGCGCTGCAGGCCGGTGCCTGCAAACCGTGCAGGCCCGCCACATCTTGAGGCACCCTGCACAATGGCACGACGGTAAAGCCGCTGTTTTTTGTGCACCTTGAACACCCTGTTATGGCTCCCCTGCCCGGTTTCCACGCGCGCGCGCAACGGCCCGGTATTTGCTCAGGCCTGTGCTGCCCGCTCACTGAACCGAGCGCCCCACAAGGAGAGCCCCCCCTGATGAACGAACCCAGCGAATACCCCCTGAGTGAAGCCCCGCGTGAAAGCCGCAAAGGCTTGTTGTCTATCGCCATGGTGCTGTTCAGCTTTACCTTCTTCACCGGCACCATGTTCGCCGGCGGCAAGTTGGGCATGGCGTTCGACTTCGCCGACATGCTCTGGATCGCCGCCATCGGCAACAGCTTGCTGGCACTGTATGCCGCAGCCCTGGCGCTGATCGCTGCGCGCAGCGGCCTGAACACGGTGCTGATGGGGCGCTTCTGTTTCGGCGACGCCGGCAGTCGACTGTCCGATTTCCTGTTGGGCTTCGCCGAACTGGGATGGTACGCCTGGGGCACCGCCACGGTGGCCATCGTGCTGGTCAAGGTGCTGGGGCTGGCCGAGGGCCTGACCTTGCCCCTGATGGTGTTCTTCGGGCTGGCCTTCAGCCTCACGGCCATCGTCGGCTATAAAGGCCTGGACGTGCTGTCGCGCCTCTCGGTGCCGTTGATGTTCATCCTGCTGGTGATTTCCATGGTCATTGCCACGCGTGACATCGGCGGCCTGCAGGGTCTGGCCGCAGTGATTCCGCAGGAGGCGATGACCTTCTCGGCAGCCGTGACCATGGTGTTCGGCACGTTCGCCAGCGGCGCGACCCAGGCCACCAACTGGACCCGCCTGTCACGCACCGGCCGTGTCGCGGTCGCCGCCAGCGTGGTCAGCTTCCTGGTGGGCAACGGTCTGATGATCGTGGCCGGCGCCTGGTGCGCGATGGTCTACCAGCAGGCTGACATCGTTGCGGTGATGATGCTGCAGGGCCTGTCCTTCGCCGCCGTGGTGATGTTGTGCCTGAACCTGTGGACCATCCAGGGGCCGACCCTCTATAACGTCTCGGCAGCCGCCTGCCACCTGTTGCGCAGCGAGCGACGTCGCACCATGACCCTCATCGCTGCGGCCCTTGGCATCGTATTGGCCATCGGTGGTATGTATGAAATGCTGATACCCTTCCTGGTGCTGCTGGGCTCGATCATTCCCCCCATCGGTGGGGTGATCATGGCAGACTTCTGGTATCGCCACCGCGGCCGCTATCCGGCGCTGGCCAGCGTTACCCTGCCCCGCTACAACTGGCTGGGGCTCACGGCCTATGCCGTGGGGGCCGCGCTGGCCTACTGTTCGCCCTGGATCGCGCCGCTGACCGGGATTGCCGCCTCGGCCCTGTGTTACATCGTTCTGCTCGAAATCAATGGCCGGCGTGCCATGGCCGCCAGTGTCCAGGGGGAGACGTGAGCCTGACTGTCGACGAAATCCTGCAACTGCCCGGCCTTGAGGACATGCACGTGCGTGCTGCGGCCAGCCAGTTGCACCGTAGCGTGCGCTGGCCCTACGTCGCCGAGAACCAGGGGATCGCGGACTGGATCATGGGCGGCGAACTGGTCTTCGTCACCGGCATCAACCATGCCCGCGACGAGCGCAACCTGCTGAGGCTGGTGCGCGAAGGCGCGGCCCACGGCATCGCCGGCCTGGTGATCCTCACCGGCGACGATTTCATCCAGCGGATCCCCGAGGCGGTGGTGGAATTGGCCGAGCGCTGCGCGTTGCCGTTGATCGAGCAGCCTTACCAACTGAAGATGGTCATCGTCACCCAGTTGATCGGCACCGCGCTGGTCCAGATGGCTCAGGCCAGGCGGTCCCGCGAGGACATCCTCGGCCAGTTGCTGAGCGGCGACTACCCCAGCCTGGCCATTGCCCGCCAACGCGCGGCCCACCTGCAACTGCCGCTGGAAAGTGCCCGACAGTTGGTGGCCATTCGCTTGTCAGCGGTCGACGGCCTGTTCGAACAGCATGCACCGGCGCAGGCAGAGCAGCACCTGCAACAGGCCCGGCAGCGCGTGCAGGACCATCTGCAGGCGTGGAACAACGCCCGGGCCGAAGCCCTTCCGGTGCTGGTTCAGGGGGACCTGTTCATTGTGTTGCTGCCGGTTCACGCCGGCCTGCTCGAGGAACTGGCCAGCCTGTATCGCCAGTTGCGCAGCGCGAGCGGCGAGCTGGCGCCGTTCATGGGCCTGGCCACCGTGGCCGAGGATTGCTCGCAGTATCGCCGCGCGCTGAACGAGGCGCGCCAGGCACTGGATGTGGCCGAGTACCTGCGCCCCGTCTCCGGGCTCTGCGCCTTTCAGGAGCTGGGCGTATTACGCTTGCTGCAGGCCATTGCCGATCGCTCGGTGATCGACGCGTTCGTCGAGCAGACGCTGGGCAACCTGCGCGAACCAAAACGACAACGCCCGCACACCCTGATCGAAACACTGGATGCCCTGCTCCAGGAAAACGGCAATGGACTCAAGGCCGCCCAACGCCTGAATATCCACCGCAACACGCTCAATCAACGCTTGCAGCGCATCGAGCAGAGCAGCGGCCAATCCCTCGATGACCCACTCTTTCGCATGAACGCGGCGGTCGCCCTGCTGATCTGGCGCATGACTGCCCCTCACCTTCAAGGATTTTCATGAACATCATCAACGCCACCCTGCGCAAGACACCCGGCCTGCACACCATCGTCTGCGATGGCGAGCGCATCGCAGCCATCACGGCGCAGGCCGCCAGCGTCGCGGCCCAGCCCGGCGACATCGACGCCCAGGGCCAACTGCTGATCGCACCCCTGGTCGAACCGCACATCCACCTCGACGCCACGCTGACCGCCGGCGAGCCGGAATGGAACATGAGCGGCACCTTGTTCGAAGGCATCGAGCGCTGGGCCCAGCGCAAGGCCACTATCACCCACGAAGACACCAAGCAGCGTGCCCACACCACCATCCGCATGCTGGCCGAGCATGGCATCCAGCATGTGCGTACTCACGTCGACGTGACCGACCCGACCCTCGGCGCGCTGCGCGCCATGGTGCAAGTGCGCGAGGAAGCGCGTCACCTCATCGACCTGCAAATCGTGGCGTTCCCCCAGGAAGGTATCGAGTCCTACGAGGGCGGGCGCGCCCTGATGGAGCGCGCCATCGAATTGGGCGCTGACGTGGTGGGCGGCATTCCGCACTTCGAAAACACCCGCGAACAAGGCGTCAGCTCGATCCGCTTCCTGATGGACCTGGCCGAACGCACCGGCTGCCTGGTGGACGTGCATTGCGATGAAACCGACGACCCGCACTCGCGCTTTCTCGAAGTGCTGGCCGAAGAAGCGCGGGTGCGCGGCATGGGCGCTCGGGTGACCGCCAGTCACACCACCGCCATGGGCTCCTACGACAACGCCTATTGCTCCAAGCTGTTCCGCCTGCTCAAGCGCTCAGGCATCAATTTCGTCTCCTGCCCGACTGAAAGCATTCACCTGCAAGGGCGCTTCGATACCTTTCCCAAGCGCCGTGGCGTGACGCGCGTGGCGGAGCTGGACCGTGCCGGAATGAACGTCTGCTTCGGCCAGGATTCGATCAAGGACCCGTGGTATCCGCTGGGCAATGGCAACATCCTGCGGGTGCTGGATGCCGGCCTGCACATCTGCCACATGATGGGCTTCGAGGACCTGGCACGCAGCCTCGATCTGGTGACCGACAACAGCGCTCGTACGCTGAATCTGGGCGAAGGCTACGGGATTGCCGTGGGCCGGCCGGCCAACCTGGTGCTGCTCGATGCCGACAGTGACTACGAGGCCGTACGCCGCCAGGCCAAGGCCCGGCTGTCGATCCGCGCCGGCAAGGTGCTGATGACCCGGGTGCCGGAGCGAGTCGAATTGAATGCCGGCTGAACCTTTCACAGCGGGGTTTGGCCATGGCGCGCGCAGTGGTAGCAGAAGGTGGCAATAACGCCTTTTTCCCATTAAGGTGCTGGCACATTCTGACAGAGCAGCGCGCCATGAAGTGGTTTTCCATCCTGTTGATCGGCTTTACCTGCAGCACCGCCTGGGCGGAACAGGCTCCCGCCAGCAGCGCCCCGTGGACGCTGCTCGATCAGTTCGACAAGGCCTACACGCTGGACAACGAAGCGCGCGTGCTGCTGGTGGCGCGCAGCATGTCGACGGCGCGGCTGGTCAACAGTGCTCTGGAAGATCAACCGCAGGGCTACCTGGAGGCACGGCACGTGGTGTATGTCGCCGACATCGAGAAAATGCCGTCGATTGCCAAGATGATGGCCATCCCGGCCATGCGCTCGGCCAAATACCGGATCATGCTCGACCAGACCGGCCGCGTCGCCCCCCGCTATGAGGGTGACCGCGACACGGTGCAGTGGCTGGAAATGAAGAACGGCAGCGTGGCCCGCGAGCAACGCTTCACCGACGCTGCGCAATTGCAGAAAGCCCTGGCCGACCTGCCGCAATGAGACCGGCGAAGGCTGTGCTTCAGGCGCAGACTGCTGCCTTGGCGAAAATCAGTTGCAGAAACTGGCTGATGTGCTGATCACGGGCGTAGGCCTGTTCGATGCAGCGCTCGGCGCGTGACAAGTGCTCGTGCAGGCGCTGGCGAACCTGGGCCTCGCCGCACAGGGCAACGAACGTCGACTTGCCATCGTCCTTGCCCTGATCCTTGTCGCTGTCAGGGCTGCGGTCCTGCAGGTCGTCGTAGAGCTGGAAGGCCTGGCCCAGCTCCAGGGCGAAGGTCTGCAGAATCGGGCGAATCGAGGGCGCCGCGGCACTGATCAAGTAGGCCATGTCCATGATCGCGCTGAACAGCACACCGGTCTTGAGGTTGTTGGTGGCCGCGATCTCATCGGCCGTGCGCGGGTGCAGGCCGTCGCGCAAGTCTTGCAGCTGGCCGCGTACCAACCCCTGGGTACCGATGGCGTCGGCAAGGATCTCCACCAGTTGGGTGCGCACCAGCGGGTTCAAACCGTTGATCGAGGCCACCAGGCCGAAGGCACGGGACAACAATGCCACCGCCGCGAGGATCGCCACGTCTTCGCCAAACGCCAGGTGCACGGTGGCTCGGCCACGACGCTGGCTGGCATTGTCCATGCACGGCATGTCATCGAGCACCAGCGAGGCGGCGTGGACCATTTCCACGGCGCACCCCAGGTCCAGTGCCTGCTGGCCGGTGGCACCCAGGCCATTGGAGGCCAGTATCAGCAGAATCGGGCGCATGCGTTTGCCCGGGGCCAGGGTACTTTCACGCATGGCGGTGGCGACCAGGTCGCGCTCGTTGCCAGCCACCGGCAACAACGCGTCGAGCCGCGCCTCGATACTGGCGCGCAGCTCAATCAAATGCTCGGTAAAGCCGCTGTCGGTGATCGCCGCCGAATGTGATGTCATCGTTCCCTAGCCTTTATTGTGTCCTGCATTACCGTAGTTGCCTGAAGCCGTTAACACAATCCAATCACCGGATATTGCAAGGGGCCAGTAAAAAGGAACGACTGTGGGACGCGGTTGCCAGATGGTGTGACTGTGTACATAAGTTATGCGAATATCGGATGTTCGTACAACTAACACTATCGACAGACCACACGAACCCGCAAACGATCCCTGGGCATCGGAGCCAGCATGAAGCAAAGCGACTTGAGTCGACGCAAGGATGATCATCTGGATATCGTGCTGGATCGACGCCGTGCCGTCACCCGCGTCAACGCTGGCTGGGCCGCCTTGCACTTCGAACACTGCGCATTGCCGGAGCTGGATGTCGCCGATATCGACCTGCGCAGCGCCCTGCTCGGCATCGAACTGCGCGCCCCGGTGCTCATCAGCTCCATGACCGGCGGCGCCGACCGGGCCGAGGCGATCAATCGGCATTTGGCCGAGGCGGCCCAGGAGCTGGGCATCGCCATGGGCGTCGGCTCGCAGCGGGTCAGCCTGCGCAGCGGCAACGATCGTGGCTTGACCCGCGAACTGCGGCGCATCGCTCCGGATATCCCCTTGCTGGCCAATATAGGCGCCGCGCAACTGCTGGAGGCGGATGGCCTGGACCTCGCCAAACGCGCGGTCGATGCCCTGGAAGCCAACGGCCTGATCATCCACCTCAACCCCCTGCAGGAAGCGGTGCAGCCGGAAGGCGACCGACGCTGGCGCGGGGTGCTGGAACAGATCGGCCGGGTCGTGGCGACCCTGGGCGTGCCGGTGATCGTCAAGGAAGTGGGTGCCGGCCTGTCCGCCGAGGTCGCCCGAGCGCTGGTGGGCGCCGGTGTGCAGGTGATCGATGTCGCCGGTGCCGGGGGCACCAGTTGGGCCGCCGTCGAAGGCGAACGTGCCACGGACCCGGCCGACCGCGCCGTGGCGATGGCCTTCGCCAGTTGGGGCATCCCCACCGCCACCTGCGTGCAGGCGGTACGTCGGGCGTTGCCCGACGTGGGTCTGATTGCCTCCGGCGGGATCCGCGACGGTATCGAAGCCGCCAAGGCGATTCGCCTCGGCGCCGATCTGGTGGGCCAGGCCGCCGGAGTGCTCGAAGGCGCGACGTTGTCCACTGAAGCGGTGATCACGCATTTTCAGATTCTGATCCGCCAACTGCGCATCGCCTGCTTCTGCACCGGGTCGGCCGACCTGTCAGCGTTGCGGCATGCTCGCCTGCTGCCGGTCGAGCCTGAGGCAATGGGCCTGGAATGACTCATTTCGCTGTCATCGCCCCACCCTACTACAGCCACTTCCAGGCGCTGCAGGCGCTTGCAGCGGCCTTGATCGACCGTGGACACCGGGTCACCTGCTTTCACCAGCATGACGCCAAGCGCTGGCTGAGCGACCCGCGCATCGGCTTCTGCGCCGTCGGTCAGCTCAGCCATCCGCCAGGCAGCCTTACCGCCACCCTAGAGCGCGCGGCCCACCCTTCTACGCCCTGGGGATTGCGCAGGATCATCACCGAACTGGCCGCGACCACCGCCATGCTGGCCGCCGAGCTGCCACGGGCACTGGCCGAGCAGGGTGTGGAGGCGCTGCTGTGCGACCAAATGGAGGCGGCTGGCGGGCTGGTCGCCGAGAGCCTGGGCCTGCCATTCGTTTCCGTGGCCTGTGCCCTGCCAATCAACCGCGAGCCGGGGCTGCCATTGCCGGTCATGCCGTTCGCCTACGGCACCGATGAACGCAGCCTGCGCATGTACCAGGGCAGTACGCGGGTGTATGACTGGCTGCTCACACCGCTGCGCCACAGTGTGCAGGCGGCCTGCCGGCAGTTGCAGGTGCCGCTGCGTGACGGCTTGCACGACTGCCTGTCGCCCCTGGCGCAGATCAGTCAGACACTGCCGGGCTTCGACCTGCCGCGGCAGGCGGCCCCCGCCCATTTCCATGCCGTCGGCCCGTTGCGCAGTGCCGCAGCTGCGTCGACGGGCGACTGGCCCATCGATCCGGGGCGGCGCTTTTTCTTCGCCAGCCTGGGCACCCTGCAAGGCGCTCGTCTGGGCATGTTCGAACAGATCGCCGCGGCTTGCAGGCGCCTCGACGGGCAGTTGCTGATCGCCCACTGCGGCAAGCTGAACAGTGCGCAGGAACGTCATCTGGTAGACCGCGGCGCCACCTGGGTGACCGATTTCGCGCCGCAGCGCTGGGCCTTGCACAAGGCCGACGCGGTGATCACCCACGGCGGCCTCAATACCGTGATGGACGCCATTGCCAGCCACACACCGATGCTGGTCATGCCCATCGCCTTCGATCAGGCCGGGGTAGCCGTACGGGTGGCGCACAGCGGTGTCGGCGTGCACGTGCCTCGCCGCGCCCGAGCGCCGCGTATCGCCCAGGCCCTGCAAAGGCTGCTGGCCAACCCCGACGAGCCATTGCGCAGCCTGGCCCGCCAACTGGCAGACGCGGGCGGCACCGTCAGGGCCGCCGATATCGTGGAAGCGGCGGTTCACAATCGACAGCCGGTACTGGCAGGAGCCCTGGCATGACCTACGACCTGATCCTTGCCGGGGCCGGCCTGGCCAACGGCCTGATCGCCTGGCGGCTGCGCCAGCAGCGACCGGAACTGCGCATTCTGTGCCTGGAGGAACAGCCCGTTGCGGGCGGCAACCATACCTGGTCCTTTCATGACAGCGACCTCAGTGACTCCCAACGGCAATGGCTGCAACCCCTGGTGGTCCAACGCTGGCAGAGTTACCACGTGCATTTTCCGCAGGTCTCGCGGGCGCTGCACAGTGGCTACGCGAGCATCACCAGCGAGCGCTTCGCCGAGGTCATCACCACCGATCTGGGCGACGCCCTGCGCACCGGCCAGCGGATCGTCGAGCTGACGCCTACGTCGGTACGCCTGGCCGAGGGTCAGCACCTGAGCGCGCGCGTCGTGATCGATGGCCGCGGCGTGCAGCCCAGTCCACACCTGGTTCTGGGCCAGCAGGCATTTCTCGGCCAGTTGCTGCAGCTGCGGCAGCCCCACGGGCTGGTGGCACCCATCATCATGGACGCGCGGGTGAGCCAGGAGGACGGTTACCGGTTTGTCTATGTGCTGCCGTTTTCCGCCGACACAGTGCTGGTGGAAGACACCCACTACGTCGACCGCCAGCGCGCCTCGGCCGAGCAATTGCGTGAGCACATCGCCGACTACGCGCGCCTGCAGGGCTGGGAGGTGATGCAGTGCCTGCGCGAGGAACAGGGCGTGTTACCCATCACCCTGGCCGGTGACTTCGAGGCGCTCTACGACGACCTGGCAGGCCAACCCAGCGCGGGCCTGCGCGCGGGCCTGTTTCATTGCACCACGGGCTACTCCCTGCCCCATGCGGTGCGCCTGGCAGACTGGCTGGTCACGCAGCCATTGGACGACGCCGCGCAATTGGCCCGGCAGTTGCGCCAGCGCGCCCGCCAGGAGTGGCAGCGCCAGGGCTTCTACCGCCTGCTCAACCGCATGTTGTTCCTGGCCGGGCGTCCGGAGCAGCGTTGGCAGGTGATGCAGCGTTTCTACCAATTACCCGAAGGGCTGATCGGGCGCTTCTACGCCACCCACAGCCATTGGCGCGACCGCGCGCGGATTCTGGTTGGCAAACCGCCAGTGCCCGTCGGCGAAGCGTTGCGCGCGGCACTGCGTTATTCCCCACGGCATTTCGAGACCCCCTTATGACCCCAGCGAAAACGGCCGTAGTGATCGGCGCCGGCTTCGGCGGCCTGGCTTTGGCCATCCGCCTGCAGGCCGCAGGCGTGCAGACCACCTTGTTGGAAAAGCGCGATCAGCCCGGCGGGCGCGCCTATGTCTACCGCGATCAGGGCTTCACCTTTGACGCCGGTCCGACGGTGATTACCGATCCGTCGGCCATCGAGGAGCTGTTCACCCTGGCCGGACGCAAGCTGTCCGACTACGTCGACATGCTGCCCGTGGCGCCGTTCTACCGGCTGTGCTGGGAGGACGGCACCCAGTTCGACTATGCCAATGACCAGGCCGCCCTGGACCGCCAGATCCACGCCCTGAACCCCAATGACGTGGCCGGTTATCAACGCTTCCTGGCCTACTCGCAGGCGGTGTTCAAGGAAGGGTATCTGAAGCTGGGCGCCGTGCCATTCCTGTCCTTTCGCGACATGCTCCAGGCCGGCCCGCAACTGGCCCGCCTGCAGGCGTGGCGCAGCGTGTATTCGATGGTTTCGCGCTTCATCGAAAACGACAAGCTGCGCCAGGCGTTTTCGTTCCATTCCCTGCTGGTCGGTGGCAATCCGTTTGCCACTTCGTCGATCTACACCCTTATCCATGCGCTGGAACGGCAATGGGGCGTATGGTTTCCGCGTGGGGGCACCGGTGCACTGGTACAAGGCATGGTCAAGCTGTTCCAGGACCTGGGTGGCACCCTGGAGCTGAATACGGCGGTCGCCGCCGTGGACGTCGAGGCAGGGCGTGCCAGTGCCGTGCGCAGCGAGGACGGTCGCCTCTGGACGACTGACTGCGTGGCCTCCAATGCTGACGTGGTGCACACCTACGCCAAGCTGCTCGACGGGCACCCGCGCGGGCGCGACGAAGGACGCCGGCTCAAGGGCAAGCGTTTCAGCAACTCGCTGTTCGTGATCCACTTCGGCCTCAAGCGCCCGCAGCCACAACTGCAGCACCATACCGTGTGCTTTGGCCAGCGCTACCAGCCGCTGATCAACGAGATCTTCACCGGCAAGGCCCTGGCCGAAGACTTCTCGCTGTACCTGCATGCACCGTGCGTGACCGATCCCAGCCTGGCCCCGCCCGGGTGTTCGAGCCACTACGTGCTGTCGCCGGTGCCGCACCTGGGCAACGCGCCCATCGACTGGGAGGTCGAAGGGCCGAAGTACCGTGACCGTATCTTCGCCTACCTGGAAAAGCACTACATGCCCGGCCTGCGCGAAGACCTGGTGACCAGCCGCATCTTCACCCCGAACGATTTTCGCGATGAGCTCAACGCCCATCTGGGCTCGGCATTTTCCCTGGAACCGCTGCTGCAGCAAAGTGCCTGGTTTCGTCCGCACAACCGCGATGCGCAGTTGCCGAATGTGTACCTGGTCGGTGCCGGCACTCACCCGGGCGCCGGCGTGCCTGGCGTGATCGGTTCGGCCAAGGCCACCGCCGGGCTGATGCTGGAGGATCTGCACGGATGAACAGCGCCGCCCCGACTGACGACGCCCTGCTGCAGCATGCCAGCCATAGCATTGCCGTGGGTTCGAAGAGCTTCGCCGCGGCGTCGCGCTTGTTCGACCCGGTGACCCGCAGCGGCGCGGTGATGCTCTACGCCTGGTGCCGCCATTGCGACGACGTGATCGACGGGCAGCAATCGGGCCATGACGCGGTCGCCCTGAGCCGCGAGGAAGCTCAGCGACGCTTGGCCGTGTTGCAGGCACAGACCCAGGCCGTGTACGCCGGTGAGCCGGTCACCGAGCCCGCCTTCCAGGCCTTCGCCCATGTGGTGCGCCGGCATGCGATTGCCCAGGCGTACGCGCTGGACCACTTGGCGGGGTTCGAGATGGACGTGCTCGAACGCGAGTACCACAGCATCGATGACACGCTGCACTACTGCTATCACGTTGCAGGGGTGGTGGGCCTGATGATGGCGCAGGTCATGGGCGCCCAGGACGAGCCGACCCTGGACCGCGCCTGTGACCTCGGCCTGGCGTTCCAGATGACCAATATCGCCCGCGACATCGTCGAGGACGCCGGCAACGGCCGCTGTTACCTGCCGCGCCAGTGGCTGGATGAGCTGCAGATCCCGCGTGAACACTTGGCCGACCCGCGTCATCGCGCGGGGCTGGCGATCCTGGCCAGGCGCCTGGTCGACCAGGCCGAACCCTATTACGCCAGCGCCCAGGCGGGCTTGACTGCCCTGCCCTGGCGCTCGGCCTGGGCCGTGGCCACGGCGGCTGCGGTGTATCGCCAGATTGGTATCAAGGTCCGGCGGTCTGGTGAGCAGGCCTGGGACGGACGTGTTTCCACGTCCAGGGGCGAGAAAATCGGTGCGGTGCTGACCGGTGCGTGGCGCGTCATCACTTCTCGTGGGCGGGTGTGGCCGGCGCGCTCGACGGCGTTGTGGCAGCGACCTCGTCCTGCTTGCGCAACGGACCTTCATGCAGGGCCCGCAACTGGGCCCGCAAGCGCGCCGTAGAGGGCGCATAAAGAAAACCGAAGGACACGCAACGGTCCTTGTCAGGCACGGCGTGGTGCATCAGGTGCGCCTGGTACAAGCGCTTGAGGTAACCGCGCCGCGGCACCACCTTCAACGGCCACCGGCGATGCACCAGGCCGTCGTGGGCGATGAAATACAGCAGACCATAGGCGGTCATGCCCGCGCCGATCCACTCGAGGGGGTGCACGCCCTGGTTACCCAATGCGATCAGCACGATTGCCAGGCCGGCGAACACCACCGCGTACAGATCGTTCTTCTCGAACCAACCGGTGCGCGGTTCGTGGTGCGAGCGATGCCAGCCCCACCCCCAGCCGTGCATGATGTATTTATGGGCCAGGTACGCGACCCCTTCCATGCTGGCCAGGGTCAGCACAAAGACCAAGCTGTTGACTAACATTGCGATCCACACGCTCCCGTTCGAGAAGGCCATAGTACATGCTGTAGCACCCAGTGGCGCAGCGTTCGACCCTCGAGGTTGGCAAAGATGCGATCAAACCCGACCGCCCACCGCCGGGAAAGAGATTGGCACTCCCTGACGGGCACGCAGTCTGTAACAAGGACTGCATGAAGGCCGACCGGCCATCCTTATGGAGAGACCCGATGATCACCCTGCATCATTTGAACAACTCGCGCTCGCAACGCATCATCTGGCTACTCGAAGAGATCGAGCTGCCCTATGAGATCAAGCACTACCAGCGCGATGCCCAGAGCAACCTCGCACCGCCCGAGCTTAAGGCAATCAGCCCGCTGGGCAAATCCCCGGTCATCCAGGACGGCCCGCACACCCTGATCGAGTCGGCCGCCATCATTGACTACCTGATCCGTCGCCATGGCGGCGGCCGTCTGCAGCCCGATCCGGCCACGGCCACCTATGACGAATACGTCCAGTGGCTGCATTTCGCCGAAGGTTCCGCCATGCTGCCGCTGTTGCTGAATCTCTATGTCGGCCGCCTGGGCGACGCCGGCGCGCCGCTGCATCCGCGCATCGAGTCGGAACTGGACAACTACCTCGGTTACCTGAACGAGGCACTGGGGCTGACACCCTTCCTGGTTGGTGAAGAGCTGAGCGGCGCGGACATCCAGATGAGCTTCGTCGGTGAACTGGCCGGCGCCCAGGGCAAACTGGCACCCTACCCGCACATCGCCGACTGGGTGGCGCGCCTGCACGCCAGGCCCGCCTATCAACGCGCCCTGGAGCAAGGCGGCGAATACAAATACGCGGATTGATACGCAACTGGCGCAGGGAGTGCGCCGAGTGCGACACTGTTGCCTTTGCACAGGAGTCGTTGACCATGCCGTTGGACAGTCTGATGAGCGTGGCCATCATTGCGTTGGGTATGGTCCTGACGCCCGGGCCGAACATGGTGTATCTCACCTCCAGAGCCCTCTCCCAGGGACGTCTGGCGGGCATGATCTCGCTGGCAGGGGTGGCGTTGGGGTTCGTGTGTTACCTGGTGGCCTCGGGCCTCGGCCTTGCGGCACTGTTCAAGGCTGTGCCGGTGGCCTACGACGTGGTCCGCGTGGCGGGCGCTCTGTATCTGGGCTATTTGGCCTGGCACATGGTGACGGGCGCATCACCCTTCGAGGCACGTGCACTGCCGCCGCATTCTCCGCGCAAGCTGTTCACCATGGGCCTGGTCACTAATCTGCTGAACCCGAAGATCGCCCTGATGTATTCGGCGCTGATCCCGCAGTTCATCGACCCGTCTACCGGCTCCACCCTGCGGCAATACCTGCAACTGGGCGGGGTGCAGATTGGCATCGCGTTGACCGTCAACGCGTTGATCGTGCTCGGCGCAGCACGCGTCAGTGGCTTCCTGACCACCCGTCCGCGAGCGATGCGCACCCAACGCTGGGTGTCGGGTACCGTGCTTGGCGCATTCGCCGTTGACCTGCTTCGGCGCAAGCCGCTGGAATAACTGGGTGCGCTGGGCAGGTGCAGCGTGGCAGGCGCGCATGGCACGCCTGCCGGCAAGGGTGGAATCACCCCCCTGCGTGGGCCACGCTCGCGCAAGGGTCGATTCCGGTCACGCACTCATCACGGGTTGCTGGCGATGCTCAGGCTGTGATTCGGTTGCGCCTTGAACGACAGGTTGCCGACCCAGCGGCTCAAGGTGAAATAGCCCTGATTTCTGTCGCCCAGCGAGACCACGGCGAAGGGATCGTCCTGGGTGTGCTTGGGTAATGCGATGTAGTACTCACCGTTATCGCCAATGACACCGGTGCCGCGCAGCCCGTCCGTGTACAGATTGACCACACCTGAATCGGCCAGACGACCGCCTACGCGGACCTTGCCTTGCCAGGCCTGGACGCCACTGGGGTTGAGGCTTTTGAGATAAGGCAGGAGGCCTTTGCCACTGCCCCAGACGGCACTGTCGAACCCCTCCGGCAACGAACGACCCTGCAATTGGCGAGTGGTCAAACCGGTGACGCCGGCGCTGTCCGTGCCGCTGGCGACGCCCGTCGTGGCCGAGCTGGTGCTGGTGTTCCAGTAGTTGTTCTGCAAGGTGGAGTCTGTGCTGTCGCCGGCAAAGCCGCCGGCGAACTCGCCGCGCACATTGCCGCTGGCGTAGTTGCTGCTCAGCTCCCCGAAGTAGCTGGAGCCCACCAGCCCGCCCACGGTCGACTCGCCGGTAACGTTGCTCAATGCGTAGCTGTTGCGCACCACGCCATAGCTGACGGTGCCCACCAGCCCACCGACCTCGCGCTCGCCGTTGACCTGCCCGGCGACGAAACTATTGTCGATCTGCCCGCCTGACTGGAAGCCCACCAGGCCGCCGACCGACGTGCCGCCAGCGACGCGACCGGTCACGTAGCTGTTGTAGATCTTCGATTCGAAGTCCTGATAACCGACCAGGCCGCCGGTGATGCCGTTGCCGGTGATATCGGCATTGACCAGGCCGAGGTTGCTGACGGTGCCGCCGAAGGTCAGCGCGATCAGGCCGGCGATGTTGTCACCGGCGTTCACCCGCAAGTTGCTGATGGTGTGCCCCAGCCCTTCGAAATTGCCGCTGAAAATCTCCAGGTTGGCGCCGCTGACCAGCGAGTCGGTGTAGAGGGTGCCGGCCCCATTGAGATGGCGGGCCAGGGCATAGTTGCCGGCGAAACCCTGCTCTTGCACGTTCACCGCCTTGCCCGAAGCCGAGACCCCGTCAATGCCATCCAGGTCGGCCAGGCTATACAGCAGGGTGTACTGCGCGTCGTTGATCACCAGGGTCTGACCACTGCCTTTGGCGGCAGTGAAGTTGGCCACGGCGCCGTCGCCAAAACTCAACTTGCCGGTGCCCGTACTCGGGGCGCCGAGGTTGTTGTTGGTGGTCACGGCCAGGCCGCCGCCCGCACCGGCCACCGTGAGGTCGGCGTTGATTGCCACGCCGTTGTAGGCGTTCAGCTCCAGCGTCGATGCCGACTGCCAGCGCATCGCCGCATTGACGGTGATGTCGCCGCCATCGGCGGCCTCGCTGCCGACGGTACGCAGCGTGACATCGCTGCTCGTCAACGCTTTGTTCAGCGTCGCGGCGGCGGTCCGGTCCACGTTGATCTGGCGAGCGCTGATATCGACCTGGCTGCCCTTGCCGCTGGCGCGCAGGGTGCCGTCGATACCCACCAGGCCGCCCTCCGCGCCCAGAATGATCTTGCCACCGCGGTTGGCCAGGCTGCGCGCCTCGATCACGCCGGTATTGTTGACCACCGTCTTGAGCAGCGCATCGCTGGCCGCTGCGGTCATGACCACTTGGCCGCCAGTGGCCTGGATCAGCGAGCGGTTCTCGACCAGGGCATTGCGGGTCGCTTCGTCGACCTGGACGTTAAGCAAGCCGTCGCCGGCGAAGTCCAGGGTGACGACGTTGCCTGCAGCCAGCACCACGTTGCCCAGTTTGGCCGTGATCACGCCCTGGTTACTGACCGAGCCACCGAGCAGTGCCACCGAGCCACCATGGCTCGCCACCAGGGTGCCCTTGTTGACCACGGCCGCCTGCTTGCCATCACCGTGAAAGGTCAGGGTGCCATTGGCGAACTCTTCGTTGCTCAACGCCAGCGTCGAGCCCACCAGACCACCGACGTTGACCGAGGCATTCTTGCCGAACAGCACACCATTGGGGTTGATCAGGAATACCCGGCCGTTGGCGTCCAGTTGCCCCATGATTCGCGAGCCGTCACTGCCAATCACCCGGTTCAGCGCGATGGCGCTGGCACCCGGCTGGACGAACGTCACCTTGTCGTTCTTGCCAATGTCGAAACTCTGCCAATTGATCGCCAGCTTGTCGGTCGACTGCGTGATCGTCATCTGGTGCTTGCCAGGCTGGGTGATCTGCCCGCTGCCCAGGACCACGGTGCCGCCTGTCGGCAGGTCGCCGGCGATGCCCGACGCCGGAAAGGCAAAGGCCGAGGCCACTGCGAGCGCCAACACATTCAACGCAGTGAAGCCTTTGCCTGGCCTCGATGCGGCGGGCTGGGTCCGAGAGACAGGTACAGCGATAGAGCGCTGGGTGCAGAGCACGCGGGCAATGTGATTCATTGGGTGTCGTTCCTGAAACGATAGTGACGAGAGGTGTGCGGCGGTGCTACACCGGCAACAGCTTAGCTGGTCGCGGGCCATTAGCCGGTGGAATATGGATATTTTTCACATGGGACGAAACCGCCAGGGGAACGTTCATTTTTTATCGCGGGCTGCGGATCATGGGCGTTGCAAGTACTGCTGGTGGAACGCCAGCGTGGCCAGGTTCTTGTCCTTGGCCTCGAACATGATGTCGAAGCGGTCGAGGAACTCCAGTGCATAGCGATTGGTCCAGAGGTTCCACATCTGCGCGCTGTGGCCATACAGGTCGCGCTTGCCGACCACCTCGAGCAGTTCACCCATCTCCAGCTTGCGCTGCGCGTCGAAGCCCAGTTCCTGCAAGCGTTCGGGCGGCTGCGAGTAATGCATGGTCGGGCGCACACCTCGCCAACTGTCAATGATCGCCGTGACCCGCGCCTCGTGGGGATCGATGTACTCGTCCTCATTGATCCAGCAATGGTGGATGTCGAGCACCACAGGGGCCAGGTCGGCCAATTGCAGGCAGTCGTCGACACCGTAGGTCTTTTCTTCGTTCTCAAACGTGATGCAGTGCCGCGCCACGGTCGACAGGCGCGGCCAGATCGAGCGTATGCCTTCGGCGCCGCAGCGGCCGGCGATGTGCACGTTGCACTTGAAATCCTGGAAGGCCACGCCGTAGCCCAGCATGCGGATCATGTCAGCGTGATACTCGAACTCGGCCAAGCTGTTTTCCACCACGGCCGGCTTGTCGGACCCCAGCACACAGAACTGCCCGGGGTGAAAAGACAGGCGGATGTCGCTGGACCGCGCCAACGTGCCGATCTGCTCGAAGCGCTCGCCCAGCCAGCGTTGCAGGGCCGGGTCCTGAGACGTGGCACACACCCGCGGGTGGCTGTAGAACGGCAACAGGTCACTGCTCAGGCGCAGCATGCGCAGCGCGGCGGGTAGCTCGGCCACGTAGGCCAGCAGGCGCAACTGGGCGTCGAGGTTGTGCGTGACCACTTCGATCAGCTTGTCGCGGGCAACGGCGGGCGCCACGCTGTCCATCCAGCGCAGCGTGGTGGTGCGCGGGTTGTAAGCGCCTTCGAGCGCCTTCAATTGGCCGGGTGGGAGGCTGCGGTCGGCGTGGCGATACTGGCAGGCAAAACCGATGCGGGGGTGGCTCATGGGGAAATCCTGAACGAACGGTACGCAGCATAGACAACGGCAATCGCCCATCGATCAGGCCAATTGCCGACCCGCAGCCGGTGCGATGCAACGCCGCCACTGCCCCTGTGGTCAGACGGTATCAGCCCACCGCTCAGGAACACCCCATGTCGCAACGCCCTGCCGCCCCCTCTGCCAATGCGCCTGCCGATGGCGCCGGGTTTGTCCGAGTGCGCGGCGCCCGCGAGCACAATCTGAAAAATGTCGATGTAGACATTCCCCGCGACCAGTTGGTGGTGTTCACCGGCGTGTCGGGGTCCGGCAAATCATCCCTGGCCTTTTCCACCCTGTATGCCGAGGCGCAGCGGCGCTACTTCGAGTCGGTGGCGCCCTATGCGCGCCGCCTGATCGACCAGGTCGGCGTACCGGACGTCGACAGCATCGATGGGCTGCCTCCGGCCGTGGCCTTGCAGCAACAGCGCGGCACGCCCAGCGCACGGTCCTCGGTCGGCAGTGTCACCACCCTGTCCAGTTCGATCCGCATGCTGTACTCGCGCGCCGGCCACTACCCGGACCAGCAACCGATGCTGTACGCCGAAGACTTCTCGCCGAACACGCCGCAGGGGGCTTGCCCGCAGTGCCATGGGCTGGGCCGCGTGCACGAAGTCACGGAAGCCTCGATGGTTCCCGACCCGACCCTGACCATCCGCGAGCGCGCCGTGGCCGCCTGGCCGCTGGCCTGGCAGGGCCAGAACCTGCGCGACATTCTGGTGACCCTGGGCTACGACGTCGACACGCCCTGGCAAGACTTGCCCCAAGAGCAGCGCGACTGGATCCTGTTCACCGAGGACACGCCTACCGTGCCGGTCTACGCCGGACTGACGCCGGCGCAGACCCGAGCAGCGCTCCAGCATGAACGAGAGCCCAGCTACCAGGGCACCTTCAGCGGCGCCCGGCGTTACCTGATGCACACGTTCATGAACACGCAAAGTGCGCTCATGCGCAAGCGCGTGGCGCAGTACATGCGTGCCAGCCCCTGCCCGACGTGCGACGGCAAGCGCCTCAAGCAGGCCGCACTGACGGTTACCTTCGCCGGGCTGGACATCGCTCAGCTGTCGCAGATGCCCTTGCAGCACCTGGCCGAAGCCCTGCAGAAGGGGGCCGGCGATGCCGCCGGCCTGCCCGTGGAAAAACGCCTGGCGGCGCAACGCATCGTCAACGAATTGCTGGAACGGATCGTCACCCTGATCGACCTGGGGCTGGGCTACCTGGCCCTGGAGCGCAGTACGCCGACCCTGTCATCGGGCGAGCTGCAGCGGTTGCGCCTGGCCACGCAGCTCAACTCGCAGCTGTTCGGAGTGATCTACGTGCTGGACGAACCCTCCGCCGGCCTGCACCCGGCCGACAGCGAAGCGCTGTTCGATGCCTTGCAGCGACTGAAGACGGCCGGCAATTCGCTGTTCGTGGTGGAGCACGACCTGGACACCCTGCGCCGCGCCGACTGGCTGATCGACGTCGGCCCGGCGGCCGGCGAGCACGGTGGCCAGATCCTCTACAGCGGTCCACCGGCGGGCCTGGAACACGTCACCGCCTCGCAGACCCGAGCCTACCTGTTCAACCAGCAGCCGCCCGACACTCGCCCGCGCCGGATCGCGTCGCGCTGGTTGCGCCTGGAAGGCGTCACACGCAACAACCTGAACCAACTCACCGCAGAATTTCCCTTGGGTTGTTTCACCTCGGTGACCGGCATTTCCGGGTCGGGCAAATCCAGCCTGGTCAGCCAGGCGTTGCTGGATCTGGTGGGCGCCCACCTGGGCCGAGCCGTCGACGACAGCGACGCCGACGCGCTCGACCTGGAAGACTCACCCATGACCGCCAGCAGCGGCCGGATCACGGCCGGCCTGGAGCACGTCAAGCGCCTGGTGCAGGTCGACCAGAAGCCCATCGGGCGTACGCCGCGTTCGAACCTGGCCACGTACACCGGCCTGTTCGACCACGTGCGCAAATTGTTCGCCTCCACCGAGCAGGCCAGGGCGCGCGGCTTCGACGCCGGTCGGTTTTCCTTCAACGTCGCCAAGGGCCGCTGCGAACAGTGCGAAGGCGAAGGTTTCGTCAGCGTCGAGCTGTTGTTCATGGCCAGTGTCTACGCGCCTTGCCCGGCCTGCCACGGCGCCCGCTACAACCCCGAGACCCTGGCGGTGCAGTGGCAGGGCTTGACCATCGCGCAGGTGTTGCAACTGACCGTCGACCAGGCGCTGGATGTCTTCGCCGAGCAGCCGGCGCCCCGGCGCGCGTTGCAGGTGCTGCAGGACATCGGCCTGGGCTACCTGCGCCTGGGCCAGCCGGCGACCGAGCTGTCCGGCGGCGAGGCCCAGCGCATCAAGTTGGCGACCGAACTGCAGCGCACGGCCCGTGGCGCCACGCTGTACGTGCTGGACGAGCCGACCACCGGCCTACACCCGCAGGATGTCGATCGCCTGTTGCTGCAGCTCAACCGGTTGGTCGACGGCGGCCATACGGTGGTCGTGGTCGAGCACGACATGCGCGTCGTCGCCCAGAGCGACTGGGTCATCGATATCGGACCAGGCGCGGGCGATGCCGGCGGCGCGGTGGTGGCCAGCGGTGAGCCGGCGACTGTCGCGCGTTGCCAGCACAGCCGCACGGCGCCGTTTCTCAGCCGCGCGCTGGCGGCAGGCTAGCGGTTGGCGTCGGTTAAAAAAAATGCTCGGCGGCTGTGACTTGTAGTGCCCATGCGTGCATCACTACCTTTACAGCGCCGCCGAAGCCGCTCGGCAGCGGCGCTGAATTCACTTCATTTTTTGGGCACACAGAGAGACTATTTCCCATGAACGCTGCGCTCCGTGTCAACGAAGCATTGCTGATCGCCAACCACGCCTTTCAACCTTTCCAATGCGTCGCCTGGGCGCCGCAGGATGGCAATGGCGAGCTCAGCCTGAGCGTTATCGACCGTACCCGTACGCGTATCGGCGGCAAGCAAGTGCCGAGCAGCACGTACTCCGACCCTACCCAATGGCAGCATTTGCTCGAAGCCGTGCGCGCCGAACTGCGCGACGGCGGCTACGCCTTGCAGCCCTGGAGCATGCCGCGCTGATGCCCGCGCGCGGGGCCTGCGGGAACTAAGCAGCGTCGCCATCGGCCCATAGTCCATCATGTTCAAGGAACGGCTGAGTGATGGAAGCTTTCGATTGGCATCGCGTGTTGCTCGACGACCGTAGCTGGGGATTTCTCGGCGAGGTCGTCGCCCGCACGGTCCTGGCGTATGTGGTGGTCTTCACCTTCCTGAAGATCGCCGGGCGCCGCGGGGTGCGGCAGTTGTCGCTGTTCGAGCTGGTGGTGATCCTGACGCTGGGGTCGGCCGCCGGCGATGTGACCTTCTATCAGGACGTACCGATACTGCCCGTGCTGGTGGTGTTCATCGCCATGATCACCCTGTACCGCCTGACCACGTTCCTGACCGAGCGTAGCGGTCGTTTTGGCGACTGGCTGGAAGGCAAGCCGTTCACCATCATCCGCGACGGCGTGTTCGAGCTCGAGACCCTGGACAGTGGCAATATCACCCACGCTGAATTCCTCATGGAACTGCGCCTGCACGGTGCCGAGCACCTCGGCCAGATCCGCCTGGGCATCATGGAAGTCAACGGCGATGTGAGCCTGTACTTCTTCGACACTCACGAGGTCAGGCCGGGGCTGTCGCTGTTGCCGGCCTACCATCGCCAGGGCCGCGATGACGGCAATCGGCAGAGCCTGCACGCCTGCCAGTATTGTGGTTACGTGCACACGGCCAGCGCCCAGGCCCGCCTGGTGTGCCCGCGCTGCCAGCGCACCGAATGGACCCTGGCCCTGAGTAACCCGCGAGTGCAGTGAGGGGTCAGCGCCGCACCGGCAATGTGTCGATGTGGCGGTATTCGGCGCCCAACGCTGCGGCGATCTGCCGGGAACGCTGCAGGCGAATGGCACCCCGCTCGATATCGATCAGCAAGGTCGGGCAGCCGAGGTCGACCGACACCGCCCCGTTCTTGACCCGGCCATCGGTCACCAGCACGCAACGCTGCTGCTCCAGCACCGGGCCGCGGCGGCGCTTGTGCAGCCAGGCGGCTGCCTGCTGCAGGCCGGCCAGCAAGGGCGTGCCGCCGCCGGCGCCCAACTGGTCGAGCCAGGGTTGCAGGCTGCGCGAGGCCTTGAGCCCGTGCCGCTGCCAGCTCGGGCGCTCGCCGCTGGTGGTCAGCAGCGCCAGCCGCGCGCGCTGTCGGTAAGCCTGGTCGAACAACTGCGCCAGCAGGCCTTTGGCGTCGCTCAGCGCGGCGTGCCGGCGCACCGACGCCGAAGTGTCGACGATGATCAGCCACAACAGCGGTTCCCGAGCCTGGCGTTGCTGCCAGCACACGTCGGCACGCCGCCGCGGGCGGCCACCACTGAGCGTCCGCAGCCAATCCACGCGCCCATCGGCGGCCGCCCTGGCAGCGCCGCGTTGACCTTGCGCAACGGCGCCAGGCGCCGGTCTGGCATCCGTCTGCCGGTCGAGACGCGGACGGATGCTCAGGGCTTTTTTGGCCAGTCGGGCAGTTCCCGCCGGGCGCCGGCCGAGACCGCTCGAGGCGGCATGGCACCCCATTGGCCGCCGCCTTTGACGGATTCGTCGGCAGCCGCCGCGCCAGCATTCGATTCCGGCTCGCCGGTGCCAGGCGCGGGATCCGGCGGGCTGGCGGGGCCCGAGGTCGGGTCGTTGCGACGACGATGGCGCAGGGCGAATTCGCCGGTGGCGTCGATGTCTTCGGCCTCGATCTGCAACGCACCGCGCCAGGCGGCATGGGCCCGCGCCGCACGCAGCCAGACCAGATCCGCGCGCAGGCCATCGACCGCCGCTGCATAGCATCGGTCGCTGATGACACTCAGGCTTTGCTCGTCCAGCTCGATGGCGGACAAGCGTTGGCGGGCCGCTTCGCAGCGTACGCGCAAGGCCTCCTGTGCCGCCTGCCATTGGGCACAGAAGCCTTGCGGGTCGGCGTCGAAGGCCAGGCGCCGACGGATGATCTGGCCGCGCTGCTCGGGCAAGGGCATGCCCTGCAACGCCACGTTGAGGCCAAAGCGGTCGAGCAACTGCGGGCGCAGCTCACCCTCCTCCGGGTTCATCGTGCCGATAAGCACGAAGCGCGCCGAGTGCTGATGGGAAATGCCATCGCGTTCGATACGGTGGGTGCCGCTGGCGGCCACGTCGAGCAGCAGGTCCACCAGCGGATCGGGCAGCAGGTTGACTTCATCGACGTAGAGCACGCCGCCATCGGCCTTGGCCAGGATCCCAGGGGAAAACTGCACACGCCCTTCGCCGAGGGCCACGTCCAGATCGAGGCTGCCGACCAGGCGCTCCTCCGTGGCGCCCAGCGGCAGGGTCACGAACGGGCCGCTGGCGAGCACGTCGGCGAGGCCGCGTGCCAGGGTGCTCTTGGCCATGCCACGCGGGCCTTCGATCAGCACGCCACCGATCCTTGGGTCGATAGCGGTCAGGCACAGCGCCAACTTGAGGTCGTCGGCGCCGACCACGGCGGCCAGGGGAAAATGCAAGGTATCGCTCATTGTCGGTTCTCGTCAGGCGTCTTCTTCGCTGTCCAGCAGCAGGTCTTCCAGGCGCTCGCGGTAATCGCCCGGCTGCTCCCACAAACCTCGCTGCTGCGCTTCGATCAGGCGCTCGGTGATGTCGCGCAGGGCCGCCGGGTTGTGCTCTTGGAGGAACTGGCGAGTGTCAGTGTCCAGCACGTAGGCGTCGGCCAGCAGGGCATATTGGTGGTCATCGATCAACTGGGTGGTGGCATCGAAGGCGAACAGGTTGTCCACCGTCGCGGCCATTTCGAATGCACCTTTATAGCCGTGGCGCTTGACCCCTTCGATCCACTTGGGGTTAGCGGCACGGGCGCGCACGACCCGATTGAGCTCCTCCTTGAGGGTGCGGATCTTCGGCACGTCGGGTTGGCTATGGTCGCCGTGGTAACTGGCTGCCGGGCGGGCGCCGAGGGTTTCCACGGCGGCCAGCATGCCGCCCTGGAACTGGTAGTAGTCATTGGAGTCGAGCAGGTCATGCTCGCGGTTATCCTGGTTGTGCAGCACCGCCTGGACCTGACCCAGGCGCTGAGCGAAGCGCTCGCGGGCCGGCGTACCTTCATCGCGGCCGCCGTAGGCGAAGCCGCCCCAGTTCAGGTACGCCTGGGCCAGGTCCTCGCGGCTCTGCCACTGGCGGCTCTCGATCGCCCCCTGCACACCGGCACCATAGGCGCCCGGCTGCGCCCCGAAGATTCGCCAGCCGGCCTGGCGCTGCGCCTCCTCGGGCGGCAAGCCGTGGTCGAGCAACTGCTGGCGCTCGGCGCGGACCTTGGCGGCCAGGGGATTGAGCGCGTCGGGCTCGTCCAGCGCGGCGACGGCCTGCACAGCGGCATCGAACAGGCGCAGCAGGTTGGCGAAGGCGTCGCGGAAAAACCCGGAAATGCGCAGGGTCACATCCACGCGCGGGCGGTCCAGCAGGCTGACCGGCAGAATCTCGAAGTCGTCGACGCGCTGGCTGCCGGTCGCCCACACCGGGCGCACGCCCATCAGCGCCATCGCCTGGGCGATGTCGTCGCCACCGGTGCGCATGGTCGCCGTGCCCCACACGCTGAGGCCCAACTGGCGCAGGTGATCGCCGTGGTCTTGCAAGTGGCGTTGCAGGATCAGGTCGGCGGAGGCGAAGCCGATGCGCCAGGCCGTGGTGGTGGGCAGGTTGCGCACGTCCACGGAGAAGAAGTTGCGCCCGGTCGGCAGGGTGTCCAGGCGGCCGCGACTCGGCGCACCGCTGGGGCCGGCGGGTACGAAGCAGCCATCGAGCGCGGCCAGCAGGCCATGCATTTCCGCCGGACCGCAGGCATCCAGCCGCGGCGCCACCTGTTCGAGCAGGCCCTGCAGCACCTGCCTTACTGGCGCCCACAGCGGGTCGCCCGGCACCGGCGAGTGGCCGTCGAGCGTTGCATCGATCAGCCCGAGCGCATACAGCTCCAGGCGTTCGCGGGTGTCGCCGACGGTGCGCCAGGGTTGCGTATCGACCGCCGCCAGGGTTGCGGGCCGAGGGCCAACCCAGGGTTCGCCCAACGTGCAGTCGAGTGGATCGACGCCCAGTTCGAAGGCCTGGGCGAGCGCGCGCAACAGGCTGGCCTCCTGGCCACGCCCGTCGCCACGTGGAATGCGCAGCAAGGCGGCGAGCGTGTCCAGGCGCAGGCGGCCCTGGGGTGACTCGCCAAAAATGTGCAAGCCATCGCGGATCTGCGACTCTTTCAGGTCGCACAAGTAGGTGTCCAGCCGCGGTAGCCAGACGGCCGCGTCGGCGTCGCTGTCCAGCTGCAGTTCGTGGTCGATCCGGGTTTCGCGCACCAGCGTGAGAATATCGGCCTGCAGCTCCCGGGCCCGGCGCGGGTCCAACAGTTGAGCGTCGTAATACTCGTCAGCGAGCAGTTCCAGGTCGCGCAACGGCCCGTAAGTTTCGGCACGGGTCAAGGGCGGCATCAGGTGGTCGATGATCACCGCCTGGGTGCGCCGCTTGGCCTGGGCACCCTCCCCGGGGTCGTTGACGATGAACGGATAGATATTGGCCATTGGCCCGAGCAGTGCGTCTGGCCAGCACTGCGCCGACAGCCCGACTCCCTTGCCGGGCAGCCATTCCAGATTGCCATGCTTGCCGACATGAATCAGTGCATCGGCCTGGTACACATGGCGCAGCCAGAAATAAAACGCCAGGTAGCCGTGCGGCGGCACCAGGTCGGGGTCGTGGTACACCGCGCTGGGGTCCAACTGATAGCCGCGGGCCGGCTGGATCCCGACGAAGGTCTCGCCGAACCGCAGCCCGGCCACCATCATGCGCCCGTTCCGGCACATGGGGTCGGCCTCGGGCGCCCCCCAGCGTTGCAGCACGGCCTGCCGGTTGGCTTCGGGCAGATGCTCGAAGGCGCGCCGGTAATCCGCCATGGCCATGCTTTGTGCGCAGGGCCGCGAATCGATCGTGTCGAGGTCATTGCTGACGCCGCCGAGCAGGGCCTCGATCAGCGCCGTGCCGGTGGCCGGCAGCGTTTGGACCGGGTAGCCCTGGCCGCGCATCGCGTCGAGGATGTTCAGTGCCGCGGCCGGGGTGTCCAGGCCGACCCCGTTGCCGATACGGCCGTCACGGGTCGGGTAGTTGGCCAGCACCAGGCCGATGCGTTTGTGCGCATTATCCAGATGCGCCAGGCGCACCCAGCGCCGCGCCAGTTGCGCCACGAAATCCATGCGCTCGCCATGGGCGCGGTAGCAGACCACGTCGCACTGGCTGCGTTCGCTGCGCCAGGCCAGGTCCTTGAAGCTGATCGGCCGGCTGATGATGCGCCCATCCAGCTCGGGCAAGGCGATGTGCATGGCCAGGTCGCGGGCACCCAGGCCCTGCTCGCTGGCTTCCCAAGCGGGCTGGTTATCCTGGGCACAGATGGCCTGGATCACCGGGATGTTGCGCCGGAACGGCCGCGCGTGCGGGTTCTCCGGGCTCGATTGGGCGAAGCCGGTGGTGTTGATGATGATCGCCGTGTCCGTCTCGTCCAGCCAGGCCTGCACCTGCTCCAGGCAGGCGGCTTCCTTGAGGCTGGCCAGCGCGATGGGCAAGGGGTTGAGCCCGCTGGCCTGAAGGCGTTGGCAGAACTCGTCCATGAAGGCGGTGTTGGCCGCCTGCAGGTGCGAACGGTAGAACAGCACGGCGGCCACCGGTTGCCCCGGTGTCCAGTGTGGCTGCCATTGCGCCCAGGTCGCCGGCCCCTGGCCAGGCAGGTACACCGCCGTTCGCGGCAAGGCCTGCGCCGGCTGCCAGGGGTAGTCGCGTTGCAGCCAGCGGCTGGCCAGGCAGCGGTAGAATGCCAGGGCATTGGCCAGCCCACCCTGGCGCAGCAACTGCCAGAGTTCTTCGGCCTGGGCCGTGGGCACCGTGCTCAGCTCGCTCAGCTGCGGGTCGGGGCGGTCGTCGCCCGGCACCATGATGACCTGAACGCCACGCTGGGCCAGCGCCACCAGTTGCTCGATACCGTAGCGCCAATAACCGATGCCGCCGTGCAGCGAAATCAGGATGACCTTGGCGTGGCGCAGCACCTGGTCGACATACAGGTCCACGGACGCGTGATTCTGCACCTGCATTGGGTTGGCCAGGCGCAGGCTCGGGTAATCGTCGGGTAACTGCGCCGCCGCCTCGGCCAGCAGCGCCAGGCTCGAATCGCCGCTGCACAGCACCACCAGCTCGGCCGCTGTCTGGCCGAGGTCGGCAATGCTGTCGTCGGGAACGAAGCCGCCAGGCTGGGTGCGCAGCAGGTGCATCGGTCAGGCGGCCAGGGCGGCGCGCAATTGCGCTTCGAGCTCGGCGGCGTCCAGCGCCTGGCCGATCAGCACCAGGCGGGTCAGACGCGGCTCGTCACTCGACCAGGCCCGGTCGAAGTGCTTGTCGAAACGCGTGCCCACGCCCTGAATCAGCAAGCGCATGGGCTTGCCGGGGATGGCCGCGAAGCCCTTGATGCGCAGGATGCCATGCTGGACCACCAGCGCGGTCAGCGCTTCGATCAGCACACGTTCCTCAGCCGCGGGCAGCTCGATGGAAATCGAGTCGAAAGCATCGTGGTCGTGGTCGTCGTGATCGTCACCTTCGTGGTGGTCGTGGTGAGTCCGACGACTGTCGATGTGTTGCTCGGACTCGGCGCCCAGCCCCAGCAGCACGTCCAGCGGCAAGCGGCCGCTGCTGGCCTCGATCACCTTGACCGCAGCCGGCAATTCCTCGGCGACTTCGGCACGCACGCGGGCCAATGCGGCGGGCTCGATCAGGTCGGCCTTGTTGAGGATCACCAGGTCGGCACTGGCCAACTGGTCGGCGAACAGCTCGTGCAGGGGCGATTCGTGGTCCAGGTTCGGGTCCAGCTTGCGCTGGGCATCGACCTGCTCGGGGTAGGCGGCGAACGTGCCGGCGGCCACGGCCGGGCTGTCGACCACGGTGATCACCGCATCGACGGTGCAGGCACCGCGGATCTCGGGCCACTGGAACGCCTGGACCAGCGGCTTGGGCAATGCCAGGCCGCTGGTTTCGATGAGGATGTGGTCCAGGTCGGCGCGACGCGCCACCAGTTCGCGCATCACCGGGAAGAACTCTTCCTGGACGGTGCAGCACAGGCAGCCGTTGGCCAGCTCGAAGACACGGCCGTTGGCCTCTTCTTCGGTGCAGCCGATGCTGCATTGCTTGAGCAAGTCGCCGTCGATGCCCAGTTCGCCGAACTCGTTGACGATAACCGCAATGCGCCGGCCCTGGGCATGGTCGAGCATGTGCCGCAGCAACGTGGTCTTGCCCGAACCGAGGAAGCCGGTGACGATGGTGACAGGAAGCTTGGCCAGTGTTTTCATCAGTGCCCTTGACTGCATGGCGGGCGCGCAGGACACAGACCGCAGGCCTTGGCCCACGGGAACGTTCGCTGCCGGATCACCCCGCCCGGTTGAAATAAGTGGTCGAGGCAGGTCTCCTGGCTCGCGTTGTCGACCCAGGGGGCCGAGGGCCCGGCGCCTTCCCGCGTGATCACGCAGTGGCCTTGCCAGGTTTCATCGCTCACAGTTGCGGGGGCAGCCACGGCTCGATCCGTGTTCCCATCTTGGCCCGATCGTTCGGGAACCTCGAACGTGCAAGGCTACGCAGTGGCTGCAGCGAGGTCAATCGACAACTGTCACGACGGGCCGGCCGGGCCCGCCGTACAGCCGGTTCACACGCTCAGGAACAGCTCGTCGAGCGGTGCTTCGATACGGCTGCGCAGGATAGCCATCACCTGCTCGCCATTGATTTCCTGTTGCCGCTGTTTTTTCAGGCCATCGAAACGTTGGGCGACGGTCTTCAGGTGGGCGCGCACGTAATCGCCGGGGGCGGCGTCCGCCGACGCGTAGTGGAAATGCGCGTACCACAGCGGCTGGCCATCCAGGTCAGCCACACAATACTCCTGGAGGAAATCGCGATTCTTGTTCAGCCCCTTGCGTGCCCCCTCCCGGTGCAGGGTGACCTCACCCTGCTCCAGCAGGTATTGCACCCGCTCGGCCCGAGGCGCCTGGGCCTTGATCATGGCGATGCGAATGGCCCGCCCCTCCTGATTCAGGCGCTGGGTCGCGTCCAGCAGGTCCTTGCCCAGCCGGGCGGCGGATTCATGCAGGGGGGTGGGCAGGTCCGTGGCATTGGTCCGCGTGAGAATGGTTTCCAGGGTTTGCCCTGCCGCTTCCAGGCGCTGAGCGTGGATCAGCAGCAAGTCTTGCATTTCGGCCGGTATACGCGCGGTTTTCGACTGCTTCCAGGCGCCAGCCACTTCTTTGTCGAGGCCGTCCAGCAATGCCTGGGCCTTGTTGACCGCCGCATTCAAGTCGGTCGACACCGCCGTCGCCGTGGCGCCTGTCGCCGGCGATGGGCTGGCGTGGGGCATCTCCAGCCACTCACCACTGGCATTCTCCTGGAACGACGCGATGACGGTCTGGTGCACCGGCTCCAGCACATCGACGATCGAATGCGAGGTGGACCCGCTCGGCTGTCGACGCCTGCCGAGCACCAGGCCATAGCGCTGGGTGCGGATGACATTGCGGTCGGCCTTGCGATGCGCCCGGCGGCTTTGCTTGAGCTGCTCGCGCACCCACACCACCAATTGCTGCTGGGCATCGGCCTGCAACTCGGCCACCAGTTCGGCCTGACGCGCGAGCGCGGTTGGGTTGTAACGCCCCTCCAGCGCCGTCTGGAAATACTCCATGCGGTCCTGGATCGCCGAATACTGGCTGACGACACTGCGCAACACGCCGACCCTGGCATCCAGCTCCATGTCACTGGTGCGCAACGATGCCTGGGTATTGCAAGCCATTCTCACCTCCCCGTTGACACTTTTCAGATAGGCCTTGGCCAGCGGCTCGCCCAGCACCGGCTCCATGGCCAGCAACCCGGCCGACTCGACTTGCATGCCGACCCAGATTTCCAGGGGCATTTTTTCCACCCAGTCACTGTTCGTGCGGGCCAGCAGTTGTGGCCCGACCACTGGCACCGCGCGCAATTGCTCGCGCCAGCGCAGGGTGTTCCTGGCGCGTTCGGTCAGGGTCAGCAACACCTGCGAGCCGGAACGGATGAACAGCATGATCCGCTCGACTTCATCACGCGGCCGGGCGACCCCGGGGCTGGCCATTTCGGTCAACTGCTGGCGTTGCGCCTGAACCATCTGCTGCAGGTTGGCCACCGAGTGCTGGGCCACTTCGCACAGGGTTTGCAAAAATCGCGCTGAACTGCGAATCCAGTCGGAGTTGGTCGACACCCTGCCCAGGGTTTTGCCGGTGTCCAGCACGCGCACCAACTCTTCGATCATTTCGGCACTCTTGGTCTCCAGCTCCAACCGAGCCGCAGCGATTTGCGCCTCGGTCATGGTGTCCAGGCTCGATGGCTGGGCACTGGAACCGAACAATTGCACGTGCAGTTCTTCGATACGGTCCGACACACGATTGCTGCACAGCTTCATCCGCGCCAGCATCGTCACATAGCTGTCGGCGCGGGCCTGATTCTCGGCGCGCATACTGGCGATGGTGCGCTTGGGGCCGCCGCCGCGCAGGGACAGCTTGAGGTCCAGGCGCCAGCGTCCCAGCTCGTCACGCTCCACCAGCGGGCCGATGCCGTGGGCCGACGTTTCATTCACAATCCGCGCCACGCCGTCTTCAATCACCTGTACCGGGTAGTAGCGACCCTCGATCAGCACCAGCCAGCCCTCCTCTCGCAGATACAAACCCTGCAGGGGGCCGTGGGGCACCGCATCGCCCAGCCCGTCCGGTCGATCGACACTCAGTTGGTGCAGTTGCGCTTGCTGCCTGGCCGACAACACCGCATGGCTGCGCGACCAGTTGAAATTTAGCTGGCTGGCGTCCACGCGGGTGACGGTCACCGGCGCCCGGGTCGGGCCGGTCGAGCCGTTCACCTCCTCAAGCGAGGCCCTGCCCCCGGCCGGCGTCAGCTCGGGGGTGGGTTCCAGCGCCTGCAGGCTTTTGCACAGCAGGACAAACGCGATGTTGAACAGCACGTCGATCAGCCCGTCATCAATCTCGTCGGCCGCGGCCGGCTGCTCCAGGCCCGAGGCGACCGACTGCAGCACTTGCACCAGCCAGGCCGCCTCGGCCAAGGGGCCACTGAGAATCGGCAAAAGGCCGTTGAACAGCGTCCAGGCGAGCGTCTGATAAGCCACCCAGCGGTTTTCGCTGCTCGACAGCGATTGTCGATCGGCCACAGTGATGAGCGCCTGCACGCTCTGCCGATAGAAATGCGCCACACAATCGCCGGCAATCGGCTGCAGGGCCAGGGTCGCCGGCGGCGGCGTGTGCAGCGCTTCGAACTCCGAGCCTTGGCCGACCCGCCACACATGCGGCTGCTCGAAGCCGCCCTGGCCATAGAGCGCCCTGGCGTCGGCACTCATCCAGGCAAGCACGCTGCGTTGCAGTTCGCCCGCAGCGGCAATCGCGTCGAACAGCGCGTCTTCGTCCTCGAACTGCTGCAAGGGCGTTTTTTCGAGCGGCCGATACAAGACGCAGGCCGGATCGCCCGCCTGGCTGAACACAAACATATTGTCGACCGGGTCGGCCGTGCGCCCCGGCGTCGCGCGAAAAGCCAATGTACAGACGCGAACACCGGTCGCCGATGGATGCGAGACCGACGTCACGGCCTGGGCCACCAGTCGATACCCTTCCTGGGTAAAGCCCGACTGCCCTGCCAGCACCAGCTGCAGCGCCAGCAGTGGCAACTGTTCGCGGATCTGCGTCGCAAACAGCGCTTGGCGCACGCTGGCCTGGGCGCCATCGTCCAGCAGGCAGCGGCGCAGCAGCGCGATGTAGTTGCCGCCCACGTCGGCCCGTTGGATCAGGCGCTCGATGGCCTCCACGGTCACCCATGCCGGCAGGTTGGCATCCTGCTGCGCGTGCACTTCCAAATGGCCGCGGGGCCGCCCTGACAAGTGGAACAGGGCCAGGGCCTGGAGGGTGATGGTCTGGTCCTGCAACACCATGTCGCCCGCGTTGACGATACTCAGCCCGGCGTTTGGCACCGTCAGCAGGTGTATTTCCACATCGTCCAGCGATGCCAGCGGCTGGCCGGGGTGATCGAGTTCGATCTGCGCTGTGAGCTGCGTGGCAGCGTATTGCTCGATCGTCGGAATATCGTAGAGAAACGACCGCGGAGGCTGTTCCTGCACCTGGGCCAGCGATACCAGGTGTGACGCGTACAGCAGACTCTGGTCCTGATCGGCGTTGTACAGCCAGTCGGGCAGTGCTTCCCCCAGCCGTTGCCACTGGTTCACCGCTTGCGCGGTGTCGATGGAAAACAGGCTGGTGGCCAGATCCATTTCGCTTTCCAGTTGGGCGATGCTGCCGTGCCGATGCCGGGTGTCCTCGCCAGCCGTGACCACGGCCAGCAACTGCTGTTCCAGCAATGCTTGGGCCTGAGTTTCGAAGATGTCACCGTCAGGTACATAAAAAGCGAAACCGATCGACGGCTCATCTTCCGAGCCGGGGGTAGCCGGTTGCACGTGATTGCACAGTGCCTCGCGACTGCCAAAGGCTTCGACACCATAAAACGGCGTGTAGGTCAGTACCCGGGTGCTGGGGGACGCGGTGTCATGCCCTTCGATGACCACGCCATGGGTGAGCACCAGGGGTGTGCCGGGCGGCGTATCGACCGGGCGGACCTGCAACAGGCTGGCCTGCGGAACGTTGCCATTATTGAAGGCTTCCCGCATGCCATTGTCCGGGAATGCAATGACCACCAACGCCATGGCCCCCTCTTGCGTGCTCAGAGCGCCCCCTTCGATCTGTCGTTCGACGCCCGATTTCATGTCCGCTTTCAAGTAATCGGCCAGCCAGCGCCAATTCGACCTGCCGTCACGGTCAACTTCACTCCAGAACTGACACAAGCTGTCTGCATAGGCTTGTAACAATACCGGCCCCCACTCATTGACCAGGCCTTGCACGGCCAACAGGTCGACTGACAGGGCCGTCGGGTATTCGGCGCCGGCCTCGACGGTCAGAAACTGCGCATCGGGTACCCAGAGTTGGTTTTCGTCCTCGAGGTAGCGCTGCAGCAACAGGTCGACCAGCGATTGCTGGCCGTATCCCAGCAGGCTGCCCGGTGCGCCGTGCGGATCGGGCAAGGGCGAAAGCAGCGTCACGCGGGCGGGATCGGCATCGAAGCCGGGGATCAGCAGGGCCAGCTGTTCAGCGATAATCCTTTGCGCAACGGCGCGCAGCGAGGGGCGCCCGGCGAAATGTCGACTGACCTGTCCGACCAGGGGAGCCGTGCGTGCGACAACAGTGGTGAGGGGCGAAACATCGGTCATGGGTGACTCCTTGAGTGATGACCATTCATCTCAGCCCGATCTGCATTGCGCCTGGCGCTAACTGTCTATGTGAACCCTGGCAGGGGCGTTAAAAATAAATGTTCGCCCGCCAGTCGCTTGGCCACCACTTAGTGGCACTTCTCTCCTACACTCAAGGCGCAACTCGCGTACCACTCGGAATACTCGAGAGAAAAAACTCGAAACTTCTGAAATTCGCGCGGGTCATGATAAAGGTAGGCTGGAGTGACCGGATTTTATCTGCCAGGCCGCCACACCCCGTTTATGTCAGCTCACCATCGACAGGACATCGATGCGTGACGTGCGTGCGCGCTTGACGTGGGGAAAACGCCGTCGAGGCGTCTTTGCAATATCGATATCTGCCATACAAGCACGTATGAATGCCCGGGAGAGAACAATGATCAGTGCCGCTGTCGAAAACCATGGAGAGCGTTTCAATCAGCAGGCGGCCGAACCCGCCCACCTGCCGGTTCTAGTAACGACCAGCAAAGCACTGCCAGCGCAAGCATCGCCGCTCAAGCAAAAAGTCTTATTTGTCACTTCGGAAATTGCCGACCTGGTCAAGACCGGCGGCCTGGGCGACGTTTCCGCCGCCCTGCCACGGGCCATGAGCCCGTTGCACGATGTTCGTGTGTTGATTCCCGGTTACCCCCAGGTGCTCAACAGCGACAACCCGATTCATGTCGTCGGCGAGCTGGGCGGCCATGCCGCACTGCCCCCGTGCAAGATTGGTCGTATGGACCTGGCCGACGGCCTGGTGATCTACGTGTTGATCTGCCCCGAGCTGTACGAGCGTGATGGCACTCCCTATGGCGCCAACAACGGACGTGACTGGCCGGACAACCATATCCGTTTCGCCCGCCTGGGACTCGCTGCGGCGGAAATCGCCGCCGGGCAAGGCATGGTCCACTGGAAGCCGGACCTGGTGCACGCCCATGATTGGCCCGCAGGTCTGGCACCGGCCTACATGCATTGGCGCGGTTTGACCACGCCCACGCTGTTCACCATCCATAACCTCGCCTACCAGGGCGTGTTCAGCCGCGCCTGCTGCCCGGAATTGGGCGTGCCCAACCACGCCCTGCAACAGGAAGGCATGGAGTTCTACGGCAAGTTGTCTTTCCTCAAGGCCGGCATGGCCTACGCCAACCACATCACCACGGTCAGCGCCACCTACGCCCAGGAGATCACCACGGCGGAATTCGGCTGCGGCCTGGAAGGCTTTCTCAGCAGCAAGGCTGAGCAAGGCATGCTCAGCGGCATTCCCAACGGGATCGATGAGAGCTGGGAGTCGTCCACGGACTCGCACCTGGTGTGCCCGTTCAGCCTCAACGACTGGGACGGCAAGGCGGTCAACGCCGAGCACGTACGCACCCTGTTCGGCCTGGAACCTTCGCAAGGCCCGTTGTTCGCAGTGGTTTCGCGCCTGGTCTACCAGAAGGGTCTGGACCTGACCGAGGGCGTCAGCCAGTTCATCGTCGAGCAAGGCGGCCAAATCGCCATTATCGGGCGCGGCGAGCCTGAGGAAGAGCAGGCCATGCGCGAGCTGGCTTTGCGATATCCCGGGCAGGTCGGTGTGCGCATCGGCTTCAACGAAACCGACGCGCGTCGCATGTTCGCGGGCAGTGACTTCCTGCTGATGCCATCGCGCTATGAGCCCTGTGGCCTCAGCCAAATGTACGCCCAGCGCTTCGGCTCACTGCCCGTGGCGCGCAAGACCGGCGGCCTCGCGGACACCATCGAGGATGGCGTCACCGGTTTCCTCTTCGAGGAATCGAGTGTGGCCAGCTATGAGGCCGCCCTGGCCCGCGCTTTCTATGTGTTCAGCAAGCCTGCCTTGCTCAACGCCATGCGTTGCCGCGCCATGACCCAACCGTTCAACTGGTCACAGGCGGTTGAACCCTACGCCGACCTGTACAAAGAACTCGTGCAACGTTCGACGAGCAAAGCGATTACTTATTGAGGAAGAGGTTTCATCGATGCCTTTACGGACAACTGAAACCTGGTCCCACGGTGCGGTAATGCTGGATTTGGAGACCACACGCTTTGCGTTGTGGGCTCCGGACGCCTTTTACGTCAGCCTCGACATTGAGGGAGGCGAATCGGTGCCCATGCTGCCGCAGGCCGATGGCTGGTTTGCAATCGAAATACGCTGCCCCGTCGACACGCTTTACCGCTTCAACATCGATGGTGAAATCCAGGTCCCTGACCCGGCTTCACGCGCTCAGCACAGTGACGTTCACTCCCCCAGCGTTGTGGTCAATCCCCTCAGCTATGACTGGAAACACACCGCCTGGCAAGGACGGCCCTGGACTCAGGCCGTCATCTACGAACTGCATGTCGGCGCCCTGGGTGGCTATCGCGGGGTCATCGAGCACTTGCCGCGGCTGGCCGCCCTTGGCGTGACCGCCATCGAACTGATGCCGGTGGCGGAATTTCCCGGGGCTCGCAACTGGGGTTACGACGGCGTGCTGCCGTATGCGCCGGAAGCCAGCTACGGCTCGCCCGATGACCTCAAGCTGCTGATCGACAGCGCCCACGGCCTGGGGCTGATGGTCATTCTCGATGTGGTGTACAACCACTTCGGCCCGGACGGCAACTACCTGAGCCGTTACGCCAAGGACTTCTTCCGCCAGGACAAGCACACCCCCTGGGGTGACGCGATCGATTTTCGCCGCCCCGAAGTGCGCAGTTTTTTCATCGACAACGCACTGATGTGGATACTGGAATACCGCTTCGACGGGCTGCGCTTCGATGCCGTGCACGCCATCGAAGACCCAACGTTCCTCCAGGAAATGGCCACCACGATCCGCGCGCAGGTCGACAGCTCGCGGCATGTCTGGTTGATGCTGGAAAACGAATTCAACCAGGCCCACTTGCTCGAACAGGGCTATGACGCGCAGTGGAACGATGACGGCCATAACGCCCTGCACGTGCTGCTGACCGATGAAAACGAAGCGTATTATGCCGACTTCAGCGAGCAGACCACCGACAAGCTGGTCCGCTGCCTGAGCCAGGGCTTCATCTATCAGGGCGAAAAAACCCTGAAGGGTCATGCCCGCGGCGAGCCCAGCGGTCATCTGCCCCCCAGCGCATTCGTGTTATTCCTGCAAAACCATGACCAGATCGGCAACCGGGCCATGGGTGAACGCCTGCACCAGCTCTGTAACCCAAATGCTTTGCGCGCCGCCACCGCCCTGCTGTTGCTGAGCCCGATGATTCCGATGATGTTCATGGGCGATGAGTGGGCGGCGGATGAACCGTTCTTTTTCTTCACCGACCACCACGGCGAGCTGGCCGAGGCGGTGCGTGAGGGCCGTCGCAACGAATTCGCGGCCTTCAGTGCCTTCGCCGACGAGCATAAGCGCGAATTGATTCCAGACCCCAACGCGGCACAGACCTTCGAGGCCTCGAGACCCAACCTGGACGATTTCCACTTCCGTCAGGACGGCCCGTGGATCCAACTGTACCGTGAGCTGTTGGCGCTGCGCCGCGATGAAATTGTGCCACGCCTGGACGGCGCGCACTCGCTGGGCGCCCATGCGCTTGGCGAGCGTGCGGTGAGTGCGCGCTGGCAGATGGGCGACGGCTGCGAATTGCGCATCGACGTCAACCTCAGTGGCACCGACCGGAGCACTTCACTGCCGGACGCTGCGCATCACTTGTTCAACAGTCGCCTGGATTGTGCCGGCGCCGGCACAGCACCGGCGGACGCCTCCCACACCCGAACGCTGACGGCTTTCACCACGATTGTCAGCCTGATTCCTTCGGACGCACGGGAGACCCCGCATGAGTGACGAGCAACTCGAAGCGCTGGCGCGCCAGGCGGGCATTTCCGTGGACTGGACCGACGCCAACGGCCGCGCCCAGCGGGTCAAGCCCGATGTGCTGAAAAAAGTCCTGGCGGGGCTTGGCCACCCGGCCGACACAGATGCCGACGTCGAGGCCAGCCAGGCTGATCTGAACACGCTGCACGACACCCATCGCCTGCCGCCGCTATTGACGGTGGACCACGGCCAGCCGCTGGACCTTTCGCGCTATTTTTCCGCCGGCACTGCGTGCCAGGTTCATCTGGAAGACGGCGCTACACTCGACTTCAAACTTGACGATTGCGGAGCCTTGCCGGGGTTGATTCCGGTGGGCTACCAGCAGGTCCGTATCGCTGGCCAGGATTTCACCCTGGCCGTGGCGCCAGCGCGCTGCTACAACGTGGCCGACGCCCTGGCCGAACGCCCTGCCCGTGCCTGGGGGCTCAGCGTGCAGCTTTACTCGCTGCGCCGGCCCGGCGACGGCGGCTTTGGCGACACGCTGGCGCTGGAAACCCTGGCGCGCAGCGCGGGCGAGCGAGGCGCCAGTGCCCTGGCGATCAGCCCCATGCACGCCATGTTCGGTACCAAGCTGGAGAGCTACAGCCCCTATTCGCCTTCCAGTCGCTTGTTCCTCAATAGCCTCTACGCCGCACCGGGTGCGATCCTGGGTGAGCGCGCCGTGCAGACTGCCATCGAGCAGGCCGGTTTGAGCAACGAAATGCGCAAGCTGGAAGCGTTGCCGTTGATCGACTGGCCGGCGGCTGCGGCACTCAAGCAGCGATTGCTGCAGACCTTGTTCAACAGTTTCAGCGCCCAGGAGCACCCGCTCAACAGCGACTTCAGCAGCTTTCGCCATGCCGGTGGCGAAGCACTGGAGAACCATTGCCGGTTCGAGGCGCTGCAAGCCTGGCGCAAGCAGCGCGGCGAAAGCACCGATTGGCGCGAATGGCCCGAGGCGTTCAACAGCCCGCGTAATGCAGCGGTCGCCGAGTTTGCCGAAGAACATCGCACCGAAGTGGATTTCCACGCATTCTGCCAATGGCTGATCGACCGCAGCCTGGCCCGCGCGCAGGCAGCGGCCAAGGGCAGTGGTATGCCCATCGGCCTGATCGCCGACCTGGCGGTGGGCGCCGATGCCTCGGGCAGTCAGGCCTGGAGCCGCCAGGATGAACTGTTGTCCGGGCTGACCGTGGGCGCTCCACCCGACATTCTCAACCGCTCGGGGCAAAGTTGGGGCATCTCCGCCTTTTCTCCCGAGGGCCTGCAACGCAACGGTTTTCGCGCCTTCATCGAAATGCTGCGGGCCAATTTCGCCCATGCCGGCGGCCTGCGTATCGACCATGTCATGGGCTTGCAGCGCCTGTGGGTGATCCCGGCCGGCAGCGAACCGAGCCAGGGTGCCTACCTGAATTTCCCCATCGACGACATGTTGAGGTTGCTGACCCTGGAGTCGGTACGCCATCAGGCCATCGTCCTGGGTGAAGACTTGGGTACCGTTCCAGAGGGCCTGAGCGGAAAACTGGCCGCCCGGCACATGCTCGGCATGCGTGTCCTGCTGTTCGAACAGAAAGAGACCGGACATTTCCGCGACATCATGGAGTGGCCCGATGACGCACTGGCCACCAGCACCACCCATGACCTGCCGACGCTCAATGGCTGGTGGCGGGCGCGGGACATCGACTGGAACCAGAAGTTGGGCCTGATCGATGCAGCGACCGAACGCCAGTGGCGCGAGACGCGCGAACAGGAGCGGCGCGGGCTGGAAGCCGTGATGCAACAGGACCCACAGAACTTCCGCGAACACGAACAGGCATCGGCAATCGACGCGTTGATCGACGCCAGCGTGCGCTTTCTCGGCCATACCCGCGCGCCGCTGGTGCTGTTGCCGGTGGATGACGCCCTCGGCATCGAGGAACAACCGAACTTGCCCGGTACCGTCGACACGCACCCGAACTGGTGCCGACGCTACGCCACCGATACCCAGAACCTGCTCGACGACAGCGATGCAGCCAGGCGCCTCGAGCTGCTGGCCGCCGCCCGTCAACAATCCAGTGAGCGCGACCGATGAAGCCAATGACTGCCACCGTCCGGCTGCAATTCCACAAAGACTTCACCCTTGATGATGCCGCTCGCCTGGTGCCGTACTTTGCCCGTCTGGGCATCAGCCATGTGTACGCGTCGCCGATCCTCGCCGCCCGACCCGGCTCCATGCACGGCTATGACGTGGTCGACCCGACCACCATCAACCCGGAACTGGGCGGCGAACCGGCGCTCAAGCGCCTGGTTGCCCAACTGCGTGAGCACCGGATGGGCATGATCCTCGACATCGTGTCCAACCACATGGCCGTCGGGGGCCCGCACAACCCCTGGTGGCTGGACCTGCTGGAATGGGGCCGGCGCAGTCCGTATGCCGAGTTCTTCGATATCCAATGGCGCTCCCCCGACCCGCTGCTGGCCGGTCAACTGCTGCTGCCGTTTCTGGGCAGCGACTATGGCTCGGTGTTGCAGGCCGGCGAGATCCCGCTGCGCTTCGATGCCGAACGGGGCAGCTTCTACATTGAGCACTACGAGCACATCTTCCCGATCTGCCCGCTGGACTACACCTTCCTGCTCAGCGCCTCTGGCCATGCCGGTCTGACTGAGCTGGGCGCACGTTTCGCCGGCCTGCAGGACCAGACCGACGCATACCAGCAGGCGCCCCGGCTGCGCGAGGAACTGGCGCGGCTGGCCGCTGAAGACGGCTTCGACCCGGCGCTGCAGAGCATTTTCCGCGCCTTCGACTCGACGACCCCCGAAGGCTTCGACCGCCTGCACCAGTTGCTCGAGCGTCAACCGTACCGGCTGGCCAGCTGGCGCACCGCTGCCGACGATATCAACTGGCGGCGTTTTTTCGACATCAACGAGCTGGGCGGCCTGCGCGTCGAGCGCTCGGCGGTGTTCGAGGCCACTCATGGCAAGATCTTCCAGTTGGTCCAGGAAGGCTTGATCGATGGCTTGCGCATCGACCATATCGATGGCCTGGCCGACCCGCGCGGCTACTGCCGTAAACTGCGTCGCCGGGTCAACTCGCTGTTGCCGTTGCGTCCGGCCGGGGCCGAACTGGCGCACCTGCCCATCTATGTTGAAAAAATTCTCGGTGCCGGCGAAAGCCTGCACCGCGACTGGCAGGTCGATGGCACCACCGGCTACGAATTCATGAACCAGGTGTCGCAACTGCAACACGACCCACAAGGCCAGGCCCCCCTGGCTGCGGTGTGGAGCGAGTTGAGCGGGCGCCCTGCCGACTTTGCCGAAGAGGCACTGCAGGCCCGCCACCTGGTGCTCAACGGCACTCTCGCCGGCGACTTCGAATCGGTGGCGCAAGCCCTGTTACTGGTGGCCCGCGGTGACCTGATGAGTCGGGACCTGACCCTGGGGGCGATTCGGCGTGCCTTGCAGGAACTGATCGTGCACTTTTCGGTGTACCGCACTTACATCAGCGCGTTGGGCCGCCCGCAGGAGGACGAAGTGTTCTTCCAGCACGCCTTCGAGGGCGCTCGCAGCACGTTGGGTGAAGGCGACTGGCCGGTGCTCGACTATCTGCAGCGCTGGCTGGGCGGCGATTCCTGGCGCAGCCTGCCGTTTGGCAAGCGGCGCAAGGCGGTGCGCTACGCCTGCACCCGTTTCCAGCAACTGACCTCGCCGGCGGCTGCCAAGGCTGTCGAAGACACCGCGTTCTATCGCAGCGCCGTGCTGCTTTCGCGCAATGATGTCGGTTTCGAAACCGAGCATTTCAGTGCCACGCCGCAGGCGTTCAATCAGGCCTGTAGCGAACGGCTCGCGCATTTCCCCGGTAACCTGCTGACCACCGCCACCCACGACCACAAGCGCGGCGAAGACACCCGTGCCCGATTGGCAGTGCTCAGCGAGCGCGCCGACTGGTACGCGACCCAGGTGCGCCAATGGCACGCACTGGCTGCCCCCTTGCGTGGTGAGTACGCAGACCAGCCGGCACCGTCCGGCGGCGATGAGTTGATGCTCTATCAGGCCCTGTTGGGCTGCTGGCCATTGACCCTGGCGGCCGACGACCAGGCAGGTTTGCAGGACTTCGCCGAGCGCTTGTATCAATGGCAGCAAAAAGCCCTGCGCGAAGCCAAGCTGGTCAGCAGCTGGAGTGCACCCAACGAAGCCTATGAAAAGGCCAACCGCGAGTTCCTCGAACAGCTGCTATTGAGCGATACCGGTGCGCCCTTGCGTGAATCGCTGCGTGCAGCGGTGACGGCCATCGCCCCTGGTGGCGCACTCAACAGCCTGGTGCAGAGCCTGTTGCGCATGACCGTGCCAGGCATTCCGGACCTGTATCAAGGCACCGAGTTCTGGGACTTCAGCCTGGTCGACCCGGACAACCGCCGGCCCGTGGACTACGCCGCCCGCAGTGCCGCACTCGACAGCCATGACGACCTGGCGACCCAGGTCGCCCAGTGGCAGAACGGCCACCTCAAGCAGACCCTGGTGCATCGCGTACTGGAAGCGCGTGCCCAACACCCGCAGCTGTTCGGTGAAGGGGACTATCAGCCGCTGGAAGTCCGCGGCGAGCGTGCCGACCGTGTGTTTGCCTTCAGTCGCAACTATGCTGACCAGAGCGCAATCGTGATCGTGCCGCGCCTGGCCAACCCGCTGTTGGGCGACACCGCACACCCATTGATTGCGCCGGCCCAGTGGGGCGACACCCATGTCGTTCTGCCGGCGTCGCAACCGCTGTCCGCGTTTAAGGGACTTTTTTCGCAGAGTGCAGTCTCAGCAGGTAAGGAATTACCGATAGCGACTGCCTTGAAAGATTTCCCCGTGAATCTTTATCTTAAAAGTGAGCTGTGATCAGGAGCGTGTAAATGAGTGCCGACGACAAACGTATTCGCGAATTCGCCTATCAGATCTGGGAATCGGAAGGTAAACCCGAAGGCGAGGAAAGTCGCCACTGGGAGATGGCGCGCAAACTAGCCGAGGCCGAAGCGCTGGCACCCACCAAGCCCGTCAAGGCCAAGGCAGCCGCCAAGGACGCCGCTCAGCCCAAGGTCAAACCGCCGGCCACCGGCCCCAAGGTCGCGCCTAGCAAGCCGCCTGCAGCCAAGCCGGCCGCCAAGTCGGCACCCGCCAAGGCCGCGGCGGACAAACCTGTCCCTGCGGACAAGCCGGCGCCCGCGAAGAAGCCGCGCGCGCCGAAGAAACCTTCCGCTCATTGAGTGACCCAGCGCCACCATTTTCTCATCAGGTGGCGCTGTTCTGCATGGTATTGCCTGGGCTGTTCCTGCGGAACCGAGCCACGACTGCGTGCACCCTGAATTCAAGTCCGGGCTTTGTGTCCTGAACCCATTGAGCAAGGAACCATCATGAGTCGGCCTACACCGCCTGCACCCGAGCCCACCGAGCCTTCACGCATTCGCGAGGGGCTTCCGTTTCCGCTGGGTGCGACCTGGAACGGTCTGGGGGTCAACTTTGCCTTGTTCTCGGCCAATGCCACGCGGGTCGAACTGTGCCTGTTCGACGCCAGTGGTGAGGTCGAGCTGGAGCGCATCGAGCTGCCCGAATACACCGACGAGATCTACCACGGTTACCTGCCTGACGCCCATCCGGGCCTGATCTACGGCTATCGCGTGTACGGGCCGTATGACCCGGAGAACGGCCACCGCTTCAACCCCAACAAATTGCTCATCGACCCGTACGCGAAACAATTGGTGGGTGAGTTGAAATGGTCCGAAGCCCTGTTCGGCTACACCATTGGTCACCCCGACGGTGACTTGAGCTACGACGAGCGCGACAGCGCTCCGTTCGTGCCCAAGAGCAAGGTCATCGATGAAGCGTATACCTGGGGCCGCGACCAGCGCGTCAACGTGCCATGGGACAAGACCATCATCTACGAGACGCATGTGCGCGGCATCAGCATGCGCCACCCCTCGGTGGCGGAACATGCCCGGGGCACATTCGCCGGCCTGACCAACCCTGACGTGGTCGAGCACATCAAGACACTTGGCGTCACCTCGATCGAGTTGCTGCCGATCCACGGCTTCGTCAATGACCAGCATTTGCTGCAAAAAGGCCTCAACAACTACTGGGGCTACAACAGCATCGCCTTTTTCGCGCCGCACCCGCGTTATCTGGCCAATGGCAAGATCGCCGAATTCAAGGAAATGGTTGCGCATCTGCATGACGCCGGGCTGGAAGTCCTGCTCGACGTGGTCTACAACCACACCGCCGAAGGCAATGAGCAAGGCCCTACCCTGTCCATGCGCGGCATCGACAATGCCTCCTACTACCGGTTGATGCCGGAGAACAGGCGCTACTACATCAACGACTCCGGCACCGGCAATACCCTGGACCTGAGTCACCCCTGCGTGCTGCAAATGGTCACCGACTCCTTGCGCTACTGGGCCAGCGAGATGCATGTCGACGGCTTCCGCTTCGACTTGGCGACCATCCTGGGGCGTTACCACGACGGTTTTTCCGAGCGCCACAGCTTTCTGGTCGCGTGCCGCCAGGACCCGGTGCTGCGCTCGGTGAAGTTGATTGCCGAGCCCTGGGACTGCGGGCCCGGCGGTTACCAGGTCGGCGGCTTCGCGCCGGGCTGGGCAGAGTGGAACGACCGCTTTCGCGACACGGTCCGGGCCTTCTGGAAAGGCGATGATGGGCAACTGGCCGATTTCGCCGGACGCATGACTGGCTCAGGGGAAATGTTCAATCAACGTGGACGCCGCCCCTACACCTCGGTCAACTTCGTCACCGCCCACGATGGCTTCACGCTGCGCGACCTGGTGTCGTACAACGACAAGCACAACGAAGAGAACGACGAGAACAATCAGGACGGCACCAACAACAATGTCTCCTGGAACCATGGGGTGGAAGGCCCCACCGACGATCAGGACATCAGGCAGTTGCGCATGCGGCAGATGCGCAACTTCTTCGCCACCCTGTTGTTCTCCCAGGGCACGCCGATGATCGTGGCAGGTGACGAATTCGGCCGCACACAAAACGGCAACAACAACGCCTATTGCCAGGACAGCGAGACCGGTTGGGTCAATTGGGTGCTCGACGACGAAGGCGAGGCACTGCAGCGCTTCGTCCAGCGCCTGATCAAACTGCGCATGGCCTACCCGATCCTGCGCCGCAATCGCTTTCTGGTGGGCAAGTACAACGAAGACATTGGCGTCAAGGACGTGACCTGGCTGGACCCCGACGGCAACGAAATGACCACCGAACAGTGGGAAGACAGCCATGGCCGGTGCCTGGGCATGGTGCTCGATGGGCGCGCTCAGGTTAGCGGCATTCGTCGCCCGGGTGCCGATGCGACACTGCTGCTGATCGTCAACGCGCACCACGACGTGGTCAACTTTGTGCTGCCCGAAGTGCCCGAGGGCGACTATTGGAGCTGCCTGGTCGATACCCACCGGCCAGAACTTCGCGACCACCAACGACTCGAGTTCGACAGTGACTTCATGGTCACCGGGCGCTCGCTGTTACTGTTTGAATTGCATCGGGACGCGACGGAATGAAACCGACACTTGCGGAAACGCTGAAATGGCCGATGCATGGCTACACCGACACGCAAGCACTGGCCAGGCAACTGGCCAGCCTGCGCGAGCGCAACCTTGACCATTTGCCCCTGCCGGGCAGTGGCGACACCCTGGAACGCTGGATGGCGCTCGCCGCCGTCGGCGGCCATGACCTGGGCCTGTGCAAACTGTTCGAGGGGCACACCGATGCCTTGGCGATCATGGCCGAGCTGGACGGCCCGCCCCCGCCCCCCGGTAGCCTGTGGGGCACCTGGGCCGCCGAGCCGCCGGATGCGCGTGTGCACGTGCAGCGCGGCAGCCACCTGGCTCGCCTGGACGGACGCAAGGCCTGGTGCTCGGGCGCCGCGGTGCTTAGCCACGCTTTATTGACTTGTTGGGATGAGGACGGTGAGCAGCAGTTGGTGGCCGTGGACCTGCGCCAGCCCGGTGTGACCGTGACCAGCGATGGCTGGAACGCGGTCGGCATGGCGGCAACCGGCAGTGTCGAGGTGCTGTTCAACGGTGCCGAAGGCCTGTTGGTCGGCGGCCCGGGCGACTATGTTCACCGACCCGGCTTCTGGCAGGGCGGTATCGGCATTGCCGCGTGCTGGTTCGGCGCCAGTCGCAGCCTTGCCGAGGCCTTGCATCGCCAGTGCGGCAAGCGCGCCGAACCGCATGCGCTCGCGCATCTGGGTGCGGTCGATACAGCCCTGCACAGCGCCATCTGCGCCTTGCGCAATGCCGCGCGGGAAATCGACGCAGCACCCGGCAGCGACGCCCAGCGCCTGGCGCGCCGGGTGCGGGCGGTGGTCGAGGCCAGCGCCCAGACTGTGATCGAACACGTCGGCCGGGCCTTGGGCGCAGGGCCTTACTGCAAGGATGCGCATTTTGCCCAACTGATCGCCGACCTGCCCGTGTTCCTGCGCCAGAGCCATGCCGAGCGCGATCTGGCGGCGCTGGGCGAACAATTGACTAAAACACCGGGGCGTCCGTGGCAGTTATGAAACCGAATCCAATTGTAGGCGCCGGCACGTCGTTGCAGGCCTGGCGCGGCTCGCGCCAACTCGCCGAGCTGCCCGTGACCAGCCTGAACAGCCTGGTACCGCCTGGTAGCCGCGCGGTCATCGTCGCGCCGCACCCCGACGATGAAGTGCTGGGGTGTGGCGGTATCATGCAACTGCTGGCCGCCCTGGGCCGGCCCATCGTGGTCATTTCGGTGACCGATGGCAGTGCCAGCCATCCCGGCTCGACCACGTGGTCACCGCAGCGCCTGAGCATCGTGCGGCCCCAGGAAAGCGCCGAGGCGCTGAACCGTCTTGGTCTGCCCATGCACCGGTTGAAATGGATCCGCGGGGGTTTCAGCGACAGCGCCGTGGTCCGTCAGGAAGAGCCATTGCGGGCGTTTCTGGAGCGCTACCTGCAACCCGAAGACGTGGTGTTCAGCACTTGGTGCGAGGACGGCCATACCGATCACGAAGCGGTGGGCCGGGCCTGCGCCAAAGCCGTTGCCAATATCGGCGCTACCTTGCATGAGGTGCCGATCTGGACCTGGCACTGGGCGAGCCCTGAAGACGGTCGCATCCCGTGGGCACGCGCACGCAAAATCACCCTCGACCCGGCCATCGTCGCGCGCAAGCGCCACGCCATGCACGCGTTCGCGAGCCAGTTGCAGGGTGACCCGGCTGCCGGCCTGGACCCAGTGCTCGCACCCTATGTGCTGGAGCGCCTTTTGCAACCTTTTGAAGTGGTGTTCCTATGACAACGGGCAGCGTCGCCGACGCTTATTTCGAGCAAATGTTCGCCGCCAGCGATGATCCCTGGTCGATGCGCCTGCGCTGGTACGAGCGGCGCAAGCGCGCACTGCTGCTGGCGTGCCTGCCACGCGAGCACTATCGCTCGGCGTTCGAGCCTGGCTGTGCCAACGGTGAGACCACCCTGGCCCTGGCCAGCCGCTGCGAGCGCCTGCTCAGTTGCGACACGGCGCAGGGCGCCGTGCAGGCCGCCCGACAACGGCTTGCGGGTATCGACCATGTGCGTATCGAACGCGGTCGCCTGCCCCGCGACTGGCCGGCAGAGGTCTTTGACCTGGTCGTGCTCAATGAACTGGGCTACTACCTGGATGCAGCCGACCTGCAGCAAGTGGCCAAAGCGGCGGCGGCCTCACTGAGCGACGACGGTCACGTGCTGGCGTGCCATTGGCGCGAAGCGATCGAAGGCTGCCCGCTGGATGCCGAGGGTGTGCACCGGCTGTTGGACCAGCACCTGGGGCTGACGCGCGTGCTGCGTCATGAAGAAGCGGATTTCATTCTGGAAATCTGGGCGCGCGACCCGCGCTCGGTGGCCCAGCATGAAGGCTTGCGCGCCGACCCGGGCACCGTCTGAGGCCGTCGGCGAGGGCAAACGCTCGGAACTCGGAGGTGTGTGAGCCAGTCGCACGTAGACCCTGACCACTTTCAAGGAGCGAACGTGAATCATGATCCTGAGAGCCAAGCGGTCCACCGCCTCCGCGTGCTGACCGTCAACACGCACAAAGGATTCACCGCGTTCAACCGGCGTTTCATCCTTCCGGAACTGCGCGAAGCGGTGCGCAGCACCCGCGCCGACCTGGTGTTTCTGCAGGAGGTGCTGGGCGGCCACGACCGCCACGCCGCGCGCTTCTCCAATTGGCCACAAATGTCGCAGTACGAGTTCCTCGCCGACAGCATGTGGAGCGATTTCGCCTACGGCCGCAATGCCGTGTACCCGGATGGCCATCACGGCAACGCCTTGCTCTCCAAGTACCCGATCCTGCGCCATCGCAATCTTGATGTCTCGATCACCGGCCCGGAACGCCGTGGGTTGCTGCACTGCGTGCTGCAGGTGCCGGGGCATGACGAAGTGCACGCGATCTGTGTGCATCTGTCGCTGTTGGAGAGCCATCGCCAGTTGCAGCTCAAATTGCTGCAGCAATTGCTGGACTCGTTACCGGCCCAGGCGCCAGTGATCATCGCCGGTGACTTCAACGACTGGCAATTGCGCGGCAACCAGACCCTGGCCAAGCGTGCCGACCTGCACGAAGTGTTCCTGCGCCACCACGGTGCGCTGGCACGCACCTATCCTGCTCGCCTGCCCTTGCTGCGTCTGGACCGGATCTACCTGCGCAACGCCAGCAGTCACGACCCGATCATCCTGGGCAACAAGCCCTGGACGCATCTGTCCGATCACCTGCCGCTGGCCGTGGAAGTTCATCTCTGATGCCAAGCGACGCAGGGCATGCAGGGGGTCACGCCGGGAGCAAGGTGATCCACCACGCGGTGCGGGCCTGCACTTTGAGTGGCAGGCTCGCTTCGAGCAGGGCCAGCACACGGTCAGTGTCCTCCAGGCGAAAAGTGCCGGTCACGCGCAGGGCTTCCAGCTCCGGCGCCCAGCGCAGGATGCCCGGGCGATAACGCCCCAACTCGCGCAGAAACTCGGCCAGCGGTTGATTCAAGGCGACCAGCACACCGTCTGTCCAACTGGCCTGCAGCACATCGAAGTCGCCCACCGCCGTCATGCCGCCCGGTTGCAGCAGCGCCCGCTGACCACTGCGCAGCATCGACTCGTCGCCCTGCTGCGCCCGCAGTTGCACCGTGCCGCGCCGTACCGATACCCGGCAGCCCTGCTCTTCCAGGCGCAGGCACACGTCGGCCTGGTTCAGCGTGACGTCGCCGGCGTCGGTGCGCAGGGTGAACGGCATGGCACCACGCACGTGCACGTCGATTTCGCCCTCTTCCAGGGTCAGGCGCCGCCCGGGCAGGTCAAGATTCACGGCGCTGGCGGTGTTGAGCTGGACCTGGCTGCCATCACCGCCCAGCGGTACGCTGAGTCGCTCTCCGGTGGCCGTTCGCAGCTCGGTGCCGTATTGGCCGTGCCGTGACCATTGGCGGCTGGCCAGCCAGGCGGTGGGCAGCAGCGCCGCCACCGCCAGCGAGCGCTTGAGCAGCGCGCGCCGCGAGGTGTCGGGGCGATCCAGGCTGGCCATCGCCAGCGGCTGGGGGACGCTGGCGAACCGCGCGCGCAATGACTGCGCGCGTTGCCAGGTCTGCTCATGCAGGGCGTGACTGTCACGCCAGTGTTGCAGCCGAGCCAGGTCGTCGGCGCTGGCGCTGCCGGACTCCACCAGGGCCAGCCAGCGTGCCGCGGCCTTGGCCGCCGCACGCGCCTGCTCGACAGCGGCGGGCGCTAGCACAGCTCATGCACCAGGCAATGTTCATACGCCTGCGCCATGTAGCGTTTGACGGTCCGTTCGCTGACCCGCAGGCGTTCGGCGATGGCGCGATAACCCATCCCCTCCAGTTGACTCCACAGAAAGGCGCGGCGTACGCCGTCCGGCAGCCCCGCCAGGAGTTCGTCCAGCGCCTGCAAGGCCTCGAGCCACAACCAGCGTTGCTCCGGCGACGGCACGCAGGCCGGCGGCAAGTGCGTCAGGGCCTCGAGGTAGGCCCTTTCGAGGTCGCGGCGCTGGTAGAAATTGCTGAGCAAACGCTTGCCGACGGTCAGCAGGTAGGCCCGTGGCTCCTGCAACTCCGCCAGTTGCTGGCTACTGGCCAATACCCGCAGGAACGTATCCTGGCTCAGGTCGGCCGCGTCGCAGGCATTGTGCAAACGGCGCCGCAGCCAGCTTTCCAGAAAGCCGCGGTGGTCGCGGTAGAACGCGTCGAAGGCGGACGGTGCCAGCGTCGTGGTGTCGGTCATGCCAGAAGGCCCGCAGTCAGGAACATTCAATTGAGAATGATTCTAATGAACTTCTGTCGGCGAACCAAGTGCTATTCAGTCAGCGTGGCATGCCTTGGTTCACACCGCAGGTGTGCCCGGGTAGCTCGCCGAAGCGCTGCTGGTAGTAACGGGCGAAGCGGCCCGCATGCCCAAAACCGAACTGCAGGGCGATGTGCGTGACGCTGGCCTGCTCGTCCGCCATCAGGCAGCGCCGCGCCGCCTCCAGGCGCAGGCTGCGCAGGCGCTCCATGGGGCTCTGGCCATGCTCGCGCTGGCACAGGCTGTTGAGGCTGCGCACGCTCGCGCCTACGCTGCTGGCCAGTTGCGCCAGGCTGATCGGTTGGGTCAGGTGTGCCTGCAGCACCGCCTCGAGCCGTTGCACCTGGCGCGATACGGTGCTGCGCGGCGCATCGGGCGCCGACACCTGGCTGTGCGGAGTGGCCAGGTGGCTGAGCAGAAACAGCGGCAGGCTGTTCTGTACATGGGCGAGCCATGGCGATGACGCTGCGCCGGTACCAGCGCCCGGCAAGTGCTCCAACAACTCACTGACCAGGCGCAACCAGCGGATGGCCAGCGGTCTGGACAGCTGGCTGATGGCCGGCAAGGTGGCTCGCTTGCCGTGTTGCGCAGACAGCTGGCAACCGCTGAACAGCGCCTGGGGAATCTTCAGGATCAACTGCTCGCAGCCTTCGCGCCACAGCAGGCGGGTTTCCTCGCAGGGGGCCAGCCAGGCCACCTCGCCGGCGTTGATCGACCGATGCTGGCCATCGGCAGACAGGGTCACCGTGCCGCGCAGCGGCATCTGCACCAGCACGAAGTCTTCGAAGGGTTGCGGGCGCACCTCGACCTCACCGCCGTAGCGCAGCGCGTACAACTCGCAGTCGCCGACCGTGCTGTGATAGAACGCGGTGTCGACCCCGCCATGCTGCCAGGTCAGTTCGTGCTCGACCAACTGCTCGCCCAGCAACCGCCGCGACTCTTGCGCAGAGTCACTGGTGAACAGCGGCTGGCGACACATCCGCGACAAGTCCAGCCCGGCGCCATTCGACGCTGTGGAGTGCAGGCCCGGCATCTCAGAGCAGCCGCTGGCGGCGGGCTTCGTTGCGCTGCAAGGTGGCACTGGGCGCCTCGTCGAACAGCTTGCGGTACTCGCTGGCGAAGCGACCCAGGTGGGAAAAGCCCCAGCTCATGGCAATCACCGAAATGTTGCGCACCGAGGCGTCCTCAAGAATTTCCTGGCGCACCGCACCCAGTCGATACTTCTTCAAGTACGCCATGGGCGACAGCCCGAAATGCTTGCGAAACCCTTCGAACAACTTGAAGCGCGATACGCCCGCCGCCTGTTCGATGTCCTCCAGGTGCATGTCCTCTCGGGCATTGGCCTGAATGAAGTCCCTGGCCCGCACCAGGTAGTACGGCAAGCGGGCGCCCAGATGCTCGCGCAACTCGGCACTGTAGTTGTTCGGCTGGGCGAGGATCAGGCCTTTGATCAGGGCACTTTCGATGTCGCGCGTGAAAAACACCTGGTCATACAGGTCATGACCCCGCTCCAGCTCGTCAATGTAGTACTTGGCCAGGCGCCACCAGGACGCCGAGGCGCCGTTGACGGCGTCCATCACCGGCTCGAACATCAGCGGTGCTTCCAGCGGACGCTCGAGCATGCCCTCCAGGGTTTGGCGCATGGCCATGCGGGTGATCACGACCGAGACCTTGTGGCAGTCACCGGCCATGCTCAGGGCCTGGGTTTCATGGGGCGAGACGATCAGGCCATGGTCGCGGTCCGAGCGCAGGCGCTGGCCGCCCTTGGTCAACTCCTGATCGCCGCGCAGTGGCAGGCTCAGGCTGTAGCAGTTGAGGTGTTCGGCATCCTCGACGCCAATGGTCACGTCAGTGCCGTATTCCATGCGCCCCAGCGTGGTGGACATGGACTTGAAGACATTGGCACTGTGATGGAACTGAATACGATTGGGCTGGGCGGTTTGCAACTCGTGCGGACCGCAGATTCCGGCCATCCAGGCGCGCGCGCCCGCAAGGTCGTAACGATCGATACGGATATCGCGAAACTCGACAAGATTCGGCTCATTCATGAAAGGCACCCACGGCGATGGACATCGACACGCTCTGGCGGCGCGTAGGCCCATTGGGTTGCAAGGGCTATGCCCAGCAGCGACAGAACGGGGGTGATTGCAACTATCTGGCTAGCAATCGCCCACTTTCCGGATAACCCTGGTCTAAAACGGGCGCGTACGCGCCATCACTCCCCTTTCAAGCGGCTTTTTGGCGCCAATCCCATTGCCCATGGCGTCACCTGAGCGCACCGCCATGGGCGACTTTGGGGCATAGCGTTACCAAAATTTCCAGGTGTAAGTGGTGATCAGCCGGTTTTCTACCCAGTCGTTGCCGTGGCTGAACTTGGCCACCACATTGGCCGCTTCCACCCCGACGCCTTTCAGCGGGCCGCTTTGCACCACGTAAGACAGGACCAGATTGCGTTCATGCTCGGCAGCCTCGCTGAGGTTAGCGCCGCGATCGACCGATGTGCCTTTGAGATAACGGGTCATGAATTTGAGGCCGGGCACGCCCAGCGCGGCGAAGTCGAGGTCATAACGCGCCTGCCAGGATTTCTCGTTGGGTTTGATGAACGCCACGCGGGACCAGTTGATCAGGTAGGGCTGCGGTACATACCCGCCCAGGGTCGGGAAGGCGCTGTCGCCGAGCATGCGCTGATAGCCGATACCGAACGACTGGCCACCTTTTTTCAGGCTGGTCATGGCGCCATAGGAACGGTTGTCGATGCTGCCATAAAGGGCCTGGCCGTCTTCATTGTTGTTGAAATAACGCAGGTCGGTTTTCAATGCGAAACCGCCCCCCAGGTCGCCCACGTGGGTCACCCCCAGGTAATGCTGCTGGTAGATGTCTTCCAGTTGCCCGTAGTAATAGCTGGCGCTGAGCGACTTGCTGAAGGCATAGCTGCCGCCGGCGAAATTGAGGCCGTCGCTGGTGCGACGCACACCGGAGCCTGTGAGCAGGTACATTTTTTCGTAGTTGGCGGAGTTGCGCGCCCCGATCTCGCTGAGATGCCCGGCGGCCAGGCTCAAGCCTTCCATTTCCCTGGACTCGAGCATGACCCCGCGGTAGGTGGTGACCAACTGCCGTGAGTCATCGATGACCACCACTGGCAGGATCGGCCGAAGCTCGCCGACCTTGAGCTCGGTCTTGGAGTAGCGAACCTTCGCCGTCACCCCGCCGCGTCCGTAGTCGTCGGGCTGCGCCTGGCGGCTGCGGCTGTAGGGAATGATGGTGTCATCGCCACGCCCACCGCCACCGTCCAGGCGCAGCGCATATTGCACGGCCGCGTCCAGACCGAACTGAACCGGCCCCTCGGTATAGCCGGACGTCAGCCGCAGGTCGAAACCCTGGGTCCAACTGCCCACGCGTGAGCGGGCGGGATTATCTTCCTTGAAGTCCCGGTCGATATAAAAGTTGCGCAAACCCAGCGCCAAACTGCTGTCATCGATCAATTGCGCCTGGGCCAAAAGCGGGGTCAATAGCCCCGCCGCCTGAACACTGTGCACCCACCAATTCTTGCGCATAACGTTTCATCCCCTGTCGTGGACACCACGACCTGTCAAGTAAGCGGCCATGGGTGGCCGTGAGCGATGGCAGTCTTTTGTTCGAACGAAGAAGACACTCTGCTGGCGTCTGCGATGAAATTAAGCCGCATCGGACGGGTGAGCGGCTATCCCCTTACTGCAAGAGAACTAGCCATAAACTCAGCGCTGCTCACGCTCCTGAGGCCTTGCCTGCGGGGCCTGGCGCCCGCGCGTCGGCGCCGTGAGCCGATTTTCCGGATGCGTTTCACCGACAAAGCGGATAGACCCCCCGGCGTGCCAACTCATTTAATAGCAACACGTTTTATCCGGTGGCCGAGGACTGCAAACATGCATAACACGCACAGTGTCGAACAATGGAAACACTTCGTTGAAAGTTGCCTGGACTTTCGTCCGGTAGAAGGTATTTATCGGATTGCCCGGGACATGTTCACCGAGCCGCAACTGTTCGACCTGGAGATGGAACTTATCTTCGAAACGAACTGGATCTATGCCTGTCACGAAAGCGAGATTGCCAATAAACATGACTTTTTGACGATGCGCGCCGGTCGCCAGCCATTGATCATCACCCGTGATGGCGAAGGCCAGCTCAACGCGCTGATCAACGCCTGCCAGCACCGCGGCACCACCCTGACCCGGGTCGGCAAGGGCAACCAGTCGACCTTCACCTGCCCGTTCCATGCCTGGTGCTACAAGAGCGACGGCCGCCTGGTCAAGGTCAAGGCCCCCGGCGAGTACCCCGAGGGCTTCGACAAGGCCACGCGCGGCCTGAAAAAAGCCCGGATCGAAAGCTACAAGGGCTTCGTCTTCGTCAGCCTCAATGTAGAGGGCCAGGATTCGCTGGAGGACTTCCTCGGTGACGCCAAGGTGTTCTTCGACATGATGGTCGCCCAGTCGGCCACCGGCCAGCTGGAGGTCCTGCCGGGCAAGTCGTCCTACACCTACGATGGCAACTGGAAACTGCAGAACGAGAACGGCCTGGACGGCTATCACGTCAGCACCGTGCACTACAACTACGTGGCCACCGTGCAGCATCGCCAACAGGTCAATACCGAGAAGGGCCTGACCGCCAGCGATACCCTGGATTACAGCAAGCTCGGGGCCGGCGACAAGGAAACCGACGACGGCTGGTTCGCGTTCAACAACGGCCACAGCGTGCTGTTCAGCGACATGCCCAACCCGGCCGTACGCCCGGGCTACGCCACCATCATGCCGCGCCTGGTCGAGGAATACGGCGAGGGCAAGGCGCAATGGATGATGCACCGCCTGCGCAACCTGAACATCTACCCCAGCATGTTCTTTCTCGACCAGATCAGCTCTCAGTTGCGCATCATCCGCCCCCTGGCCTGGAACAAGACCGAGATCCACAGCTTCTGCCTGGGCGTGGTCGGCGAGTCGGATGCCGACCGGGAAAACCGGATTCGCCAGTTCGAGGACTTTTTCAACGTTTCCGGCCTGGGTACCCCGGACGACCTGGTTGAGTTTCGCGAGGCGCAGCGTGGCTTCCAGGCCCGCCTGGAACGCTGGAGCGACATTTCCCGTGGCAGTGACAAATGGGTCCGCGGCCCGACCGCCAACAGCGAAACCATTGGCATCTCCCCGGCCATGACCGGCACCGAGTTCACCCACGAAGGCCTGTACGTCAATCAGCACGGCAACTGGCAGAAATTCCTGTTGCAGGGCCTGGAGCGCCTGGCCGAGCAGCAAAGCCCCTTGAAACTGCGTGAGGTGTGAAGATGGATGCGCAATTGCAGTACCGGATCGAACAGTTCTTCTATCACCTGGCCGAGCGCTGCGACGCCCAGGACTGGGATGCGTACCTGGCGCTGTTCACCGACGACAGCGAGTTCCACCTGCCGCAGTGGGAGTCGGAGCACCTGTACACCACGGACCCGAAGAAAAGCATGTCGCTGATCTACTACCCCAACCGCGGCGGGCTGGAGGACCGCGTGTTCCGCCTGCGCACCGGCAAGGCGGCGTCGGCCACGCCCATGCCGCGCACCCTGCACCTGATCAGCAATGTACGGGTCGCCCCGGCGGCCAATGACGAACTGGACGTCAAGGTCAATTGGCACACCCTGTACTACCGGCTCGCGGTCTCCGAGCAGTTCTACGGGCATGCCACCTACCGCCTGCGCGCTCATGGCGACAGCTGGAAAATCGCCCGCAAGCATGTCGTGCTGCTCAACGACACGATCAATTCGGTGCTCGACTTCTACCACCTCTGACTGCAGCGGAAACCGCCTCATGACGTACAAGGTCGCTTTCAGTTTCGCCGACGGCAAAACGCTGTTTTGCGCCGTGCAGAGCAATGAAATCCTGCTCGATGCTGCACTGCGCAGTGGCATCAAGATTCCCCTCGATTGCCGCGAAGGCGTGTGCGCTACGTGTCAGGGGCGCTGCGAATCCGGGCGCTACACCCAGGACTATGTGGACGAGGAAGCGCTATCGGCCACCGACCTGGCCGAGCGTCGGGTGCTGACCTGCCAGACCCGGGTGCAGTCGGACGCCGCGTTCTATTTCGATTTCGACTCGACCCTGTGTGCGCAGAGCGATACCCAGTCGGTGCAAGGCGTGGTCAGCGCCGTGCAGGCCGTCTCGCCCACCACGGCGATCCTGCACGTGGAAGTGGGCGCCGACGGCGCGGCGCTGGACTATCTGCCCGGCCAATATGCACGCCTGCAGGTGCCGGGCACCGAGCTGCGGCGTTCCTATTCCTTCGCCTGCGCCCCGGGCAGCCGGCACCTGCAGTTTCTGATCCGGCTACTGCCCCAGGGCGCGATGAGCGACTACATCCGCGAGCGTTGCCAAGTGGGCGACGTGATTGAACTGCAGGCACCGCTGGGGGCTTTCTACCTGCGCCATGTCGATCGCCCGCTGGTCCTGGTAGCCGGTGGCACCGGCCTGTCGGCATTCCTCGGCATGCTCGAGCAGATGGCCGCCAACGGTGGCTGCGGGTACCCGGTGCACCTGTACTACGGTGTGCGCGATGCCGCGGACCTGTGCGAACTGGCGCGCATCGAGGGTTACGCGGCGCGTATTCCCGGCTTCGCCTTCACCCCCGTGGTCAGCGACCCGCAGTCGCCGTGGGCCGGCAAGACCGGCTATATCGCCGAACACCTGGACCTGGCGGCCCTGCGCGACCAGCCCTTCGACCTGTACCTGTGCGGGCCGCCGCCGATGGTCGAGTCGATCAAGGACTGGCGCCAGGCCCAAGGCCTGGAGCACAGCCGCCTGTACCTGGAGAAATTCACCGAGAGCAACAGCTGACCACGGCGGCTGCACCCGACGCGCTGCCGTGACGCTCACCCTGCCTTCCCTTGATTCCCGTCGTGCGCTGCCACGACCCACTGCATAGGTCGCCCCATGAAAAACCTGGTATTGCGTTCATGTCTGCTCGCTTCCCTCTGCGCCGTGCATGCCGCGCACGCCGCTGAGCCCGTTCGTATCGGCTTCATCACCACCCTGTCCACCCCGGCCGGCTACCTGGGCGAGGATTCGCGCGACGGTTTCCAACTGGCGATCGATGAAGAAGGCGGCAAGCTGGGCGGTGTCCCGGTGCAGTTGGTGGTCGAGGACGACGGCCTGCAACCGGCCAAGGCCAAGCAGGTGGCCGACCGCATGAGCCTGGACGGTATTTCGTTGTACACCGGGGTGATTTTTTCCAACGTGCTGGCGGCCGTGATCAACACCACGACCAAGGACGGCTTCTACGTCAGCCTGAACACGGCGCCTTCGACGCTGGCCGGGGAAAAATGCATGGCCAACTATTTCGTTGGCTCCTACCAGAACGACACCCCGCATGAAATGGCCGGCGTGGCGGCCAATGAGCTGGGCTACAAGAAGATGGTCATCCTGGCGCCCAACTATCAGGGTGGCCGTGACGCCCTGGCCGGCTTCAAGCGCACCTTCAAGGGCGAAGTGACGGAAATCTACACCAAGCTCAACCAGCTCGATTTCTCGGTGGAACTGGCGCGCATCCGTGCGCAGGCACCGGATGCCATTTTCCAGTTCCACCCCGGCGGTGGCGGCATCAACTTCGCCAAGCAATATGGCAGCTCCGGGCTGTCGGCCAACATTCCGATGGTGGTCCCGGTGTTTTCCATGGACGAGCGCATGCTGGCGGCCACCGGCGAGGTGGCCAAGGGCACCAACATCGTCACCCTCTGGAACCCGCAGTCGGATAACCCGGCCAATCAGGCGTTCGTCAAAGCCTTCAGCGCCAAGTACAACCGTGTGCCGACGGTGTATGCCGCTCAGTCCTACGACACCGCACGGCTGATGGGCGCGGCGCTGAAAACCACCCAGGGCAATCTCAAGAACACCGAGGCCTTCCGTAGCGCCATGAAAAACGTACAGTTCGACTCGATTCGCGGGCATTTCTCCTTCGCCAACAACCAGCACCCGGTGATCGACTGGTACCTGCTGCAGGTACAGAGCAACGCCGAGGGCAAGCTGGTGGAGGTGCCGATCAAGACGCTGGCCACGGCGCACGTCGACAGCTACGCCGCCCAGTGCAAGCTGTGATCCAACCCTGACCCTTAGCCCTGCCCGGCCTGGCGCCGCCAGGGCGCTTTCGTGAGGATCATCGCGATGCTATTGCTCGAACAATTGCTCAACGGTCTGCAGTACAGCGCCCTGCTGTTCCTGCTGGCCTCGGGTCTGACCCTGATTTTCGGCATCATGGGCGTGATCAATCTTGCCCATGGCGCTTTTTACATGGTCGGCGCCTTTTGCGCCGCCTACACCGCGATGGCGACCGGCTCGTTCTGGCTCGGCGGCCTGGCCAGCCTGGTGGGGGCGGCGCTGTATGGCGCCCTGATCGAAACGTCGATCATGCGCCGGCTGTACCAGCGTGATCACCTGGATCAGGTACTCGCGACCCTGGCCGTGGTGTTTTTCACCAACGAGCTGATGACGGTGATCTTCGGCCGCAGCCCGCCCGCCATGCCGACACCGGACTGGTATTCGCAATTCGTCGAGGTGTTGCCGGGCTTGATGTACCCGGTCAGTCGACTGCTGTTCATCGCCGCCGGGCTGATTGTCGCCATCGGCATGTGGCTGCTGATCAACCACACGCGCCTGGGCATGTTGATCCGCGCCGGTGCCGACGACCACGAAATGGTCGGCGCGCTGGGCGTCAATATCGCTCGCCTGTACACCCTGGTGTTCGTCTTCGGCTGCGTGCTGTGTGGGCTGGCAGGTTTCATGGCCGCCCCGCTGCTGTCCGTCGAGATCGGCATGGGCGAGAAAATCCTGATCACCACCTTCGTGGTCATCGTGGTCGGCGGCGTTGGCTCGGTCCGCGGCGCGTTGATCGGTGCCCTGCTGATCGGCATGGTCGACAGCCTGGGTCGCGCCTACATACCCCCCCTGCTCGATCACCTGTTGCCCGCCGAGAGCAGCGGCACGGTCAGCGCCGGGTTGATTTCCGCCAGCGCCTACATCGTCATGGCGCTGGTCTTGCTGGTGCGTCCGCGCGGCCTGTTGCCGGCTCGCGCCTGAGGAGAATGTCATGTCCCCGCGTTTAATCATCGAATTGAGCTGCCTGGCGATCTTCGCCGTCATGCCGCTTCTGGCCAGCGTGCTCGACGAGCCCTTTCTGGTCAGCTTCTTCACCCGCCTGGCGATTTACGGCATGGCGGCGATCAGCCTCGATCTGCTGATCGGCTACGGCGCCCTGGTCAGCTTCGGCCATGCGGCCTTCTTCGGGCTGGGTGGCTACATGGTCGGGGTGATTGCCTTTCACACCTCGCAGGGCATGCCGCTGTGGGGCTGGGCCGGCAGCAACAGTGCCCTGCTGGTGTGGCCGCTGGCGTTGCTGGTGTGCGCGCTGTTCGCGCTGGTGGTCGGTTATCTGTCGCTGCGCACCCGTGGCGTGCAGTTCATCATGATCACCCTGGCTTTCGGCCAGATGCTGTACTTCGTGCTCAGTTCGCTGTCGTTGTATGGTGGGGACGACGGCATCCTGATCAACGAGCGCAACCACCTGCCCGGCCTGGACCTGGCCGATGCCAATCACTTCTATTACCTGTGCGTGGCCCTGTTGGTCGGGTGGCTGCTGGTGTGCCGGCGGCTGGTCGAGTCGCGCTTCGGCTTTGTCCTGCGCGGGCTCAAGCAAAGTGAACGGCGCAGCCTCAGCCTGGGACTCGAACCGTTGCGCTATCGCCTGATCGCCTTTGTCATCGCCGGTACCGGCGGCGGCCTGGCGGGCATCCTGTGGGCCAACTATGCGCTGTTCGTCAGCCCCGACATGGGGGCCTGGAACAAGTCCGGCGAACTGATGGCGATGGTCATTCTCGGGGGTGTCGGTACCTTGCTCGGCCCGTTGTTGGGCGCGGCGGCCTATCTGGGCCTGGAGCAGGTGCTGAGCCACTGGACCGAACACTGGATGCTGATCTTCGGGCCGATCCTGTTGCTGGTGGTGCTGTTCGGCAAGAAAGGCCTCTACGGCCTGTTGCTCGGGCTAGTGCGCGGCAAACCCAAGACCCCTCGGCCTGCGCCGAATGCAGCCGTGGAGGCGCGCCCATGACCGTTCAACTGGCCATTCGCAACTTGCAGAAATCATTTGGCGCCGTCAAGGCCACCCAGGACGCCAGCCTGACGCTGATCAAGGGTGAGTTGCACGCCATCATCGGCCCCAACGGCGCCGGCAAGTCGACCCTGATCGCGCAGATCGCCGGGGAAATCTTCCCCGACCACGGGCAGATCGAACTCGACGGACAGGACATCACCCGCCTGCCGGCCTGGCAGCGCCCGCGTCGGGGCCTGGCTCGGGCGTTCCAGGTCAGCCAGCTGTACACCGAGTTCACCTTGCTGGAGAACGTCGGCCTGGCCATCGCAGCGCGGGATGGCCAGGCCTCGGGCATGTGGCGGCCGCTGAGCCGCGACACCCGCTTGATACAGCCGGCGCGCAGCTATTTGCAGCAAGTGGGGCTGGCAGCGCGGGCCGAAGACTCGGTCAGCGAGCTGTCCCACGGCGAGCGGCGCCAGCTGGAAATCGCCCTGGCGCTGGCGCAGGAAGCCTCGGTGCTGCTGCTCGACGAACCCATGGCCGGCATGGGCGCCGATGAATCGGCACGCATGACCGAGCTGCTGCACAGCCTCAAGGGCCGCTATTCGATTCTGCTGGTGGAGCATGACATGGACGCCGTGTTCGCCCTCGCCGACCGCATTACGGTGCTGGTCTACGGCCAGACGGTGCTGACGGGCAGTGTCGAGCAAATACGCAACGATCCACAGGTGCGGGCTGCCTATCTGGGAGAAGAACATGCTTGAAGTCAGCGGATTGCGTGCCGGCTACGGTTTGAGCCAGGTACTGTTCGACATGCACCTGAAGATCGACCAAGGCGAAGTGGTGTCGCTGATCGGCCGTAACGGCATGGGCAAGACCACCACGGTCAAGTCGATCATGGGCCTGCTCAAACCCAGCGCCGGCAGCGTGCGCATCAACGGCCGGGAAATGCGCGGCAAGCAGCCGTTCCATATCGCCCAGGCCGGCTTGGGGCTGGTGCCTGAAGGCCGCCGCGCTTTCGGCAGCCTGAGCGTGCGCGAGAACCTGCTGGCTACTGCCAGCCGCACCAGCAAGTGGGACCTGGC
>Ga0157371_10000203_pt1 | contig 87175 bp, 64 predicted proteins | sample C45metaG_FD_113462 | JGI IMG/M metagenome (GOLD analysis project Ga0157371, IMG submission 113462) | Corn rhizosphere microbial communities from Kellogg Biological Station, Michigan, USA - C4-5 metaG | ecosystem: Host-associated > Plants > Roots > Rhizosphere > Soil | place: USA: Michigan...
CCGGGCACGCTTCGCGCGCCAACGCATCACCTCAGGCACGACACAACCCCTGTAGCAGCGGGCGCCAGACCGCGACGGCCATTCACCGCGGTGTGTCAGACAAAAGGCCGGGCCCGCTTCGCGCGCCAACGCATCACCTCAGGCACGACACAACCCCTGTAGCAGCGGGCGCCAGACCGCGACGGCCATTCACTGCGGTGTGCCAGACAAAACACCGGGCCCGCTTCGCGTGCCAACGCGGTCTACGCCCGCTGCTACACGGGCGGTGTGATTGCTGGGTTTAACGTCATGATCCAGATACGGCATCGACCGCGAGGGCCATTCACCGCAGTGTGTCAGACAAAACACCAGGCCCGCTTCGCGCGCCAACGCGGTCTACGCCCGCTGCTACATGGGCGGTGTGATTCCTGGGTTTAACGTCATGACCCGGACACGGCATCGACCGTGCCCGCCATTCACCTCGATGTGTCAGGCGAAATGCCGGGCACGCTTCGCGCGCCAACGCATCACCTCAGGCACAACACAACCCCTGTAGCAGCGGGCGCCAGACCGCGACGACCATTCACCGCGGTGTTTCAGGCAAAATGCCAGGCCCGCTTCGCGCGCCAACGCATCACCTCAGGCACGACACAACCCCTGTAGCAGCGGGCGCCAGACCGCGACGGCCATTCACCGCGGTGCATCAGGCAAAACACCGGGCCCGCTTCGCGCGCCAACGCATCAACCCAGCCACGACACAACCCCTGTAGCAGCGGGCGCCAGACCGCGACGGCCATTCACCGCGGTGTGTCAGACAAAAGGCTGGGCCCGCCTCGCGTGCCAACGCATCACCTCAGGCACAACACAACCCCTGTAGCAGCGGGCGCCAGACCGCGACGGCCATTCACCGCGGTGTGTCAGACAAAACACCGGGCCCGCTTCGCGCGCCAACGCGGTCTGCGCCCGCTGCTACACGGGCGGTGTGATTGCTGGTTTTAACGCGGTGATCCAGATTTGGCGGGGTGTCAGCTGTCGCGCTGGAGGTCAGGCGGGATGGGCAGGTCTTTCAGGGGATCGGGGCGCTTGCCGCGCCCGGCGCGGTATTGGCGGATCTGGTAGACGTACGCGAGCACCTGGGCCACGGCCATGTACAGGCCGGCCGGAATCTGGTGCTCCAGCTCCGTGGAATAGAAAATCGACCGGGCCAGCGCCGGCGACTCGAGAATCTGGATGTTGTGCAGGTTGCCGATTTCGCGGATCTTCAACGCCACGAAATCACTGCCTTTGGCCAGCAGCACTGGCGCACTGCCCTTTTCGGGGTCGTACTTGAGGGCCACCGCAAAATGCGTCGGGTTGGTGATGATCACGTCCGCCTCCGGGATGGCTGTCATCATGCGCCGCTGGGACATTTCCCGCTGGGTCTGGCGAATGCGCTGTTTGACCTCGGGCCGCCCCTCGGAGTCCTTGTGCTCGTCGCGGATTTCCTGCTTGGTCATCATCAGTTTCTGCTTGCTGCTCCACAGCTGGAACGGCACGTCCGCCGCCGCGATCAGCACCAGCCCGCAGGACATCCACAGGGCGCTCCAGCCCACCAGTTGCACGCTATGAATGATCGCCTGCTCCAACGGTTCATTGGCGATCGCCAACAAGTCGTCGCTGTCTTTCTGCAACACCACCAGCGCCACGATCAGGATCACGAAGAACTTGCCCAGCGCCTTCAGCAGTTCGGTCAGGGCATGGGTGGAAAACATCCGTTTGAGCCCGGACAACGGGTTCATGCGGCTGAACTTGGGCGCCAGCGAACTGCCGGAAAACAGCCATCCGCCCAGGGAAATCGGGCCGATCAGGGCGGCGACCAGCATCGTCAACAAGATCGGCTGGCACGCCAGGATCGCGGTTTTGCCGGACGCCAGCAGGAACAGCCCCATCGAACGCTCGTCAATGATCGCTTCGCGGGTCAGGGTGAAATTGCTGCGCATCAGTTCCATCAGGGTCTGCGCCAAGGCGCCGCCGAAAGCCAGCAAGGCGCCGCAGCCGGCCACCATCACCGCCAGGGTGTTGAGCTCCTTGGAGCGCGCGACCTCGCCCTTCTCTCGCGAGTCCTTCTTGCGCTTCTCCGTGGGGTCTTCTGTCTTGTCCGCACCGCTTTCGCTTTCGGCCATGATTCACCGCGCCTGTGCCAAGTCTCTGAGCCACTGCAACGCACTGGTCGCCAGCGGCAGATACTGATTGAGAATATCACCCAGGGTGATCCACAGGATCACCATGCCCATCACCAGTGTGAGCGGGAAACCGATGGAGAAGATGTTCAACTGCGGCGCCGCCCGGGTCATCACGCCAAAAGCGATGTTCACCACCAGCAGCGCGGCAATGGCTGGCAGTACCAGCAACACCGCGGCGCCCAGGACCCAGCCCATGCGCACCACCACGTCCCACAGGTGCGCGGTCAACAGGCCGCCGCCCACCGGCAGGGTGGTGAAACTCTCGGTGATCACCTCCAACACCACCAGGTGCCCGTTCATGGACAGGAACAGCAAGGTCACCAGCATGGTGAAGAATTGCCCGATGACCGCCACCGACACACCGTTGGTGGGGTCGACCATGGAGGCAAAGCCCATGCCCATCTGGATGGCCAGGATCTGCCCGGCCACGGTGAACACCTGAAAGAGGAATTGCAGCGAGAAACCGAACAGTGTGCCAATGATGATCTGCTCGGCCACCAGCATCAGCGCCTGCAGGCTGATGGCTTCGACCTGCGGCATCGGCGGCAGGCCCGGCACGATCACCACGGTGATCGCCACCGCCACGTACAAACGGATACGCCGCGGCAGCAGCGTGGTGCCGAAGATTGGCATGGCCATCAACAAGGCGGTGACCCGCACCAGCGGCAGGACGAAACTGGCCACCCAGGCGCCGATCTGTGCATCGGTCAATTGCAGCATGGCCGGTCAGCCGATCAGCATCGGAATGCTGGTGTACAGGCCGGTGATGTACTCCATGAACGTACGCACCATCCACGGGCCGATGACGATCAGGGTCACCAGCATCACCAGCAGGCGCGGCAGAAAGCTCAACGTCTGTTCGTTGATCTGCGTGGCTGCCTGGAACATGGCAATCATCAGGCCGACCACCAGACTGGGCACCACCAGGATGGCGACCATCACGGTGGTCAGCCACAGGGCCTCGCGGAACAGGTCGACAGCGACTTCAGGGGTCATCGGGACAATCCTCCGGAACGAGCCTCAAACACCGCCGAAACTGCCGGCCAGGGTGCCAATGATCAGTGCCCAGCCGTCGACCAGCACAAACAGCATGATCTTGAATGGCAAGGAAATGATCAGCGGCGACAGCATCATCATACCCATCGCCATCAGGACACTGGCCACCACCAGGTCAATGATCAGGAACGGGATGAAGATCATGAAGCCGATCTGGAACGCGGTTTTCAATTCCGACGTCACGAAGGCCGGCACCAGAATCGTCAGCGGCGCCTGGTCGGCGCTAGGGATGTCAGTGCGCTTGGACAGGCGCATGAACAGCTCGAGATCGCTTTGCCGGGTTTGCGCCAGCATGAAGTCCTTCACCGGCCCCTCGGCGCGCGCCACTGCGTCCTGGGCGCTGAGCTGCTCGTTCAGGTAGGGCTGCAGCGCCTGCTGGTTCACCTTGTCGAACACCGGGGCCATGATGAACATGGTCAAAAACAGCGCCATGCCCGTCAGCAACTGGTTGGACGGCGTCTGCTGCAGGCCCAGGGCCTGACGCAGGATCGAAAAGACAATGATGATGCGGGTAAAGCTGGTCATGAGCATGACGAACGCTGGAATGAAGCTCAGCGCTGTCATGATCAGCAGGATTTGCAGGTTGACCGAGTATTCCTGCTGACCATTGGCCCCGCTGGTCAGGGTGATCGCGGGAATCTGCAGGGGGTCGGCGGCCAGCGCCAGGGGCGCCGCGAATGCCAACAGCAGCGGCAAGACAATGCGCAGCGCGCCCATCACTTCTTATCCTTCTGATCCTTGCCCAGCAACTCCATCAGACGCTGGGCGAATTCGGGCGTGGCCTGTTCGGTCTTGTCCGGCGTGCTCACCGGTGTGTTCATGACGTGCAACGGCGTGATCCGGCCAGGCGATATGCCCAGCAGAATCTGCTCCTCACCCACCTGCACCAGCAGCAGCCGATCACGCGGCCCCAGGGCCTTGGAGCCGATCAGCTCGATGACCTGGCCGCTGTTGGGCGTGGCGTGCTGGAAGCGCCGCAGCAGCCAGGCCAGAAAGAAAATCAGGCCCAGCACCAACAGCAGGCCGAACACCAGTTGCGCCAGCTGCGCCACCAGCCCGGAGCTGCTCGAAGGCGCCGCTGTCGCCGGTGCAGTCGAGGCTGCCGAGCCACCGAAGACGGTGGCGGGCAGCAGCAACAGTACACACCATAGCCGACTCATTAGCGCAGCTTCTTGATACGTTCGCTCGGACTGATCACGTCAGTCAGGCGAATACCGAACTTCTCGTTGACCACCACCACCTCGCCATGGGCGATCAGCGTGCCGTTGACCAGCACGTCCAGCGGCTCGCCGGCCAGGCGATCGAGCTCGATCACCGAGCCCTGGTTGAGCTGCAGCAGATTGCGGATGTTGATGTCGGTCGCCCCCACTTCCATGGAGATGGTCACTGGAATGTCCAGGATCACGTCCAGATTGGGGCCGTCCATCGACACCGGATCAGTGTTCTTCGGCTGGCTGCCGAACTCTTCCATGGGCAGGCGCGACCCCTTGGGCGCAGCCGCATCGGCCGCCAGCAAAGCGTCGATGTCGTTCTGGCCGCCCTCTCCCGCTTCACCCAGCGCAGCAGCCCACTCGTCAGCCAGGGCCTGGTCTTCTGCGGAAATTGTATCTTTATCGTCAGCCATCAGTGCTCCTCGACGGGCATCAAGTCAGTGTTGGAAACCAATCAGCGGCGCGCGATCGGCTCGGTGATCTGCAAAGCCAGGTTGCCTTTGTGCGAACCCAGCTTGGCTTTGAAGGACGGCACGCCATTGGCGCGCAGAATCATTTCTTCCGGCAACTCGACGGGAATCACGTCGCCCGGCTGCATGTGCAGAATGTCGCGCAATTTCAGCTGACGGCGGGCCACGGTGGCACCCAACGGAACGCTGACGTCGAGCAAGTCTTCGCGCAGGGCCTTGCTCCAGCGCTCGTCCTGATCGTCCAGGTCGGACTGGAAGCCCGCATCGAGCATTTCGCGGATCGGCTCGATCATCGAATACGGCAGGGTCACGTGCAGGTCGCCGCCACCGCCGTCGAGTTCAATATGGAAGGTCGACACCACAATCGCCTCACTGGGCCCGACGATGTTGGCCATCGCCGGGTTGACCTCGGAGTTGATGTACTCGAAGTTGACATCCATGATCGCGTGCCAGGCTTCCTTCATGTCGATGAACGCCTGGTCCAGCACCATGCGCACCACGCGCAGCTCGGTGGGCGTGAACTCGCGGCCCTCGATCTTGGCATGGCGGCCATCGCCGCCGAAGAAGTTGTCGACCAGCTTGAACACCAGCTTGGCGTCGAGAATGAACAGGCACGTGCCGCGCAGCGGCTTGAGCTTGACCAGGTTGAGGCTGGTGGGCACGTACAGCGAATGCACGTACTCGCCGAACTTCATCACCTGCACGCCGCCGACCGCCACATCCGCCGAGCGACGCAGCATGTTGAACATGCTCACCCGGGTGTAGCGGGCGAAACGCTCGTTGATCATTTCCAGGGTCGGCATGCGCCCCCGAACAATTCGGTCCTGGCTGGTGAGGTCGTAGTTCTTGACGCTGCCGGGTTCGCCGACGGCTTCGGTTTGCACCATTCCATCGTCGACGCCATGCAGCAGCGCGTCGATTTCATCCTGGGACAGCAGGTCCTGCACGGCCATGTCGCGTTCCTACTGCAATACGAAATTGGTGAAGAGCAACTGGTCGATGACCGGCTTGCCCACTTCTTTCTGTGCAACTTCCTGCACGCTGGCAGTTGCTTTCTGACGCAGCATTTCCTGGCCGATCGGCGTCGACAAGGTCTCGAAGGCCTGCCCCGAGAACAGCATGACCAGGTTGTTGCGGATCACCGGCATGTGCACCTTCAAGGCGTCGAGGGCCACTTTGTCACGCGCCTGCAGCGTGATGCTGACCTGCATGTAGCGGTCGCGACCGTTCTGCTTGAAGTTGACCACAAAAGCCGGAGAAAGTGGTTCATAGATCGCTGGCGGCTTGACGTTGCTCGCGGCGGCCGGGGCTTCCTCGGCCGGTTTGCTGGCCGACTTGTTCATGAAAAACCAGGTCGCGCCCACGGACAGGCCGATGGCCAGCAGCAAGCCGACGACGATCATGATGATCATCTTCAACTTACCCTTGGGCTTGCCTGCTTCTGCGGGGTCTTTTGCTGCTTCGCTCTTCGCCATGCCAATAATCCGTCACCATTCAAGGGTTAACAAACGCATGACAAGGCTAGAGCAAGTGTTATGCCAACCTCTTGGCGAAGTTGGCAGGAGGGAGGGATTGTTCGCCGTGACTCAGGCGTAGTAGTCCACGGCGCTGCTGCCGACCACCACAGTGTCGGTCACCACCGCACGCGCCGGGCTGTGTTCGGCCGCCAGCTCGGCGGCCGAGGCATCGGAACGCTGCACGCCGCTGTCGGCCATCTGTCGGGCTTGTTGCGCCTGCTGTTGTGCCTGCTGCTCGGCCTGCTGGCGGGACTGATCGGACACATTCACATCGAGCTGGCCCATGCCCTGCTCGGCGAACATCTCCTTGAGCCGGGTCTGCTGGCTTTCGAGCGCTTCGCGCACACCGATGTGCGCGCTGGTGAAGGTGACCTGGGTCTGCTGGTCAGGGGTCATGTCGACACGGATGTCCAGGCGTCCCAGCTCGGGCGGCGCCAGTTGGATATCCGCCGACTTGAGGTTCTGGCTCGACAAGTACATCACGCGGTTGACCAGGCCCTCGGTCCAGCCGCCCTGCTGCATGGGTAATGGCTGGCCCAGGGGCGAGGCCGGAACCACGGCGTTGGCCGTCTTCGCTGTCGCTGCCTGGGTCAGGCTCTGCAGGCGCTCGGCGAAATTGTCGACCCGGGTGTCACCGGCAGCGCCCTTGAGGTCTTTCAAGCCGTCGTCGATCAGACCGGAAAACGCCTGATCGCCACCTTCACCACCGCTGCTGCGTTCTTTCTCGACCATGGCCGCCAGTCCATTGACGAAATGCTGGTCGCTGGTGGGATCGGCCGAGTTGGCCGCGTTCGGGTCCTGGGTACTGGCATGGGCGGACGTGGTGCCCTGGGCCTTGGCGTTGTGCTCGAGGGCCAGACGCACGGCCGGCAGATCAGCCAACACGTCCTGGGTCGGGTCGAAATCCTCGGCGACCGCTTCGCCGCTGTCATTGGCCGCCAGCGCTTCACTGACGGCCGGGCTCGCCGGCTGGGCGACCATCGCAGCCAGCGCCGGGTCAACAGCGGCCGGTTGCAGCAACGCAGGGTCGATGGCCACCGTCTGGGTGGCAGGGTCCGCAGGCGCGGCGGTCGGCTCCAGCGGCTCGGCAGCGGCGGTAGCGACAGCCTCGTCGTCTGCCGCCGTGTCGGTATCATCGGCGTCATCGGCCTTTTCGCCTTTGCCGGTCTTGTCGGCGCTGTTGGCAGGCAACGCCTTGCCGCTTGCGGCAACAGCCGGATCTTTGGCGGCGGTTTCCGGCTTTTTTTCTGGCGCTTTGCTGTCGGCCTTGGCGGCGTCGGCAGTTCTGTCCTTTGCGGACTTGACCACGACATCGGCCTTGGCAGGCACGTTCTGATGCTGTTTAGCGTACACATCAGCGAAGCTGGAGCCCTTGTTCTGAGGCTCTTGCAGGACTTTTGCCGAGGTCAGCGCAGTCGCCGCCGAGGTCTTGGACGGGGTACCGAGCTGGAGTAAAGGATTAGGTGCGACAGCCATGGAGGGTCTCCGCTGCACTGAAACAGGTGGACAGTTGCAGAGGAATTAGCAAGGATCGGGCCAGCTTTTCTCGCTACAGCGCCATACGGTCATCGCAGGGCCGCGACGACCGCCCCTCGGGCCGCCCTGCGCGGTGCAGGTCGGCAACGTAAGAGGGGGGATCAGGCGGCGAAACGGCTGCGCTCGGCACCGTACAGCGCCTGGACGTTGGCGAATTCGACGTCGATCAGGCGAATCAGCTCCTGCAGTTCGAAAATCGGCCAACGCTTGGCACGCTCCTCCAACTGGCTACACAGCCGGGCCAGTTGCACGGCGCCCATGTTGCTGCTGCTGCCCTTGAAGCTATGGGCCGCCATGCTCAAGTGCTCGGCGTTCTGCGCTTCATGCAATTGCGCCACCCGCGCTTGCGAATCGCTGAGAAAAGTGTCGAGCAACAAGGGATATTCATCCCCCATCACTTCCTGCAACCCCTGTAACACCGCGTGGTCCACGTGTGGGGTATCCACTTGTTCGATCATCATGTGCTCACTCCCTTGATCTGCTGACTAACCCTGCTGCTCCCAGGCGAACTCGACCTGTGCGCTACGGCCATCGTCCGCCCAACTCGCATTCTGACTCAACTGCCGAATAAGGTGAATGCCGCGGCCGGACAGACCGCGCTCTCGGGCCGGCGTGGCCAGGGCCTTGCGTGCATCGAAACCGCGACCACTGTCCTCGACCCTGATCACCAGTCGACCGCCTTCACCTTCGCGCCGCACGTGCAGATGCAGACGTACATAGCCTTCGTCCAGCTGCGTCAGGCGCGTGTTGCGCTGCTCATAATACTGCGCGAAACCCCGCGCGTCGCGCTTGAGTTCAGAGTCCAGCCCCAGTACCCCATGCTCGAGCGCATTGGAATACAGTTCCGCCAGCACGCTGTACAGGGCCCCGCTCTGCGGCCGCAGGCCGTGAATCTCTTGCAGCATGTGCATCAGGAACGGCAGCGGGTTGAAGCGCTTGAGGGTTTCGGCGCGAAACTCGAAGCTCGACGACCAGTCCAGCGGGCTCGACTGGCCACTGTCAGAATAGATCAAGGCCGGCGGCTTGAGGTAGTCGGGCTGAACCATGGCCAGCTCGGCCATGCTGAAATCGTCGCGGTACTCACCCCGAAACGCCGACAACGCCGAGAGCACGCTGTCGAAGACCTCGCCCTGAGCGTTGCGTTCGCCGAGCGCCGCCAACAGGCGCTCGACGCCGAACAGCTCCTCGTCGGCGTTGGTCGCCTCGATCACGCCGTCGGTCAGCAACAGCACGCGGTCGCCCACCGCCAGCGGCCAGACGTCGGTGCGGTCCTCGAAACGCGCCGGCGACAACACGCCCAGCGGCAAATGCCTGGACACCAGTGGCACGCGTTCGCCGCTGTCGCCGCGCAGCAAATAGCCTTCGGGCATACCACCGCTCCAGACCTCGACGATGCCGCGCTGAAAACTCAACGACAACAGCGTGGCGCAGCAGAACATGTCGACCGGCAGGATGCGCTTGAGCTTGGCGTTCATCTCCCGCAGCGTCTCTTGCAGGCCGTAGCCCTTGGCGGTCATGCCATAGAACACTTCGGCCAGGGGCATGGCACCCACGGCCGCCGGCAGGCCATGCCCGGTGAAATCGCCCAGCAGCACATGCATGTCACCGGCCGGCGTGAACGCGGCCAACAGCAGGTCGCCGTTGAACAGCGCGTAGGGCGATTGCAGGTAACGAATGTTCGGCGAATCCAGGCAACCGGAATGGGCGACCTGGTCGAACACCGCTTTGGCGACCCGCTGTTCATTGAGCAGATAGCCGTGGTGCCGGGCGATCTGGTCACGCTGTTCGAGCACCGTGGCCTGCAGGCGACGCAAGCGGTCCATGGCCTTGATCTTGGCGGCGAGGATCACCTGGTTGTAGGGTTTGGCGAGGAAATCATCGCCCCCGGCTTCGAGACAGCGCACCAGCGCCTGCTCTTCGCTCAAGGAAGTCAGAAAGATGATCGGCACCAGCGCTTCGCCCGCCAGTCGCTTGATTTCCCGGGCGGCGGCAAAACCATCCATGACCGGCATCATCGCGTCGAGCAGGACCAGTTGCGGGCGTTGCTCGGCGAACACCCTCACCGCCTCCAGGCCGTCGCCGGCAGTGATCACCGAGTGCCCCTGGCGCCGCACGATACTGGACAGCAGCATGCGGTCGGTCATGTTGTCGTCGGCGATCAATACCGTCAGCGGCCCTTGTGCCACCTCGGTCGACATGTTCATCAACTGATGTCGAAGAGCTTGTTGAAATTGGAAATCGCCAGAATCTTCTGGACGTCCGACGAGCTGTTGATGATTGCGATACGTGCATGATCGCCACCGGCATGGTCGCGCAACAGCAACAGCATCCCCAGCGCAGAGCTGTCCAGGTAGGTGGCGTTCTTCAAATCGACGGTGTAACGCGTCGGCGTATGCTCTACACGCTCATAGGCATCACGAAACTCCTGGTGAGCAGCGAAATCGAAGCGCCCACTGATAGCGATCGTCAGATCCTTTTCGTCTGCGGAAAACGTACGGGTCACAGCCATTGGGATACAGCTCCTTGAAATTGGGCAGTCCACGAAAAAGGTTTAGCACTGGCGGTCTGGGACAGCAACCGAGCACTCGAGAAATAGTTGGCTACAGGCCATCACCGCGGGGCAGGCGTTGTGACAACTCGTCGAGCAGGCGTTGCTCGCGCTTGTCTTCCAGATTGCGGGCCTCGATCAGGTAGCGCTGAACCAGCTTACGCAGCCCCTCCACGCGCGCATAGGCCTTCTGCCACTGGGTGCGCGCATTCTTCAGGTTGTTCTGGTGCCAGGTCAAACTCTGACGCTGCTGGGCCACGGCAGTCTCCAACTGGTTGAGAAAGCGCTGATAGTTCATCAGCCACTGCCCCGACACCCCCCGGCTGCCATTGTTGATCCACTGCTGCTGATAGTCACTGCGAAAACGATCGAGCTCGGCCAGTTTCGCTTCGGCCAGGTTGACCTGACCCTGAAAATGCCCCAGGCGCTGTGCCGCCTGCCGCTCGGCCGTTTCCGCCATTTCCACCACCGGCGCCAGGCGCGCCGCACGACTCTGAGCCATGGGCTATCAACCCGGAGCGACAGGGGTGAAGACGGCCGCCAGACGCTCGCGACTGTCCTGCAGGCTTTCGTTGTCGTGCAGGCCCTGGCGCAGGTACTTGACCAGGCTGGGCTGCAACGCGATGGCCAGGTCGGTCTCGCGATCGCCCCCGGCCACGTAGGCGCCGACGCTGATCAGGTCGCGGCTCTGCTGATAGCGCGACCACAGCTGCTTGAACTGCTGGGCGTGCGCCAGGTGCTGCGGTGACACCACGCTGGGCATCACTCGGCTGATGGACGCCTCGATATCGATAGCCGGATAGTGGCCTTCCTCGGCCAGGCGGCGGGACAGTACGATGTGGCCGTCGAGCACACCTCGCGCCGAGTCGGCGATGGGGTCCTGCTGGTCATCGCCTTCGGACAACACGGTGTAGAACGCAGTGATCGAGCCGCCACCGGCCTCGGCGTTACCAGCCCGCTCCACCAGCTTCGGCAACTTGGCGAACACCGAGGGCGGATAGCCCTTGGTGGCGGGCGGCTCGCCGATGGCAAGGGCGATTTCCCGCTGGGCCTGGGCGAAACGGGTCAGCGAGTCCATCAGCAACAGGACATTCTTGCCCTTGTCGCGAAAATACTCGGCGATGCGCGTGCAGTACATGGCTGCGCGCAGGCGCATCAGCGGTGCGTCGTCGGCCGGCGACGCCACCACGACGGAGCGCTTGAGGCCTTCGGCGCCCAGAATGTGCTCGATGAACTCCTTGACCTCCCGCCCCCGCTCGCCGATCAGCCCGACGACAATGATGTCGGCTTCGGTGAAGCGCGTCATCATGCCCAGCAACACACTCTTGCCCACGCCAGTACCGGCGAACAGCCCCAGACGCTGGCCACGGCCGACCGTCAACAAGCCGTTGATGCAACGAATGCCGACATCCAGTGGCTGGCTGATCGGGTCGCGCTTGAGGGGGTTGATGGTCGGGCCGTCCATGGGCACCCAGTCTTCGGCCTTCATCCCGCCCTTGCCATCGAGGGCGCGACCGGCGCCGTCGAGGATACGCCCGAGCATGGTCATGCCCATCGGCAGGCGGCCGGTGTCCGCCAATGGCACCACGCGCGCGCCCGGGGAAATGCCGTTGACGCTGCCCACGGGCATCAAATAAAGCTTGCTGCCGGCAAAGCCCATGACCTCGGCTTCCACCTGCACCGGATGGTCGGCATCGTCGTTGATGACCTTGCAGCGGCTGCCCATCGGCGCGCGCAGGCCCTCGGCCTCCAGGGTCAGGCCGACCATGCGCAGCAGCCGCCCTTCCAGCACGGGCTGGCGCGGCAGTTCGATGGCCGCGGCGTAGGAGCCCATGCGTTTGGCAAAGCTGGTGCGCTCAAGAAGCATCGGCGGGGCCTATGGTCACTTTGAGGTCGGCCTCGGCCGGGCGCTGGGCTTGCTCGTGCATCTGGTCGAACAGCAACAGCACCGCTTGGGCAATACGGGTTTCCATGGTGGCGTCGATACGGCTATGTTCGGTCTCGATGCGACAACCGCCTGGCTGGATCACGTCATCTTCCTGAATGCGCCAGCTTTCCTCGTGTTTCTCGCGCAGTTGCTTGATCTGCTCGAAATCCTGCGGGTTGACGAAGATGCGCACGTTGGCCGCGCCCATCGGCAACAGCTTCAGCGCCTCCCGCAAGACCTTTTCGATCTGCGTGGAGTCCATGGTCAGCTCGCGGCGAATGACTTCGCGCGACACATGCTTGACCAGTTCGACCAGTGATTTCTCGATCTGGATGTCCTGGTCGGCAATCGGCTCGAACAGGTGCGTCATCACCTGCTCCAGCGCTTGCAGCTTGGCCTGCAGCGCGGCTTCGGCCTCCTGGCGCACTTTCATCTGGGTGCTGTGGAAACCGTCGCGCTCACCGGCGGCGAAACCCTCGTTGTACGCTTCCTGACGGATCGCTTCGAGGTCTTCGAGGGTCAGTGGCTGCACCTCTTCGAGGGGCACTTCCTCGCTTTCCTGCTGAAATTCTTCGGCCGGGTCAGGCTCCGGCGCCTCCTGCTCCGGGTCGAAGCTGGGCATCGACCACAGGTCCGCGCGCTCGACGTCCTTGGCGCGGATCAATTCACTGACTGGTTCATTCGGGGGGCGATTCATTGATCGTCATTCCTTTCCATAACACCAAACCAGTGTGATTAAATCATTTCCTCGCCGCCCTTGCCGCCCAGAACGATTTCGCCAGCCTCGGCCATGCGACGGGCGATGGTGAGGATTTCCTTCTGCGCGGTCTCGACATCGCTGACCCGCACCGGCCCCTTGGCTTCCAGATCGTCGCGCAGCAGCTCGGCGGCGCGCTTGGACATGTTCTTGAACACCTTCTCGCGCACACCTTCGTCGGCGCCTTTCAAGGCCACCACCAGCACATCGGAGGAGACCTCGCGCAGGAGGGCCTGGATACCTCGATCGTCGACATCGCGCAGGTTGTTGAAGACGAACATCAGGTCTTCGATCTGCGTGGACAGGTCTTCGTCGATCTCGCGGATCGAATCCATCAACTGACCTTCCGCCGAACTGTCGAGGAAGTTCATGATGTCTGCCGCGCGCTTCACCCCGCCCAGTGTCGTGCGGGCGGTGTTGGAGTTGCCGGAGAACTGCTTCTCCAGGATCGTGTTCAGCTCTTTCAGTGCCGCCGGTTGCACGGTGTTCAGCGAGGACACCCGCAAAATGATGTCCAGCCGCGCCTTGGCCTCGAAATGCCCGAGCACTTCACCGGCCTGGTCAGGGTCGAGGTAGGCGACGACGATGGCCTGGATCTGCGGGTGTTCCTGACGAATCACGTCGGCCACCGCACGCGGTTCCATCCACTTGAGGCTGTCGAGGCCGCTGGTGTTGCCGCCCAGCAGGATACGATCGACCAGGCCATTGGCCTTGTCCTCGCCCAGGGCCTGGGTCAGCATTTTACGAATGTAGGTGTCCGAGCCGACGCCCAGGCTGGTCTGGTCGCCGACACAGGTAACGAACTCGGACATCACCTGCTCGACCTGCTCGCGATGCACGTTGCGCATCTGGGCCATGGCCACGCCGACCCGCTGGACCTCCTTGGGCCCCATGTGGCGCAGAACCTGCGCCGCATCGGTTTCACCCAGGGACAGCAAGAGGATCGCGGCCTTGTCGACTTTGGTCAGTTTCGGAGCTACTGCGGCACTGTTACTCATCGGCGTTGATCCACTCTTTCACGACCTGGGCGACACGCCCCGGGTCTTCGGCCACCAGACTCTTGATTGCATTCAGTTGGGCGTCATAGCCCGAGGTCGGGCTCGGCAGCAGGATGCTGGTCGGACCGCCCAGGCTCACCCGGTCGTTGGCCAGCTCGCCGTCCATGCCGCTGCGGCCCATGCCACCGGCACCCCCCAGGCCACCGACACCCCCCAGGTCAGCGTCACCGCCGACCAGGTCCTTGCTCTTGCCGCCGCCGGTGATGTTGTTCAACACCGGGCGCAGTACACCAAACACCAGCACCAGGATGAACAGCACGCCCATGGCCTGCTTGACGATGTCCCAGAACCACGGCTGCTGGTAGAAGGCGATCTCCGGGATGACTTCGCCCTGCTCCAGCGCGAACGGCACGTTGATCACCGTCACGCTGTCGCCACGGCTGGCGTCGAAACCGACGGCGTCCTGCACCAGGCGGGTAAAGCGCGCCAGTTCCTCGGCGCCCCACGGCGTGTGGGTGACTTCGCCGTTGGCCGGGTTGAGTTTGGCCTGATCGTCCACCACCACTGCCACCGACAGGCGGGTCAGGCGACCCTGTTGCTGCTTGGTGTGACTGATGGAGCGGTCCAGTTCGAAATTGCGCGTCGACTGCTGACGCTTGTCCGCCGGGTACGGCGCCAGCATCGGCTGGCCGGTGGCCGGGTCCATGATCTGCTGACCATTGGCGTCGAGCAGCGGCTGGCCTGGCTGGATGGCCGTGGCTGCGGCCTGCCCACCGGTGGCGTTCTGCGGGGCCGTCGCCGGGCCGGGCGGCTGGTTGCTCAAGGCACCGGGGACGCCCGACGGGCCTGAACCACTGGAGCGCTGTTCGTTGGTCGACTGCTCGCTGCGCAGGGCCGGCTGGTCGGGGTTGAACTGCTCGGAGGTGGACTCCACCGCGCTGAAATCCAGGTCGGCCGACACCTCGGCCTTGTATTTACCGTTGCCCAGCACCGGTTGCAGGATGTTATGCACCCGTTGGGTCAACATGCCTTCCATGCGCCGGCTGTAGTCGTACTGCTTGCCGGCCATGGTCAGTTCGGAATTTTCCAGCTGCTCGGAGAGCAAGGTGCCTTTCTGATCGACCACGGTGACGCCAGCCTTGTTCATCTCTGGAACGCTGGTGGCCACCAGGTTGACGATGGACATCACCTGGCCCGGCTCCAGGCTGCGGCCCGGATAGAGCTCCACCAACACCGAAGCGGTCGGCTTGCGTTCGTCACGCACGAACACCGAGCTTTTCGGAATGGCCAGGTGCACGCGCGCTGCCTTGATGTTATTGAGGCTGGAAATAGTACGCGCCAGCTCGCCTTCCAGGCTGCGGCGATAACGCGCCGCTTCCATGAACTGGCTGGTACCCAGGCCTTGTTCCTTGTCCAGCGATTCAAAGCCGACGTTGCCGTCGCTCGGCGCCACGCCCGCGGCGGCCAGCTTCAGACGAGCCCGCGGCAAGTCTTCGGACTTGACCAGCAAGGCGCCGGAGTTGGGTTCCACGGTATAGGGAATGTCGGCGGCACCCAGGGTTTCCATGACCTGCTTGGTGTCCATGCCCGCCAGGCTGCCGTAGAGCGGCCGATAATCCGGCTGCTGCGACCACAGCACCACGGCAAAGCCGATGGCCACGCTGGCAGCCAGGCCAACCAGCAGGCCGACCTGGCGCAGCATCGTCATCTGCGAGAGATTCTGCAGGAAAGACATACCTGGCAACGCGGGTTTGCTGCCGGTGGCAGCGCCGCTCTTGGCCGGTACGTTGTCGGTAACTCCTTCAGCCATGACTCAATTCGTCCTCAAACAGGCATCTGCATGATGTCTTGGTAGGCCTGGACCAACTTATTGCGCACCTGGGTGAGCGCCTGGAACGAAACACTGGCTTTTTGCGACGCGATCATCACATCGGTCAGGTCGACACCGCTTTTACCGATCTCGAATGCGGTGGCCAGTTGGCTCGACGCCGACTGCACATCGCTGACCTTGTTGACAGCACTGCCCAACAGATCGGCAAAGCTGCTGGAACCTGTCGCGGGCACGGCGGCAATCGACTGCGGCTTGGCCATGGCATCGGCCTGCATGGCCCGCATGTCCAACATCAACCGATTGAATTCAATACCTTGGCTCATGGTACGGCTCTCCGACATCCTGCGTTTTTTTGACACTGTCGCGTCTACTACAGAGGTAGTAGCAAGGAGAGTGCCAGTTGTTGGACGCTCGCTTAAAAGGCTGCTGAAGGACCGGGCCGGGCCGCTGCGTTCAGGACGCGAACAGACTGGCTTCCACGTCCATGCCGGCATCGCGCATCTGCGCCAGCTTGTAGCGCAATGTGCGTGGGCTGATGCCCAGACGCTCGGCGGCTTCCTTGCGACGGCCGCGCTCGTTGCGCAAGGTGTCGATGATCATCTCGAACTCACGCCGGCGCAGGTCATCCTCCAGCGCCCCGGCGGGGCCGTCGGCCAATTGACTCTCCAGCGGCGTCGCCGGCGCACGGCTCTGCACGACAAGCGCCAGCGGCGGCAACACCGCGCTGCCGACCGGGCCCTGGAGACAGAAATCCGCCGCCTGGACCAACCCACCCTGCTGCAGGATCAGGGCGCGCTGAATGGCGTTGTCCAGCTCACGCACGTTGCCCGGCCAGGCGTACGCCGTCAGGCAAGCCTGCGCCTGGGGCGACAAGCGCACCGGGGCGTGCTTCATTTTATTGACGTGCTTGGCCAGCAGGCGTTCGGCCAGCGGCAGAATGTCGGCGGGACGCTCGCGCAGCGGTCGCCAGGCCAATGGGAAGACCGACAGGCGGTAATACAAGTCTTCGCGAAAGCGCCCCGCCGCCACTTCACCGGCCAAATCGCGGTTGGTGGTGGCGACCACGCGGATGTCCAGGACAATAGGCTTGCGCCCACCCACACGTTCCACTTCGCGCTCCTGCAGCACGCGCAGCAGCTTGGCTTGCAGGCCCAGGGGCATTTCCGAGATTTCGTCGAGCAGCAGCGTGCCGCCGTCGGCTTGCTCGAATTTGCCGGCCTGTGCCGCGATGGCGCCGGTGAACGAGCCTTTCTCATGGCCGAACAGCGTCGCTTCGAGCATGTTGTCGGGAATGGCCGCGCAATTGATGGCAACGAAGGGTTTGTCGGCGCGCCGCGATCGGGTATGAATGAACCGCGCCAGCACTTCCTTGCCGGTACCGGACTCGCCGGAAATCAACACCGTGGACTCGCTGCGCGCGACCCGTGTGGCGAGGTCCAGCAGGGCGACGCTGGCAGGCTCCAGGGCCACCGGCCCCTGATCGTCGAGTGGCGCCTGCAGGCCACGGCCATGGCGGCTGACCAGGTCGAGCAGCGCGCGCGGCTCGAACGGTTTGACCAGGTAATCTGCCGCCCCTTGGCGCATGGCATCGACCGCCCGCTCGACCGCGCCATGGGCGGTCATCAATAATACCGGCAGCAATGGCTGGCGACTGCGCAGCAGGGCCAGCAACTGATGGCCGTCGATGCCCGGCATGTTCACGTCACTGACCACCAGGCCGTAGTGAGTACGCTCCACCGCCTGCAGTGCGTCTTCGGCCGACGCCACCGCATCGAACTCGAAGCCGCCCAGTTCCAGGGTATCGCCCAGCGCCTCGCGCAGCGCGCGGTCATCCTCTACCAGTAAAACCTTGATGCTCATGGTGCGTGCTCCTGCAGCGAGGGCTGAATGATCAGCGGCAGCGTCACCCGTGCGCAGGTACCGCGCGCGGGCCGGGACAACAGTTTCAATTCGCCCTGATGGGCGCGCACCACCGCCTGGACCACCGCCAGGCCCAGGCCGGTCCCCGTGGCCTTGGTGGTCAGAAAGGGTTCGCCAAGCCGGGCCAGCAAGGCAGGCTCGATGCCGCTGCCGTTGTCGCTGATGGCCACGCGCAACTGCTGCCCGCGCCGGTACACATGGATTTTCAGGCGCACCTCACCCGGCGTCGCCTGCACGGCGTTTTCGATCAGGTTGAGCAACGCCCCCACCAGCGTGTCACGGTTGCACAACAGCTCGCCTGCATGAGCGTCCAGCTGCCAGCGCACCTGGCGTGGCTCGACCTGGGTCTGCGCGGCGCTCTGCAACGCCTGGAACAACTGTTTGGGGCTGAGGCGATCGTGCAACGGCAGTTCGCCACGGGCGAATACCAGCATGTCCCGCACCTGATGTTCCAACTCGTGCAGGCGCTCCTTCAGGCGCCCGGCGAAGCGCTGCTGAGTGTCCAGGGTCAAGTCCTGCTCGGTCAAATGGCTGGCGTACAGCAGCGCCGCCGACAGCGGCGTACGGATCTGATGGGCCAGCGAGGCAACCATCCGGCCCAGCGCAGACAGCCGCTCATGACGGGCCAGTTGGCCTTGCAGGCGGCGGGTCTCGGTGAGGTCGTTGAGCAGCACCAGTTGGCCTGGCTCGGCGTCCAGCGAGCGCGTCGCGATCGACAGGCGCCGACCGTCCTTGAGCGAGATTTCATGACCGTCGTCGCCACGCGGCGCGAAGCAGCGGGTGATCACCTGCCGCCACAGTTCGCCCACCAGTGGCTGGCCGAGCAGATCGCAGGCGGTCGGGTTGGCCTCGCGCACCTGGCCCTGGCCATCGATCACGATGACGCCACCGGGCAACAGGTCGAGCAGGTGTTGCAAACGATTGGCCAGACGCTCTTTTTCGGCCAGCTCGGCCATGCGCTGAGCGCTGACCAGGGCCAGTTCGCCCTTGAGCTCGGCCACGCGGGCTTCGAGCAAGCGGTAGGACGTCTGGGGCTGGGCGGATGAAGCAGTCGCGGCCTGGGGCATGAGCATTGTCTCGGATAGCTCACCGTCAAAAACGGTGTGGTAGCGGGGACAAAAGCAAAGGCCGTGCCGGTCAAATCGAGAACGCGGTCACATCCTGTAAAGAACTGCCCAGCGAGCGCTCAAGAACCGCGTCATCCGGGCGTTACAGGGACGGTGAGAGGGAGGAACAACGTGAACAAAGGACAGGGCAAACGACTGGAAGTGCGTCCATGCACCTCCCCGGGACCGACCCGGCGACACTTGAGCGTCAGACTTCAGTCGTCGAGCTGCTCGTCTTCGTCGCGACGGCTCATGCCGTACTTGCGCATTTTTTCCACCAGCGTGGTACGACGGATGCGCAGCCGTTCGGCAGCCCGCGCGACAATGCCGTTGGCATCGTCGAGCGCCTGTTGAATCAGGCCCTGCTCCAGACCGCCGAGGTAATCCTTGAGGTCCAGGCCTTCGGGCGGCAGCATCGCATGGGCCGTGAAGTCAGGCGTGTGGCCGTTGATCGCCACCCGCTCTTCCAGGTCGCTGCGCAGGCTGTCGACCAGTTGTTCGTCTTCGTCGTCGACATAGCGAAACTTTTTCGGCAGCTCGGCCACGCCGATCACGCCGTAAGGGTGCATGATCGCCATGCGCTCGACCAGGTTGGCCAGCTCGCGCACGTTGCCCGGCCAGCCGTGCCGGCACAACGACATGATCGCGGCCGAATTGAACCGAATGGAACCGCGTTTCTCGTGCTCCATGCGCGAGATCAGTTCGTTCATCAGCAGAGGGATGTCCTCGACGCGCTCGCGCAGCGGGGCCATTTCGATGGGGAAGACGTTGAGCCGGTAATAGAGATCTTCGCGGAAGGTGCCGATCTCGATCATGCTTTCCAGGTTCTTGTGCGTCGCGGCAATGATCCGCACGTCGATGCTCTGGGTCTTGTTGCTGCCCACGCGCTCGAAGGTGCGCTCCTGCAGGACGCGCAGCAGCTTGACCTGCATGGGCAGCGGCATGTCGCCGATTTCGTCGAGGAACAGCGTACCGCCGTTGGCCAGTTCGAAACGCCCGGCGCGGCTGGTGATGGCCCCGGTAAAGGCGCCCTTCTCATGGCCGAACAGTTCGCTTTCCAGCAACTCGGCAGGGATCGCCCCGCAGTTGACCGGTACGAAGGGCGCGTCGCGCCGTTTGGAATGGTAGTGCAGGTTTCGCGCCACCACTTCCTTGCCGGTGCCCGATTCACCCAGGATCAACACGCTGGCGTCGGTGTCGGCCACCTGCTGCATCATTTGCCGCACGTGCTGGATGGCGCGGCTGGTGCCCACCAGGCTGCGGAACAGGTTCGGCTCGCGCGAGCGCCCACGCTCGCGGGCCTCGTCGTACATCTCGCGGTAGACTTGGGCACGGTGCAAGGAGTCGAGCAGCTTGCTGTAACTGGCTGGCATTTCCAGGCTGGACAGCACGCGCCGGCGCAGGTCGTCCGGCAGCTCCGCCGCCGAGGTCTCCCCCAGCAGCAGCACGGGCAGGAATTCGTCCCAGCCGGCGAGGGTTTTCAACAGGGTCTGCAGGTTGCTGGGCGCTTCAAGGGCGCCGATCAGCACGCAAAGGATTTCGCGGCTGCTGGACAGGCCGCCGACTTCCTTCTGCCAGTCCTGGCTCGCACAGGAGACGTTGTCTTCGCCGAGGAAATTGAGGATCACCGCGAGATCGCGGCGGCGGACGCTATCGTCATCGATCAGCAGAATTTTGGTTTCACGCCACATGCAATAGCAACTTCCCTAGTCAACTCAGTGCCCGTCGGCGGGCAAGCGTGGCGATTTTCGCCCTGTTCGGCTAATAGACGCCGGAAAGAAGTGTTCCGCCACTAGTAAAGTCAAAAAAAACCATACAGTCAAATTTATGGCGCAAGAAGCTCAACCGCGAAACAGATGGTATACCTTTGCCGCGTTCTGCGCCTGCGCAATCTGCGACATTTCGTCGACCACGGACTGGCGTTCACCGCTGGCCGCCTCCAGCAGCAAGGTGTACACATTCAGCAGCTTTTCCAGGTTGTGCCGTACCCCGGGGGCGTCGTGCTGCGCCTCCACCAGCACATCGTCCATGCAGGCGCGGCAGGCGAGGTCCAGCTCACCGATCGCCGTCCAGTTGCGCTCCGCCAGGGCGCCGATCAGCGCCTCGCTGGTTTGCTCGATACGTTGCAGTACGTGACTCATGTCAGCTACCTCGAACTCGCTTACTGAACCGCGATGGCGTCCCAACCGTCCTTGACCGTGCGCAGCAAGTCAGTGACTTCGTCGAGGATCTTCGCATCGTTGGTGGCATTGGCCAGCGCCAGACGCTTCATCATGTAGTCGTACAGGTCGTCGATGCGACCGACGCTGGACATCTGGTTTTCCAGGTCCAGGCCTTCGCGCAGGCCGCCGATGATGTCGATGGACTTGCTCAGCAGCACGCCCTTGCCCGCCAGGTCCTTGCGGTCCATGGCACCCTTGGCCTGGGCGATACGGTCGAGGCCGCCCTGCATCAGCATCTGCACCAGGCGGTGCGGGCTGGCTTCGGAGGTCTGTGCGTGCGAGCCGACTTTCTGGTAGGCGCGAAGGGCTTTCATTGCGTTCATGCTGTTTCCTCTTCGTCAGTCGAAGGTTTGTATAGTCTTTGTATCGTTGCGAGGGGTAAAAACTTTAGGCCCTGTACGAAAAAGCCCGGCGACGGATGGACCGGGCCGGGCTCTGTTCGGGCGCTATCAGGCGTTCTTCTGGGCGTTCAGGGCGTCGAACATGGAGGTAATGCTCGACGCCGTGGCCTTCAGTTGGCCAACCAGCTTGTCCATCGCCGTGTACTTCTGGGTCAGCACCTTGGTCAGGGTTTCCACCCGTCGATCCAAAGCCGACTGCTGCTCGACCAGGTTGGTCTTGAGCTTGTTGTACTGGGTGGTCTTGCTGTCCAGGATGCCACCGGTGTCGCTGAACTGCTTGAGCGCGGTGCCCATGCGCTCCAGTACGCCGTTGGTGCCGGTGAACATGTTCTGCACTTCGCCGCTCAAGCCCTTGGTCTTCACCGTGGTCTCGAAGGTGGCGCTGTCGAACTGCAGGGTACCGTCAGTCTGTGAGGTCTTGATCCCCAACTGCGACAACGCCGTGAGCTGGCTACCCGCACCCGACGACACCAGCACATTGCGCACCGAGGCCAACAGCGACCGCGGTGTAGCGTCGCCGGCCAGGGCGGCGGCCACGTTCTTGCCATTCGCATCGGTGGTGGGCTTGGTCAAACTGCTGACCGTTTTGATCAGGGTGTTGTAGGCGTCGACGAACGACTGCACCGAGGTTTTCAGGCCGTCGGTGTTAGTCGCCACGGTGATCTTCGAATCGCCCTTGGCCAGCAGCTCGAAGCTCAACCCGCTGACCACCGAAGAGGCGGTGTTGGATTTGCTGGTCATGGCCAGGCCATCGACGGTGAACTGCGCGTCGGTGGCCTTGGCCGAGATATAGCCAGCGCTGTCCGCCAGCACCACCGGTTTGCCGTCGGCATCGGTGGAGGTCATGCTCTGGGTACCGTCGATGCGCAACTGGGGAATGCCGGAGACGTCGATGTCGTTGCCTTCGCCGGTGGTCGACGAGCCGATCACCAGGCGTGACTTGCCGGCGCCATCAGTGATGATGTTGGCACTGATACCGCTGTCCTTGAGCTTGGTGTTGATGCTGTCGCGCACCGACTGCAAGGTGGCGTCCGCGCCGATCTCGACCGTCAGCGCCGTGCCGGTGCCCACCTTGATGCTCAAGGTGCCGGCATCGATGGGCTGAGTCACGCCGCCGTCGAACGCCTTGCTCGCCACCTTGGAACCGGTGGCCAGCGAGGTGACGGAAATGGCGTAATTGCCGGCCACTGCGCTGTTGTTCGAGGTCACATTGACCGCGGTGGCATTGGATGACGTCGCCGCGTAACCACCGAATGCCGGGTTGGTGGTGCTGTTGAGCTTGGTCATCGCTGCCTGAAACGTGGCCAGCGCGCTTTTCAGCGAGCCGATGCCGGAGATACGCGAGGTGTTAAGCGTTGTCTGGGTGGTGATCTGGGTCTGTTTGGCTGCCTTGTCTGACGTGACCAACGCCGAAACGATGTCGGTGATAGCCAGACCCGAGCCAAGACCGGTAGTGGTAGTAATGGGGCTTGCCATGTGCTTCTCCCTTCATCGAATGTCGCCGGTCTTTTGACCCGTGCAGCGGTCAAAAAAACCGGCTTCAAGTTTCATGCCAGGGCTCAGGCCTCGGCGTGAATCAACCGCAGCGTGTCATCGTTCAACTTGTCCGCCAGCTTCAGGGCTTCGGCAGACGGCAACTGGCGAATCAGCTCGCCGGTGGCCGTGGCGATCACCTTGACCACCACCTTGCCCGACTCCTCGTCGACCGAGAAACTCAGGTTGCGCTGCGTGGCGTTGACGTAGTTGTCGATTTTCTCGACGGCGGCCGTAAGCTCTTCCCGGCTGGGTTGCTTGTCGCTTGGGGCTTGTGCGACAGCGTCCTCGGGCGGAGTGTCTGCCAGTCGTTCGGGGGTCGAGCCGGAAGCGCTGACTGCGCTGACCGTCTTGACCGAAACATAGTCTGCCGGGCTATGCGTTACGCTCATGTCCATTGGAGTGACCTCTCAACGCAAAAAGCGAGGAAGTACGTCGCCGCACTCCCCCGCTCGTTTACCCGACCGATATTACTGAAGCAGCTTCAGAACAGCGGATGGCAGTTGGTTGGCCTGGGACAGGACAGCCGTCGAAGCCTGTTGCAGGGTTTGTTGCTTGGTCAGTTCAGCGGTCTCGGCAGCGAAGTCGGTATCCTGAACGCGACCCAGTGCGGCGCTGGCGTTCTGGTTAACGTTTTGCAGGTTGGAGATGGTGCTGGTGAAACGGTTCTGTGCAGCACCGAGGTCGGCACGCGTGCTGTTGATGGTCTGCAGAGCCGAGTCGATCGCGGCGATGGCCGAGTCGATTGCGGTGTGGGCTGCATCGTCATCGGCGCCGGAGATGGCAACCGAACCACTGGCCAGGCTCAGGTCGGAGGCGGCGAAACCAGAACCCAGGCTCAGGGTGATGCGGTCGGAAGTACCGGTGTTCGAACCGACCTGGAACTCCATGCTCGAGGTGCTGCCGTCCAGCAGGTTCTTGCCGTTGAGGTTGGTGCTGCCGGCGATCCGGGTCAGCTCGTCGCTCATCTGGGCGAATTCTTTGTTCAGTGCTTCGCGGTCGGTGGAGCTGTTGTTGTCGTTACGCGACTGAACAGCCAGTTCACGCATACGCTGCAGGATGTTGGTCGATTCTTGCAGAGCGCCTTCAGCGGTCTGGGCGATCGAGATACCGTCGTTGGCGTTTTTGATCGCCATGGTCTGACCACGGATCTGGCTGGTCATACGGGTAGCGATTTGCAGGCCGGCGGCGTCGTCTTTGGCGCTGTTGATTTTCAGGCCGGAGGACAGACGAGTCATCGAAGTCGAAAGCGCGTCGGAGGACTTGCTCAGGTTCTTCTGAACGGCCAGGGATGCAACGTTGGTGTTTACTGTCAAAGCCATGATCTGAATTCCTCGTGGTTTGTTTACTGTGGCTTCCGGCCCTGGCAAGCGCCGGGTGTGGCCTAGAGAACCTTCGTACTAGTTATCGTCCGATTTGCAGTTCGCTTGAGGACATTTTGCGATTTCTTTGTCTTCGAAGCCGTGGCTGCCAAAGAAGCAAGCACCTGCTTGTTTCTCTTGAACACTATTTCGTATGCACGAGGAATTACTTGAGGGGGAAACCAGCAAAATATCGTCGCCATTTTCTTGGCGCGCCAAATCACTGTATTTTTTCCATACAAATCAAAGGCATGAAAAAGCCCACCGCCGGTCGGCAGGTGGGCTGGGGGATGTCGGCAAGCGATCAGTCGCGCAGTAGCAGCGCCGACCCCCAGGACAGGCCGACCCCGAAGCCGCTGATCGCGACTCGGCGCCAGGTGGAATCGAACATGTGTTTTTCCAACAGCAGGGGAATACTGGACGACACCGTGTTGCCGGTCTCCAGCATGTCCTTGATGAACTTCTCGGGTTCATGTTCGAAACGCCGCGCCACGGCATCGACGATGGCCGCACTGCCCTGGTGAATGCAGAAGGCGTCAATGTCGGCCGGGGCCAGATCGCACTCGCCCAGCAGTTCGTGCAAGTGCGCCGGCACCTTGAGCAAAGCGAAGTTGAACACCTGGCGGCCGTTCATGAAGAACTTGCCATCGGTGACCTTCAAATGCGGTGCACCGGCGCCGTCGGTGCCGAATTTGGCCTTGCCCAGTTGCCAGACGGCGTCCTCGCCCATCCAGGTCGCCGTGGCGGCGTCGCCGAACAGCATGGTGGTATTGCGGTCTTCGGGGTCGACGATTTTCGAATAGGGGTCGGCGGTGACCAGCAAGCCGTTCTTCAGGCCCGCCGCTTCCATGAAGCCTTTGAGCGCGTAGATGCCATAGACATAGCCCGAGCAGCCCAGGGAGATGTCGAAAGCGGCCACGTGGGTCGGCAGGCCCAGCTTGTCCTGAACGATGGCGGCGGTGTGCGGCAAGCCTTCTTCGTCACCGTTCTGGGTGACGACGATCAGCGCGTCGATGGCCTCGCGCTTGAGCTGCGGGTTGTTGGCGAACAGCGTGTTGACCGCTTCGACACACAGGTCGGAGGTCTCTTGTTCGGCGTCCTTGCGCGGCAAAAAGGCCGAGCCGATCTTGCCGAGAATGAATTCTTCGTCCTTGGCGAATTTCGCACCTTGCGCGTAGTTGTCCAGACCGGAGACTGGGACATAACTCGCGATGCTTTTGATGCCAATCATGGTGGCTTCCCGAAAAATGAATACTTGAAAATGGCCACTCGCATGACAAGGGACAGCGCCAGCAGGGTGTGCAATGGCGGAATCGCGACAGAGTGGCAGTCACCGTAACGACGACATCGGCGCACGGCCATCAGGCCGCCGGCGCCGAATACGGGCAATAAGGAGGAGATGCCCGAAGTGACCCGCAGGTCACGCCGAAAGCAGCGATGGTAGCAATAATCGCCGCCAGGCGGCGACTTTCTACCCTGCCCGCCTCACACCAGGGCCGCCCAGTCGAACGGCACCGGTGGCGCCAGGCGAAAGCCGGGGGCCTGCGCCAGGTGCTTGGCGCTGTAGCGCCCGGCGACCGCGACGGCCGCCAGCTGGGCGTGCGCCTCGGTGGGCAACGTGCCAGTGTGCAGGATCAGCGCCTTGGGCGTGAGAATGCACAGGTAGCCGGCGGCGTCGGCGGCGCAGCACAGCTGCACGATGTCCTGCAGCCGCCCGGGTGGGCTGAAACCACCCAACTGCTCGAGCACGGACCGGGCAATCATCAGGCACACGTCATCCAGCGCCGCCACCCCCTGATCGAGCCTCAAGCGCGCCATGTAACCGGCCGCGCTTTTGCCGGCGCCGGCAAAGGCCGGGTGCAGGCTGCCATCGGCCGCGACGATCAGGCCGGCCTGGGTGGTGTTCAGCGAAACGTCGACCAGCCGCGCGCCCACCAGCCCCACTTCAGGCCGCTGCGCATGGTTGAGCAGGCTGTCGAGCCAGTTCGGCGTGACGATCTGGGCATCGCCGGCAAGCAATACCAGGTACTCGGCCTGGGTCTGCGCGCAGGCGCTGTTGCGACGCTCGGCGAGGGTAGCGCTGGCCGCCACCTCGACCACACGAACCTTGCCGTTGCGCACGGCATGCTCGCGCAGCCACTGCACCACCGCGCCTGGCGTGGCGTCGTCGATCACCGCCAGTACCTCATAGCGCTGGTGGCGGGTGCGCTGCTGAATACTCACCAGGCACTGCTGCAAAACGCCCAGCTCGACCCGGGTATCGATGATGATCGCCACGGCGGGGTGCTCGGCATGCCGATATTCCACCGTCCAGCCGCAGCCCTCCACGGCATGCACCTCGGCGTGGTAGCCACGGCTGGCCAGGTGCCGCAACAGGGTCTGACGCTCCTGCTCTTCGGCGCCGGCCGACTCGGCCGTGTCGCTGGCGGTACCGGCGACAGCGGTAATCAGCAGCGGCTCGTCGAGGTGGGCGATGTCGCCCACGCCGCCGGCCTCGATCAGGCGCAACGCCAGATCGAATTCCAGCGCGCGAGGGTACTGCGCCGAATAGCCGCCCAGCGCCTCCAGGGCATCGGCACGGACCAGCCAGTGACGGGCCATCTGCGCCGGGTTGCCGAGCAGCAGGTCAAGGTTGAACCCGGGGCGAAACACATCCGTCCACGCGCCGTCGGCACCTTGCTGGATTTCATCGGCCAGCACCGCACGCAGGCCCTGCGCACCGCGCAACTCCAATGCCGCGCGCAGCAACCCGCTGGAGGTGAAGCGATCGCCTGCCTCGGCCAGCATCAGCCAGTCGCAGGCGGCCAGCCGGGCGGCACGGTTCAGGGCGGGAATGTAGTCATCGGCATCGACCTCGACGAAGTGCACCGTGTCCTGCACCAGGGTGCGCGCAGGCGCCTCGGCAGTGGTCAGCACCACCACCTTGAAGCCACGGAAATGCCCCGCCATCAGACTGTCGAAGGTGCTTTGCAGCGCCTGCATGCTGCCCTCCAGGTCCAGCAGAAGGATGCCGATGACCGGCAAGGCACCGCCCAGATCGGTGACGTGGCGGATGGCGGCCAACTGCTCGACAGTGGGTTCGCGCGCCTCCAGCCAGGCCAGCAATTGCCCCGAGCGGGTCGCCAGCAGCGCCTGTTCGACCGGCGCCGCCGCCAGTGTCGCCAGGCGCTGCTGCCAGTCCTGCAGCAGGCGCACGTCGTCCTCGCTGCCGTGATGGCGAGCGTGCCTGAGCAACTGGGCAACGACCTCGCGGTTGAACGGGTGCTGCGTCGCCGCCTGCCACAGGCGCGCCCCAGACGTCTCGGGCGTGTCGTTGGCGTGGCCCTTCAAGGCCTGCTGCTGTTGCAGCCACACGCCCTCCAGGGCCGCCAATTGACGTGGCTGCGCCGGCAAGGCATGCAAAAAGAATTCGACGTCAGTCATCCAGTCGAAAAAAACTGCGTTGTAGAACGGCATCTCGACATATTGGTTGGGGCCGAACCGGCGCAAGGGCGCCTCGCCGACACTGACCCAGCGCGATTCCACCAGCGGCTCGATGCCCAGCGCCGTGCCTTGTGCCAGGCCTTCGGCCAGGTCGGCCAGCAAGCCGCGCAGACCGGCTGCATTCAGCTCGGCACCTTCGGCCAGCGCCAGCAATTGATCGCGTTCGCCCGGCGTCAGGCTCTCCAGTTCAGTCGCCAGCAGCGGCCGCGGGTCAGTGGAAGGCGTTTCCAGCGAGCGCATGGCGTAGCCGATCGGCAGGATCTTGCCCTTGGCCCGGGCCAGCAAGGCCAGCGCATAGCTGATGTCGAGCGGCTGGCGGTGCTGGCCGAACAACGCCATACGCCCCCAGGCTCGCACGTGCTCGACCCGCACCACCGCATTGAACACCGACTGATAGGCCGCGAAGAACGCGCGCAGCCGCGCGTCGGCCGCCTCGGCCTCCAGCCCTGCGCCCACCGGTTTGTCGCGGCGTAGGAAGTCGACGCTTTCCGCCTGCGCCTGGTACGCCATTGAGTAGCCCTGGCACAACCCGTAGCTGGGGTGGGCATTGAGAAAATCCACGCAGTTGACCAGAGCGTCGGCGCGCAGGAAATCGAAGGCTTCGGCGAACACCAGGTAGGGTGTGGTCGCCTCGGCAATGGCTTCGGCCCAGGGGTGCCCGCCCCCCGTCGCCAGGAAACGCGCCTCAGGGCAGATTTCAGCCACGGCCGGTGCCAGGCTGGCCTCCTCGGCCACCGCCAGCAGGGCGAAACCGGCAGGCCGGTAGAACTGCAGCGAACGCAAAAAGGCGGCGGTCGACGTGTTGATGACGATGACCGTCAACAGGTCATGGGCTTGAGCGTGGGCACTCCACTGCAAACGGTCGGACATCCTGTGGCTTCCTGGTGGGCAGAATCCGCTGGCGTCGTGACCGATGGGCTCGAACGCGTCAAGAATTCAGCAGTAGCGGATCGAAACCCGTCTCACGCAGGAAGTGTGCCAGACAACCGTCGCGGCCTCAGTCGGCCAGCCAGCCGTTGACCCAGTGCTGGATGTTGTCACCCTGCAGCAGGTAGTCCCGCAGCACCACGGTTCTCAGCTCATCGCCGAGGCGGTAGCTGGCGGCCGGGTCGGCCAGGTGCATGCGGATGGCGTCGATCCATTCCTCGGTGGTGTTGGTGTGCACCGGGGTAAACGGCAGGTAGCCATCGTAGGCGCGGGTCATGGTGGCGATCACCGGGTAGCCACAAGCGCCGTACTCCAGCAGGCGCAGGTTGCTCTTGCAGTCGTTGAACAGGCCCAGTTCCAGAGGCGCCAGTGCCAGGTCGAGGTTGAGGCTGGCCAGGCGCGCGGGGTACTCGGTCAGCCCCACCGGCTTGACGAATTCGTGGATATAGGGCCGCAACTCGTCGGGGCACATGCCAAAAAACACCCACTCGACCTCATTGGCCAGCAACCTGACCACTTCGGCAATCATCTCCAGGTCGCCACGGTGGCTGGTACCACCGCCCCAGCCGACCCGGGGCTTGGCGCCCATCTGGCGGCGGCTGCGCAAGCCCTGCCACATCGACGGCGCGAGCATATTGGGCACCACGCGGATATCCGGGTTGAAACCGTCCAGGGCATCGGCCAGGGCCTGAGTCGAGACCACCAGGCGGTCGCAGGCCGCGATGCCCTGGGTCAGCCATTGCGTCCGCTGCGGCGACACTTTGCGGATGTGATCATTCTTGCTGGAGGGGGCAATGACGTAGTCGTCCAGCTCGTAGATGCGCCGTGCGTTGGAAAAGTGCTTGAAGCCCAGCAACCCCTGCACACCATGTTCGTTGTAGCGGCACTGGGTGACGATCACGTCGGGGTCGAACCGCTCCAGCTCCAGCACCGAAGGCGACCCGTAGCGGATCATGCCTTGCAGCCGTCCGGCCGCTTCCATCTCGCTGAACGGCTGGGTCACGCGATAGTGGCCCACGGCCGTTTTGTTGATCGGGAAGGCCAGCACCGTCGGCGCCAGCTTTTTCACGAACGGGTTCCAGCCGCTGCGCAGTCCCGGCCGCAAGGTCATGCGGGTATCGGCCTCGTCCAGGTTGGGGTTGAACGATGGATCGCGCGCAATCGCCGCCAGCCAGTGATCGAGCAGGTAGGCCGTGCCGTGGATCTGCGGCTGTTGGCTGTCGGCCCGTTGCAACACCGTGTGCGGTGTCCACACCAGCAGGCTGCCTTCACTGCGCAGCTTCAGGCACAGGTCGGCCACGGCGATCGCCGGGTGCACGTCAAGCTCAATCAACCCGCCCAGTTCGCGGTACAGGCTGCGCCGCACCATCAGGCAGTCCTCGCGCAGCGCGCTGCAGTTCTGCGTGGCCTGCAGCCGCAGCAGATAGCCGGGTTCATCCGCCCCCTGACGCTGGAACGGCAGGCCCAGGCCATCGGACAACCCCAGTACCGCGCCGGCGCTGGCAATCCTGCCGGCCGGGTCGATGACCTTGACACCCACCGCCGCCACTTCCGGCCGTTGCGCGTGGGCCAGCATCTGCTCCAGCCACTGTGGATCCGACACCCGCAAGTCCGCAGAAAGCAGCACCACGTACTCGCCCCGCGCGCGTTCGACCGCCTGGTTCTGCGCTGCGGCATAACCGCCCTGCTGGCAACTGACCACACTGATCTTGTCCCCCTCCAACTGGCGCATGGCGTCGAACCACGCCCGCGCCGCCGGGGTCGTGCTGGCCTGGTCGACCAGCAGGATCTCGAACTGAGGGTAATCGCTGTGCGCCAGGACGGTCTCGATGCAGGCCTGTAGCACGTCGACCTGGTCCTTGACCGAGACGATGATCGACACCCGCGGGCGCGTGTCGTGCCGATAGGTCACCGCCGTGATGGCACCGTCCAGTGCCGAGCCGAGGTGATGCTCGATGTTCAGTCGGCCCAGGTGGGCGGCGGTGAGCGTGGCGCCCATGCCGGTCACTGCGGCGCTGGTCAGCCACTGTTCCAGCGGCACGGCGGTTTCCACCAGCAATTCGGCGACATGCCCGACGCAGGCCAGGCCCGACTGCTCGGCCAACCGCCATAGCGCATCGTGGCCGGCGAGCACGCCGAAGCGCGAATCGAAGCCGCCCTGGGCCAGCACGGCCTGGGTGTTGAGCAGCAGGTTGGCACCGACGTAAGGGCAACTGCGCATCAGGTCGAGATTGAAATCCGGTTTGAAGCATGGCGCCGCCGACTCGCCGTCGACCAGGGCGCCCTCATCGCTGTAGCACGCCAGAAGTTCGGGGCACGCGTTGATGCGCTCGGCAAAAATCAGCAGGGCATCGGGCTGCAGCCGGTCCCCGGCATTGAGCAGGTACACCCAGCCCGCCTGCGGCTCGGCCTGCAGGCACTGATTGAACTGCGCGGCCGGATCAGCGTCGAGGGCCTGCACCATTACCCGCGGCCCGGCGTGAGCCGGGCTGGCCTGCGCGGTCAACAGCAGCGCCGGCAAGGCGGCATACGATTGTGTGGCCAGGCTGCGCAGGGTCACCGCCACGGCTTCGGGGTTGCGCTGGGCATCGACGATGATCGGCCGGAACGTGGGCCGCTGCGACCACTGCGCCATGCGCCGCGGCAGGGCCTGGCGCTGGTTGGCCGTGAGCGTGCGGCAGTCGAGCCACTGGCGATAGAGCTGGGCGAAGGTGTCGCAGTCGCTGCCGACCTTTTCGGTGGCCAGGTTGCGCAGGTGGGAAATCGTATTGCGCATGTCGATTTCCTCCCACTCCCAGGGCCCGCCCGCGAACGCCTGGCCGAGGGGCAGAAACCGCGCCCAGCCCACGGCCGGCGCATCCTCGCCACCGCGCGCAAGGATCATCTGATTCAGCCACTGGTTCTCGATCTGCTCGGTCTGCTTGACGAAGGCCTGGGCGCTGAGGCGCTCGGCGCCGCGCCGCTCGGTGCACAGCGGCTGGTCGAGCATGGCCAGTTCGCCGCGGCGCAGTAGGCAGGCATACAGGGCGAAGTCGATACGCGCCTTGAAGCCGGTCTGGGCCAGCACCGGCAGGTACTCGGCCACCTGCGCGCGGCGCATCAGCACGCTGCTCAGGCCGCCGATCAGGTTGAACGGCCAGCTTTCGAACGCCGCCAGCAGGTCCTGCCCCTTCAATACCGCGCTGCTGGGCGCCAGCAGCGAATTGTCCAGCCGCCGCGGCAGCACGAAGCCCTCGGCATCGCAATACTCGCGGCGGCCGGTCACCACATTGACCTGGGCCAGGCGATAAAGCGTCTGCGCCTGGGCCGCCACACACAGCGGCGTCAACACATCGTCATCGCACATGAACTTGATGAACTCGCCCTGCGCCGACTCCAGGCACTTGAGCAGGTTGCCGACAAAGCCTAGCCGCTGGGGGTTGCGCTGATAGCGCAGGGCGAACCGGCAGTCGTCGCGCAGCGATTCCACGATGTCGAAAATCCGCTCATCGGCACTGTCGTCACAGACCATGATCTCGATGGCGTGGTAGGTCTGCTCGATGACACTGACCAGGGCCTGCCGGAAGAAACGCGGGTTGTAGGCGGGAATGACAACGCTGACGACGGGATCGGCTTTCAAGACGTGATGGCTCTCGGCGGAATATGAGATAGACACAGGATAGCCTAACGTGAAAAGGCCCTACGGCTTTGTACAAAACCGTAGGGCCCGGGCAAGGCGTTACAGGCGGCTGAACAGGCTCAGCTGGGAAATTTTCGAGAACGCCAGCTGCGAGGCTTGCAGCATGGTTTGTTGCAGGTTCAGGCGCACCAGCACTTCGGCCGGGTCGGAGTCGCGGATCGACGCCGTGGTCGAGCTGTTGGCCGCTTGCAGGCTCTGGTTGGTGTCGCTTTGCGTGTCCAGGGCCGCGCCGCGGGCACCGATGGCGCTGATCGCGGTGGTCAACTGGTCATGACCGCTGGCCAGGTTGGCGATGCCGGAGGCCAGCGCCGCCTGGAACTGTTGCTTCTCGGCCGCCGTGCCCACCGGGGCGCTCAGCGCCTTGCGCAACTGCCCCACAGTGTCGAGGATGCTCTGCGACTGGTGGGTGTCGACGGCCACGTTGAACTGGTCACCGTCCTGGGTCGCTGCACTGAAGTTGAAGGTGACGCCGGCCGCCGTGGCAGTGGTGCCAGTCATCGGCTGGTTGGCCACCACCGGTTTGCTGCTGGCAGTCAGGGGCGCGGCATACAGGTCGAACGTCACCGGGTCGGGCGCGGTGCCCTTGAACTTGAGCACTGCCGAGCCGGCCGGAAACGCGCTGTCGTAGGCCGCCTGGTCGGTGATGGTGGTGCCGGTCATGACGGCGGTCGAGGCATTCGACGGGCTGCGGGTGGCGCTGAAGCTGTCGGCCTTGACGCCCAGGGTGAAACTGATGCCCGCCAGGTTGGCATCGGTTTCGCCCGCCGGCAGTTGCACGTCCATGCTCATTTCCAGGCCGCGGAAGCTGATGGTCTGGGTCTTGCCGTCAGTGGCGCTGAACTGGCCGTTGCGCGTCGCCTCGGCGGTGACGTCGACGTTGTTCTTGTCGAGGATCTGCAACTGCGAGCCGGCCTTGACGTTGACCGTGTAGGGCTCGCCGGCACGGAAATTGGCGTTGTAGGCCGCACTGTCACTGACCTGGCCGTTGGAGAGCGCCACGCGGCCATCATTGGGCACCAGGGCGTTGGGCACCGAGGTAACCTGGCTGCGGCTGGTGTTGGCGGCCTGTTCGAAAATGCTGAAGCCGGTGTCGTTGGTGGCCATCCACTGGGTGTCGCCCACTTGCAGGCTGAGGGTGGTCTGGTCGCCGTTGTAGCTGTAGGTGCCGTCGGAGTTGCGCGAATAAGGCGCGACCGAGCTGTTGGAGCCGGAAAACAGGTACTGGCCGTTCTGGTCCTTGCTGTTCATCAGGCTGACCAGTTGCTCTTCGATCTGCCCCAGTTCGGCAGCGTTGGCCTGGCGGTCGGCATCGGTGTAGTTGCCGTTGCCGGCACCGATGGCCAGTTCACGGGCGCGTTGCATCACCTGGCTGATGCTCGTCAGCACCGCTTCGGAAGAGCCCAGGGTGTTGCGCACCGTGGTGATGTTGCCCGAATACTGCTTGAGCATCGCCGACTGTTGGTCCAACTGCAGCAGGCGCGCCGCGCCGACCGGATCGTCGGCGCCGGAATTGACCCGAATGCCGCTGGCCGCCTCCTCGCTGGACTTGATCACGTTGGCATAGTTGCGCTGGTAATTGGCAGCACTGGTTTCAAAATACTGGGCGGTAGAAATACGCATGATCTACGGCTCCTTAAAGGGCGTTGAGCAGAGTGCTGAAAATTTCCTGCGCAGTCTTGATGATCTGCGACGAGGCTGTGTAGTACTGCTGAAACTTGATCAGGTCGGCGGCCTCTTCGTCCAGGCTGACTCCGGACACCGAATCGCGATTGGACTTGGCCTGGGTCAGAATGGCGCCGGTGGCAGCGGTGTCGACCACCGCCTGGCTGGCCTTGGCCCCCACCGAAGACACGATCGAGGCGTAGGCACTGGTCATGCTCGAACCGGTGTTGCCGTTGGACACGCCGACGGTATTGCGCGTTTGCAGGCCCAGCAGCGCCGTGGCGTTGCGGTTGTCGGTCTTGCCGCTGCTGTTGAAAGCCACGCTGAAGCTGTCGCCCTGCGACGGCGAGCCATTGACGCTCATGCTGACAGCGAAGGTCTTCTGCGTGACGCCGTCGGCTTCGTACAGTTTGGCGCCATTGGCATCGACCATCGGCACCTTGATGCTCAGATCGTTCTGCTGGCCGGGCACGATGGTGCCGGTGCCGACTCCTTCGCCCTGACGGTTGTAGATCGTGTAGCTCTGCGCGCCGTTGGCGGCGGCAGCGAACACCAGTTTGACCGGCGTCGAATTCTTGACTGCGCCCTGCAGCTCGGCCAGCGCGGCGCTGTCATTGACGTTCAGCGGCGTGCTCAGGGATGGCTGGGTGATCACCCCGGTGCCGACGTTGCCCGAGCCCACGGTGCCCAGCAGCGGGCCGGCCAGGGCCAGCTTGCTCGGGTCGGTCAGGGTGGTGCTGACGCTGCCGGCACCGTAGCGGGTCGGCGAGACCACGAAGGTGTCGCCGGCATTGATCGAGCCGTTGGCCAACGCCAGGTTGAAGCCGTCGATGGCGCGCTGCGGCGTCTCGGTGCGCGAGTAGCTGCCCATCGCGGTGCCGTCGGAGCGAGTCACGGTGTAATTGTCGCCGTCGACGAACTTGACCTGATAGTCGTAGGCGGTGAGCTTGCTGGTGTCGGCAATGTTGATGCTCAGGCCGCCGTTGCCGGTGTTGGCCGACGACGCCGAGCTGCGCTGGCTGACTGCGGTCGGGCTGTTGAGGCTGGAAAACAGGCTGCCACCGAACGCACCGTTGGCATCCAGGCCCTGGCCCAGCTGGGTATTGACCGAATCGGCGAGCACCATGGCGACCCGGCCCAGTTCGTTCTGGGTCGGGTTCAACACTTCGCTGCGATAACGCAACAGGCCGCCGATTTCACCGCCGGTGACCACCGAGGTGACGTCGGTGCTGTAGTTCTGGTACTGCACGGTCAGCGCGTACTGGCTCTTGTCGGTGGCACCGGGCGCCGCCGACATTTCGTAGCTGTTGACGCCATTGACCAACGCCTGGCCGGTGCCCAGGTACACGTCATAGCGGCCTTCGCGCTGCTGCACGGTCACGCCGACCAGTTCGTTGAGCTGGCGCACCGCTTCGTTGCGCGAGTCGAGCAGGCTGTTGGGGGTGTTGCCGTTGCCCGAGAGCACGCCGATCTGCTGGTTCAGCGAGGCGATCGAGGACGACAGCTGGTTGACCTGGCTGGACAACGCCACCATGGCGTCATTCATGTTGGTGTTCTGCTGGGTCAGCTGCGCGCCGATCGAGTTGAAGCGGTCGGTCAGGCCCTTGGCCTGGGTCAGCAGCAGTTGCCGCGAAGCGCTGTCGTTGGGCGACGACGACGCGGTCTGCAGGGCCGTGAAGAAACTGGTGAGGGCGCTGCTGACACCGGTGCCGCCGTCGGACAGCAGCTTGTCGGTGGCGCTGACCTGGGCGGCGAAGGCCGTGGCGTCCGAGCTCAGCGCGGTGCTGGTCTGCAGTTGCGAGTCCATGTAGCTGTTGTAGATGCGACGGATGTCGGACACGGTGGTGCCGGTGCCGATGAACCCCACGCCAATGCTCTGCACCATGGCCGACGCCTGCACCACGGACTGACGCGAATAACCCTTGGTGTCCGCATTGGCGACGTTGTTACTGGTGACGCTCAAGGCTGTCTGGCTGGCTTTGAGCCCGGAGAGACCAATGGAGATCAGCGACATGGTTCAGAACCTTATAAATTCGTGGTGGTGCTGGCGGCGTCCGCGTTCCGCGCATAGTTCTCGTAGCCTTGCATCTGTTTGGCGATGGACGAGATCTTGCTGGCGTAGTTCGGGTCGGTGGCGTAGCCGGCCTTTTGCAACTCTTTGACAAACTGTTCTGGGTTATCGGCCGCCTTCAGCACACCTTGATAGCGATCGTTGTTCTGCAACAGGCTGACCAGGTCGTGGAAGCTGTCCTCGTAGGAGGCATAGGAGCGGAAGTCCGCGGTTTCCTTGACCATTTGCCCATTGCGGAACTCGCTGGTGATGGCCCGGGCGTTCTCGCCCTGCCAATTGCCCGTCGCCTTGATGCCGAACAGGTTGTGACTGCTGGTGCCGTCGTCGGCGCGCATGACCGACTTGCCCCAGCCGGTTTCCAGCGCGGCCTGGGCCACCAGCACCTTGGGGTCGACGCCGATGCGGGCGGCTGCTTTCTCCGCCATGGGCAGCATGGTTGCAATGAATTCGTCGGAGGAACCGAACGCGCGCTTGGCCGGCGCCAGGGGCGGCTGGGCGATGCTGCGCGCGGCGTTGTTGACCGTGGCGGCAACCGCCGAGCGCGACGGGCTGCTCGCCGCCAGGGACACCTTGGCGTCGCTGGCCGGGGTCGCGCCCACTTGAATACGGTGCTGGGCCACGGCGGCCAGATCGGTGCTGGCAGACGGCGTGATACCGGCCACCAGGCGATCGGCCAGTTTGCTGGGCAACGAAATGCGCCGCTGGTTGAGCAGCGCCATGTCATTGCGCGCCGCACTGTTGTCGCCCACCTTGTTGTCGGCGGCGGCCACGTGGCTGGCACCCAGGGCTTTCTGGGTCGGATCGGTACGACCGAACGGGTTCGGCGTCGCCCCGGCCGTGGATTTGGTTTTCGACAGTTGCCGCATCAGCACGTCCTGCAGACCGATGCCGCCGCCCTGCTTGGACAGCGTCACCGACAACTGCTGGTCGTACATCGACTGGTACTGCTTGGTGGTCTCGGTGTTGAGCGGGTTGTCCTTGGCCAGCACGTCGTTGGCCGAACGCATCGACTTGAGCATTTCACCCAGAAACAGAGACTCGAATTCCTGGGCAACTTTGCGCAGGTTGGCCTCGCTGTCGCGATCGCCGACTTTCAAGGAGCTCAGACGGTTGAGGTCGGTGTACGCCCCCGAATCCACTGTGCTCGATACTCCGCCCTTGGGCATTTCCATCGTTTGCGTCCTCAGATCACGATCAGGTCGGCTTGCAATGCGCCGGCCTGCTTCAGAGCCTCGAGTATGGCCATGAGGTCACCAGGGGCTGCGCCGACCTGATTGACCGCACGGACGATTTCATCCAGCGTGGTGCCCGGGCCGAACTTGAACATCGGCTTGGCTTCCTGCTGTGCATTCACTCGCGAGCGTGGCACTACCGCTGTCTGCCCACCGGACAAGGCGCCCGGCTGGCTGACGATCGGGTCTTCGGTGATGGTGACGGTCAGGCTGCCGTGGGTCACTGCCGCGGGCGTTACCTTGACGTTCTGGCCAATCACGATGGTCCCGGTGCGCGAGTTGATGATCACTTTTGCCACCGCCTGGCCCGGATCGATCTCCAGGTTCTCCAGGACCGACAGGTAATCCACACGCTGGCTGGGATCGATCGGCGCGGTGACGCGAACCGACCCTCCATCAAGAGCATCTGCAACTCCCGGGCCAAGAAGCTCGTTGATCTTGTCGACGATGTGCTTGGCAGTGGTGAAGTCAGGCCGGTTAAGGTTCAGCGTCAGGCTGTTGCCCTGATTGAAGCCACTGGGCACGGCGCGTTCCACGGTGGCACCGCCGGGAATACGACCGGCCGACGGAACGTTGACGGTGATTTTCGAGCCATCGCGGCCTTCGGCGTCAAAACCACCGACCACCAGGTTGCCCTGGGCGATGGCGTAGACGTTGCCGTCGATACCCTTGAGCGGGGTCATCAGCAGGCTGCCGCCGCGCAGGCTCTTGGAGTTACCGATCGACGACACGGTGATGTCCACCGACTGGCCGGGCTTGGCGAAGGCCGGCAAGTCGGCATGGATCGACACCGCGGCGACGTTTTTCAGCTGCACGTTGCCCGACCCTGCCGGCACCTTGATACCGAACTGGGCCAGCATGTTGTTGAAGGTCTGCACGGTGAACGGGGTCTGGGTGGTCTGGTCACCCGTGCCGTTGAGGCCGACCACCAGGCCGTAGCCGATCAACTGGTTGGTGCGCACGCCCGAGATACTGGCAATGTCCTTGATCCGCTCGGCGTGGGCAGCCACTGCCGAGGTCATCAGCAGGACCGCTGCCATCAGGTGTTTGAAGTTGAACATGGCGTCGGGCACCTGCTAGAAGGGAAACAGTGGGCTGCTGAAGAAACGGTCGAGCCAGCCGGGCTGGCTGGCCTCGGCGAACGAACCGGTGCCCGAGTAAGTGATGCGGGCGTCGGCAACGCGGGTCGAGGCCACGGTGTTGTCGGTGGCGATGTCGTCGGCGCGAACCATGCCGGCGATGCGCACCAGTTCTTCACCGGTGTTGAGCGTCATCCACTTCTCGCCACGCACCGACAGAATGCCGTTGGGCATCACGTCGGCCACGGTCACGGTGATCGAGCCGGTCAGGCTGTTGGCCTGGGCCGCCGCCGCGGTGCCGTTGGTGGCGCGGGTGCCGCTGTAGCCGGCGTCCAGGCTCAGGTCGCCGCTGCCCAGCGGGTTATTGGTGTTGACCCCGGCGCCGAACAGCGAGGTCAGGCCCAGGCTGGTGTTGCTGCTCTTGCCCACCTTGGAGTTGTTGCTCTTGCTGGCCGAGGTGCGTTCGTTGAGCGTGACGGTGATGATGTCGCCGACCCGGAAGGCCTTGCGGTCGCCGTACAGATTCTGTTCGAAACCGGCCTGGTAGATCGAACCGTTATTGGCGGCAGCCGGCAACGGCGTGCGCGGCAGCACCGGCGCGTAGTACGGGTCATTGGGCTTGGCGGGCGGTGCCACGCAACCGGCCAGCAAGGTCATCCCACTCAAGGCAAGAACATTCAACAGACGAACATTCGACACACGACTCATGACACGAACCTCACGGTGTAGCCGGCGCCGCAGGCGCCCAGGTTGCTGGGTAACGGTTAGGACGCACTTACAGGTTCTGGGTGACGAAGGACAACATCTGGTCCGCCGTCGAAATCACTTTGGAGTTCATCTCGTAGGCCCGCTGCGTGGTGATCATGTTGACCAGCTCTTCCACGGTGCTGACGTTGGAGTTCTCCAGGGTGTTCTGCAGGGTGGTACCGAAGCCGTTCAGGCCCGGGGTACCGACCTGCGGCGCGCCGCTGGCGGCGGTTTCCAGGAACAGGTTGCCACCGATGGCCTGCAGGCCGGCCGGGTTGATGAAGTCGGCGGTCTGCAGGTTGCCGATCACCTGGGAGGCCGGGTTGCCCGACGTGGTGATGGACACCGTACCGTCGGTGCCGACGGTGAAGGTCTGGGCATCGTTGGGCACGACGATCGCCGGCTCCAGGGCCAGGCCGCTCGAGGTGACGATCTGGCCATCCGAGTTCAGATGGAAAGTACCGTCACGGCTGTAGGAAACGGTGCCATCGGGCTGCAGGACCTGGAAGAAACCACGGCCGTTGATGGCCATGTCCAGGGGCTGATCGGTGGTCTGCAGGCTGCCGGCGGTAAAGTTCTTCTGAGTGCCGACGACGCGCACACCGGTACCCAGTTGCAGGCCGGACGGCAGCTCGCTGTCCTGGGTCGACTGGCCGCCAGGCTGACGCTTGATCTGGTACAGCAGGTCCTGGAACTCGGCACGATCGCGTTTGAAACCGGTGGTCGAGACGTTCGCCAGGTTGTTCGAGATGGTGGTGAGGTTCATGTCCTGGGCGGACAGGCCTGTCTTGCTGACCCAAAGAGCCGGAAGCATTCGTTTCTCCTCGAGCGCCTGGTTTACGGCGCTGTCTGCTGGTGTTCAGTTAGATTTGCAAGACCCGGGCCATTGCCTCGTCGTCTTCCTTGGCGGTGGTCATCATTTTGATGTGCAGCTCGAATTGCTTGGAGAGCGCCAAAACCGAGGTCATCTCTTCCACCGCGTTGACGTTGCTGGCTTCGAGGAAACCCGACTCCACCCGCACGGTGCCGTCGAGCTCTGCCGGCTGACCGCTCTTGGTGTGGATCAGGCCATCGGCGCCCTTGACCAGGTTGCCAACGTCGGGACGGACCAGCTTGATGCGATCGACCTGGGCCATCACGTTCGGCGCCTCGCCCATGGAACGGATGCTGATGGTGCCGTCCTGACCGATCTCGATTTTCTCTTGTGGGGGTACCGCGATCGGCCCGGCATTGCCCATCACCGGCAAGCCATTGCCAGCGCGCAGCACGCCCAGCGCATCGACGTGCATGCTGGCGGTCCGCACATAGGCTTCGCCGCCGTCGGCGGTCTGCACGGCCATGAAACCGCCGTCGGCCACGGCCACGTCCATCTCGTTGCCGGTCTCGATCAACGCGCCGGCCGTGAAGTCCGTGGCCGGGCGTTCGCTCAAGGCATAGGCGCGGGACGGGAAGTGCTCGCCGAACACCGGCATCGAACGCGCCTGTTCCAGGTCTCGCTGGAAGCCGTTGGTAGAAATGTTGGCCAGGTTGTTGGCATGGGCCTTCTGCGCCAGCGCGTTCTGGCTGGCACCGGTCATGGCCACGTATAGCATCTTGTCCACAGTTGTCCTCCCTCGACGGGCGAATGCCGCCTACCGCTGTTCTGCGAGGGAGAATGCAATTAGAGGGCCAACACTTCAAAACTGACCTGTAAGGCTTGTGCAGCAAGGCCTGCAGGCGAGTGAAGGGTTTTTTTCACGCGTGGGAGTGACGGCAATTCGGCGCCAACTTGCCGTTAGCGGCAAAAACGCCGGCCGCTTTAATGGCGCCCGACGGGCAGCGAGGCATGCAAATTGCAACCGCCTGCCGGAACGCCAAAAACACGACCCCGGTTTTCGCCAGCCAGGCATGGCCGGCGCACTATTAAGGAAGCCTTTTCAATGAGCTTGCTCATACATTCCATGGGTGAATTCGAGTCGGTCATTCTGCCGGCACTCGACATCGTCAAACCGCAACAGATGGTGGAGATCGGCTCCGAGCACGGCGGCCTGACCACCCTGGTCAACCAGTGGGGCTGTGACAATGGCGCCCACCTGACCAGCGTCGACCCGGCCCCGTCCAAGACGTTCCGCCACTGGGCCAGCTCGGCGACCTCGTTCACCCACGTGGAAAAACCCAGCCTGGAGGCGTTCGACCAATTGGCCAATGTCGACGTCTGGTTCATTGACGGCGACCACAACTGGTACACCGTCTATCACGAGCTGCAGAACGTGCATGCGCACTGCCAGCGCGACAAAAAGCCCATGCTGGCGTTTCTCCACGACGTGGGCTGGCCCAACGGCCGTCGCGATTCCTACTACCAGCCCGATCGCATTCCCGAGCAGTTCCGCCACCCTTTCAGCTACGACGAAGGCGTGACCCTGGGCGTACCGGGCATGATCAACGGCGGTTTTCGCGGCCTGGGCCAGTTCGCCTACGCGCGGCAGGAAGGCGGTGAGCGCAACGGCGTGCTGACCGCCGTCGAGGACTTCGCCAGCCCGTTCGGCGACGCGTTCGCCCTGGCGGTGATTCCGGCCGTGTTCGGCATGGGCGTACTGTTCAGCAAGGACGCACCCTGGGCCGCCGACTTGGTGACGCACCTGATGCCCTATCACCAGAACAGCCTGCTGCACAGCCTGGAAATCAACCGGCTGAAAAACTACCTGCGTGTCATCGAAATGCAGGACCAGGCCAGCGCTCGCCCTTAACCCCATTGATCGAGGAGCGCCCCCATGGCTGCCCTGCCCCATTGCTTCATCGCGCCCAATGACGACCTTCGCGACCTGTCCGACGACCAACTGGCCGGTGCCGCCGGCAACATCGAGATTCTCAGCGGCTTCAAGGCCAAGCTCGGCAGCCATCAGGGTGCCAACTCGATCTTCGACCAGATCATCGAGCATGCCCGACGGTTCCCGGCGCACTACGAAGACCAGTGCACGGCCAAGTATTACTTCGACCTGTTCAACTGCATCCGCGATGGCTATGGCGAGATCAATCGGATTGTTGAAGTCGGTGTGTTCATGGGCGGCGCCAGCGTGGTGCTGGCCGGTTGCGCCAAGGCCTTCTCTCTGGAGCTGGACCTGGTCGACACCAGCGCGCGTTACCTGCAGTTCACCTATGAGCGAGTGCGCCGTTGCTACCCCGATGCCGACTTGAAGATCCGCCTGTTCCACGGCGACCTGCCGCACTATGTGCGCGACGTGCTGAGTGTCGAAGACAAGGTCCGGGCGACCGTGCAGCACGACGGCGCGCACGACTTCAACCAGGTGGTGCTGGACCTGGCCTCGCTGTATTACGTGCAGGAAAAAGTGCGCAGCATCGCCATTCAGGACACCCACCTGCGCGGCTACCCGATGAATTTCAACTTCGTCGATGCGGCGGTGTACGCGGTGTTCGGCTACAACGTCAATTTTCACGCCATCGGCGGGCACGCCACGGAATATGAAAACCTGCTGGTCAACCCCAATCAGTACAACGGCAACTACTTCCTGCCCGACACTGCCGAAGGCATGCACATCCCGTTGGCACTGAACACCTTCGCCTACCCCCACCCGTTGATCCCGTTCGAGATGTTTTTCCAGGACCCGGCCTGACCTGCTGCCACCGGCCGCGCGCCCCTGTGTGGCGCGGCCGGTGGCGGCCGTCTCAACGTGCCATCAGCGGCCGGAACACCAGCGAATAGGCCAGGTTCGATTCCTCGCCTGCCAGGCGCGGGAAGTACAGGAAACCCTGCTCATCGAGTTCGAACAGACCATTGCCGTGGTGGGCCATGCCTTCGAGCAGCACGTCCTGGTTCAACACCAGGTCCACGGCATCGGCCGGCAAGCCGGGGTCGATCACCTGCAGGCTTTCAATCTGCAACCAGGCGTAGTGGGCACCCAACAGCACGCTGATGTCCAAGCGCGCCGAGCGCGGAATGCGCACCGCGTAGAAGCCGTCGTAGGTGGCGGTGCCCTTCAGGCTGTGGCGGGCAAACTGATCGCCGTTGACCACCAGCGCATCGACCGATTCGGTACGGAACGAGAGCCCGGCGGGGCTAATATCGAAACCATGGCGCAGGTGCGAGAACACCAGTGAGCTCAAGGCCAGGTTGGTGTGGCGCAGTTCCATCGGCACGTTGGCCCGGGCCGACTGGAAATTGGTCTTGATGTAGCCCAGGCCCTGGCGGCGCAGCGCCTGTTCGCCGGCGGCGAGGTCCAGCAGCGGGTGCTGCCAGTCGGTGCCCAGGTTGCTGTCGAACTTGAAGCCTTCCAGGCAAGCCAGTTCGGCGGCCACCGGGAAGTACAGGAAGCGCACCAGATCGATGGCGGCGCCGTAGCGCAACTGCTGGGCGTCCAGCGTCGGCTTGAACCCATCGGCCTGGTGTACGAAATCGCTGATGAAGCGCAGGCAACCGTCCTGCACCTCGCGCACGGTCTCGCTCTGCGCCTTGCTGGTGTGCACCGCGTCAAAAATCGGTTCGCCGTCGGCGGCGTAGTCGAGGGTACTCGGCAAGTCGGCGGTGCACATCATTTCCAGCGCGGCGATGTACTGGGTCAACGAACCGATCAGCCGGGCGTCAGCCCAACTGGGGTCGATCAGCCCACGCTTGTCGAGGTCGTCGAAGGCCAGATCATTGGCCACCAGGTAACGCCCCACCAGCTCGACGCCCAGCTCGGCACGCAGCACGCGGTCGAGGGTCAGCTGCGCGGTGCCGCCATACCCCAGGTCGACGAACATCAGCGTGTCCCCCGGCTGCACGCCGGTGCGCTGGCGCACATGGGCGAGCAGGCGCTGGCGGAAACGTTTCGAACGCTCGAAGATCTGCGCCTTGATGTCTTTGCTCAGCACCGCCTTGGCCAGCGCCGGCCAGCCACCGTCCTGCGCCTGCAACTGGCCGAGCAGGCGCTGGATGTCGGCCTTGGGCAACAGCAACTGGCGCAGCGCCGAGGCGTGATTACCCGCGCCCTTGATCTTTTCCAGCGCGGTGATGATGGCTTTGTCGCTGTCCAGCGACGCCGCCAGGGCAGTGAATCGGCTGATGTTCAGGTAGCTGCCCAGCGGCTCGCCTGCCAGCGCTTCACAGGCGCGCCCCGGCAAGTGGCCATCGCGCAGCAGGTAGGCGACTTTGACCGTGCGCCCCTGCGCTTCGAGGTTCTGCACCTCGCCCAGGATGTAGCGGGCAAACGCGTAAAAAATCGGCCCGAGGCTGACGTAGCCCAGGGCCTGGGCGTCGAACGTCTCGACCCGGGCCAACTGGCCGTGGAAATACTGCGGCGCCAGCATCGGCGTCGGGCCGCGCGGGGCGATCTGCGCAGCCACTTGTTGACGCTGTGTCAGCACCGCGCCCACCGCCGGCTCGAAACTGACCAGGTGGCGCGCAGCGATGCCGAACGACGACGGCCCGTCCAGGTCGGCCAGGTAGTTGTCCCCCAGGTGCAGCACCTCGGCCGGCTTGACCTTCAACGCCGCGAGCACGTCGCGCCAGATCCCCGAACCCTTGGCCCTGCCGTAGTCGGCCGAGCAGAACACCTGGTCGATCAGGCCCTCCAGCGCCGGCAAGGTGCCAAACAGCAGTTGGCGCAGGTGTGCCGAGCTCAGGTAGGTGTCACTGACGATCACCACGCGCATCTGCCGCGCACGCGCGTGCTCGATCAGCGCGAGAATCGGCTGGAAGATGAAACCGAATTGGATCTCGCAGGCGATTTCCGCTTCGATCAACGCCGCGATGGCCGGTGCCTGCAGCCCGCCGCCCATTTCGCGGTAGATCTCTTCCAGCGTCACCTCGTTCGAACCCTTTACCAGCGCGTTCAGCGCCCTGGCCCGGCCCTCGGCGGCAGTGCGCTTGCGCGCGGTGAAGCCGTGCTGCTGATAAGCAGGCGAATGCTCCAGGGCAATGAACACGTCGGTGGGGTGAATGACCTTGCGCCAGAACAGCGTGTCGAAACAGTCGAGGGACAGCACCCGCGCGGGGTCGAACGTGCCCAGCCAGGCGTCGTTCAAATGGTGAGGATTGACGGTCAACTGCATAGGGGCCCCAGGGTCCAGGAAGGTGGCGACAAACGGCTGTCGCGACAAATTCGATGCCGTGGCTGAAGCAAATATCGGTCCAGTGCGAGGCTCTGTACGAAAAGTCGGCGAGCGAAGGTCAGGCAAGGCAAAAACAGGGGAGGAAGCGGAGTTTACGGGTTGTAAATGAGCATTCCGACCCTGTTTTTAACGCAGCATCACCGAGCGCAGCCACTTTTCGTACAGAGCCTAACGTCGGCAGCCGGCATTATTGAACGGCCCTGCAAAGCGAACGTAATGCTTGCCCGGATCGACCTGACTGCACAGGTAGCGACCGGTGGAGAGGCTCTGGTATTTGAACCAGGGCGCGGGGGCGGCGTGAATCTGGCCGGCGAGCACCGACAGGGTCAGTGCCACCAGCGCCTTGCGTAGGCACATGGCGACTCCGGGAGCGAACGGGCGACCGGCCGGAACCGGTCGCCCTGCCCTCATCAGGCCATCTGAATGATGGTCTGCATGATGGTGCTTTCGGTGGAAATGGTCTTGGCGTTCGCCTGATAGTTGCTTTGCGCCTTGATCAGGTTGACCAGTTCCGAGGTCAGGTCGACGTTGGAGTCTTCCAGCGACTCGGCCGTCAGGCTGCCCATGATGCCCGTGCTCGGCGTACCGATGATGGCGTCGCCGGACGCGAACGTCTGTTTCCAGTTGGTCCCGCCGATGGGGCCCAGGCCCTGCACGTTGGCGAAGTTGGCCATGGCCACCTGGCCGATGATCTTGTCCTCGCCGTTGTTGAAGTTGGCGAACAGCACGCCCGAGCTGTCTACCGACAGACCGGCCAGCTCACCGGTGGAATACCCGTCCTGGTCTTTCTTGGTGGTGGCCGAGGCGGCGTTGTATTGCGTGGTCGCCGACATGTCCAGGCTCACACCGGTACCGTTGGGCGCCGCGCCGTTGAGCACGAAGCTGCCGTCGGCCAGTTTGGAGGCCGGCTTCCAGCCTTCCAGGGTGAAGGTCTTGTTGGCGTTGACGGTCAACTGGGTGGCGCCGGAACCTGCGGTCATCGCAGCAGTGTTCAGCGAACCGTCTTCCTTGAAGGGAATCTCGTTTTCCAGCGGCGTGGCCGAGTTCACCGGGTCCAGCGGGTTGCGACCGTCGACCGTGGTGTACATTTTCCACGAGTTGTTGGTACCGTCCTTGACGAAGTACTGGTTCAACTGGTGCTCGTTACCCTGGCTGTCATACAGCGAGGTGTTGAAGGTGTAGTTGTAGCTTTTGACGTTGGCCGGGTCGAACGGGCTCACCGAAGGGGCCGCGGCGCTGGAGTCCAGGTTGCTGGTCTGGTTGATCTGGCTGGTGGCCTTGGGCTGAATGTTCGAGGTGTCGATTTTCAGGTTGGTCAGCACGCCGGTCTGCAGGGTGCCGTTGACGGCGTTGTAGCCTTGCAGGTTATTGCCGCTGACGTCGACGATGTTGCCCGACTTGTCGCTGTAGAACGCACCGGCACGGCTGTAGACTTTCGAGCCGTTGTCGCTGAGCACGAAGAAGCCGTTGCCATTGATCGCCATGTCCAGGCTCTGCCCGGTCGAGGTGATGTTGCCCTGGGTGAACTGCTGGGACACGGCAGCCGTCATCACGCCGCTGCCGACGTTGGTCTTGCCGCTGGTGGCCTTGATCGACGCGGCGTACTGGTCGGCGAATTCGGCACGCGAGGCCTTGAAGCCAGTGGTGGCGACGTTGGCGATGTTGTGGCCGGTGACGTTGAGGGCCTTGTTTGCTGCGTAGAGCCCGCTAAGGCCAATGTTGTAGGACATGTTTCTCTCCTGCGCCGATCAGCCGGCTCTTAGATTCCGATAGTTTTGACTTGCGACAGGGAGATGCTCCCAAGGCCCGCAAGGTTGAGGGACATTTCGCCACCGTTGGCGCCCATGGTGACGCTGTTCACCGTGGCGGGCAGGTAGGTGGTCATGGTGGTCGCGGTGCCATCCAGGGTGGCCACGGCCTTGAAGGTGTAGGTGCCGGCGGGCGCCTTGTTGCCTTCGCTGTCGGTGCCGTCCCAGGTGAAGTCGGTCTGCCCGGCCGGCTTGGCGCCCAGGTCGATGGTCTTGACCAGGCTGCCGGTGGCGTCGTAGACACCCACGGTGGTGGCCGAGCTGGCACCGCTGACGAGCATGCTGCCGTTCAGGCCCTTGGCCGGGTCGACCACGGCGCTGCTGCCCTGCACGATCACCGAACGGCCGACCAGCGACGACGCCTGCAAGGCCTGCGACGACTGGTACGAGCTGACGATGCTGCCCACCGACTGGTTCAGCGACTGCATGCCTTCCAGGCTGCTGAACTGCGCCAGCTGGGCCACGAACTCGCCGTTGTCCTGCGGGTCCAGCGGGTTCTGGTTCTGCATCTGGGTGACCAGCAGTTGCAGGAAGGCATCTTTGCCCAACTTGCTGCCGGCGGTCCCGGTGGAACTGTCGGTGGCGCTGGTGGTTTTCTGGAGTGACTGCAGAACCGATGAGGAGCTGACGTCACTGACGCTACTGGTTGTCATTGCATTTGCCCCTTATCACTGACCCAGGGTCAGTACTTTCTGCATCATGGTTTTAGCGGTGTTCATCAGTTCCGCGTTGGTCTGGAAGGAGCGGCTGGCGGAAATCATGTCAGCCATTTCTTCCACAACGTTGACGTTGGGGTAGTACACGTAGCCGTCCTTGTTGGCGGCCGGGTGATTGGGCTCATAGCGTGCTTCCAGATTGCTCTGGTCCTCGACCACGCCGGTCACCTGCACACCCTGGCCCGCGGCATCCTGGTCCTGGAACAGCGAGTCGCCGCCGCCGGACTGCTGCTGGAACACGGTGGCGAACACCGGGTGCCGGGCGCGATAGGTCTGGTCCAGGCTGGACGACACGGTCTCGGCGTTGGCGATGTTACTGGCGACGGTGTTCAGGCGAGTGGTCTGGGCACTCATGCCGCTACCGGCAATATTGAAAACACTGGCTAGAGACATGGGTTACTCCCCGCGCAGGGCTGACACCAGCCCCTTGAATTTACTGTTGAGCAAGGTGAAGCTGGCCTGGAAGTTCATCGCGTTCTCGGCGTAGTTCGATTGCTCGATCTGCGCGTCCACGGTGTTCTGGTCCAGCGACGGCGCGTTCGGCGTGCGGTACAGCAGCGACTCGTCACCGGCGCTCAGGCCCTGAGCTTCGATGTGCTTGCTGTTGGTCACGCCCAGGGCAAAGGCACCCTTGCTGGTGGTTTCGCTCTGGGCAGCCAGCACCGAAGCGAAATCCAGGTCGCGGGCCTTGTAGTTCGGGGTGTCGGCGTTGGCGATGTTGTTCGCCAGCACTTCGGCACGCTTGCCGCGAAAGCCCAATGCCTGTTCGTGAATGCCTAGCGCTTTATCGAAACTGATGCTCATGCTGGAGACCTGTGCGGCTGACCCAAGGGTTCGTGCCAGAGATATAGCAATCGCTGTGCCAATTTCTGAAAACGTTGATTTACAAGGGCTGCAGAGGTTTTGCCGGGCGGCAATGCCAGAAAAGCGGCAAGGGATGTCCGCTGGAGGGAGGGAGGCGGCAAGAAAAGCGTCAGAAAAATTGCCGCTTTTTTATTGGCAGGTGGCAGTGATCCGGAACAACGGCGGGTAGAGATCGTAGAGCGTCGCCGAAGCACCAGGGCGCTTCGGCGACGTGTATAGCATTGGCGAAAGCCCGGTGCAATCCGGGCTGAGGCGAGACCTCAACCCCGATCGAGCGCGTGCTTACACCAGATGGGCCTGCACACCCTCCTGGGTCAGCACTTCAGCGGCCACGCCGGAAGGCGAGGTGGTGTTGTACACCACGCCGTCCTGGGTGGTCGCGGTGTCGTGGGTCCAGGCGCCGGTGTCGATACCCTCCTCGCCCAGCAGGTCGCCGAGGTCGATACGGTCGCCAGCGTCGTCCTGCATCACCGTGGCCACGTCGCCGTCTTCACTGAAGAACTGCTCGGTGCCGTTTTCCAGGACATCGGCCAGCGACAGGGTAACGTCACGGGTATCCGAGAGTTCGCCACCGTCAACCGGGCTCGCCGCGCTAGCGAGCGAGGTCAAATCCAGGCCCTGCTCGCTGACGTCCAATGGGAGGGTGCCGATTTCGCTGCCACCTTCGAGCGCCGCCAGGGTGTCCTGGTCGTACACGTCCTCGCCCAGGGCCTGCGACCGAGACTCACCAGGAAGCACGAAATCCACGGCAATACTTTCAAAGCCAACGCCAAACTGCTCGCCATTGGAGACATATTTGAAATAAGCGATTTCCTCACCCGCACCTGCTTCGAACGTGTATTCCTTCGAGAACAGTGCTTCCCGGGTGATATCGTACCGCCCTATCGCCTGACCTGCCTGGTTGTAGAACTCGATGTAGTTATTGCCCCCGTCATCGCCGCCCATGATGATGACCACTTTAGAAGCCGGGCCTTTCAAGTCGAACCGCACAATGTCGTAGTTGTAGGCGGTGGTGCTGTGGCCGACGGAGAACTTGCCGGACATCAGCCCGCCTGTACCCCCTCCGGCGTGTGCGCTCACACTCATCACGCCCTGTTCGCAAACAATCCTCCCGAACGCGGTTTCAAGGGTGGCGATGCCGATTGCCGGCGCCCGGTTGAATTCCTCCAGCCAGGTGGGGTGCGCTTCAGCAGAGCTGTTGCCAGCCTTGTCGACAATCACCGCCGTCATGTCAGCCACGGGAGCAGTGGCCAGGCGGAGCACCACACTGGCGGAATCGATGTCCACCTGCGTCAATTCGCGACTGACGTGTTCGTCGCCGTTCATGACAGTGATCCAGTCCCCCACCTTGGCGTTGGTTACATCGAAGCCCACGGTGATGCTTTTGCCATTGGCAATCATCGAAGTCGGCGCATCGGGGGCGACGGTATCGAGAACGATATCCTGTGTGGACGTCCCGCCCACTCGCCCCGACTCGTCCACCACGCGCACCTGGATCTTCCAGCTCTCGGCGTGGCTGTTGCTGTCCTGCGCTGTCCAGGCCAGACCGTCGACCAGAGCGTCGACCCAGGTCACACCACCGTCGGTCGAGACCTGTACCGTTTCGTGGGCTGCCAGGGCTGCCGACAGCGACCCTTGCATCCATCGCCCGGCGCTGCCGTCATGGGTCAACCAGTCACCGCTGTCGAAGCCGGTGTCTTTGTCCATCGCGGTCACCGTCGCTACTGCGGTCGGCCCGGAGTCTTCCACAGGATCCACGAAGTTCACCGCAATGCTTTCGAACTTGACCCCGAATTGCTCGCCGTTGGAGAAGTATTTGAAATAGGCGATCTGCTCACCGGCGGCGGCGCTGAACGCATAGACTTTCGAGAACTCAGCGCCCTCGGAAACTTCATGCCGCCCGATGACGTTGCCGTGCTTGTCATAGAACTCGATGTAGTTATTTCCGCCATCATCGCCGCCCAGGGTGATCACCACCTTGGAGGCCGGATTCTTCAAGTCGAATCGTATGACGTCGTGGTTGTCGGGATTGGTAGCGCGCCCGACCGAGAACGTACCGGTCATGATACCGCCGACCCCTGCGCCGGCATGCCCACCCACGCTCATGACACCCGCCTCGCGGGTGATCGACCCGAAAGACGTTTCGAGCCAAGCAATGCCCAGCGCGGGCGAGTGGTTGAACTCTTCCACATAGGTAATGGGCAGAGGCCCGGCGGGCAGGCTGTTGCCGGCCTGATCCGCGATGACCGCGGTGACGTCGCCTACCGGTGCAGCCGCCAACGTGACGATGGCCTTGCCTGCATTGATATCGGCTTGCTGCACCTGCCGGCTGACCTGTTGATCGCCATTGATCACTGTGATCCAGTCACCCACCTTGACGTTGGTGTTGTCGAAGATCACGGTGATTTTATTGTCGGTCGCGATAAGGGCAATGGGCGAGTTCGGCGCGAGCGTGTCGAGCGTGATGTTCTGTACGGACTCCTGGCCCACCAGGCCTGAACTGTCCACGACCCGCACCTGGATTTGCCAGCTCTCGGCGTGGCTGTTGTTATCCTGCGCCGACCAGGCGAGACCCTCGACCAGGGCATTCACCCAAGTCAGGCCACCATCGGTGGAGACCTGAACGGTTTCATGGGCCGCCAGCACGGCCGACAACGCCCCCTGCATCAGCCGCCCTGCACTGCCATCGTTGGTCAGCCAGTCGCTGCTGTCGAAGCCCGAGTCATTGCCCATGGACGTGACCGTAGCGATCGCGACCGGTGGAATGGTGTCCGGCGGCAGGCTGAACTCGACGGCAATGCTTTCGATCGCCACGCCGAATTGCTCGCCTTTGGAGAAGTACTTGAAGTAGGCGATGGGCTCACCGGTACCCGCACTGAACTCGAAGCGCTTGAAGGTTTCGTTGCCCGGAGCGATTTGCATCACGCCCAGCGACTGCCCGTCTTTGCCATAAAACTCGACGTAGTTGTTACCACCATTGTCCACGCCCAGGTTCAACAGGACCTTGGTGGCCGGCCCCTTCAAATCGAACCGTATCACGTCGTAGTTGCTGGGAGTGGTGCTGTGGCCAATGGAGAATTTGCCGGTGGTCAGCCCCCCCGTCCCCCAGCCTGCATGCCCACCCACGCTCATCACGCCTTGCTCGCAGGTAATCGAGCCGAAAGCGGTGTCGAGCCTGGCGATCGCCAGAGCGGGCGTGTGATTGAACTCTTCCATGACGGTTTCGGGCAGGTACGTTTCCAGCGACGCATTACCGGCCTTGTCCACAATCACTGCGGTCAGGTCGGCTTGTGGCGCGGAGCCCAGCGAGATGATGGCCTGGCCTGAGTCGACGTCGGACTGCAGCACTTGATGGCTGACACGCTCATCGCCATTGATGACAGTGATCCAGTCGCCAGCCGTGACGTCTGCCTTGTCAAAGCTGACGGTGATGTCCTGGTCGGTCGCGCTGACCGACGTCGGGGCGTTGGGAGCGACGGTATCGAGGGTGACTTCCTGTACCGAGGCGTTGCCCACCAGGCCGGAACTGTCAGTGACCCGCACCTGGATGGTCCAGTTTTGTTCATGACTGATGAGGTCCTGGGCCGACCAGGCCAGGCCGTCGACCAAGGCGTTCACCCACGTCAAACCACCGTCCGTCGAGACCTGCACGGTTTCGTGAGCAGCCAGGGGCACCGACAACGAACCCTGCATGAGACGCCCGGCACTGCCATCGTTGGTCAGCCAGTCACCGCTGTCGACACCGCTGTCCTGGTCCATGGAAGTGACGGTTGCGATCGTCGTCGGCGGTGTCATGTCCAGGAAATCGACGCTGATGCTTTCGAACGCGACACCGCCCCTTTCCCCACTGGAGTAGTACTTGAAATAGGCGATCGCCTGCCCGAGTTTCGCCGTGAATACATAGTCGTGGTAGGCGGCGTTACCGGGTTGGATATCTATAAATCCAAGGGTCTTGCCATCCTTGTCGTAGAAGTGCAGGTAGTTGTTACCCCAATTATCCCCACCCAGATTGAGAGTAACCCGAGAGGCCGGCCCTTTCAGGTCGAAGCGAATGACATCGCGGTTGTAATCGTTGTTCGCTTCTCCGACGATAAGCTGCCCGGAAAGCGGCCCCGTAGCGCCGGCTTCTGCAGGGTACGAGCCAACGTTCATCACGCCCTTTTCACAGGTGATGGTCCCGAAAGCGGTTTCAAGACGAGCCACACCGGCAGCCGGCGCGTGGTCGAACCCTTCTACTACGGTCAGGGGCAGATGGTAGGCAGGCCAGTGGTTGCCGGCCGGGTCAACGATCGTGGCGGCCAGATCAAGTTCGGCCGGGGACGCCAGCGTGATGACCGCGGCCCCCGCATCGATATCGGACTGCTGCACCAGGTGAACCAGACGATCGTCGCCATTGATCACCAGGATCCGGTCGCCAACCTGGACACTCGCCGCATCGAAGCTGACGGTGAGCTCGCTGCCCATCACGCTCATGGCGGTAGGCCCACCGGGTGGCGTGGTGTCGAGAACGGTCTGCTGAACAGACTCACTCGCCATCAGCCCCATCGAAGTCGCCGGTGCAATCGGCGAGGACGGCGCCGGGGCGGCCTGCCCTGACGCCGCGCCGCTCTGCTCGGTCATGGCTGCAATCAAGCCCACCTGAGACGCCGGAGCAGCGCGCCGCTCGACGGCATCTGTCACGTGGCCGGTGCCGGCGAGACCGTCTTCCTGAGTAGCGGCCACGGGGGTGTCGTCGATAGCCGAGACATTTACATTCACTGTTTTCACGCGCGATAACCCTTTGAGAGTGAGGGATCCTTCGACAGAAGCTGTACGAAGCGACATCCGGGGTCGTCAGCCATGTAGGCGATCCCCGATGGCGGCGAGTATGGTTTCCAGCCTTCGACGGACCTATAAGAACACTCTCAAACTCGGCGCGTGGCGGCACCGATGGTCGGATCCGCAAAGTGCCCGAAGGCGATCGACACAGGCAGGCAGCGCACGTGGACGATTGCCCATGCAAAACGCCGTGTGTCCGGGGAGACAAACGGCGTTTATCGAAGGGCCTTCGAGGCCAAGTCAGCGAGCGGCAGTCAGACCGCCCTGCCCATCAGGGCGGTCACAGGACCGCCTTGAGCGAGATCCTGCTCATACAGGATTGACCTGAACGCCCTCCTCTATCAGCGCCTCTGCGATTACGCCCGCAGGCGCACTAGTGGGAACGCTCACGCCGTGCTGGGTTGATGGACCGCTGACGTTCCACTGACCGGGGTCGCTGACCCCGGCCCCCAACAGGTCACCCAGCGCTAGCCGGTCACCGCACTCTGCGTTGACCGCCCACTGTACGTCGTCGGCATCGCTGAACAGGGTTTCGCCCCCCTGATCCAATACATCGGCCAGGGATAGGTTCAGGGCGTGTGCCTCACCGTCAGTGGCGGTCAAGCCGCTCTGGTCCGCCAGCAGGCCCTCGCGCACGGCCTCGCCGGGCGGGGCGAAGTCCACGGTAATGCTGTCGAACGCCACACCGCTGCTTTCGCCCTTGGAGCTGTATTTGAAGTACGCAATCAATGCGCCGGGCACTGGTTGGAACACATAGTCGCCATAACTCGCATGATTGCCCGTCAAGATTATTCCACCCAGTAGGCTGCCATCGGCAGCAAAAAAGCTGAGGAAATTGCTTCCCCCATCATCTCCGCTCATTCTCACCGTGACACTGGATGCCGGCCCTTTCAAATCGAATCGAATGACGTCGTTATTGGCCGGGTTGGTTTCTTCGCCGACAGTGAGATTTCCGGGCATAGGTGTGGTGCTGCCGCCTGCTCCTGGATGCACACCCACGCTCATCACCCCTTTCTCGCAGGTGATCGAACCAAAAGCGGTTTCAATACCGGACAGGCCGGTGGCGGGAGGTTGATTGAACTCTTCTATCACGGTTCCGAACAGCGTGGTGTCCAGCGAGACGTTGCCGGCCGGATCGACAATCACCGCGCGCAGATCGAGCTCAGGCGCCGAGGCCAGGCCGATAACGACCTTTGCGGCATCGATGTCAGCCTGCAGCACTTGATGATCGACACGCTCAGCGCCGTTGATCACGGTGATCCAGTCGCCGACGCTGACATCCATCGCATTGAAGCGGACGGTGATGTCGTTGCCGCTGGCACTGACAACCGTCGGGGCGCCGGGTGGTGTCGTATCCAGCAGCACATCCTGGACCGATTCCCTGCCCACAAGGCCTGCGCTGTCAATCACCCGAGCCTGGATTTGCCAGTTGCCAACGTGATCGTTGTTATCAACGGCTGACCAGACCAGGCCGCTGACCACGGCATCCACCCAGGTCACGCCACCGTCGGTCGAGACCTGAACGATCTCGTGCGCGGCCAAGGCTGCCGACAACGAACCCTGCATCAAACGCCCGGCACTGCCGTCGTTGGTCAGCCAATCGCCGCTGTCGAATCCGGAGTCGTTGCTGATCGACGTCACGCTGGCGCTGATTGTCGGTGCGACGGTGTCGACAATGATCACATACTCCGCCGACGGCACGCTGGCGTTGCCGGCCGGGTCGGTGCTGATCACGCTGAACACCTGCTCGCCCTCGTTGAGCGGGCTCGGGGTAAAGGTCCAGGTGCCATCATCGGCCACGGTCACGCTGCCCAGCTCGTCGCCGGCATGGTAAACGGTGACCAGGCTACCGGGCTCACCCTGGCCCGACAACGTGGGCGTGGTGTCGTCGGTGTGGGCACCGTTGGCGACGCTGCCCTGCACGCTGCCTACGTCATCGAGGGCTGCTTCGATACTGATAGCCATCGGCGCAATGCTGTCCACGGTCAGCTCGAAAGCCGAGGTGGCCGCGCTCTCGCCGGCCGCCTCGGTGGTCACCGTGGCGGTCAGGTTGTGCATGCCGTCGGCCAGCGCTACGGAGGGCGTGAAGCTCCAGTTGCCGACGGGGTCGGCGGTGGTCTGGCCGATCGGAACGCCGTTGGCGAACAGCTTGACGATGCCGCCGGCGGTGGCCTTGCCGCTCAGGGTCGGGTTGGCGTCGTCAGTGATTTCGCCGTGGGCCAGGTTGCCCTGTTTGCCGCCGACGTTGTCCAGCACCTGGGTGAGGGACACTTCCAGTACCCGGGTGTCGACGCGGAAGTCCAGCGCCGTGCTGGCCTCGCCGACGTTGCCGGCGGCGTCGATGACTTTGGTGACGAAGCTGTGGTCGCCTTCAGCCAGGGGCAGCGCGGGGGTGAAGCTCCAGTCGCCGGTGGCCGAGGTCTTGACCTCGGCGATCTTCACGCCGTTGTCATAGACGAACACGACAGCGTTCGGCTCGGCAGTGCCGGTGAAGGTGGGCAGGTTGTCGTCGGTGGTGCTGCCAGGGTCGATCACACCCTGGATCGACCCGACATCGTCGCGCAGCACTGCGGTGTCATCGGCACTCGGCGCGGTGGTGTCGACGATCAGGTTGAACACGGAGGTCGGGGCGCTTTCGCCGGCAGCGCCGGTGGTGACGGTAGCGGTCAGGGCGTGCGGGCCTTCGGCCAATGCCACGGCCGGGGTGAAGCTCCAGTTGCCGAGGGCGTTGGCGGTGGTTTCACCGATCAGCAGGCCGTTGGCGTACAGCTTGACCAGGCCGCCGGCGGTGGCCGTGCCATTCAGAGTCGGGGTGGCATCATCGGTCACGTCGCCGTGGGCGAGGTTGCCCTGCAGACTGCCGACGTTGTCGGCCACTTGGCTAAGGGTGATTTCCACAGCGCGGGTGTCGACCTCGAAGTCGAGCGCCACGCTTTTCTCGCCGACATTGCCGGCAGCATCGATGACCCGGGTCACGAAACTATGCGAACCCTGCGCCAGCGCCCAGGCCGGGGTGAAGCTCCAGTCGCCGGTCGCCGAGGTCTTGGCTTCGCCGATCTTAAGGCCGTTGTCATAGATGACGACGGTGGCATTCGGTTCGGCGTGGCCGGTGAACGTCGGCAGGTTGTCATCAGTGAAGATGCCATGGCCGATCACACCCTGGATCAGGCCGACGTCGTCGCGCAATTCGGCGCTGTCGTCGGCGATCGGTGGGGTCATGTCGACGATCAGGTTGAACACCGGTGTGGGGGTGCTTTCGCCGGAAGCCAGCAATGTTACGGTCGCCGTCAGGTTGCGCATGCCCTCTGCCAGCGCCACGACCGGGGTGAAGCTCCAGTGGCCGAGTGCGTTGGCCGTGGTTTCACCCATCAGCGTGGCGCCGTCGTACAGTTTGACCACGCCACCAGGGGTCGCTGTGCCGTTCAGGGTCGGAGTGGCATCGTCGGTGATGCTGCCGGAGACCAGGTTGCCCTGTATGTCACCAACGTTGTCCACCACTTGGGAGATGGCGATTTCCACGAGCGGGGTGTCCACCCTGAAGTCGAGCGGCGTGCTCTGGGCACCGATGTTGCCGGCTTCGTCGACCACCCGGGTGACGAAGCTGTGGCTGCCGTCTGCCAGGGGCAGCGACGGGGTAAAACTCCAGTCACCCAAAGCGTTGGTCCTGGCCTCGCCGATCTTCAGGCCATTGTCGTAGATGATCAGGGTGGCGTTGGCTTCGGCGCTGCCGGTGAAGGTCGGCAGGTTGTCGTCGGTGACGCTACCGTGGGTGATCGGCCCTTGAATAGCGCCGACGTCGTCGTGCAACACGGCAGAGTCAGCCATGCCGGGCGCCACGGTGTCGACGATGATCGGGTAGATGCCGGTGGCGGGGCTGATGTTTCCCGCGCTGTTGGTCGCGGTCGCGGTCAGCGAGTGTGGGCCATCGGCCAGCGCAGTGGCCGGGGTGAAACTCCACTGGCCGGTGGCATTGGCCACGGTGCTGCCCAGCAGGTTGCCGTTGCTGTAAAGGGTAATGGTGGAACCGGCTGCGGCGGTACCTTCCAGGGTTGGGCGGTTGTCGTCGGTGGCGTCGTTCTTCTGCAGGTTGCCCGTGATGGAACCGACGTCGTCCTTGAGCGCAGTGATGACCGGCATGGCCGGCGCGCCACCAGCGATGACGCTGAAGTCGAAGCTGTCGGAAGGCAGCGAGGCGTTGCCGGCGGCGTCGATGGCCTGCACGCTGAGGCTGTGGCTGGCGTTGCTCAACGGTACGATGGGCGTGAACGTCCAGTCGCCGCTGGCATTGGCCTGGACGCGGCCGATTTCCATGCCGTTGTCGAGGATCACCACGCTGCTATGGGCTTGGGCAGTACCGCTGAGCACAGGCTTGGCGTCGTCGGTGACATCGCCTTTGCCAAGGAAGCCGGTGCGGTCGCCCTGGTCGTCGAACACGCTGTCCAGGGTTGGTTTGACCGGCGCGGTGGTGTCGAGTGTGATCACGTATTCGGCCGATGGCGTCGACGTGTTGCCGGCCAGGTCGGTGCTGATCACTTCGAAACGGTGGTCGCCTTCGGGCAACGCCGTCGCCGGGGTGAAGGTCCACTGCCCGTGCTCGTCCACCACGGTGCTGCCAATCGGGTTGCCGTTGTCGATGACGCTGATGGTCGACCCGGCCTCGCCGCTGCCGCTCAAGGTCGGCTGCGTGTCGTCGGTGACGCCACCGCTGGCGACCGGTCCGGTGACCGTGCCGACGTCATCGGTGGCCTCGTCGATGCTCGGCTGGACCGGGGCCTTGGTGTCCACGGTGATCACGTATTCGGCAGAGGGTACCGACACGTTGCCGGCGGCGTCGACCACTTCGGTGACCAGGCGATGCGGGCCATCAGCCAAGGGCCGCGCAGGCGTGAAGCTCCAGTCGCCGTTGGCGTCGGTGACGGCTTCGCCGATCGGCAGGCCATTGGCATAGATGATCACCGTGGCGTTCGCTTCGGCCGTGCCGGTGAAGGTCGGCAGGTTGTCGTCGGTGGTGCTGCCGTCGGCGATCGGGCCCTGGAGGGCACCGACGTCGTCGTGCAGCACGGCGCTGTCGTCGGGCACCGGCGCGGCGGTGTCGACGATGATCGGATAGGTGCCGGTGGCCGGGCTGATATTGCCCACGTCGTTGGTCGCGGTCGCGGTCAGTAGGTGCGGGCCATCGGCCAGCGCGATCGCCGGGGTGAAGCTCCAGTGGCCAGCCGCGTTGGTGACGGTGGTGCCCAGCAGGATGCCGTTGCTGTACAGGGTGATGATGCAACCGGCTTCGGCGGTGCCTTCCAGGGTCGGGCGATTGTCGTCGGTGGCGTCGTTTTTCTGCAGGTTACCGGTGATGGAACCCACGTCGTCCTTGACTGCAGTGATGGCCGGTATGGCCGGTGCGCCGCCGTCGACGACGTTGAGGTCGAAGCTGGCGGAAGGCAACGAAGCGTTGCCGGCGGCGTCGATGGCCTGGACGCTCAGGGCGTGGCTGCCGTTGCTCAACGGCGTGGTGGGCGTGAACGTCCACTCACCGCTGGCACTGGCCTGCACACGGCCGATTTCGACGCCCTTGTCCAGAATCACCACGGTGCTGCCGGCTTCGGCGGTGCCACGCAGGCCCGGCTCGGCGTCGTCGGTGGTCTCACCGGTGACAAGGAAACCGGTGCGGTCGCCCTGATCGTCGAACACGCTGTCCAGGGCCGGACGCGCCGGGGCCAGGGTATCGACGCTGATGAGGTACTCGGCCGAGGGTGCAGACACGTTGCCAGCCGGGTCGGTGCTGATGATTTCGAAACGATGATTGCCGTCGGTCAGGGCATCGGCTGGGGTGAAGGTCCACTGGCCCTGCTGGTCGACCAGGGTGCTGCCCATGACGCTGCCGTTGTCGATCACGGTGATGGTCGAACCGACTTCGCCGCTGCCACTGAGGGTCGGCTGATTGTCGTCCGTGGTGTCGCCACTGGCGATCGGCCCGGTCACAGCGCCGACGTCGTCGGTCACCGCAGCCAGGCTGGGCGCGACAGGGGCGCTGGTGTCGATGACCACCGGAAACGGCACGGAAGGCTCGGAGCTGGTGCCTGCGGGGTTGGTCACCACCACGACGAAGCTGTGGTCGCCGTCGTCGAGGGGCGGCGGGGTGAAGGTCCAGTCGCCATGCTCATCGACCACCACCTCGCCGATCGGCATGCCGTTGTCGATCACGCTGACGGTGTCGCCCGGCTGACCGATGCCGACGAACGTTGGCGTGGTGTCATCGGTGACCTGGCCCGGCACGAGGGCGCCCTGCGCAGCACCGACATTGTCGAGGATCTGGCCGATTTGCGGTTGGGCAGGCACTTCGGGCTCAGGGAGGGGCAGCGGCTTGTCGTTGGAATCATCACGAACCGCGTCGATCACCAGGCCGGCACCGATCAGCCCCAGGGCGCCGAGGCCCAGCGCCAGCGGCGTGAAGATACCGCCAAACAACGTGCCCAGGCCTTCGCCGAAACCGACCAGCTCGGCACCCCCGAGGGCCTGCGCCGAAGGCACCCCTTCGATCAGGAAGGCAGCGCCCGCCTCGTCGTCACCGTCGACGGCGACATAGGCGTGGTAGGTGGAATCCTCGGCCATGCCGACCAGTTGGCCTTCGTGCTCGTAGAACCCTTCGATGATCAGCGCCGGCTGATCGAGATCGCCGCCTTCCAGAGCGATGTGCAGGTCTTTGCCAACGCGCTTGAGGGAGATATTTTCCGGGGCGAAAACTTTCTCGCCTTCGGCCAGCAGGTACTGGCCGCCGGCGATGGCCTGGACACGCACCGGTTGACCCGCCACGGTGCGCCCGGCCTCATGGACCGCGGTTACGGTTTTACCGTCGATGACAGAGACATTTACGTTGGTTGCTTTCACGCGCGATCACCCTTTGGCAGTGTGGGGTCCTTCGACAGAGGCTGTGCGAAGCGACATCTGGGGCATGTCAGTCGAGAGGCTGATCCCCGAGGGCGGCGAGTATGGTTTCCGACGCGCGGCGGCAATATCGGAACACTCCCAAACTGGGGTGCCCGCGGTGCCGATGGCCGACTTAGTAAGCAGTGCCGGAGGAAGTGAGGCCCGGGGAGGGGTGAAAAAAAACCGGGGTGCGTCGCTGACGAAAAACGCCGCGTGCCCGGGCGGGCAAGCGGCGTTCGTTCAAGGGCGCAAAGGCCGTGTAGCGGGTTGAGCGTTACTGACCTGCGCCGTTCCCGCACGATTGAACCGTTGAGGCCCGCGAGACCAGGTGTGCCTGGCGCTGCAGACCCGCCAGTTCCTGTTCGGCGGCCTCGCGGCTGATGATGCGCGAGACATTACCGTCCGCCGTACCGACCTTGATGAACACGGTTTCTCCGGCTTCCAGCGAGAGGAAAGGTTGCTGCTGCTTGCCCTGGTACGCCGGGGCATCGTTTTGCACGGCACTCAAGCCATGTGCGCCGGGTTGCACGCAGAACGCTGTAAAGCCACCTGGCAACAGCGCGGTGTGGAATTCCTGATCGACATAGATATTCGCAGCAGGGGCTGCTTCGCCAGGGATGCCTTGGCGGTAATACACCACTTGGCTCAATTGCGCGGTCACGTCGGCGACCGGGGTGTAGCGCTCGGCAAAGGCTGTCGCCGGGATCGCTGCGTGGGCCGTGGCGCACAGGGACAACAGCGCTGCCACACCGGTGATTGTCAAAAAGCCAGACTTCAGGTGAATGGACATCGTTTAGCTCCGTCGAAGCGCCCATGCGCTTCATTTACGTGGATGAATGGGGGAATGAAGCCCGTGCCATCAGGGCAGCGCTGGCGCCGCCCTGATCGACACCGCGCTTACACCAGGTTGACCTGCACGCCGTCCTGGATCAGCACCTCGGCGGCCATGCCGGAGTGCTGGTAGACGTGGTACACCACGCCGTCGTTGATCAACTGGCTATTGGTGCTCCAGTCGCCCGTGTCCATGCCGCCCTCGCCCAGCAAGTCGCTGAGGTCGACACGGTCGCCGGCATCGCCCTTGATCATCATCTGGACGCTGCCATCCTCGCTGAAGAGGTTTTCGGCGCCGTTTTCCAGCACGTCGGCCAGGGACAGTTTCAGGGTGTTGTCGCCGGTGCCGGTGAGGTCGAAGATTTCGACCGAGCTCAACTGTATGGCCGCTTCGTTCAGGTCCAGCACCTGCCCTGCAGCGATCATCTTCACCGTGTCCAGGCCCTGGCCACCATCCGCTTTTACCGTGAAGGGCTGGTCAGGGGCGTGATCGTAGAGAAAGACGTCCGCGCTGGTGGAGCCGACGTGCGTATCGCTCGTGGCCAACAGCACGTCACTTGCCCCGACGCTCGGCCTGGCGACATCGACTTGAATCCAGTCAATCGAGATTCCGTTCATCTCGCTGATGGCCGAATACTTGAAATACGCTACAGGATTGCCTGTTCCTGAACTGAACGTGTACACATGGAAGCCATTGAAGGCCGGATCCCCTGTGTTCCCAGACAGATGAATGGCACCTAACTCCACGCCGTCCTTATCGTAGAACCGCAGGTAGTTGGTCCCGTAATTCACGAACCCTATTTTCAGGGATATTTGAGAGGCCTCTTCGTTGAGGTCAAAACGAACAGTCGCGTTGCTATAGGCATAAGGATTGGAGGTCGTACCCGGAGTGCCCATGACCAGTGAGCCATTGTGAGCCGACCACAGCGACATAGAGCCATCCTCACTGGTGATGGACCCAAATGCAGTCGTTACGTGGGAGATGTAACCCCCTGGCAGCAAGAACTCCTCGATGATGGTGGAGGGCAACTGCACCCCTGCCGAAGCGTTTCCTGCCCGATCGACAATGCTCACGACCAGACCAGGGTCAACCCCGGCAGGAATGCCGATCACCAGGCTGCCCGCATCCTTGTCCGCCTGAACGATCTGGTGATAGATACGCTCATCACCATTGACGACGGTAATCCAATCACCGATTTCCACACCGGCTTTATCGAAGGTCACCGTGATACTGCTGCCCGATGCCGTCACCGAAGTAGGCGCGTCCGGTGCGGTGTTATCGAAAAACACGTCATGTAACAACGTGCCCCCCACCTGCCCCGCACTGTCCACGACACGGACCTGAATCTGCCAATCCGCATCGTGCGCATTGTTATCCTGCGCAGACCACTCAACCCCATCCACCAGCGCATCGATCCAGGTCAACCCACCATCGGTGGACACCTGTACGGTCTCGTGCGCCGCCAGGGCAGCCGACAGCGAACCCTGCATCAAACGCCCGGCACTGCCGTCGTTGGTCAGCCAGTCGCCGCTATCGAAGCCCGAGTCCTTGCTGATCGACGTGACGCTGGCATTGATCGTTGGTGCCATGGTATCGACAATGACAACGTACTCCGCCGACGGCGCTGAGCTGTTGCCGGCCGGGTCGGTGCTGATCACGGTGAACACGTGCTCGCCATCGTTGAGCGGGCTGGGCGTGAAGGTCCAGGTGCCGTCATCGGCCACGGTTACGCTGCCCAGCTCGTCGCCGGCGTCGTAAACGGTGATCACGCTGCCCGGCTCACCCTGGCCCGACAAGGTCGGGGTGGTGTCGTCGGTGTAGGCGCCGTTGGCGACTGCGCCCTGCACACTGCCCACGTCGTCGAGGGCCGCGTCGATGCTGGCTGCGGCCGGCGCAACGCTGTCCACGGTCAGGTCGAACGCCGAAGTGGGATCACTTTCGCTGTTGGCGTCGGTGGTGACGGTAGCGGTCAGGTTGTGCACGCCTTGGGACAGCGCTACAGACGGCGTGAAGCTCCAGTTGCCCAAGGGATCAGCCGTGGTTTGACCAATCAGGGTGCCATTGTCGTACAGCTTGACGATGCCGCTGGCCGTGGCCTTGCCGCTTACGGTCGGGGTGGTGTCGTCGGTGACGTCGCCCTTGGCCAGGCTGCCCTGCTTGCTGCCGACATCATCGGTCAGTTGGGTGATGGAGATGACCACCGCGCGGGTGTCGACATTGAAGTCCAGCGGTGCGCTCGGTGCACCGACGTTGCCGGCTGCGTCGATGACTTCGGTGACGAAGCTGTGCGGGCCATCGATCAGTGGCGTGGACGGCGTGAAGCTCCAGTTGCCGGCGTTGTCGGTGGTGGCTTCGCCAATCTTGCTGCCGTTGTCGTAGATGATGACCGTGGCGTTCGCCTCGGCGGTGCCGGTGAAGGTCGGCAGGTTGTCGTCGGTGACAGAACCATCGGTAATCGGGCCTTGGATCGAGCCAACGTCGTCGGTCAAAACAGCCGAGTCAACGATGCCAGGCGCCGTGGTGTCGACGGTGATCGGGTAGATACCGGTGGCCGGACTGATATTGCCGGCTGCGTTGGTGGCCGTGGCGGTCAGCTGATGCGTGCCTTCGGCCAGCGGGTCGGTGGGGGTGAACGTCCACTGGCCGTCTTCGTCGACCAGGGCGTCGCCGATGGCGCTGCCGTTGTCGATGATGGTGACAACCGTGCCTGGCTCGCCGCTGCCGCCCAGGGTCGGCTGGGTGTCGTCGGTGACACCGCCACTGCTGATCGGGCCGGTGACCGCGCCGACGTCGTCAGTGGCCTCGGTCAGGCCGGGCGCGACGGGGGCGGTGGTGTCGATGACCACGGGGAAAGGTACCGACGGTTCGGAGCTGTTGCCTTCGGGGTCGGTCACGATGATGACGAAGTCGTGTTCGCCCTCGTCGAGGGGCGGCGGGGTGAAGGTCCAGTCGCCGTTCTCATCGACCACGACGTCGCCAATGGGCGTGCCGTTGTCGATCACGGTGACGGTGTCGCCCGGCTGGCCGATGCCGACGAAGGTCGGCGTGGTGTCGTCGGTGACTTGGCCCGGCAGCAGGGCACCCTGCTCGGCGCCGACGTTGTCGACGATCTGGCCGATTTCCGGTTGGGCGGGCACGTCGGGCTCAGGGACAGGGAGCGGCGTGCCGCTGGAACCACCGCCGCCACCGCCACCGCCACCGCCGATGGCGACGCCAGCCCCGATCAGGCCCAGGGCGCCGAGGCCCAGCACCAGCGGCGAAAAGATACCGCCAAACAGCGTACCGAGGCCTTCGCCAAAACCGACCAGCTCGGCACCACCCAAAGCCTGTGCCGAGGGCACGCCTTCGATCAGGAAGGCAGCGGCCGCGTCGTCGTCACCGTCGACGGCGACATAGGCGTAGTAGCTGGAATCCTCGGCCATGCCGACCAGTTGGCCTTCATGCTCGTAGAACCCTTCGATGATCACCGCCGGCTGATCGAGATCGCCGCCTTCCAGAGCGATGTGCAGGTCTTTGCCAACGCGCTTGAGGGAGATATTTTCCGGGGCGAAACCGTTTTCGCCTTCGGCCAGCAGGTATTGGCCGCCGGCGATGGCCTGGATACGCACCGGTTGACCCGCCACGGTGCGCTCGGCCTCATGGACCGCAGTCACGGTTTTGCCGTCGATGACGGAGACATTTACGTTCATTGCTTTCACGCGCGATAACCCTTTGGGAGTGTGGGGCCCTTCGACAGAAGCTGCGCGAAGCGACATCTGGGGCATGTCAGTCGAGTGGCTGATCCCCGATGGCGGCGAGTATGGTTTCCGGCGCGCGGCGGCAATATAAGAACGGTCTCAAACTCGTAACCCAGGAGAGCCGATGGTCGACTTAGGAAAAGATGCCGGCCGGCGCTGGGACAGGCGGTAGCCAGCGGGCTTGAAGGACGAGCGAAAAAAAGCCGCGTGCCCGGGTGGGCAAGCGGCATAGGCAAGGCACGGACGTTGCCCGCTGCTCAGTGGGCGCTCAACCAACCCGACAAGGCGCCGGCCCCGGCGTACTGGCGCAGGATCGCCTGGTAGCCGTCGAAGCGGTTGGTGACTTCGTTCACGCGGTTGCCATAGTGGTCGCTTTCGGCGGACAGCACGTCCAGCAAGGTGCGTTTGCCCAAGTGATACCACTGTTGGTAGAACGCTTTGCGGATGCCCTCCGACTCGACGGTCAGCTCGCGGTACAGGTCGGCGCGCTCGAGAAAAGCGCTGGCGGCGTGGTGCGCCGTACGGATGCGGTATTCAAGATCCAGGCGCTGCTGCCCGACCTCCTGGCGGCTGGCCTCGGCGCGTTGCAGGGCAGCGCGCTCCGAGGCCCGCGCGGAACCGCCGCGAAACGCTCCCCAGCTCAGGGCCAGATGGGTTTCCCACGGTTGCTCGCGGCCCAGCGCGTCCTTGGCCGTCGATTTGCTGACCACCCAGTTGACCTGCGGCAACGAGGACGCGTGCACGACCTTGGCCTGCAGTTGCGCTGCCTCGGTCTGCGCCTTGGCCTGGGTGATCACGGGGTGGTCTTCGGTCATGGCCAACAGCTGGTCGAGGTTGGCCAGGCGCAGGTTCCAGGCGCGGGTACGGGGGATCGCGATCGGCCGCTCGCCGACCAGTTTGCGCAGGTTCAACTGCGCTTCCTGCGCCCGGGTGTCGGCCGCCTCCCGCGCTGCCCTGGCCTGCAGCAGGCGCGCCTTGGCCTGGGTCAGTTCGCTGGCGCGGCCCTTGTCCACCGCGACGATGCCGGCCAGCATCGTCACCAGCTCGGCCATGCGGTCGGCGTATTGCTGGCTGAGGTCGACGATGATGCGCTGCTTGCCCAGTTCGACCAGGGTGGTGGTGACATCGAAGGCAGAGCTTTCCAGCTCGGCCTGGACCGCCGCACTGGCCGCAGCGGACAGCTGGCGCCGGCTGTCGACGGTGTCGCGGATCCGGCCCCAGTCGTACACCGGCGTGACGACACTGAGGTTAATACCGCTGCTGGACGCCGCGCTGGTCTCTGCGCCGGAGCCGAACGAGCGCGAGCCTGCAGTGGTGGCCAGGTCCACCTGGGGATAGCGCTGGCCTTTGGCTTCGTCGATGTCGGCATCGGCGGCGGCCTGCTCGGCCCGTGCGCGCTGCACCGTCGGGCTGCGCTCGGCCGCTGCCTGCACGGCGCGGTGGAACAGTGCCTTGAGCTCGGCCTCCGACGGCCCGGCCACCGGCGCGCTGCGCGCGTTCAGGCCCAGGGCCACGGCGGAAACGCTCGAGGTCGCGGAAGCGCTGGACAGCGTCGCCATGGCGCTGGAGCCGCCGCCCAGGCTGCCGCCCAGCACCAGCGCTGCGCACAGCGCCGAACGCTTAAAGCCAGCCCGGCGAATGAATGCCCGGCCCTGCTGCGACAGGCTATGAACGAGGGCCATGATCAACGCTCCCGGAACGCTTCGCGCGCTTTCAGCACGGGCTTGAGCAGGTAGTCGAGGATGGTTTTCTCACCCGTGCGGATTTCCACCGAGGCGACCATGCCCGGGATGATCGGCAGCGACTTGCCGCCGGCGTTCAACTCGCTGGTTTCAGTGCGCACCACGACGCGATAGTACGTGTCGTCGGGGCGCCCCGCCGCTGCCTTCTGGTCATCTTTCAAGGTGTCGGGGCTGATGTGTTCGACGGTGCCCTTGAGGCCGCCGTAAATGGCGTAGTCATAAGCGGTGATCTTCACGGTCGCCGGCAGGCCGGGCCGCAGGAAGGCGACGTCGGAAGGGCGGATCTTGCCTTCCACCAGCAGTTGCTCTTCCAGTGGCACGATTTCGAGGATGTGCTCGCCCGGCTGGATCACGCCGCCAATGGTGCTCACGCGCACGTTCTTCACCGTGCCGCGCACGGGCGCCGTCAATGTGGTGCGATCGCGCACATCGGCGCGGCCGATGAGGTTTTCGCTGATCTGCGACAGCTCCAGTTCGAACTTGGCCAGTTCCGAGCTGGCGTCAGCCTTGAACTTGTTGCCGCGCTCGACGATTTGCGACTTGATGTCGTTGGCCGCACGCTGCAGGCGCAACAGTTCGACTTCCGACATCAGGCCCTGCGCCACCAACGGCTCGGCCAGGCGAATTTCCCGCGAGGACAAGGCATAGCTGCGCTCCAGGGCGCTGACGCTGTCACTCAGCGAACGCCGGCGCGACTCGTAGGCGCGGACTTCCTGGGCCATGACCACCGGGTCCTGCTTGACCATGTCCTCGAACTCCAGCGGTTGCTGGTAGGCTTCGGCGCGCAGCCGGGTGATGGCCGCCTTCAACCCGATCACTTTCGACAAGGCCTCGCGATAGCTGGACTCGGCACGGGTGGCGTCGATGCGCAGCAACACGTCGCCCTTTTCCACCACTGCGCCTTCACGCACGTTCATCTCGGCGAGAATTCCGCCTTCCAGGCTCTGGATCACTTGTTCGCGGCTCAGCGAAATGATCTTCGCTTCGCCCAGGGTGATTTCTTCGACTCGGGCGTGATAGGCCCACACTAGGCCGACGAGCAACACCGCGCCGATCAGGTAAATCACCAGTTTGGAACCGGGCGTGGTTTGCGCCAGCAGCGATTCCTGCACATCGTTCATGAAGGCGGCGTCGCCGGGTTCGAGGGCGGCCTGAGTGTTACGGCCCCATAATTTGCCAATCATGATGCTTGCTCCTGGGCGCCTGTGGAGGCAGCCGGGGTTGAATGGGCGTCGGCGACAACGGTGTTGTGACTGACCGAGAAGGCCGGGGCCGGCTTCGAAGGCGCGGCCTTGGCGGTAGCAGCCGCTGCGGCCGTCGGACGGCGCGCGGTTTTCTTCGCCGGGGTGGCGGCGGGTTTGCCGGACAGCATTGCGAGGACTTCATCCTTGGGGCCGTCGGCGACGATCTTGCCTTCGTCCACCACCACGATGCGGTCGACCAGGGCCAACAGCGACGGCCGATGGGTCACCACCACCAGGGCCTGGCCCTGGGTGGCGCGCTTGAGGTGTTCGAGGAACAGGGTTTCGGTCTGCGTGTCCATGGCGCTGGTGGGCTCGTCGAGCAGCAGCAGCCGAGGCCGTGCCAGCAGGCTGCGGGCCAGGGACACCAGTTGCCGCTGGCCGCCCGACAAGCCTTCGCCGGACTCGCCAATGGGCAGGTTGATGCCCTTGGGGTGCTTGGCGGCGACCTGGTCCAGGCCGGTCAGGCGCAGCACCCGCAGGAACTCGTCGGCCGTGGATTCGGGCCGGCCGATCATCACGTTCTCGCGCAGCGAGCCGTAGAACAGCCGGGCGTCCTGGCCCACGTAACCCACTGCCTTGCGCCAGTCGGCCGGGTCGATCTGGTTGACGTCCAGGCCGTCGGTCAACATCTGCCCCTGGGTGGGCAGGTACAGACGGGCCATCACCCGCAACAGGGTGGACTTGCCGCTGCCGATACGGCCGAGGATGGCGACGCGCTCGCCGGCGGCCACGGTCAGGTTGATGCCTTCGAGCACCACCGGGTTGGGTTGCATCGGCGGCGCCGGGTAGGAGAAACCGAGGTTCTTGACCGTGATCTGGCCGGACAGCGGCGGCTTGGACAGGTACTCACGTGTAGGGTCGCGGTCCACGGGCATGGCCATGAGACCATTCAACGATTTCAGTGCGGCCTTGGCCTGCTGGAAGCGCACAGCCAGGCCGATCACCTGGCCCAGTGGCGCGGTGGCGCGCCCGGCCAGCATCACGGTGGCGATCAGGGCGCCCATGGTCAGGTCGCCGGCGTTGATCAGGTAGACGCCGATGATGATCAGCACCACGGTCTGCATCTGCTGAAGAAAGGTCACCACCCCGGTGGCAATGCTGGACAGTGAGCGCGACTTCATCGACGTCGCCGCCGACAGCGCACTGAAATTCTCCCAACGGCGCTGCATGTAGGCTTCGCCGCCGACAGCCTTGAGGGTTTCCAGGCCTTCGACCGACTCCACCAGCACGCCCTGCTTGAGCGAGGATTCGCGGATGTTCTCCTGCATGGTGCGCGCCAGCGGCCATTGGATGATGACGCTGATGATCAGAATCAGCGGGATCAGGATCATCGGCACCCAGCCCAGCGGGCCGCCGATCATGAAGATCACGCCGACGAACATCAGCACGAACGGCAGATCGGAAATGGTTGCCAGGGTGGCCGAGGTGGCGAAGTCGCGCACCGACTCGAATTCGCGCAACTGGTTGGCGAACGACCCCGAGGAGGCCGGCTTGTGCTCCATCTGGATCGACAAGGCCTGGCGGAACAACAGGGTGCCCAGCACCAGGTCGGCCTTTTTACCGGCCAGGTCGAGCAGGTGCGCACGGACATAGCGCGACACCGCTTCGAACACCATCGCCAGCGCCACGCCGGCGCCCAGCGACCACAGGGTGACGAACGCCTGATTCGGCACCACCCGGTCGTACACGTTCATGGTGAAGAAAATGCTCGCCAGGCCCAGTACGTTGATCAGCACCGCCGCGATCGCAGCGCTGCGGTAGTAGCTGCGGTAGCGCCACAGCGTGCTGAGCAGCCAGTGCCCGGCCGGCTGCGGGGTTTCATCACCGGCGCGCAGGTCCACCTTGGCCCGGGGTTTGATCAGGATGGCGTGGCCGGTGTACATCTCGTCCATGGCGGCCTGATCGAGCTCCACGGGCTCCAGGCTGATGTCCGGCAGAATGACCTGATAGCGCATCGCCTTGGCGCCCTGCTCGTCCTTGCCCACCAGGCGCGCCAGCAGAATGCAGCCGCCCCGCTCCTTGCGCAGCAAGACCATCGGCATCAGTTGTTTGGGCAGCGCCTGAACGCGGCGCTCCACCAGACCAGCCGTCAGCCCGGCTGCCGACAATGCCGCCAGCGCCAGTGAAGGGGACAGCTGGTCGGCCTTGGGCAAACCGGCGGTCAGGGCTTCGGGGGTCTTGCCCACACCGTAGTGATCGCACATCCAGGACACGCTTTGCAGCAAGGTGTCCTGCACACTGGTCAGAGGCGCAGGCAAAGCCGCACCCTCCACGCTTGAGCCAAGGGGCGCGTGAGTCGTCATCACAAAGTCCTGAATTTCAACCGCCAGGCGGCGATCTCGATGAAAAGAGTGTTTCCAGGACCGCGGCCGTCAGCGACGGTGCAGCCTTTGGAAACCAGCAGGAGAATTCTGACGACGAGGCCGCTGGGGGAATATGGGACTTATCCTAAAACGGCATGGCGCTTTGCAGGCAATGTTCGCGCAGCACGGCGATGTAGCCGCGCAGGAGGGATCAGGCGGGGTGGGCGCGCAAGCGTTGCGCGCCGCAGTGGGCGAACCGGGCGGGCTACTTGGCCTGGTAGATGATACCGGGGCTGCACTGAACCATCTGGTACAGCTCTGGCAGGCCATTGAGCGCCTCGGACGCGCCGAGGAACAGGTAGCCGCCCGGTTTGAGCGTGCCATGGATACGGCGCAGGATGTCCTTCTTCACGTCTGCCGAGAAGTAGATCAGCACGTTGCGGCAGAACACCACGTCGAATTTGCCCAGCGACGCGTAGCTGTCCAGCAGGTTGAAGGAGCGGAATTCGACACGGCTGCGGATCGGTGCCTTGACCGCCCAGCGTCCCGGTGCCTTGACATCGAAGAAGCGCTGCAGGCGGTCCGGCGATAAGCCACGGCCGATGGCCAGGCTGTCGTATTCGCCGCTCTTGCAGTTGTTCAGCATCAGGCCCGAGAGGTCGGTGGCGACGATCTGCACCCCCGCCTTGAGCTGGCCCATGTTGGTCCGCTCGAACTCGTCCAGGGTCATCGACAGGGAATAGGGTTCCTGCCCCGAGGAGCAGGCCGCCGACCAGATGCGCAGGCGCTGGTTGGGGCTGGCCTTGAGCATTTCCGGCAGGACCTTGCTCTTCATCACTTCAAACGGATAGGTGTCGCGAAACCACAGGGTTTCGTTGGTGGTCATGGCGTCCACCACCTGCTCGCGCAGACCGCTGCGCGGCTGGCTTTGAATACGTTGGACCAATTCGCCCAGTGACTTGATGGCCTGCTGCTCCATCAGCTTGTTGAGACGGCTGGAGACCAGGTACTGCTTGTTTTCCCCCAACAGAATGCCACAGGCTTTTTCCAGGAATACCCGGAACTGCTCGAAATCTGAATTTCCCGTAGCCACTGATGCCGCCTCTTCAATCATTGAACCGCGAGGGGCGAATGCCCCCCGCGTCTAGCTGTTCGCCTTGATTCGATCAACCACACGGGCTGCCAGATCATCGGGCCTGAATTTGGCGAGGAAGTCATCCGCGCCGACTTTCTTCACCATCGCCTGGTTGAACACCCCCGACAGGGAAGTATGCAGGATGATGTGCAGCTTCTGCATGCGCGGATCACTGCGGATCTCGGCGGTCAGGGTGTAGCCGTCCATCTCCGGCATCTCGATGTCGGAAATCATCATCAGGAACTCTTCTTCCGGCCGCTTGCCTTCTTCCACCAGCGTGCGCAGGTAGTCCAGCGCCTGCCGGCCGTCGTTCAGCGCAACCACTTCCACGCCCACGGTCTGCAGGCAGCGCGTGACCTGCTTGCGCGCCACCGAGGAGTCGTCGACCGTCAGCACTCGCAGCGAGACCGCCTTGCTCTGGGTTTCCTGGTCGACCACACCCACCGAGATCGACTCGGACATGGGCGCCACTTCCGCCAGGATCTTTTCCACGTCGATGATTTCCACCAACTTGTTGTCGACCCGGGTGACCGCCGTCAGGTAGTGATCACGCCCGGTGCCCTTGGGTGGCGGGTGGATCTCTTCCCAGTTCATGTTGACGATGCGTTCCACCGAGTCCACCAGGAAACCCTGAATCTTGGTGTTGTACTCGGTGATGATGACGAACGGATCCTTGCTCGTCTTCAGTCCGCCACTGCCGGTCGCCATTGCCAGATCGAGGATCGGAATGGTCGCCCCACGTATGTTTGCTACCCCACGCACTACCGGGCTGGACCTGGGCAACAGGGTCAGTTTCGGGCATTGCAGCACCTCTCTGACCTTGAAAACGTTGATCCCGTACAACTGTTGGCCGTTGAGACGGAACAACAACAGTTCAAGGCGGTTCTGCCCTACCAATTGAGTGCGCTGGTTCACCGAATCCATTACACCAGCCATGCCCGAACTCCTCTTGCCCACGAAAAACCGAAAACGGCACGGGGCTTGCTATTAGCATTCGCATGAACAAACGAATGACATTTTCTCGACGCTTGGCACATCGCTGTTACCAGCTTCTGGCCGTCTTGGGCGCTTACCAGCTCGGCACCGTGTCCGGCAGCGAGAATAATGTCACCTTGCCCGAACACCTTATCGGTGTCACCCAGGGTTTTCTTGAGTTCACCGTAGAAGATTTTCTGGCGAGCAGCCAGACGGAGGGACGTTACGAGATCACTGTGAACGATCTGGACCCGCGCCTGCGCATGGCGCACTGCGACAAACAATTGACTGCCAATTTGCAGAGCCCCGCACAACCTCTGGGTAGAGTGACGGTACGGGTACGCTGTGAAGGAAGCGCGCCATGGACGGTGTTCGTCCCGGCCCAGGTCAAACTGTTTCGCAACGTCGTCACCACGACGCGGCCCCTGAAACGCGACAGCGTGCTGGGGGAAGGTGACGTCATGCTGCGCGAACGGGATGTGGGCTTGCTGGGCCAGGGCTACATGACCGAACTGGAACAGGCGGTCGGACAGAAACTTATCCGACCGACGGTGATGGATCAGGTGCTGACGCCGGTGCACCTGGAACAGGTCGAGGTGGTGCAGAAAGGTGACCACGTGGTGATTGTGGCGCGCAGCGGGACGCTGGCGGTGCGCATGCCCGGGGAGGCGCTGGCCAGCGGTGGCCTGAGCGAGCAGATTCGCGTGCGCAACCTAAACTCCAAGCGCGTGGTCAAGGCGCGGGTCACCGGGCCCGGCGAGGTCGAGGTATCGATGTAGAGGGGTAGCGTCAAGTGCGCGGTTTTCCTACACTGTGGGCCATATGGGCCCGCAGTCTCCGCGCGCAGGGTTCTTTGAAAAAAGCGCCTAAAGTTAATCGGGATTTGGCCGAAAACATGGCAAGCGTCCAAATACCCAGAGGTTTTTATCATGGTCATCGACTTCAGTCGTATTAACAGTTCTCCGTCAGTGTCAGGTACCCAGCGTACCGGCGCCGTCAAGGAAAGCACCGGTGTTGCGGGTACCTCCGCGGTCGAGAAAACCAGTGCGGTACCGAGCGGGGAAGCGGTCACCCTGAGTGACACGGCTCAGCAATTGCAAAAGATTACCGACACGCTGCGTGATCAGCCCACTGTCAATAGCGCCAAGGTTGCCGAACTGAAACAGGCGATCGCCGACGGCAGCTATAAGGTCGACAGCGAGCGCGTTGCCAGCAAAATGCTCACTTTCGAATCCCAGCGCTAGGCCACGGCCTGTGCCTGGGTTTCTGGACGCGTGAAGACCAGGACCTGCCATGCACGATCAACTGTTGTTGCAACTGATTGAAGATGACATCCCCGCTGCCGGTCAGCTGCTCGAGTTGCTGCAGGCCGAGTCGGTGGCCCTGCACGGCCGGGACATGGCATTGATGGAGAATATTCTCGCTCAGAAGCAGGCGTTGATCGTGCTGCTCGACCAGCACGGTCGGCGCCGCACCCAACTGCTGCAGGAGCTGGGGCTGAACGCCGACCGCGACGGCCTGCAGCAATTGGCCGAGCACACCAACCTGGGTGCACAACTGCTGGCCGGCGGCGATGCCTTGTCCGCGCTGCTCGCTGAATGCCAGAGCGCCAACGCGCACAATGGCCAGTCGATCCTGCGGCAGCAAATGGCAACCGCCAACCAGATTCGCATTTTGACCGGTGGTGATGCGCCGTCGCTCTACGACAGCCGCGGTTCGACCGCCAGGATGTCCAAGCCCCGTGCGCTCAGTCAGGCGTGATTGGCCTATCAAGACGTATGACGAACTGGCAGAATGCCAGCTCGTGCGTGTCGCCGTTAGCCTGGAGTTAATACCAACGTGTCCAATGCCTCAGATGCTCCTCAACCGCCCAAGGTGTTGAGTACCCCCCTGGAAATCGCATCCAACCTGCGTATGCTCCAGGAGAGCCATGATCCGCTGATCATCACGTTTCACGAGCGCAGCCAGCGTTTCCAGAGTTTCCTGGTCGAAGTGGACAAGGACAATGACCGGCTGGTGCTGGACGAAATGATCCCGCGCGATGGCGAACGGTTTCTCACCAACGGTGAAGCATTCCGGGTCGAAGGATTCCACGATGGCGTGCGCATCGCCTGGGAAAGCCATGGCACCCTGTCGGTCAGTGACAGCCCCGAAGGGCGGACCTATGAAGGGGCGTTGCCGAGCGAGGTCATCTATCACCAGCGCCGCAATGCCTTTCGTGCTGCGCTGAAGTTGTCGCAACTGGTGGACGTGGAAATCGCCGGTGACCGGCTCAAGCACTCGGTGACCGGCAAACTGCTGGATATTTCGGCCACGGGCTGCAAGCTGCGTTTCGATGGCGACATCAGCGAGCGCCTGCAACTGGGTCAAGTCTACGAGCGCTTCGCCGCCTCCCTGCCGTTCGGTACCATGACGGCACCGGTGGAACTTCGTCATCTGCACTTCGAAGACCGCATCGACACCACCTTCGCCGGGGTCCGCTTTCATAACATGAGCGGCCTGGTCCAGCGCCAGGTAGAACGTTTCGTCTACCAATTGCAGCGCGAAGCACGACGCTTCGACAAAGACGACTTCTAAACCCTCCCCTCCCGACACCCAGAGTCCGCCTTGACGGCGATGGCTGCATGGCAGGCCCCTGAATACGGCGTTGAATTCATCAGGGCCGCTGCGCGCCCCATCGCCGGCAAGCCGGACTCCTACCCCAACGTGACCCGATCCACCCGTAGGAGTCCGCCTTGGCGGCGATGGCCTGCGCAGCAGGCCCCGGCTACGGCGTTGAATTGGTTGGGGCCGCTGCGCGCCCCATCGCCGGCAAGCCGGACTCCTACCCCGACGTGACGCGATCCATCCGTAGGAGTCCGCCTCGGCGGCGATGGCCTGCGTAGCAGGCCCCGGGGACGGCGTTGAATTCATTGGGGCCGCTACGCACCCCATCGCCGGCAAGCCGGACTCCTACCCCCGGCGTGACGCGATCCATCCGTAGGAGTCCGCCTTGGCGGCGATGGCCTGCGCAGCAGGCCCTGGATACGGTGTTGAATTCATTGGGGCCGCTACGCGCCCCATCGCCGGCGAGCCGGACTCCTACAGGGCGATGCGTGATCCAAACCGTAGGAGTCCGCCTCGGCGGCGATGGCCTGCGCAGCAGGCCCCGAATACGGCGTTGAATTCATTGGGGGCGCTGCGCACCCCATCGCCGGCAAGCCGGACTCCTACCCCAACGTGACGCGATCCATCCGTAGGAGTCCGCCTTGGCGGCGATGGCCTGCGCAGCAGGCCCCGGGGACGGCGTTGAATTCATCAGGGGCGCTACGCACCCCATCGCCGGCAAGCCGGACTCCTACCCCAACGTGACCCGATCCACCCGTAGGAGTCCGCCTTGGCGGCGATGGCCTGCGCAGCAGGCCCCGGATACGGTGTTGGATTCATTGGGGGCGCTGCGCACCCCATCGCCGGCGAGCCGGACTCCTACCCGGCGTGACGTGATCCATCCGTAGGAGTCCGCCTTGGCGGCGATGGCCTGCGTGGCAGGCCCCGGATACGGCGTTGAATTCATTGGGGGCGCTACGCACCCCATCGCCGGCGAGCCGGACTCCTACACAGCGATGCGTGATCCATCCGTAGGAGTCCGCCTTGGCGGCGATGGCCTGCGTAGCAGGCCCCGGATACGGTGTTGAATTCATTGGGGGCGCTGCGCACCCCATCGCCGGCGAGCCGGACTCCTACACGGGGCAACCTGATCCGTCGGTAGGCGTCCGCCTTGGCGGGGTGGATTCAGCGTGGGGGTTCGGTAGGTTCGGGGGTTGGGGATGCAGGCGGTTCTTCGAAGGCGGGTTCGCCGGTCTGCATCTGGTCGTGCACCACTTGCTCGTCGACCCGTGGGTCCAGGGCTGCGGCCAATGGCGAGTTGGCAGCGGGCATGGCGATGTGATGCAAGGGCGCGTCGTCGACCTGGTGCAGGCCGGTGACCGCCTGCGGCCGGATGCGCCATACCAGGATCAGCGCGAAGAACGCGAAGAATGCATAGAGCAACTGGCTGCCGAACATTTTCATCAGCACACCGGCCACCAGCGGGCCAATACACGCACCCACGCCATAGGTCACCAGCAGCATCGCCGTGAGTGACACCCGGCGTTCGCCCTCCACGTGGTCGTTGGAAAAAGCCACGGCCAATGGGTACAGGCTGAACTGCAACAACGAGACGGCGAAGCCGACACCGAACAACACCTCCACCGGCACACTGGGCAACAGCGCCAGCGGCAACGCGGCCAGGGCGAGCAAGCCCGCCACGCAGCGGATCAACAGCGCCCGGTCATAGCGGTCGGACAGCCAGCCCAGCGGCCATTGCACTAGCAACCCGGCGAAGATGCACGAGCCCATGAACAAGCCCACCTGCTCGGTACTCAAGCCTTGCTGCGCCGCATACAACGGCGCCAGGCCGTAGAACGAGCCGACGATCAGGCCCGACCCCAGCACGGTGCTGAGTGACTGAGGCACGCGCTTGATGAAGAACCGGGGTTCCATCGGCGCCGGGCGCATGGGGGCCGGGTGAATACGCCGGGTCAACGCCACGGGAACCAGGCACAGCGCGAAGCACAGCGCCACCAGCATCAGCAGTTCCAGGCCCAGTTGCGGGTGCACGACCAGGATCAACTGGCCCAGCACCAACCCCGAATACGAGGCGATCATGTAGCCGCTGAACACCTTGCCGCGCTGCTTGGCGTCGGCCTGCTCATTGAGCCAGCTCTCGATCACCATGTACTGGCACATCATGCCAAGGCCCACGATCATCCGCAGGATGACCCAGGCCGGCAGTTCGGTGACCAGACCATGGCCAAGCACCGCTGCGCCGACGATCCCGGCGCAGGTGGCGTAGGCACGAATATGCCCCACGCGGGCGATCAGGCGGTGGCCGATCTTCCCGCCCAGGGCCAGGCCGAAATAGTTGGCCGCCATCAGCGCACCGACCCACAGGCCATCGACGTTTTCTGCAGCCAGGCGCAAGGCCAGGTACGTGCTGAGCAAGCCCGAGCCGATGAGCATCATCAGCGAGGCGAAGTACAGCGCGCGAAAGTTTTTCCAGATCTGGCGCATCGGTTTTCCGAGCGGCTCCTTGCGTGGGTCGTGCGTGGTGGGGGCCAGTCAGGCGTGAGCCGCAAGGACGCGGCGTTCCCAAGGTGTGATTTCGTCGAAGAAACTCGCCATTTCCAGTGTCTTCGAAGCGATGTAGCCTTCGATGAACTCATCGGCGAACAGTTCCCTGGCGAGTTGACTGCGCTTGAGACGCTCGAGGGCCGCGTGCAAGGTACAAGGTAACGACAGATGGTCGGGCACAACCATTTCGCCCTGCACCGCCGGGCTGGGTGCCAGCCGCTGCTCGATGCCGTGCAGACCCGCGGCCAGGCTAGCCGCGATGGCCAGGTAAGGGTTGGCATCGGCGCCCGGCAGCCGGTTTTCGACGCGACGCGCCGCCGGCGAGCTGGCCGGTACCCGCAGCCCGGCCGCGCGATTGTCCAGCGACCAGCAGGCGTTGTTGGGCGATGCATAGGGATTGCACAGCCGCTGGTAGGAGTTGACGTTGGGCGCGAACAGCGCCGTGAAGTCCGCCATGGCGGCCTGCTGCCCGCCGATGAAGTGATGGAACGTCTCGGTCGGCTGCCCCTGGGCATCGCTGAACACATTGTTGCCGTTGGTCAGGTGCACGACACTCTGATGAATGTGCATCGAGCTGCCCGCCGACCGCGCCAGCGGCTTGGCCATGCACACCACGGTCAGGCCATGCTTGAGCGCGACCTCCTTGAGCAGGTGCTTGAACAGCAGGGTCTGGTCGGCCAGCAGCAGTGCATCCCCATGCAGCAGGTTGATCTCGTACTGGCCAATACCCATTTCATGCATGACCGTATCGCGCGGTAAGCCCAGGGCGGCCATGCAGCGATAGACCTCACTGAAGAATGGCCGCAGGCCATGGTGGGAACTGACCGAGAACGCCTGGCCGCCATCGTCCTGTCGCCCGTCCAGGCCCCGCGGCGTGCGGAAGGGTTGCGCGGGGTCGGGGTTCGGTGCGAACACGTAGAACTCCAGCTCGGTCGCCACCACCGGCGCCAGGCCATACGCCGCATACCGGGCCAGCACTGCCTTGAGCAAGCCGCGCGTGGACAGCGGCGAACAGCCGCCGCTCAACTGCTCGGCATCGCAGATGACCAGCGCCCGCGGCTCATCGCTCCAGGGCAGTCGATGAAGCTGGGCGGTGTCCGGCACCAGCGCCAGGTCACCGTCATCGGCGCCATAGAAGCGCGCCTCGGGGTAGCCACCCATGATGCATTGCAACAGCACCCCACTGGCCAACTGCAGCCTGCGCCCTTCGAGGAAACCGTCGGCGGTCATGACTTTACCGCGCGCGATGCCGTTGAGGTCCGGGGTGATGCACTCCACCTGATCGATGCCGGTCAACCGCTGGGCGAGCGTGGCCTGTCCTTCGCTGATCATGAAACGATTCCTTGTTTGAACGTGATTATGCCAATGTCTTGAAAAACACCGAGACGCATGTCCCGCCACCGTCACGACTCGACAGCCTGACGGTGCCGCCGGCGGCAGTGGCCATGGCATGCACCTGGGCCAGGCCCAGGCCGGTGCCGACGCCCAGTGGCTTGGTCGAAAAGAACGGCTCGAGGGCCTGCGCCGCGACGTCGGCGCTGATCCCCGGGCCATTGTCCTGCACCTGCAACAGCACATAGTCACCCTCGGCCAGGTCGGCATCGGCGGGCATTGCCACCAGTTGCGTACTGACCTCGATCAGCCCCTCGCCCTGCAGGGCGTCACGCGCATTGACCAGCAGATTCAAGGCGGCCGCGTCGAATTGCGTGCTGTCGCACATCACCAGGCTGTCCCGCTGTGCCAGGTCCAGCAGCAGCGTGATACCGGGGCCCGCACTCTGGCGCATCAGCGGCTCCAGGGAGCCGATCCGTTCGCACACGTTGAGCGTCTGCAGCTCGATGGCTTCACCGCGGGTGAAGGTCAACAGGTGCGTCACCAATTGCGCGCCCTTGGCCACGGCCTGCAAACCGGTCTCGGCAAGTTGCTCGACCTTGGCCGGGCGCTGCGACTGCAGGTGGGTCAACTGCAAGGTCGCACTCAACGCCTGGAGCAGGTTGTTGAAGTCGTGGGCGATGCTGGCGGTCAACTGGCCGAGGGCCGACACCCGCTTGATGCGCTGCAACGCTTCGCGGCTCTGCTGATTGACCTGCAGGGCATCGCCCAGTCGTGCGGTGAGTTCGTGCACCTGCTGTTCACGGTGGGTATTGAGTGAGCGCAGCCTGATCAGCGCCGCGGTCTGCCGGGCCAGCGCTTGCAGGCCGTCACGCTGGCGCGGGCTGAGCTGGCGCGGCACGGTGTCGATCACGCACACGGTGCCCAGCGCATGGCCTTGCGGGGTGACGATGGGTGCCCCGGCATAGAAGACGATGTACGGCGGCCCCAACACCAGCGCGCTTTCCTTGAAACGCGGGTCGACTCGCGCATCGCTCACTTCGAGCAGATCGTCGGGGCGCAGGATGGCGTGGGCGCAGAATGCCAGATCGCGATGGGTCTGGTCGACGGTCAGGCCGATGCAGGCCTTGAACCATTGGCGCTCGCGATCGATCAGCGACACCAGGCCGATGGGAGTGTCGCACAGACTGGTCGCCAACTGGACAATGTCATCGAACTCGACTTCCGGCAGCGTATCCAGGATGTGCAGCTGCTCGAGGCTTTCCAGCCGAAGACGTTCGTCGGCAGGTGCTGGCGCTGGTATGTGTGGCATGGAGTGAACCCGATGGTGGCTCGCGCAATGATGCACTGCGCGCCGGGCGGCGGCAACACTGGCCGGCACGCCGCCCACTCAGGCCGGACGCTTGCGGCGAGGGCTGGCCGCCGTCTTGCCCTGGGCGCCACTCTTGCCCTTGCGCTTTTTCTTCCAGGGCGCCGCGGCGCCACCTGCCGGGCTGGCCGCCGCCGTGATGGTGATGCCGAGGCCGGCGCAGCGGTGAATCTGCTTGCTCATCCAGGCCGATTGCTTGGCGACGAATTCGTCCAGGGACATCTCCCCGCTTTGCACCATGTCCAGCGCCTGCTCCCAGATGGCGGTGGTGCCCGGATCGGCGATCGCCCGGGGCACCGCGTCGATCAGGCTGAAAGCGGCGGGCGTGGCGCTCAGCGCCTTGCCCTGTTTGGCCAGGTAGCCACGGTCCAGCAAACCCTGGATGATCCCGGCGCGGGTGGCTTCGGTGCCGATCCCGGTGGTGTCCTTGAGTTTCTGCTTGAGCACCGGGTCGGACACCAGCCGGGCGACGTTTTTCATCGCCTTGATCAGGTCGCCTTCGGTGAAGGGCTTCGGCGGTTGCGTCCACAAGTCCTTGAGTTGCACGCCCTGCACGGGATAGTCCGCGCCCTGCTGCAAGGGCGGCAAGGTTTGCGCCGCTGCCGGCTCGCGACCCTGGCCTGCGCCGAGGGCCTCCGGCAAGGCCCTGCGCCAGCCAGGCTCGACGATCTGTTTGCCCACGGCGCGCAGGGCCTGCCCGCCACTGTCGAAGTCGGCCTGGGTCCGGTCGAACTCGTGGGCCGGCAGGAACTGCGCCAGATAGCGCGCACGGATCAGGCTGAACACCGCGCGTTGCCTGGCTGGCAGGCGCTCGGCCGGCAGTGCCGCAGCCGTCGGGATGATGCCGTGGTGAGCGCTGACCCTGGCGTCGTTCCAGGCCCGCGAACGGCGCCGCGGGTCGACATGCCCGAGCAGTTCGCCCAGGGCCGGATCGGCGCGACCCAGTGCGGCAATGATGGCCGGCGCCTCGCCATGCTGACTGTTGGGCAAGTAGCCGCAATCGCTGCGCGGATAAGTGATGACCTTGTAGGTTTCGTACAGCGATTGGGCGATGTCCAGGGTCTCCTGGGCCCCGAGGCCGAGCTTCTTCGAGCAGAGTTCCTGCAGCGTGCCGAGGTCGAATGGCAGCGGCGCGACCTCCTGCTTGCGCTCGGTGTGCAACCTCACCAGCAGTGCCTGGCCCGCCGCGGTGATCGCCGCCACGGCAGCCTCGGCGACGCTGCGCTGCAGGCAGCGCCCCTGCTCGTCGCACGTCGCTGGCGCCGCACGCCACTCGCAGGCGAAGACCTGGCCGGCGCTGGCCAGCTTGACCTCGATGGCCCAGTAGGCCACCGGCACGAAGTCGGCGATGCTGCGGTCGCGGTCGACCACCAGGCGCAAGGTCGGCGTCTGCACCCGGCCCACCGGCAGCACGCCCTGATAACCGGCCTGGCGCCCCAGCAGGGTGAACAGCCGACTCATGTTCATGCCGATCAGCCAATCGGCACGGGAGCGCCCCAGCGCCGAATGGTAAAGGCTGAAAGTCGCACTGCCGGGCCTGAGCGCGGCCAGCGCCTTGCGAATGGACGCGTCATCGAGTGCCGAGAGCCATAGCCTTTGCACCGGGCCCCGGTAGCGGCAATGGTCGAGCAGTTCACGCGCGATCATCTCACCCTCGCGGTCGGCGTCCGTGGCGATCACCAGTTCGCTGGCCTCGCCCAGCAGGCGCTTGACCGCCTTGAACTGACTGGCGGTACGTGGCTTGACCAGCATTTTCCACTGGGTCGGCACGATGGGCAGGTCGGCCAGCACCCAGCGCTTGTACTTGGCGTCATAGGCATCGGGCGGCGCCGTTTCGAGCAGATGACCAATGCACCAGGTCACCGTCACCCCGGCACCGACCCAGCAACCCTCGCCCCGGCGCGAAGCACCCAGCACCTTGGCGATGTCTTTGGCCTGGGAGGGTTTTTCGCAGAGAAACAGGCGCATGGCGGCTCGGTCCGTCGTTCAGGGATGCCACAGCATGCGCACCGGATCGCGTTCAGGCAAGTTTTATCTGTATAAACATACAGTCATGAAAAACCTCAACACTCGATCAGATTGACCGCCAGCCCGCCCCGCGAGGTTTCCTTGTATTTGTCGTGCATGTCGGCACCGGTGTCGCGCATGGTGCGAATGGCGTGATCCAGGGAAATGAAATGCTCGCCGTCGCCGCGCAGGGCCATCTGCGCCGCATTGATGGCCTTCACGGCGGCGATGGCATTGCGCTCGATGCACGGCACCTGGACCAGGCCACCGACCGGGTCGCAGGTCAGCCCCAGGTTGTGTTCCAGGCCGATTTCAGCGGCGTTCTCCACCTGTTCCGGGCTGGCGCCGATGATCTGCGCCAAGCCTGCCGCGGCCATGGCGCACGCCGAGCCGACTTCGCCCTGGCAGCCCACTTCGGCGCCCGAGATCGAAGCGTTCTTCTTGCACAGAATGCCCACGGCCGCCGCCGCCAGGAAGAATTGCACCACATCGTCGTCGGTGGCGTCCGGGTTGAACTTCATGTAGTAGTGCAGCACCGCCGGAATGATCCCCGCCGCGCCATTGGTGGGAGCGGTGACCATGCGCCCGCCCGCGGCGTTCTCTTCGTTGACCGCCAGGGCGAACAGGTTGACCCACTCCATGGCGCTGAGGGTCGAGCCGATCACGTTGGGTTTGCACAGGTCCTGCAGGCTCTGGTGCAGCCGGTAGGCACGCCGGCGCACATTGAGCCCGCCCGGCAGGATACCCTGCTCGCCCAGGCCCTTGATGACGCACGCCTGCATGGCCTGCCAGATGTGCAGAATGTCCGCGCGGATCTGTTCTTCACTGCGCCAGGCCTTCTCGTTCTCCATCATCAGGGCGGCGATGCTCAAGCCGTGCTGGCGGCACAGCCGCAGCAGCTGTGCGCCACTGTCGAAATCGTAGGGCAGCACCGTCGTGTCGTTGTCCAACACCCCGCTGGCCGCCTGCTCGGCATCGACCACGAAGCCGCCGCCGACCGAATAATAGGTCTGCTCCAGCAGGTCGCCCGCGCGGGTATAAGCGGCCAGGGTCATGCCATTGGGGTGGTACGGCAGGTTTTCGTCGAGCAGGCGCATGTCCCGCTGCCAGTCGAACGTAATGCGATACTCGCCACCCAGCAACAGGCTGTGGTCCTCGAGCAGTTGCTCGATGCGTGGCCCGACGGTGGAAGGATCGATGCGGTCCGGCCACTCGCCCATCAGGCCCATCACCGTGGCGCGGTCGCTGCCGTGGCCGATGCCGGTGGCCGACAGCGAGCCGTACAGGCGCACTTCGACGCGCTCGACTTCAGCGATGATCCCGGCCTGACGCAACTGCTCGGCGAACAGCGCCCCGGCGCGCATGGGGCCGACAGTGTGCGAACTGGATGGGCCAATGCCGATCTTGAACATGTCGAAGACGCTGATAGCCATGACAGAAACCCTGCAAATGAGATGATGGTGGCAAGCACATGACCCGTAGGCCTGGCCTTTATCTTTGGCTCATGCCGCGCGATCGACAAACGAAAGTTCCTAAGCGACGGTTTAGCAGGACTCAACGATGAGCAAAATCCTCAACGCCCAGATGCACGCGTGGCTGCAAGTATTAGCCAGCGGCACCCGGCACCTGTCGTTCACGCGCTGCGCCGACGAATTGCATGTGACCCCCGGCGCCATCAGCCAGCAAATGCGCCAGTTGGAAGAGCGCCTGGGTTTCAACCTGTTCCACCGCGTTGGCCGCGGCCTTGAGCTGACCGCCGAGGGCCAGCGCCTGGCAGTGGTGGCCAACGAAGTGCATAGCCGCATCGACGACGAGCTGCGCCTGCTGCACTCCGGGCGCATCGGCGGCGTGTTCAAGCTGCGCTGCATTCCCTCGTTCCTCAACAAGTGGTTGATGCCGCGCCTGCCGCGCCTGCAAGCGGCGTTTCCGGACATCGAACTGCGCATCGTCTCGGAAGACAGCAGCGGTTCGCTGCGCGACGACGACTTCGACCTGGCCATCGACCTCAACGACGGCAGCTATCCCGGCCTGACCACCACCGCCCTGCTGGAGGAGCGGCTGTTTCCGGTGTGTTCGCCTGCCCTGCTGGCCAACCGCCCGGCGCTGGACACGCCCGGGCAACTGGTGCATTTCCCGCTGCTGCACGACATCACCGCCTGGCGTGGCAGCTATGAGTACGCGGAATGGGAGTTTTACCTCAGCGCCATCGGCGCCAGCGGCATCGATGTGCGTCGCGGCCACACCTTCAACCGCAACCACCTGACCATCGAAGCGGCCAAGCTGGGCATGGGTGTGGCGATCGCGCGCCAGGCGCTGATCACCGACGAACTGGAAAAAGGCTCGCTGGTGGTGCCCTTCGGGCACCCGATTGCAGCGCGCAAAAAATACGTACTGGCTTATCGCGAAGGCGCCCTGGGCACCCCGGCACGCCGGGCCGTTCACGACTGGCTGGTTCAGCAAGCGGCAGCAAGCACATAGCCACCCTGCCCTGCTACGATTCCGTAACCCGACGCGGCGCGCGTCATCTCGTCCTGCTCTGGAGTGGCACCATGAAAACCGTAGCTCAATTGCTCAAGCTCAAGGCCCAGCACAACCACGAAGTGCACACCGTGGCACCGCAACAGATGGTGCTGGACGCCCTCACGCTGATGGCCGAAAAAAACGTCGGGGCGCTGCCCGTGGTCGAGGATGGGCAGGTGGTGGGTGTGCTCAGCGAACGCGACTACGCCCGCAAGATGGTGCTCAAGGGCCGATCGTCCGTCGGCACCCCCGTCAGCGCAATCATGAGCGCACCGGTCATCACAGTGAATCCCACGCAAACCGTCGAGGCTTGCATGGGCATCATGACCGACAGCCATCTGCGCCACCTGCCGGTGGTGGAGGGAGGACAGCTGGTGGGGCTGCTGTCGATCGGTGACCTGGTCAAGGAAGCCATCGCCGAGCAGGCCAACCTGATCCAGCAGTTGGAGCAGTACATTCGGGGCGAATAGCGGCGGGTTTCAAGGACTGGAGGCGCTCCTTATACCGACAAGGAGCGTATCCATCCACAAGGCATGCCTCACACCAAACCCGAGTTTATCTCTTCTTGTACCCACGGTTCGCTCAACACGCTGGAAGCCTGAAAACCATCGTAAGTCGCACCTTCCAAAGAGGTAGGCGCGCCTAAGGCCAATTGGCTATTACTGTCCACTCCCGCGACACTGCCTAGACCAATGACGTCGCCAGCGACACCCTCGGCCGGTAACTGCCGAGCATCAGTAGCGCGGTCGAATAACGGACCCGTCTGGTCTTGGACCAAAACATCGGCCAGAGACAATGACAAGGTGTTCGAGGTATCGCTTACAGACGCCAAAACCGTTGGTGATGTCAAGGCAGGTGATTCGGACAGGCTGTCGGTGGTACTCAGCGTGGTGACTGCAGGGCCGGTCGCCTCCACCTTGGCCATCGTCAGGTTATCGATCCAAAAGTCATTGCCGAGGGAAGAGTTCTGAAGGTTATTGACTGTCAATGTCACTGTACCGGTCGATGTGGCCGTATAGGCACCGGTGAAAATCTGCTCACCGGCTGCGGCGGCCACATAGGCTCCGGTCGACGCTCCGTCGACCAGCAGCGCCAGATTTGCCAGGTTCTCATTAGAGGGGGAAGACTGCCCCGTCATAAAGCTGAAATCGTATAATGCACCCGCCTGCACCTCCACCTCGATACTCATTACGGTGCCCGCCCAACCATCTCCTCCACCGCTAACGTTGTCGATCCGACGTCCTCCCTGGTTGTCATCGGCGAACCCCGTAAACGCAGATTCGGTGTAGCGGTTGACCAGCGCCCAGCCTTGCAAGCTATCAGCATTGAAATCCCATGTACTACCTACCTTGAACTCGAACCCTGCGCCGGCAGGACTGGAGGAACCAACGTCATTACGAGCCACGGCGCTCAGGTCGTGACTGCCCGGCAACAGGTCGGGCAGGTCGAACGTCCAGTCACCCGACATATTCGCCGTCACAGTGCCAAGCGACTCGCTGCCGTCGAAGACCGTAACCAAGCTATTTGACTGGGCGGTGCCGGTAACCTTAGGTGTCGTATCATCGGTCACCCCGACGCGTGGGACATTGCCGGTAAGCCCACCCGCATCATCAAACACCGACACAATCACAGGCGCCGGCGGTAGGCTGCTATCCACCACTACAAGTCGTGGTGTACTGGACGGGCCGGAGGTGCCGACGTCATTCGTGGGGATCACGCTGAAGAAGTGGTTACCCTGCGCCAGCACCGGTGCGGTGTAGCTCCAGGCGCCGGCGCCGTCAGCCAGGAACGTCGCGACCATGCCAGCGCCGTCGTACAGTGTCAGCGACGCGCCCGGGGTCGCCGTCCCGCTGAGCGTCGGCGTGGTGTCATCGGTTCGCCCGCCAGCAGGCACTGCACCGGTGATGCTACCGAAGTCGTCGGCGGCCAGGGTGATCGCCGCCACCGGTACCGAAGTGTCCACTTCGACCACCCAGGGCGGGCTGACCAGGCCGGTGGTGCCGACATCGTTGGTAGCGGTCAGGGTGAAGGTGTGGGAGCCGTCGCCCAACGCCGGCACCGTGTAGCTCCACAATTGATTACTGTCAGAAAAAAACGTGTCGACAATGGCACTGCCGTCGTACAGCGTCAGCAAGACCG
>Ga0157371_10000207_pt1 | contig 86226 bp, 86 predicted proteins | sample C45metaG_FD_113462 | JGI IMG/M metagenome (GOLD analysis project Ga0157371, IMG submission 113462) | Corn rhizosphere microbial communities from Kellogg Biological Station, Michigan, USA - C4-5 metaG | ecosystem: Host-associated > Plants > Roots > Rhizosphere > Soil | place: USA: Michigan...
CTCATTACTTCTGACCTGGATGTGCTGCAACTTATTAATAGCCACACCCATATCTACACGCTCAAAAAAGGACTCAGTAACATTGAGCTCTTTAATGTTGCATACTTTGAGGAAAAGTACGGTGTTGGCCCTCATCAATGGGCTGACGTAAAAGCCCTTAAGGGTGACGCGTCTGATAATATTCCCGGGGTCGGCGGTATTGGTGAAAAGACCGCACTACAACTTATTACGCAATATGAAACACTTGATGGTGTCTACGAACACCTAGACGAGTTGAGGCCGGCAGTTCGCGCAAAGCTCGAAAAAGATAAAGACATGGCCTACCTGAGTCAAAAACTAGTCACATTAATGGTTGACGCACCAGTTGATTTTGATTTCGAAGAAGCGCGGCTTGATGCCACTGTGACACCAGAATTTGTTGGCATGCTTCGCAAGCTTGAATTTACCAATCTCCTCAGGCAAGTTGAATCAAGCTTACCCAAAGAGGAGGTAACGCAAGCAGCTCTTGGTTTCGTCGAAAAGGACCTCGAAGTGGCGCAAGCAGCAGTTTTTGACCCTGCGCGTATCGAACCAGGCAAGCCACGCGTCCTTTCGCTTAATCCAGAAGCAAGTAGTCTTTGGATTAGTGTTGACGCTGGCCATGTTGCAAGCTTGCCTTTTGAGTCACTTGACCATCAAACAGTGGCCGCCGTAACAAACGGCCCCGTTATTGGGCACGATCTCAAGACGCTATTCCGCGCGCTCCTTGTGGCGGACATCAGATGGGATGGGGTGGTTGAGCACGATACTCGCATTGGCGCTTTTTTACTTAATTCGCTGATTCGTTCTCGAGAACTAGCGGATATTATTCAACACCCCGTTGATGTTACTCAGGCTGGAGAGGTTGTAGCCGCTATCTGGCAGGCCTACGAAGATCAGAAAGCCCAGTTTGCAGATATTCCGGAGATTGCGAAGCTTGCGCGCGAGATGGAATTTCCTACGATCTACCTCTTAGCTAAGATGGAGCATCGCGGTGTGCGACTTGACTCAGCATACCTGCAGTCAATGAGCCAAGAATTTGCGCAAGAGATTTCTACCATCGAACAGGATATCTATACGCATGCAGGTCAGGAATTCAATATCGCATCACCAAGTCAGCTAGGCATGATCTTATTTGAAAAGTTGAGTATGCCAACGCAAGGTGTTAAGAAGGGAAAAACGGGCTATTCAACGGGCGCCAAAGAGCTCGATAAGCTCCGTGACTTGCATCCTATTGTCGATCTGATTACTAAATACCGCGAGCTAACAAAACTTAAGAGTACGTACATTGATGCTCTACCTAAGCAGGTTGACCTCAATGGTAAGCTGCATACTACCTACGCACTTGATGTTGCCGCAACTGGCCGCCTCAGCTCGCATGATCCAAACCTGCAGAATATCCCTACGCGCACCAAAATGGGGCAGGCAATCCGCTCGGCTTTTGTGCCAGCCCCTGGCAATGTTTTTGTCAGTGCAGACTACTCGCAATTCGAACTACGCCTGGCGGCTGTCATGGCTAAAGACCAAAAGCTAATTGATGACTTCAATAATAATGTCGATATCCACGTGGCGACTGCTGCGGAGGTGTACGGCGTTCCTCTTGAGGAAGTCACCAAGGACATGCGCCGCCATGCCAAAACGGTTAACTTTGGCGTGCTATACGGCATGAGTCCGCACGGCCTCAGTGTCGCCACGGGCATGACAATGTATGAGGCTAAGCAATTTATTGATGCATACTTTACGCTGCGCGCACCAATTCGAGCCTATATGGACACAATAGTTGAACAAGGCCTTCGCGATGGCTTCGTTTCGACTATATTTGGCCGCAGGCGACCAACACCCGATCTAAAATCAAGCAACTTTATGGTGCGCGAAGGTGCAAAACGGGCGGCTATCAATATGCCAATTCAGGGCACCGAGGCTGATTTGATGAAGATGGCTATGTTGGCAGTCGAAGAAAAAATGTGCGCGAACAAGCTTGGTGAACAAATTTTGCAGGTTCACGACTCGATCCTCGTCGAATGTCCCGCCGATAAGGCGGAAGTTGTGGCAAAACTCCTCAAAGAAACCATGGAGCAGATCTATGAGTTGCCGGTGAAATTGGCCGTCGATGTTAGCGTGGGTAAAACCTGGGGCGACCTATAACGTCATGACTAAGGCAGTACTTTTCGACTGCTTTGGAGTTTTATGGAGTGATAATCTAATGGGCGTCTTCGAGCAGGCTACAAACCATGATCCTGCTAAGCGTCGCGCGTTACTTGCACTGTGCGCCCAGGCTGATAAAGGGGCTATTCCATCTGATAATTTTTGGCGAGCACTTGCCGAGCTCATGACTATGAGTGTTAATGAGTGCCGCCGACATATAAATGCTACCCGTCAACTAAATAGCGAACTCGTGGCGTATATTGCCAGTCTAAAACCGACCTATAAGATTGCCATGATCAGTAATGCGGGTGGTGATATATGGGACTATCTCGACTCTGATACGGCCCGGCTTTTCGATGAGCTAATGATTTCTGCCGACCTCGGCATTACAAAGCCTGACGGTCGCATTTTCTTGGAAACCTGCCACCGTTTGAGTGTTCTTCCCTCTGAAGCGATTTTTGTAGATGATTCTGAAAAGAATTGCCAGGGCGCAAGGGCGGTGGGCCTGTCGGCTATCCACTACTCTGACCTGAAGACATTCCGATCTGATATCCAGCCGTATCTCGACTTGTAATGCTTGCTGTTGACATAATGTCCATTTTTATAGTACCTTGTTTATGAAAGGTAGCTTTATGAACACATCACGCGAAAAATTTAGCCAGCTACGCAAGGGTCTTTTAGAACTTGCTGTTCTAAAAGTTATCTCCGCGCAAAAAGTTTACGTGGCCGACATTCTGTCTACATTGGGCGAAACCGAGTTCGAGACAGCTGAGGGTACCTTGTATCCGTTGCTCAGTCGTTTGCGCCGCGACAAGTATGTCGACTACGAATGGGTAGAGTCCGAAACTGGTCCACCGCGTAAATATTACTTGCTGACCGCAGCAGGGCGGCAGTACATGCACGAAACCGAAACGTATTGGCAGACATTAAATAGTACGATTGCAACATTAGGAGCAAAGCAATGAACAAAGTAGAACAAGTCAACCTAAGTGGGCGAGCATATCAACTTGAGGAAAGGGCATATGAACAACTTGTGCACTACCTTGCAAGTGCGCGCCGTAAGTTAGCAGACGATCCCGACCAAGAAGAGGTGATGCGCGATTTTGAACAAGCCGTTGCCGAAAAGTGTGATGCGCTCTTGACCGAGCACAAAAATGTCATTACCGCAGATGAAATGAAGCAAATTATCGCAAGTATGGGTCCCGTTGAGGCGTCCGAGGGCGCAGAAGAGCGTAAAGCCGCTCAAGACCCAGTGCAAAAGCGCCTCTACATCCTACAGGAGGGGAGCATGATCGGTGGTGTTTGTAACGGTCTTGCCTCGTATCTCAATATCGATGTAACCGTAATCCGCCTGATATTTGTGATTCTTGCCTTTGCTACAAGTGGAGGCTGGGTCTTGGTGTATCTTTTATTGCTCATCGTTTTACCAACCGCTAAGACGCCTGAACAAAAAGCTGAGCTTCGTGGTGAACGATTCACGGCACAAGATCTTATTGAACGTGCTAAGCAGAAATACAGTGATGCACATGTCTCAGAACGCGTAAGCCAAGCGGCAAAAAACAGTGAGCCTGCTTTGGCACAGGCAGGCCGTGTGCTATCAAAAATTGTGCGCGTTCTAGCGCTCAGTGCCACTGTATTTATCGGGTTTCTGGCAGCTATTTCCTTCACGCTTGTCATTGTTTCGGTCTGGATGCTTATTAGTGGGCGCGTCGACATGGTTGACCAGCTTAGCACCGTTTCGACGTGGGCTTTGGCTGGGTGGCTCATCTCCGCTTATACGCTTGTACTGATTCCGGGCCTTGCTGTTGCTGCTGGTCTTTTCCGCGTCGGCCAGGGTAAGACTGACAAAAAGATGTCTACAAGCTGGTCTATTGCCGCCGGCGTTGCGTGGATGGTAGCGTTTACGGCTCTCATCGGTGTCAGTGTGGTTATTGGGCCCCGACTATCCGAGTATCGCGATACGCATGGCTATATCCGAGTCGAAGATCGCAAGGCACTCTGTGTCAACGCAGAGCTCTGCGACGGCTACGTCCCTGATACAAGAATCCAAGAGTATTGAAAAAACAAGCACAATGTGGTATGATAAACGTATAACATTGTGAGTGGACAAATATGAAGTATTTCTTAGGATTTTTAGCGACGATTGGCCTGATTGTTCTGGCATTTGTACTAATCTTGCACGGTATTGGCGGTTCTAAGCCAAAAACCAAGCCAACACCTCTGGTGAGCTACTCAAACACGACACGAACGGTGGAGTTGACTATCGAGGGCCCCGTAACTGCAGACGAGAACCATAAGGCAGTACGCATTACAGTCGGGCGCGACAGTAAGCAGCTTGAAATCTTGCAGGGATATGACGAGATTGTTAGCAAGACGCAGTCATATGCAAATAACGAGCCCGCGTATGCCGAATTTTTACGTGCTCTTGACCTTAACGGTTTCACTAAGGGTGTAACTACTACGGCTAACGAAGATGATCGCGGATATTGTTCTGCGGGCTATCGCTACATTCTCGCTATGTATGACGGTGGTGATCAGAAGCAACGCTTTTGGGCCAGCTCTTGCGGCCGTGGTTCATTTGCGGGCAACACAACTGTAATGCGCACACTGTTCCAAAAACAGATTGCTGATTACAATGCCGTTGCCGGCAACCTTTCGTTGTAAACTAAAAGCGTGATACGCGCAATTATCTTTGACTACTTTGGCGTAATCCGGCCGAAAGACCATGGTCTTCGGTCGGTTTACCGTTCTTTGGGCGGCGATACTGTAGCAGACGAGCCTTTTATATCGGATATAACCAACGCAGGTAACTACGGGTTTATAACTGATGTTGATGAGCAGCTTGCAGCGCGGCTTGGCGTCTCTGTGGAAGTGTGGCGCGAGGCTATTGCCGGGACGCGCAATAACGATCCCGAGATTCTTGCCTATATCTTCCAGCTGCGCTCTGAAAAGCGCTGCAAGACTGGGCTGCTGAGTAACGCAGGGGCAGATAGCCTGGCGACCTACTTTGGCCCAGGCCAGCTCGAACACTATTTTGATGCCGCGCTGGCATCAGGTGATACGGGATACGTAAAGCCCGAGGCACAGTTTTATCGCATGATGGCAGATAAGCTCGGTGTCACGCCTGAAGAGTGTGTTATGGTTGATGACCGCCCGGAATTTTGCGCCGGCGCCGAACGTGCTGGTATGCAGGCAATTGTCTACAGTGATCTAGACCAGTTGAGGCGAAGCATCGATCAATTATTGGACCGCTAGCCAATTCGAAAGACTAAGCGCTTGGTAGTATTACAAAGCTGTTGTATGGATAGTGTGCGTAGTCGTAGCGTGCTTGCAAGTGAGGCGCTGGGAACGGTAATGATAAGATTCTCACCCTGAATTGCTACACTTGACCCCATATTAAACTGGTCTGCAATGTACTGTTTGACTGCCAGTATTTCTGCTGGCTGTTCTTGCGGCTTGTACCGCCCGAGAAGATCCCCCATGGATTCCATAATTTTATTGTAGCAAATTGCGTATAAATAGCGTAAAATCCTGCATCATGACAGAGAGATTGACGGCAGGACAAGATTATTTTGTAGAGTCCTTGCCACCCACGGTAGGACAAACGCTCCTCGACTTATACGCACTGAGCAACAATCGCATTGGAATGCCTCCAGACATTGCTGAACAGTGTGGGCAGGCAGCAGCGCGGATAGCGCCTCGCGTATTGGGGCGGGTACGGCAGACACTGCAGAGCGCGGCGGACGATCCGCCATCCCTAAAGCGTATTGAAGACCGATGGGATCGAGAACATATCATGCTGCCCGATGAGCTGCGACGTAGTCAGCGCGAAACAGAGCAAAAGACGGGAAGCTTATCGGTTATGGGCTGGCTGGGGTACCATGCCTCTGACAATGAGCTCGTTGACGCGCTATCGTGGAACTCAGACCATATGATGCGGGAGGCAAATGACGAGGTCTGGTATGCCGAGCTCGAACCTGACCTGCTCGCTATAGAAAGGGCATTTGATAATGCCATGATAGCCCGCACTCCAGCCCATGTACACCTACGCGAGCGCTTCCTTGAAGAAGGAGATTACCATGGCATTACTATTGCGCAACCCCTTGATACATTTATGGGAGTGGCACATGGCTACTATGTAGACAATGAGAAAGTGGTTGGCGGTAATAGAATTGTGCCGCGCCATTATGATCATGGCGTAGTGTTGCACGAATTTATTCACGGTCATCTAAACTTGGCAAATGGTGCGCTTAATGAAGGCCTCGTCCAGCAGGTCACACGGCAGCTTCTGGCCTACAATGAGCTTGATCAGCGGTATGATGCTCGCAGGGCAGAAGTTCGTGCGTCAGAGCGTTCTGGGGTGCCACCGGCGTGGAGTCGCCAGATACTGCCTGAAAGCGTGTATCCTGAGCTTAGCCAGGCAATTACTATCTTGCGAGCTATGGTTTCAACGGAAAAAGATCCAGGATTTATAGAAGCTTGTGCGATAGGGGACGACATGGCGCAAAATCAACAGCGCTTAGGTGCTGTTGTCACTGATGCGATAGGAGTAGACCTGCTGTCATTCTGTGATTCTGAGTATGAGCGTGTTTATGAAGAGGGGCGCGATGCCGATACGACCTTACACCAGCGAGTCGCGCGCGGTACTGCCCAGGCTGCTGTCGCCCAGGCTGTCATTGGCGCTTCATATCTCTTGCAGCACTCAAGCGTCTATTACTTTGAGCCTGGGTGGGCGCCTGTTCGTGACTTCTTGCGTCAAGCCGGCAAGATATAACGTAGTACAATAAAAGCGATGCCCGAATTACCCGAAGTTGAAACAGTCAAAATTGGCCTGAGTACATTTTTACCTGGCAAACAAGTTGCCTTGGTGCAGCACGATTGGCCAAAGAGTTTTCCTAACGCACAATCAGATGTCGATGCATTTCTTATTCACGCGCGTATTGTAGCGGTTACTCGCCGAGCAAAAGTTTTGCTCATAGAGCTTGATACGGGGTACTCACTTGTTATCCATCTGAAAATGACTGGTCAGCTTGTGTATCGCGGCGACCATGAACGTTTTGGTGCTGGTCACCCCAATGATAGTCTTGTGCATGACCTACCCGATAAGACGACGCATGTACAACTTACTTTTACCGATGGAAGTAGCCTTTTCTTTAATGATCAGCGTAAGTTCGGGTGGGTTCGATTAATGCCGACCGCCGAAATTCCACATCTCGACTTTTTTATAAAGGTCGGCCCCGAGCCTTTAAGCGACGATTTTTCAGTAGACGATTTTATTACTCGCCTCATGCGTCGCCGCAAGAGTAATATCAAGGCTGTGCTATTGGACCAGACGGTGCTTGCGGGGATCGGTAACATCTACGCCGACGAGGGTCTGTGGGCGGCTAAGATCAATCCCGAAACCCGCGTCCAAGATGTCCCTGAGCAAAAGCTCAGAACACTATACACAGAATTACGCGCTATCTTACGTCTCAGTATCGAAAAGGGTGGGTCGACTGATCGCAACTACGTTAATGCCGAAGGCAAAAAGGGGAGCTACATGAGCTTTGCGAAGGTATTTCGACGCGAAGGCAAGCCGTGTCCTCGTTGCGGTACAATTATTATTAAAACGCGAGTAGCTGGGCGAGGTACGCATCTATGCCCCGTCTGCCAACCCCAACCCTACCCAGGCGAATAGGCATAAACTACTACGACTTTGATCGGTTCTCGATGCTATGATTAACGTAGTATGATCATCACGTTAACGGGAGCGAATGACTTTGAGCGCAATGCCGCATTGCATCTGTTAGTGCGCAATTTTGTAGATGAGTATGGCGATTTTGGGCTCGAAAGACTTGATGGAGAAGAAGCAGCTGCACCTCAGATGCGTGCTGCGCTCGAAAGTGTACCGTTCCTTACGCCTCGCAAGATGGTTATCTTGCGTGAACCCAGTAAGCAGAAGGCGTTTATTGAGCAGTGCGAGGCGCTGTTGCTTTCTATTGGCGATGCTGTAGATGTGCTTATTGTTGAGCCAAAGCTCGATAAGCGTTTAACATACTACAAGCTACTAAAAAAGCAGACTGATTTTCGTGAGTATGCCGACCTGGATGGTCTAGGGCTCGCAAAATGGGCGACGCAGTATGTGGCAAAGCAGGGCGGCACTATAGGCCAGGCCGACGCCAAGATGCTTGTAGATAGGATTGGTCCTAACCAGCAGATGCTGCAGCATGAACTCGACAAACTCGTGGCTTTTGAGCCGGCAATTACCACAAAAGCTATCGAAGAACTTACTGACCGTTTGCCCCAAAGTACTGTATTCGAACTTCTGGATGCTGCCTTTGCCGGTAGAGTTGCGGCAGCAATGGCTTTATATAATGAACAACGAATTTTAAAAGTTGAACCTCAAGCTATAGTCGCTATGGTGGCTTGGCAGCTGCATATACTGACTATCGTCAAGGCGGCAGGAGATCGTGGTGGCGACGAGATTGCTAAAACCGCCAAGCTTAACCCATTCGTAGTCCGTAAGAGCCAGTCGCTGACTCGTAACGTTACAATGAGCCGCTTGCGTCAGCTGGTTGCTGAGCTGCTGATTCTTGATAAGCGCCTGAAGAGCGAGCCGGTCAATGCCGACGATGCCGTACAGCTCTATCTGCTAAAACTAAGTACATAAAAAATCGCCTCCCGAGTGAGAGGCGATTGTTGCTAGTGCTGCTGAGGTTATTTTTTGGCAGCGGTCTTTTTAGCGGGTGCCTTCTTGGTAGCTGGCTTCTTAGCAGGAGCAGCCTTCTTTACAGCTGGCTTAGTAGCCTTAGGTGCTGCTTTCTTAACTGCTGCTTTAGGAGCGGCTTTTTTAACAGCCTTCTTTACAGCTGGCTTGTCAACGCCGGCAGCTGCTTTGGCGGCCTTAGAAAGCTGGCTCTTCTTGCGAGCAATCTTGTTCTTGTGCATGACATTCTTCTTGCCAGCCTTGTCGAGAGCGCTTTGAGCTTTGCCGTGTGCTTCAACGGTTTCTTTCTTGGCGCCGCCGGTCAATGCCTTGTGGAAGGCCTTAACAGCGCTCTTTAGAGAACGCTTTGTCTTGCTGTTGCGGATTGCAGCTTTTTCAGCGGTACGAACGCGCTTCTTTGCTGATTTAATGATGGGCATGTTTTACTACCTTTTTACGTTAGTCGAGGTAAACTATACATCAAAAATACCCCTTTTGTAAAGCTATCTACTAGGGTTTCGCAAAAGGCTCGACAAGCTTATGGTTATGTGGTAGGCTGTGGACAAAGTCAAAGGTACAAACAAAAAAATGGACAATCAAAAAACACAAGTCGCTGAACGCCTTAAGCAAGCAAATAACATTTTGGTCACGGTTAGCAGTAATCCGTCTGTCGATCAACTTGCTGCTTGTATCGGTTTGACACTTGCGTTAAATAAGATGGGGAAGCACGCGACAGCAGTATTTAGCGGCAACATTCCATCAACCATTGAATTTTTGCAGCCCGAGAAAACACTCGAGAAGAATACTAATTCGCTCCAGGACTTCATCATTGCTCTCGATAAGTCGAAGGCCGATAAGCTCCGCTATAAAGTCGAAGACCGAGTCGTTAAAATCTTTATTACGCCGTACCGTACGTCAATCAGCGATAAAGATCTTGAGTTTAGCCAAGGCGACTTTAACGTTGACGTAGTTTTAGCCTTGGGAGTGCATAAGCAATCTGACTTAGATCAAGCTATTACTTCGCACGGTCGTATTCTGCACGACGCTACTGTAATGACTATTAACACAGCACAAAACGGTGAGCTCGGGAGCCTTAACTGGACACAGCCAGATACGAGTAGCTTGTCAGAACAGGGTGTCGAACTTATAAACGCTCTTGACCAAAAGCTCATCGATGGCCAAATCGCAACTGCCTTTTTGACTGGTATCGTCGCCGAAACAGATCGCTTCAGCAACCAGCGAACAACACCACAGACAATGAGTCTTAGTGCGGAGCTCATGTCTCTGGGTGCCAACCAACAACTCGTCGCCACAAAGCTTGAAGAGCCGGTTGCGCCACCTCTAGCACCAAGCAAGCCACTCGCTGAAACTGAAAAGCCAGGCGAGATGAACGCTTTGCCACCCGTGCCGGCTGCACCAGCGCCAGCAGCTCCTGCTGAACCACCAAAGCCAAAAGATGATGGCACTATTGAGATTACCCACGAAGCACCAGAGAGCCAGCCCGCGCCATCTGCTTTGCCACCCGTGCCGGCTGCACCCAGTCAGCCTTCTTCGGCTATGCCGCTGCCTCCTTTGCCTGCTCCTGAGCCAGAAGAAAACCCTGAGCAACAGGCGCCCCAAATTCATATTGATGACCAGGGTCGTTTGCACCCACTCGATAATCAACCGACGCTGCCAAAGCTCGAAGATGAGTTACCGGCTTTGCCTCCAGTAGAGAAGGAATTGCCAAAGATTAAACTCGAAGACAGTTCACGTCTTATGACCGAGCCGCCAACGTTTGAAACACCTCCATTGACGGCCAACGCAGAGCCCGAACAAGAAGATAAGCCAACCTCTGATCCTTTGTCATTGCCACAGGTCGGACTCCTTAACCGCGAGCCGCTTTCTTCGCACGCAGATAAACCTGCGCCAGCACCGTTTACTGCAGCTGCAACTGGTCCGCTCCCTGGTTCGACCCCACTGTCACCATCGCCTCAGTCGGCTTTCGGTAATGGTCAGCCTATGCCAGCATGGAATACCCCAGCTCCTACGGCTTCTCCAGCCCCAATGGCAAATCCAATGAACATGCCTCCGGCGCCGTCTGGTTTTATGCCTCCGACACCGAGTCGCACTTTGAGCCAAATAGAGCAGGATGTGAATAGTCCGCACATCTCAAGTAACGATCTTCCTACAAATGATACGATGTTGCCACCCAACCCACCATCTGCCAGCGGTGTGGTTACGCCAACGCCTTCAGTAGGCCAGCCTATCGACACGTCAGCTGCTGTGGGCGCAGGCCCGAGCGTAAGCGATGCCCGGGATGCTGTTTCTGAGGCGCTGAGCGGCGCAGCCAACCAACCCCTTGAACCAATTAAGGCTTTGAACGCACAGCCGATGGAGGGCGGTCCTATCCGTGAGGCAGATCAGGCAACAATGCCTGGGCCAAATATCGTTGCGCCAAACGCAGCGGGTGCCATGCCACCAGCAGCTCCACCAGCATTTGGATTTCCAGCTACGCCACCACCTGTAGCAATGCCCAACGGCCCAACCCCTCCACAGTCACCACCGCCAATGATGCCTCCAGCCTTCTAGTATTGGTTACTGGATAAAGCAAGGTATAATACGCGCATGAATGGCATTTTGCTTGTTGATAAACCAAAAGGGTGGACCTCGTTTGATGTAGTCAACCGGGTTCGTCGTTTGGTACAGCAGTCAGATCTTAATACGTCGCAGAAGAAGCGATTTCCCGTCGGTCATACCGGTACGCTCGACCCTTTGGCGACAGGCTTACTTGTATTACTGCTAGGTACGTATACCAAGCATGCACCAGCGCTCACAAAGCTCGATAAAACATACGAAGTTGTTATGACGCTGGGTATCACCAGCACAACGGGTGACGAGGAAGGGGAGAAAACAGCTGTCAGTGACGTTCGTCCCAACCTTGCAGCTGTCAAGGCTGCCTTGGCGCAATTTGAAGGTGATAGCATGCAGGTTCCTCCGGCATTCTCGGCAATTAAAATTAATGGCCAGCGAGCATATAAGTTGGCGCGAGATGGCAAAGCACCAGAGCTTGCGCCGCGCCCTATCCATATCGAACACAACACCCTCGAACATTACGACTACCCGATCGTGAGCTTCACAACGCATGTCACAAGCGGAACCTATGTTCGCTCTCTTGTGGAAGATCTGGGGAAGACACTCGGAACGGGTGCTTATATGTCAGACCTCCGTCGTACGCATGTCGGTGCATTCGATATTGCTCATGCAATTACCATGGATGATATAACGGCCGAAAAAATTGCCGCTCACGTACAGCCGATGCCGCCAGCTTTTGAATGATCTTGCATAACAGATAGGGATCTGATAAAATACACGAAGTATGATTACACGTGAGAAAAAACAAGCAGTTGTTACAGACCTGCAAGCTAGCAAGACCGACACCGGTAGCGCTGCAGTTCAGGTTGGTATCACAACTGAACGCATCAAAGAACTAACCGGACATCTGAAGACAAACAAGAAGGACTTCGCCGCTCGTCGTGGTTTGTTGCAACTTGTAGGCCGCCGCAAGCGCCTGCTGCAATACATCGCTTCAAAAGACGGCCAAGCATATCTTGACCTGATTCAGAAGCTCGGTATCCGCCGCTAGTGCATAGACTCCACGGTCTCGAACTATCGAGACCGCCAGCTTGTGCACATTAAAAACCGTTTGAATTCCCATCGAAGATCAAATAGGCGGCACGAAAGAGGCTCATATTCCTATGCGTAGGATATGTGTAGCTCCTAGATTTCGTATCTATTGTAACCGGCTCGTAGTAGGCACGGACCAGATATATTGCTCCACCACTTCAAATGCACAAGATGAAGCTATATATTTGCACCGTGTTTGCTATCGCCGTGAATTCGAACAAAGAAAGGTAAACAGAAACTTATATGGGTGACATTATTAACCCCTTTGGCAAAGAAATTACCGTCGTTGAGACAATGTTCTGTGGTAAAAAACTGAGCCTCGAAATTAACCGCGTAGGCTTCCGTACAAGTGCGAGCGTGCTCGTACGCTATGGCGATACAGTTGTGCTCGGTACGGCTATGGTTAGCCCAAATGCCGTTACTGGCATGGACTACTTCCCGTTGAGCATCGATTACGAAGAAAAGATGTATGCAGCAGGCAAGATTAGTGGCTCTCGCTTCATTAAGCGCGAAGGCCGCCCTTCAGACGATGCTATTTTGATTGGCCGTCTGATCGATCGCCCAATTCGTCCGCTATGGCCAAAGGGCTACCGCCATGAAGCTCAGGGTGTGGCAACTGTGCTAAGTATGGACCCAACCTTCCGTCCTGACATGATCGCGATGATCGCCGTAAGCACGGCCTTTATGCTGACGGGCGCCCCATTTGAAGGTCCTGTAGCCGGCCTTCGTGTTGCACTGATCGATGGTGAATACAAGGCGTTCGCTACGCCTGAGGAGCTTGATAATGGCAAGCTCGACCTCGTAGTTGCTGGTACCGAAAACGCCATCATGATGGTCGAAGCTGGTGCTAACGAAGCAACAGAAGAAGAAGTTGCAGCTGCTCTAGAATTTGCACAAGAAGCCATGCAGCCAGCAATCGCTCTACAAAAAGAGCTTGTTGCTAAGGCTGGTGTCGTTGCACAAGAATACGAACTTATTAAGCCAAGCGAAGATATCCAGTCTGCTGTCGACGCCTTCTTGGATGGCAAAATGGGTGAGCGATTACGTGCCCCAATGGGTGAGCGACATGCTCGTATGCATGATTTGCGCCAGGGGCTACTTGACCACTTCGCCGCTGAACTTGGCGATGCGTTTACTGACGTACGGCGCGAATACGAGGATGCGTTTGCGGTTGCCGCCAACAAAGATGTCCGCCGCGATATTATTGAAGATGGCGTCCGTCCTGATGGCCGTGGCTTCACTGAAATCCGCCCACTTTCAAGTCAAGTTGGCCTTTTGCCACGCACGCATGGTTCGAGTATTTTTACTCGTGGCTTAACGCAAGCCCTTAACGTCGTGACCCTGGCTCCACTTAGCTACGCGCAGATTGTAGACACTATGGAGCGAGAAGGTGAGCGTCGCTATATGCACCACTACAACGCACCAGGCTATACAGTAGGTGAAGTGCGCCGTCTTGGTTCTCCTGGCCGCCGCGAAATTGGTCACGGCTACCTCGCAGAACGCGCGCTACTGCCAATGCTACCAAGCGAAGCTGACTTTCCATACACCATTCGCTCAGTTACTGAAATTATGAGCCAAAACGGTTCAACCAGTATGGCCGCCACATGTTCAAGCTGTTTAGCATTGATGGATGCGGGTGTGCCACTGAAGCGCCCTGTATCTGGTATTGCTATGGGTCTTATGAAGGAAGGTGATAAGATCATCATCCTGAGCGATATCGCTGACGCCGAAGACTTTGCCGGCGACATGGACTTTAAGGTTACAGGAACCAGTGAAGGTATTACAGCCTTGCAGATGGACATGAAGGTCCACGGCTTGCCGGTAAGCGTTTTGCGTGAGGCTCTTACGCAAGCCAAGGAAGGTCGTGCTCACATCTTGAAACACATGCTGACCGTCTTGGCTGCACCTCGTGATTCACTGAGCCCGTATGCTCCTCGAGTCGAGAGTATCAAGATTAATCCAGACAAGATTCGTGAAGTAATCGGAAAGGGTGGTGAAACCATCCAGAAGATTACCGGTGAAACTGGTGCTGAGATCGACATTAAGGATGACGGTACGATCATGATCGCTAGCCCAGACGGTGCAAGCATCGAAAAGGCTATCCAATGGATTCAAAGCATTGTTGAGGAGCCAGAGGTAGGTCGCATTTATAAGGATGCGCCAGTCGTTAGTGTCATGGACTTTGGTGCATTCGTGCAGATTTTACCGGGCAAGGACGGCCTCGTACACGTTAGTGAAATGGCCGAAGAACGCGTTGCTAAGCCAAGCGACGTTGTATCTGAAGGCGATCGAGTGAATGTTAAGCTAGTCGCCATTGATGATCGTGGCCGTTTGCAGCTCAGTATGAAAGCGGCTGCTCGCGAACTAGAAGGCAAGTAGGTAAAACGCGTGAGTCAACACCACCCCCAGAAGAACTTCAGTTTTGCTTGGTATAACCGAGTTGGTGGTGCGTTGGCTATTTGCGGCCTTTCATTGGTCGCGGCCTACCTTATTGGCTCACGCGCCATCTTTACGGGTAGCCTCCAGCAATATGCACTTGCTCTTATCGCGCTTGGCGTCGCTGTGAATAGATGTGCGGCTATCCTGCAACGCCGGAGACAAGCATGAGAACTGTAGAGGCTGAGCAATATTTGAGCATTGATACCTCGATGCACTTGCGCCAAGTTGGCGTATCGCCCTACGATTCCACATTGCTTTACCACGCTGCAAGGGACAATCCTCATTTGGCTGATTTTGAGACTTGGCCATTCCATGCCCAAACTCCCAACGGGGCAATGGGTATAGTCAGCGGTACGCGAAAGGCAGTGCGTGAAGGCACGGCTTTGCCGTATAATGTACTTGCGGGTACACCTGAAGATGATGCTTCTGACGGTGGCGATTTGCTTGGTAGGGTTGAGGTCCACGGTATTGTTAATGATAATGATTTCGGCCGCTACGGACACTTATGGTATTGGGTGACGGCTGAGGCTCAGGGGAGGAATGTGGCGTATCGTGCATCACAGACCTTGCTAAACCACGGATTTGACGCCTATGACCTGGATGTGGTTATGTTGCAGATAGATGTGCGCAATGTGCGAAGCCAACACTTGGCCGAGCGCCTGGGCGCTACGCTTACGAAGCTACAGACAACAATTAATAGACGTCCACACCAAGTATGGCAGCTTCTGCCGGAGGATCTCTCTGATGAGTAGTGATGACAAACAAAAGAAGCTCGAAGAGCTAAAAGCCAAAATTTTGGCAGACGGCGTCTACACTGACCTCGCCGCTACGGCGACTCAACTAGTATTTGGCGATGGCAATCCACATGCTGACATTGTGTTTATTGGAGAAGCCCCAGGTAAGAATGAGGACTTGCAGGGTATTCCATTTATTGGCGCGGCAGGTAAGTTTTTAAACGAGATGCTGGCTACTATTGGCCTCAAGCGTGAAGATATTTATATCACAAACATTGTGAAGTACCGTCCGCCTAATAATCGTGACCCACTTCCTGAAGAAAAAGAGGCTTTTCTGCCATATTTACAGGCCCAGCTAGAAATAATTCAGCCTACTATTGTTGTGACCCTAGGTCGCCACAGCATGAATTGTTTCTTGCCGGATCTGCAAATTAGCAAGGTTCATGGACAACCAAAACGCTACAAAGGCCAGGTGTACCTACCTTTGTTCCATCCCGCTGCGGCGCTCTATAACGGAGGAATGCGCCAGACGCTGATTGATGATTTCAGTAAGATCCCAGCCGTTATAAACATGATTAAGACAGCAAACACTTTAACTAACTGACATCCAAGAGAGGAAACTATGGATAACCAACCAACTAACACAAGTACAAGTGAGAATAACAATCGAAAACCGAGCAATCGCGGCCGAAGCCGCGGTGGTGGCGGTCAGCGCCGCGCGAGTGGCGGTGCAAATAGCAAAAACCCCAACAGCCAGGCGCTTACTATACCAAAGGCAACTGTTTCGCGCGGTGCAGCTGTGCGTGCCCAGAAGCGCTCACAAGCTGATGCTCAGCGCGTCGCCAACCAATACCTAGCCGCAAGCGCAACTCCTGCAGCGCGCGAACGCCGTGCAAACTTTATCGATGATAGCCCACGCCTTCGCATTATTGGCCTTGGTGGTATGGATGGCGGTGGTTCAAAGAACATGATGCTCGTCGAATACATGGACGACGCTATTATCATGGACTGTGGTAACGACCTTGGAGTCGACCTACCTGGCATCAACTATGGCATTGCAGACACAACATACCTTGAAGGCATTCGCCACAAGCTCCGCGCCTACGTTATTACCCACGGTCACTTGGACCACATCGGTGGTTTGCCACACATCGTGCCTAAATTTCCGGCACCAATTTATGGCTCTAAGTTTACTATTGGCCGCGTAGAAGAGATCTTTGAGAATTTTGGCTTGCCAATGCCCGAGGGTTTTGAACTGCGTACCGTAACGATGAACCAGCACACACATGAACGCCTCAAGATTGGTGCTTTCTTTGTAGAGCTGGTGGGTATTACGCACGCCATCCCTGGTTCAACTTGTATCGTTGTAGATACGCCAATTGGCCGTATTATTAACACTGGCGACTTCCGTCTCGACCCTCAGCCGCTTGACCACGACAAAACTGACGTAGAGCGTCTAAAGGAGCTTGGCGACGAAGGTGTTTTGGCGCTTCTAAGCGAGAGCACCACCCCAGAACGTTTGGGCCGTACTCCTTCAGAGAGCACACTCGAACAGAGCTTTGTCGACATTATGGACCGAGCTCCAGGTCGTATCTTTGTGGCAATCTTCTCGACCAACGTTAACCGAATTCAAATGATTATTAACGCCGCCGTCCACCATGGCAAAAAGATTGCTCTCGATGGCCGCAGCATGATGAGCACGCTAGAAATGGCTGTGCGCCACGGGTTCGTTAAGGTGCCAAAGGGTACTTTTGTGCCTATCGCAAGCGTACCAAACCTCAAGGACACTGATGTAGTTGTCGTTTGTACTGGTGGCCAGGGTGAGCCAAGCTCGGCATTGCAGCGTATGGCTTCAGGCGAACACCGCCACGTAAAGATGAAAGAGCAGGACACTGTCGTTCTCTCGAGTACGCCAATCCCTGAAACCGGTAACGATGCCCTCATTGGCAACATGATCGATGACCTGATGCGTAAGGGTGTGCACATCTTCAACCACGCCAACCATGACCTACAGGGTGTTGGCCCACTGCACGTGTCTGGTCACGCATCACGTGACGAATACGCGGATATGATCAACTTTACTAAGCCGAAGTTCTTTGTTCCTATCTATGGAGCCTACCGTTCGAAGCAGAGCCACATTGACCTTGCAATTGAAATGGGCATCCCACGCCGCAATACTGTTAACGCAGAGAACGGTGATGTCATCAGCATGACTGCTGACAAGATGGAAATTGATGGCAACGTGCCACACGGTACTATCTTGGTAGACCAGACTGGTGCAATTGTAAGCAACGTCGTAGTGAAAGACCGCGTGCTCTTGAGCGAGGAAGGCTTGGTTGCAATTGTTCTAACCGTCGACAAGCGTTCGGGTAACCTGCTGACAAGCCCAGACATCATTAGCCGCGGCTTTATCTACATGCGCGATAACGAAGATTTGATGAACGGCCTGCGCCACGAGCTACGTCGTGCGGTTCAACAACGCTTTAAACGTATCGATCTCGATCGCTTCAAGGTTGAACTAAAAGACCACATTACCCACTACCTATTTGAACAGACACAGCGGAGCCCAATTGTCATTCCTGTTGTTAACATCATCGGTGGCAAGGTAGAAGCTAAAACTGCTCAGCAAGGCAAGACAAAAACGAGTGAAGAGATCGCCAAAGAGCAGGAAAAGCGCTTCCAAAAGATGCGTGAACGTCTGCTGACACAAGACGCTCGCGTCGACTAGTAGTTACTGGCGCAGGTGGTGACTTTGCTCTGTACTAGCATGAGCGTAATATTGACGAATAGTAAATATAATGCTATTGTATTTATGAACTTTGTAAAAATAAAAAGGTCATCATATGCACAATCAATTACCCCACGATCAGGTTACGTTGCCGCTACCTCCCGGCTTCGAGAGGGCAGAGGCTCAGCCTACACCAACAGTTTTGCCAGAAGTACAGGCGGCAGCTCCCACTCCTCAACAGATAGAAGAAGGGCAGTTCACGGCAAACTCGCTCCACGCTTTTAGTGAAAGACGAGCAGCAGGCAGCCCAGGTCCCACGTATGCCGAGCTCGCCCAGGATCGTGCACAATACCTTGGTGATGCGCTGGGCTCATACGGCGTCGGCCTTACCGACCCTACGCACAATGCAGGCCATCCTGGCGCGGCTCAAACCACTCGATTCGCATCAAATGGAGGTGGTCTTGCTCAAACTCACCTGGGCTCGCATATGCCTCCTAATGTTGGCATCCACTAGAACCCCAAGCACTAAAAAATACCACTGGCTCAACACCAGTGGTATTTTTTAGTGTATAAACACAAGCTTTTTGACAATAGTTGTAAATTTTGCTATAATTATGTTTGTAAAAACTATCACCCCTGATAACGTAAGCGTGATACACTAAAACACATATGGCTCAAAAGAAAAAAACATCTCGATCACGTAAGGCAGCAGAACCTGTTGCAGAGCGCTCACCGTTTTTGCCAATCGTAGGCGCGGTACTTATGGGCGTTATAGCGCTCTTCTTGCTTTTTGGCAGCTTTGGCACTGGTGGTGCTTTGCCGAAAGGATTATTTAATGGTGGCTACTGGCTCTTTGGGTGGGGTGCTTACATTCTGCCTGTTGCGCTGATTTACTGGGCAGTGCTAAAAATTACCGATGAAGACCACCGGATCCCTATGGGGAAGAAGATCGGCGTGCTTGCAATCTTGACCTTTGCTAGCTGCTTTCTCTTTACGACATTTGCACAAAAAGACCTTGCGACTGCAGCGTGGATACACGGTCACGGCGGTAATATTGGTAGTGCTATTGGTGGGGCGGTCCTAAGCTTGCTCGATAAATTGCCGGCTTCAATCATGTTCCTTATATTTACAGCTATGGCAGTGTTCTTTGCGTTTGGTATATCGCCTAAGGTGTTGCTGCAGATTGGGGAGCTCTTCCAGCGCTCTGATGCTGAAGATGGCGATACGGATATTGCACAACTTAAGCGCCGTGGCGAATCACCGGGCTTTAAGCTTAATGAGGGAGTTCCTGTCGAACATAACGAAGAGCGACCAGCGCCAAAGCCACGACTCTCTTCTCTTAAGAACTCAACGCCAAAGCCAGCTGCGCCTGTTGAGCCGCAAGAAGCACTTACTGCGGCCAGTGATCCAGACTGGAAGTTCCCAGGTACGGCATTGCTTGATCAAAAGCAGGATAAAGCAGATCCGGGCGATGTTAATGGCAACGCTCAGGCAATTCATGATACCTTTGCCAATTTCAACATTGACGTTGAAATGGAAGGTGCTAATGTTGGCCCTCGCGTCACGCAGTACACACTTAAGCCGCCTACAGGCGTCAAGCTTACCAAGATTACGGCACTCGAGAACAACTTGGCGCTCGATCTGGCAGCGCATGCCATTCGTATAGAAGCACCCATTCCTGGCAAGCGAGCGGTGGGTATTGAAGTCCCAAATGTTAAACCTGCCATCGTGGGCCTCAGCTCAATCTTGCAGTCTCGTGACTGGAACGAAGCCAAAGGACCGCTTACTTTTGCTATCGGTAAAGACATTGGTGGTAAGCCAGTAGTTGTTGACTTGGCGAAGATGCCACACCTTTTGGTTGCTGGTCAAACTGGTTCAGGTAAGTCAGTAATGATTAACGACATTCTGACGAGCATGCTGTACCGTAATAGTCCATCAGACCTCAAGCTCATACTTGTGGATCCAAAGCAGGTTGAACTGACGCCGTACAACGATATCCCTCATTTATTGACACCTGTTATTAACGAGCCTGAAAAGTGTATTAGCGCATTGAAGTGGGCTGTTGATGAAATGGAGCGCCGCTTGCGCACTATGGCTGAGGTTGGAAAGCGCAACATTGGTGAATACAACAACCTCAAGAAGGAAGAGGGCATGCCATACATCGTTATCGTAATCGACGAGCTGGCCGACCTTATGATGATGGCCGCCCGCGATGTCGAAAGCTTGATTGTACGCCTGGCTCAAAAAGCACGTGCAGCAGGCATTCACCTTGTTTTGGCTACGCAGCGCCCATCCGTAGATGTTATTACCGGTCTTATCAAGGCTAACGTACCTGCTCGCATTGCCTTTACGGTAGCGAGCCAAGTTGACTCGCGTACAATCATTGACCAGATGGGTGCCGAAAAACTCCTTGGTCGTGGTGACATGCTTATATCAACCTCGGACATGCCGAAGCCAAAACGCGTGCAGGCAGCCTTTATTAGTGACGAGGAAACTGAAAAGGTCACAGCCTTCATCCGTGACCAGCGACCACCGCAGTATGACGAAGCAATTATTAGTCAGCGTGTTGAGCTCGGTAAGGGCAGTAATGTTATGAGCATGGACACAAGTGATGCTGATGACGACATGTGGAAGGACGCTGTAAAGGTCGTTATTGAAGGTGGCAAGGCAAGTACGAGCCTACTGCAACGCCGTTTGCGTATCGGGTATGGCCGAGCTGCTCGCCTCATCGAAACCATGGAAGAGCAGGGCATCGTTGGTCCAGCTGACGGCTCACGACCACGAGAAGTACTCGTAAGCTCTATCGACGACATTATGGGCGGTGATAGTGATGATGACCAGGGCAATTCAGAGCCTCCTGCGCAGTCGCCGCGCGAAACATTTCTCGTACAGTAGTGATTTGACATACCGATAACTAAATTATATGATGTGCACTTACGTATAATGTGTGTATATCATGACAGAACAATATCCTGAGCACTCTCAGCAGTACAATCCTCTTGCGAATCCCGGCGACGTATACGACGCCCTGCAGCGCATGCGCGCCCTCTATGAGTCTACTGATGAGCTTCCGACTGAAGAGGTGGACGCACCGGCCGCTGAACGCCCCGTGGTTGACCCTCGAGAGGCGCTTCGGGCAATTGGTATTACCGCTCCGTCAGAGTCGGATCTTGCAGGTGATGGGCCTCACCGCCGCATTTCACTGCGCTATGGCGAAGAACGCCTGAACACCCAAGGCCCTCAGCTGGACCGTATGCTCGATGCAATAACAGACGGCAATGACTCGCTACAGGTTGTTGCTCCTCGTGACGCTACGGCACATCCTGGACTTGATGTGGTCATTCCACCAAAAGCTAGTGAGCGGCTGCAAGAAATACCTGCTGCGCCTACAGAAATCCCTGTAGCGGCGCCCGCTCGCCATGCAAAAGAGGCTACGGGCCGCCGTACGCTACGCCGACGTATCATTCTTGGTACGACTGCTCTTGTTGCGTCTGCGGTTGCACTCTTTGGGCTTACCAGCAGCCAGCATGCATCCGAAAAGCCTTCTCCTTCTCCAAGCCACAGCCAGCCATCAGTAGGGCCCACTCAGCCGCCTCATGGTCATGAAACACCTCCATCGATCGTATCGATTACGGAAGACGCCGTATCGGGTGACACCATAACAAAAGTACAGGATGGTTCACGCACAACAATTGCCGTACGAATGGGCGCGCGAAATCAGCGTGGCCCATGGGCGATGGCAGAAGAAGCTCTAGAGGCAAGTGGCGTGGCCGATCCAACGAATGAGCAAATTGCAAGCGTAGACCCTTGGATGCAGGGCAGTGCCTTACAGCAAGAAGCTCGTACATTGCAGGCCGGTACGACTGTTAGCTACGTGCTTGGTGCGTCTGGTTTGACATTGACGGGTATTTCTCGGTAAGCTGCCGCCAGTCTGGTTGCTTTTTATAGGGTAAATTGGTATAATTACATCTGTTATTAACTCGGCTCATGACCAATATGTGTGCATGGGCTTTAAGATCCGAAGGAGTTCCAAGGATGAACCAATACGAAGTTGCTGTATTGTATCACCCAGATCTTGAAATTGATCTGGAAAAAGCTACCAGCCGTGTAGAGAAAATCTTTACCGACAATGGTGGTGAGATCAAGAACGTAGACAACTGGGGCAAGCGCAAGCTCGCATACCCAATCAAAAAGAACGAACACGCTGTGTACGTATTCTACACAGTAGAATTTCCTGCAGAATCAGTTCGCAAAGTTGAAAGCGTTATGAACATCACTGATGAAGTGATCCGTTTCATGATTACTCGTCCAGACCTCAAGGCTATCGCTAAAGCGGAAGCTGCTAAGGCTGAAAAGGCTGCTAAGGCTGCTGCGCGTGGCGAAGCAACTGAAGCGTCCGACGAAGCTGAAAAACCAGCTGAATAAGCGTATACTGACAAGAGAGAATAAGAGGGAGGGCGGTGCGCCGCTCGGAGGGAGTCGACCATGGCACGAAGTGTCAACCAAGTCATCTTAATGGGTAACCTAACACGCGATCCAGAAACACGCCAAACACCAAGTGGCCAAAGTGTTACAAGTTTTAGTCTTGCGCTTAATCGTGCTTACAAAGACCAAAGCGGTAACTGGCAAGAAGCAACCGACTTTATTGATGTTGTTGCTTGGGGTCCACTCGGTGAGCGCGTAGCGCAGTACGTTACAAAAGGTCGTCGCGTACTCGTACAAGGTCGCTTGCAGAGCCGTGCCTGGGAGCAGGATGGTCAGAAGCGCAGCAAAGTTGAAGTGCTCGCTAATGACGTAACATTCCTCGATGGCCGTGGCGAAGGCGACGGCGAAGGCTCGCAAGGTGGCTCATTTGGTGGCAGCAGTGCTGGTTCATCAAGTAGCTCAGCCAAAAAAGATGACGTCGTTATCGAAGATATCGGTGACGAGCCGGTCAACCTCGACGACATTCCCTTCTAAATAACGAATTAAGGAATTACTAGTATGGCTAAGATTTTTAAGCACAAAACCGATGTAGCTTACTTTGACTACAAAGACTTCAAGACACTGCAGCGTTACATTAACGTGTACGGCCAGATCGAAACTCGCAAGAAGACCGGTCTTACCGAAAGCCAGCAGCGTCGCTTGAGCACCGCTATTAAGCGCGCTCGCAACATCGCTTTGTTGCCATTTGTTGCAAACAACTAATAAAAGACGCTTACAGGTGGAAGATACATCGCTTACCGGACAGGCTACCGCGCTCAACCGTGCCATCGGCGCAATTATTGCGCAGTTGGATATTGACGCGCTGCCTGCACCGGAGCGATCTATCGCCGAAAGCATTAAGCGGCAAGCTGCAGATGCTCGTCTAGACGTTCGTGACTACGAATACGCTGATACCCGAGCCGAGCAACTGCAGCGTGCTGATATAGCCAATAAAAGGCTTGAAGAAATTCAATCGGCAATCGTCAAGGCAAGTGAATACAATATGTTTAGCGCCATTGACGTTGCACAACTATCTGCCACTATTCAGCGAGTTATCGCACAAATTTCATAAAGGAGATACACCATGGCATTAAGCATCACTGATCTTAAAAAAGGCACATTGTTTCAGATCGACGGTGTTCCATATCGCGTAACTGATTACAACCAAAAAGTTATGGGCCGTGGTGGTTCGATTGTGAATGTTCGTATCAAAAGTTTGATCGACGGTAAGGTCCTCGAAAAGACGTACAAAGGCAACGAACAACTTGATAGCGCAGATGTAAGTACTCAAAACGTACAATATTTGTACACCGACGGCAGCATCTTCTACTTTATGAACGAAGAGACATTTGAGCAATTTGAAGTCTCTGCAGATCTCGTTGGTGATGGTGCCGGTTATCTTAAAGAAGGTGACAAAATCCAGCTTCAGTTCTTCAACGACGCCCCTATCAATGTTGAGCTTCCTAAGAACGTGCCACTCAAGGTAACGTACACTGAAAATGTAGTAAAGGGCGACACGACAAGCTCTGTCCTAAAGGACGCTACGGTTGAAACCGGCATTACCGTAAAGGTGCCAGCTTTTATTAAGCAGGACGACATCATCAAGGTCGACACCCGTACAGGTGAGTACCTTGAGCGCGCTAAATAGTAGCTGTAATATAATTTACAGCTAAACATGAGCATATCGGCGTATGATTAATATACGCCTCATGCAAACACAAAGATTATCAAAAAGCCTGTCACGTACTCTGCAGCATCGTACTATACGAATTGCTATCATGAGTCTGGCGGGCTTTTTAGCACTGGTAATTATTGGGCAATTCTTATATCCGCGTGATCGCGTGCTTCCTAATGCTCAGCTACAAGGCGTAAAAGTAGGGTGGCAGCCAATCTACGCGGCGTCTGCACAAACTGCCGAAACGTTCAATAATAGCGAAGTAAAGTTTATATTTGCCGGTACTTCAGAAACAGTCAAGTCTGATGAATTAGGTATTGATGTCGTAACCTTTCACGCTGCACAGAAAGCGGCGCAGTACCCACTATGGCAGCGATTCATCCCGTTCAGTATTTTTCAACCAAAGCACACAACTATTATTCGAACCATTGACGATGAGCGCTTGGCATACTATGCCGCGCAACTCGCTAAGCGCTATAGCTCACCCATGGTAAATGCTGGCGTCAAAATTGTGGGTAAGAATGTACAGCTTATCCCCGCGCAACCAAGCCGTCTTTATACTGCACAAGACATTATCGAAGCCGTAGAACGTGCTCCAGCGAGTGCGCACACGAGCCTCACTATAGCCGCTCAGACCACTGATCCTATACGCAACGACCAAGCAGTTAAGGATATACTTACACATGCCAAAAGAATTATCGACCATCCACCTACGTTGCATATCGCTGGTATTGCTATTGCGGTGACTCCCGAACAAGCGGCTGGTTGGCTTCGATTTGTAGAGGACCCTACTGCAAAGACCTTGCAAGTTGATGTGGATTCAGGGGCCATACATGAATTTGTGCAAGAGCTTCAAAAAAATGTGTACAAAGCGCCGGGCACAAGCACTGTGACACTCCTCGACGGCAAAGAGGTAAGTCGCACGACAGCCAGTAGTGGCCAGGGATTGGACACTGATACAGTGACGGCAGCCATACGTACGGGTCTGTTATCTACAACACAGTCAATTAACGTGCCGGTCGTAGCGCTTCCGCCTGTAATCACCTACCAGCGACAATATACCAAAGGCTCAGCGGGTCTCGCTGCGTTACTGGCCGACATAGCTCCAAGGGGTACGAGCATCGCAGTCATCGAGCTGGGTGACGGTGGGCGTTCAGCGCAGAGCGATGGTGGCAGCCGATTTGTGGCCGCTAGTACGTATAAACTATTCGTGGCGTATGCTGTTATAAAGCGAGTTGAGGCGGGCGCCATAACTTGGGACACGCCCGTAAACGGCAATACAGTGGGTGGTTGCTTCGAGAGTATGATTGTTCGTTCTGATAATCCCTGTGCAAAGGCATTAGGTACCATGATTGGATGGGGGACTATTCAGTCGATGATGCGCGGCTTGGGATTGGGATCGACGTCGCTTTCGGATAGTGGCTTTTATACGACCGCCAATGACCTGGCACTATTTCTGCGGCTACTCCAGAATGGCTCGCTTTTATCGGCGGGTGGAAGTTCACGATTGCTCGACGCTATGCACCGTCAGATCTACCGTGCTGGCATTCCGGCGGGTACTGGTGTAGGCGTTGCCGATAAGGTGGGGTTTGTCGATGGGTACATGCATGATGCGGCTATTGTGTATGGTCCTAATGGCCCCTATATACTTGTTATTATGACGAACGGTGGCTCGTGGTCATCAATTGCGTCAATGAGCCGCCAAATACACAACTATCTCAAGTGATAGCGTATAATAAGAGCATGAAACAACGACTTGATCAACTTTTGACGGCCAAAGGCTTGGTCATTTCTCGAAGCCAGGCTGAGAGCTGGATTCGTCTGGGCAAGGTGACGGTCGACGGTAAGGTTGTCACAAAGCCGGGCGCTGCTGTTAATGAAGATGCTGACATCCAACTCCATGCGAGCGAACAGTATGTGTCTCGTGCTGGCCTAAAGCTTGCTTCGGTTGCCGATACGCTGCATCTGCAGTTTAAGGATATAGTCATGCTCGATGTAGGCAGCTCGACAGGTGGCTTTACTGACTATGCTTTGCAGCACGGTGCACGAAAGGTTATTGCCGTTGATGTAGGGACGGACCAGTTGCATCCGAGCTTGCACGGAGATGCGCGCATCGAGTTACACGAACAAACTGATATACGTGATATGAAACAACTGTCAGAGACGCCTGACTTGGTTGTCATCGACGTCTCGTTTATTAGTCTTCGTGATATTTTGCCATACGTAGCACGTCTTATAGGTCCACGGACTATTGTTGCCGCCATGGTAAAGCCTCAGTTTGAAGCACGCGAGAGTAGTGTGAAGCATAAAGGTGTCATTAAGAATGACCGTATGCGGCGTGATATCCTTAAGGACTTTGAGCTGTGGGCCATGGATCACTTTATAATTAGCGACAAAGCTGATTCGGATGTGGCAGGCACCAAAGGCAACCGCGAACGGTTTTATGCCTTGAAAGCCAAGCGCGCGTAGCGTTAGCAATATCACATCATATTCTTGCGCAAAGCTCTAGTGGTTATGTATCGTGTCGTGATAGACTGCTGATATGTATTTCAAAAGCCGTGTTGAAGCCGGCAAACTTCTTTCAGAACAGATAATAAAAAAGTACAGCAAAGAAAAGTGTGCGGTTGTTGCGCTCAGTGATGGGGCGGTGATGGTCGGTGCACAGATTGCCATGCAGTTGCATTGCGTTTTGACCATGCTACTCACAGATGCCATTCAGCTGCCCCGCGAAAGTGTAGCTGTCGGCGGCATTAGCCAAGACGGTACGTTTAGCTACAACAATTACTACTCCCCAGGGGAGATAGAAGAATTTGTCAGCGAGTACCGCAGCTTTATCGAGCAAGAAAAGATGAACAAAATGCAGCAAATGCATCGCATGGAGGGTAAGGGTGGGCTTATCAGAAAAGATTTGCTCAAAGACCATGTAGTCATTTTAGTGGCAGATGGTTTGACTAATGGTTTTTCCATTGACCTTGCTACGGAGTATCTCAAAACAATTAGTATCAAGCGCCTGATTGTTGCTACACCACTCGCTAGTGTTCAAGCGGTTGACCGCATGCACATCCTGGCTGACGAAATCTTTTGTCTTTCAGTTATCGAAGAGTACATTACAACCGACCACTACTACGAGGTTCAGGACGTTCCGCCCCACGACAAAGTCGTAAAAACTATCGAAGAGATAGTCGCTCACTGGAAGTAGATCTTTACTCGAGGTAGTGACGCAGTTTTTCTGCATCTAGTATCGTGATAAGTGACTGGTGGTTACGCAGCGTACCTTGACGCTCAAGTGTTGCTAACTCACGGCTGGTTGTCTCGCGAGTGGCACTGATAGAGCTCGCGATATCTTGATGCCGTAAAGGCACGTCGATAAGAGTGCCAAAATCGGTCTCGCGTCCGAAGCGCTCACTCATACTGAGTAAAAAAGATACCAAACGCTCGCGCACACTTCGATACTCAAGGTTAAGAATGCGCTCGGAATGAAGCCGATACATATCAACAAGCATATCCACAAGCGGCAGGGCTGCCTGTGGATGAGCCTGGATATATTCTACGAATTGATCACGTTCTATGCGAAAAACTGTCGTTTGCGAAAGGGCAGCGTAAATAATGTGGCGATCACGGCCGGTGACTGCCCAGGTGAGCCCAAGGATTTCACCCGCTTTGCGGATGATGAGCAGGTTTTCGTCGCCATATTTGGTAATATCATATGCCTTAACAAGGCCACTGGCTATATAAAAAATTCCCGACGGTGAACCGCCGGGGCGAATGATGAATTCCCCTTTGTCAAACGTCATTCGAGTCCCCTGATGGAACAGATTGACGAGTTCGTTGGTGGGGCTAAGTGCCGTCAACATATTTTTAGTATGGCACAACAGATAGCTGTTGGCTAGTCATATCTAAAAGCATAAGGATTATACTCTCAGAATATACACCTGCCAACAAGAAAAAGATGTGACAAATATCATGTTTTTTATGTGACAAAGATGACCGTGACACACCTGTTACACCGGGTACACTGAAAGTACCAACCAAAGTAGGTTGGAGTAAGGAGGGAGAAATGATGAGCCTTAGCCAGGTTGAGCAACAACTCAAGCGGGTCGGGTGTAATTTCCGCTTCTGGGGACGCGGAGAGATACGCGAGCTTCGCAACGTCCTATTGCCCGATGAAACGATCGCGCACTGTGTAAACGGGAGTTATGAAGGTGGCTTCGCAATGCTTGTTGTCACCGATCAGCGACTGCTACTCGTCGATCACAAGCCACTGTTTGCCGCAGTCGAAGACATCCGCTTTGACATGATTGCCGAGCTCGATCACAGCTCACAGTTGCTAACAGGAACGGTAAAGATATCAACGCCATCTCGGACGCTCAAGTTTACGAGCTGGAGCCACTATCATTTGCGAGAGGTGCTGAACTTTACCCAACAAAAGATGCACGAACTACGTGAGCAATACAATTATGTACGCACGCAGATGCATATACCGCAGGTACTTATAGATGAGCAGGGAAATGGCGTGCTACTCGGAGGGTTAGCGCTGCAGACAGGAGGCTTCCAGAGGCCATTCCACATGCCCCTCAACCCATACATGAATAAAGCGCCGGTGCTCATGCGCCGCCGTAAGTACCCAAAGTTTTACTAGAGAAAAGAGGCCATCAGGGCCTCTTTTCGTATTGAACTCAAGGAACTATGCGCGTATAATTAATTTTTACCATTATATAGACAACTTGTCTAAAGTAATGCAGAGTTATGATAGAAGGTCAGCGCCTCTCAGCTCAAGAAAGCATTGGCGTCGTGCCATTAGAACTTTTTGAGCGAGCGAGAATAGAACCGGTTACAGATACGATTATTGTCCCTGGTGGGCAATCGCTTGATGTATTAATGCGGCCTGACATTATTCGCATTATTGATACTAAAAATAAACAATTGGGCGTCCTGGCTACTGTTGCGACCGTTAAGGGCCGCCGAGTCTTAGAGGCTTCAGTAAGGACACAGTGGGAAGACGAGGAAGGTGAGCATCAATATCCGGGTTTGTTCGCGGGCAAGCTGCTGGATCAGGCCATAACATATTTTGATGCGGCGTCGCCCAATGGCCCTATTGATTGTTTGCATGCTAACTGGGACGATCGAAGTATTAACACGGTGCAGTATCGTGCGGCACTTAAGCGGAATCTTTGTCGCCTCGATCCACCGGCAGCGCGCCGAGCGTCAGCATTTGAGACGTGGACGGGCGCATTGGCTCTCCGCAATGGCTTTGACTATATTTTAGGAGATGTTCGCCATTTCTATACCGAAAGCCGCACCCAAGTTATAGAGGCCGATTTTGTGCGTAAGCCAAGCCGCCGCCGCTGGCTCTTCCGCCGCTCGTAGTTATTTACTGACGTTGAAACGGAATTCGACAACGTCACCTGACTGCATTGTGTAATCTTTGCCTTCAGTGCGCATTTTGCCAGCTGCTTTGGCAGCTTGCTCAGAGCCAGCAGCCATAAGGTCATCGTAGTTAACAATTTGGGCTGCAATAAAGCCGCGTTCGAAGTCGCCGTGAATAACACCGGCAGCTTGTGGGGCAGTGAAGCCCTTGCGAATGGTCCAGGCTCGAACTTCCTTTTCACCCGCAGTCAGATAGCTTTGCAATCCAAGTGTGTCGTAAGCGGCATGGATGAGCTTAACGAGGCCTGATTCGGTTTGGCCGTAACTCTCAAGAAGCTCATCAGCATCTGCTTTATCCAGGCCCTGCAGCTCACTTTCGAGCTGTGCGCATACAAATAGCGCTTTTGCTGGCGCTACGAGTTGTGCTAATTCTTGCTGCTTTGCATCGTTGGCAAGACCGTCTTCATCTAGGTTGAATAAATAAATTACGGGTTTAGCAGTAAGCAGCTGTAGGTCGGCAATGTGCTCAAGATTAACGTCATTTACCGCAGATAGCGGTGTGCCTGCATCAAGTAGGTTGTGTACTTTTTGTAACGTACCGGCAATAGGCTTTAGCTTGGGGTTGGCTCGGGATTCTTTTTCAAGTTTAGGGAGCCGTTTTTGAACTGTCTGTAGATCGGCCAGGACAAGCTCGGTATTGATGACATCCATATCTTTTGTCGGGTTAACGTCATTATCTACGTGAACAACGTTGCTATCTGAAAAGGCTCGTACAACCTGAACAATTGCGTTGCACGTTCGAATGTGACTTAAGAACTGGTTACCAAGGCCTTCACCTTGACTAGCACCAGCCACAAGGCCAGCAATATCTACAAAGGTGACACTGGCTGGAATAATTTTTTGTGCATGATACAGGTCGCCCAATTTTTGTAGTCGATCGTCCGGCACGGGCACGATGCCGGTGTTTGGCTCGATAGTTGCAAATGGGTAATTTGCAGCAAGAATGTTACTGCCTGTAAGGGCGTTGAAGAGGGTTGATTTGCCAACATTTGGTAGGCCGACAATGCCTATGGATAGACTCATGCTTGGCCTTTCCGTGTTGAATTATTGGTGAAATGGGTAGATTTCCGCATAGTATGACTTCTTCCTTCGTTGCTATTACTTTATCAATTATCTTCCTAACAGTGAAGAGCCTCTGTTCAAAAGAGAGATTGTCGAGCATTTCGGTGAACGGTGCAATGAGCTTTTCGGGGTCAAGGTATTGTAGTTTTTGTACTTTGCTATCAACCGGTTTAGCTAATAGTGACTGCAATGCTTGTCGCCGTTCAACAACGCTTTTCATCTGGTCTTTGTAAACATCTGCACTCATCATGGCCTGGCCGTACATTTTGGCATACCGTCGCTCTTCGGCATCCAAAGCTTTGAGATTCTGCTGTATTTGAGCTGCATCGGGGCCGTTCTGAAGGCTTTTGAGCTGCTTGCTGGTATACCGCTCAATTTGCTGACGAACAAGCTCAGGATCGCTTAAAAGCGCCTTGATCTTTTCCCAGGCTACTGTATCCATAACATTCACATTTACACCACCAAGATGGCAACGGTTAGGCAAGGGGAAGCTATGAATGCGAGCAGTACAACGGTAATACTTCTTGCCATCAGGTCCATCGCCAACACGGCGCTCCCCACAGGTGCAGTAAATCAGCCCACTGAACAAATATTGGTGTTTCTTGTTTCGTGGGTTGTGCTTGGCATTGAGCTTGAGCTGCTTTTGTACTTTGTTGAACAACTCGTCGTCAATAATGCGAGGTACTTTTACTATCAGCCATTCATTTCGATCCCGATCCCGACGACTGGTCTTGTTGGTATGCTTGTGAGTATATTTTTTAACCGTTGCAGCTTTGGGATTCTTGGGTAGCACTGACTCTTTCTTGTAGTAATAGTGTCTGCCGATATAGCTTTCATTAATAAGTAGCCGCGATATTGGTCCTTTGGTCCAGTTTGGACGTTTCTGCTTCTTGGGTGGAATACCCATGTCGTAGAGTCGTCGTATAACTTCACGAAGCGAGGTGCTCTCAACGCCCACCCACTGGTAAATCATGCGTACCACTTCGGCTTCTTGCTCGTTAATAACGAACTGGCCATTCTTTTTACCAATGCCTTGACCGCTAACCGGAATGTAATCGTAGCCGTAGGGTGGGGAGTAACCTAACAAGTCGCCGTTACGAACTTTGTTCAGCTTACCTAGGCGAAAGCGCTCAGCAATCTTTACACGCTCATACTCTGCAAAGATGCCGGTAATTTTACCCATTAAAAGCTCTTCTGGTGATGTACCGTTCACGTCATGCAAACTTTTGAACTCGACTTGGTGGCTTGCCAACTCCTCAATGACTATTTCCTGGTAAATAAATCGTCGTGATAAGCGACCGCGATCATACACGTACACGATGTCGAACTTGTGGTCTTTGGCATCTTGCCGTAAACGGTCAAGGTCAGGGCGCTCTAAGAACGCTCCTGACCATCCCTCGTCCTGATAGACGCAATCTGCCATCAAAGTATGCCCATCGTTAGCTATGGCTGTTTTAAGCTCATAGATTTGTGTCTCAATGGTGCCTTCGTCTTTTTGGATATCGGTGCTGACTCGTGCATACAATGCAGCCCGTTTCATGTTTGTTTTGGTTTTGTTAATGTGATCATAAGTAGCTCCATGCTAGGTGATAGTAAGCAAAAGTAAGTGAAATGCACATTACGTTGCTTCGTTAAGCAGTAGCTTAAGCAAGTAGTCAAAAACTTCATCCGCAGAACTTTGTGAGTCCGTTGCCAAGACATACTTAACCGTTGGTTTTGTAGTCTTTTTTGGCATAAATTTTTAAACCTCATAAACCCACCGCCCGCCGGACCAGTATCGTTTTTCTGCCACATCGACGGTATTCTTAGTATGTCTTTTAAAATCCTTTTTATTAATTGCTTTTTCTTCAGGAGCAATGGTGTTCTCGTCGGTCATGTCAATGATTTCTCCTCGGGGCTGATGAGCCTTTCTATAAGAAGAGGAAGCGGCTGCTATATTTAGGATTTTAACGAGTGGTTCGAGGCTGTATTGATTAGACGTATTTGACCTGCGAATGCGCTCAATGAGGCCTTTTTTCTCCAGGCTTGATACGCACTTGCTGATGGTCCGGCGAGAATAACTACACCGTTCACTTAGTGCTTCAAGGCTTGGCCATGGGTCTTTTGCTCCCCAGCGGAAGCTGTCGATTGCAACAAGTACGACGAACTCTGGAGCCGTAATATTTAATTGACCACGGTATATCAGTAGTAGGTTGGGCACGGCTGTAAAACCGTGCTCCAAAATACCTTCCGACCACCGAGTGGAAAGAGCTGTATCTGTTAAAATACGCCTCATGATTTAACTCCAGCATGGTATAGGTAATACCAGTCTTGGGCTTTTGCCTCGGTTTCCTTGATGGCCTCGCTAAATTCAAGCGCATCAAGCTGAAGCGCACCACTATGATATTTTTTGAGCAGCTCTTGCACTTCAGGTGTCTCATCATAGATGGCAAATAATGCGCCATGTTCGTCACCCATGAATGTGGCGGTGGCACCCGAGAGGGCAAGCGCTGCGATAATATGGTGGTCCGTTACAAGAAGAACATTTTCTACTTCTAACGGGTAATTTACGTTTGTATTATATTGTTTGGTTTCAGCCATTCTGACTTTCTCCTTTTGCGGAGCGCCAGCCATAACATAAGTGCCCGACCTGCATGTAGCAGGGCGAACATTTATCCTATGGCATTCTCTGACGCTCTGTAAGGAAGTCGTGACTGGTCTCCACTAGTTATTATTTAGCATTGACCTGGTTGTTAATGTGCTATCCCGTTAGCTGCTGCCTTTGGGTCTATTTCAAGCCTAGCAAATGTTCCGAGGATTTGACAAGGGGTGACATTTGTTTGATTATAATTTTTTATTATAATCGTAATCTGTTAGCGAGTCCGAAAAATGCGTGTTGTGTTATTTTCACACGCCAAACTGCTCATGCTGTACGGACTAAGTCAAATGTTATATAATTGACTACGTCTAGGATTCAAACAATTAGTTACCGCACCCAAGTGCGTAGTTGTGCCGTAAAATGGGCAGCTACGTTAAAAAGAATAGGCATAACTGCTTGTTTGGGTCCTAGACAGTCCAGCGTGGCTGTCCTTTTTATTTTCAATGAAAAATGGATAGCCTTCTCAACACAACTAAGCCAGTAGGGAGGTTATCCAAATGGCAGACAAGACCAACAAACCTAAAGACCAAAAGAACTGGTTCGCTCGTCACAAAGTAATGACAGTGATCCTTGGCCTAATCCTGGTGATCATTATCGGCTCAGCTGCAAGCGGTGGGGATAAAACCAAGACAAGTAGTTCTAGCAATTCAAAGTCGGACACTAAAACAGCAACCACCGGAAAAGTAGGTGAGGGCGTTCGAGATGGCCAGTTCGAATTTGTCGTTAAAAGCGTAACTTGTGGCAAGGCAAGCGTCACTGACTCAAGCGGCTATATTACCAAAACCGCCCAAGGCCAGTACTGCATGATGGATGTTACCGTAAAGAATATCGGCAATAAGCAGCAGTATTTCTCCGAAAGCGACCAGAAGCTCCTGAACGCAGGTGGTCAGCAGTATTCCGCAGACAGCTCAGCTACGCTTACAAACAGCAACAATAGCGATGCTCTGTTAGCTCAGATTAATCCTGGAAACACCGTGGAGGGTATTTTGGTATTTGATATTCCCAAAGATCAGACGCCCGTTACGGCTGAGTTACACGATAGCTCATTTAGCGGTGGTGTAAAAATTTCGTTGCAGTAGACACATCGTTGTTGAAATAAGAAATAGCCTCGAATTACAACGAGGCTATTTTATTTACATAAAAGGGTGCCTGAACTTGGTTGTTTTTTCAAATAATCAAGTTACCTTTGTAATATTGACCACAGCAAATTATAATTGGTGAATATGTTGAATCCGGGTGAGACTTTGCACCACTATACTATTGTCGGACCAAAAGGCAATGGAGTCTATGGTCATGTTTTTGAGGCGCATGATTCCAGCAATAGCAATGAAAGTCTAGCGCTTAAATTGCTTACAAATAGCCTCGGTGATAATGAGGCACGCTTTCGAGCAGAGAATGATCATCTGTACACGTTGATCAATGAGCCGTACGTTATAGGTCCCAAGACGCGAGTACTTGATATTAATGGTCGTATTATCTACTGCATGGAGCTTGCTGATACAAACACAGAAAGTTTTCTCTCAACCAACACGCTAACTACTAGTCAGACGCTCATTTTGTTCAAGAAGATTGCCCAAGGTTTAAAGGCTGCGCACGATAATGGGATTGTTCATAGAGATTTACACCTCGGAAATATACTGCTAATGACGAGTGACCCGCAAAATCCTCTCCCCAAGCTCACTGACTTCGGTATGGCAAAAGATTTTAACGGAAGTGACATGAGTTCAATTCCTGTGCAAGTGTGGGGTGCGGTAGGCATGAGACCACCTGAAATCTTCTTTATGTTATGGGATACTCCCGATCTAGATAAGTATATGCTTGCCGATGTTTATGCGCTTGGCATTCTACTTCATTGTTTACTTAACACCCGACCTACGCAGTATATCTTGGGTTTGGTTTCTTCAATTGTGGACGTATTTACAGATAATAATGCTCGGTATAATCCAAATACTTTCCAGATTGACTCTACTTTAGATATAGCAACAAAAAAGCAATGTTATGACGAGTGGCTAAATAATTACAGCCGTGCCAACCAGGATAATCTTCAGATAGTTTTAAGTAGTAATAATCCCATTCTTGAAAAAGAAATCAATCGAATTATTCAAAAATGTTGCGCTGTCGACTACAATGATAGGTATAGAAACGTTGACGAATTAATCCAGGAAGTCAGTGCAGTATGCTAACTCCAGGTCTAGTAGAAAAAAAGCAGCGAACGGCGCCCATTGCTGGCTCTAATAATTCTGTCTATGCTAGGGCTAAGGATCCTATAGAGAAACTAAGGTCTGACACAGCGAAGCGCAGTAATGATGATGTGCTCGCCCTGATCTTAAGAAAAGAGAGGGCGTTGGCCAAAAATAAAATACGATCTCATGGCGAAAATATACGCAATGTAATTGAATTGGCTGATATTCATTTTTTAAATGGGAAATATTCGCGAGCACGTGAGGTTTATCTCAATGCGCTTAAACTTGACTCTAAAAATGTAGCTGTATACAAGAAGTTGATTAATTGCTACATTGCTCTCGGATCGTTTGACCTTGCGAGCCAATATTACGATAAATTGGTGGAAGTTCGACCATCTGCGGAATTTCGTCACGAAAGAGTACTTTTTCAGCTTGCAACAGTAAATGGTGACCCTAAAGGCCTAGAACGTATACAGAAGGACATAAGGCAATTAGCCAAAGACAATCCTAGTGACGATAAGATAATCAATACGCATGGTTTAATCTTGGGCTTTGTCCAACAGAATCATGAAGCATCAAAGGCAATGTTTCAAAAGGCCATCGAGCTCAACGCTAAAAACTTTCATGCAGTTAATAATTTAGGCGTTTACTACAAGTCAAAGCGAGATTTTAGTAAAGCACTAGTACAATTTCAAAAGGCCATCGAGCTCAATCCTCGTTATGCGGCTGGCTACGAGAATATAGCGAGTACCTACATTGACAAGGAAGAATATGAAAAAGCCCTTCGAATCCTAGAGCTGGCTGCAAAAAGAAATGTTAAATTGTCTGAGCTTTGGTTGCATAAAGTTGGCTGGCTATTAATTGTCCTGGGGCAATACGACGAGGCAATTAAATGGCATGAGAAGAAGATAAAAGAAGAGCCTACAAATGATTTACTACTCAATAATTTGGGTCATTGTTATCAAGAGATAGGCCGATACAGTGAAGCGGAAAAATGCTATAAGGCAGCAATTGATTGTTTCGAAAAGAACGTAGCAACGCCCGCTTATGTTCCTGATGGTCGTTCCGTAAGTGCATTCCGTAATTTAATGGTTCTTGCCAACGATCTTGATAAATCACGCCTACTGGACATTACCGCAAAACGCCTTTTAGCCGTCAGCCCTGGCAACCCCATGGCTCTTTTTTACCGGGGACAGGCGCAACAGAAGCTCAAGAACTATATCTTTGCAAAAGAGTGTTTCCTCGATTCTATTGCCAGTGACCCAACTCAGCTAGATAGTTATATAAACTTGTCTTTTATTTATGAAATCGTAGACAAAGACTACGAAAAAGCGATTGCTTTAATTGAAAACGCACCGTTTCGGCCTGAGACAGAGCAGCTCATTTTAAATAACCTAGCGTATGCATACGTGAAGTCTGGCAAACCAGAGAAAGCTGGGCGGCTCCTGTTGCAAATTAAGGGGACTAAGCACCCATCGGTATATGCTACACTCGGCCTAATTGAACTCTACAAAGATAAATTTAATAACGCCGAATTAAATTATAAAAAAGCTATAAGCAACTTCCAGCATAAAGATAAAAAGTTTGCACAACAAGTCTGGGAGTATGAGCAGGCTTACTTCTGGGTTAAAAAGAAAGACTATGCAAAGGCGAATGAAAGAATTGAGGCGTCTCTAGCGCTAGGGGACGCAAGCTATGCGTATGACCTCACCAACGAGCTAAAGAACAGGGTAAAAAATATCCAAAAGTAAGAGCAGTAGTATACTGGTGGCAGAGGAGAATATCATGCCACTTACTGCATATAGCTTTGATCCGTCTTTGCAGAACACTGACTTTGTAATCGGTGAAGATGACTTCAACGACCTTTCCATCAATCCGATGCCTTCAAATGATGCGTATTGGTTTAAGAATAGCAAGAAGTCGCTCGTAAAGAGATTTGTACTTAAAAGATTTACGTACGTAGAAAAATCCTGTGTAGTTACTCTGGCAAAAAACGAAGCAGGAAAGTTCTCACCTCGCTTCGATTTTGCTATCTACGATGTTACACAGAAGAGTCTCAAAGAGTACAGCTCTGATAAAGTCGATGTAACGAAAATAAAAATTAAGGCCAAAGTTGACATAGGTGACTGCTACGAAGAGTTTAAGGTGCTCTTAGAGTATATGATGGGGCTTGACGATATTGAATTGGATAAGAAGGTTTATCGAGCTGTTGAAAATAACTATCTAACAACGTTGGAAGAATCACTTCAAAATGTTAGCAAAGAGGATGCCTTAAGTAAATTATCACAGAAGTACAGGGGCACTATAACAGATGCAGATATCGATTTGTTGCTACGCCGGAAAACTAAACTTAAAATTTTTGAGAAGCTTCTAACTGATGAGAAATACTTTGAAGAATCACGGGTAAAACTCGGCAGTAATAAGCGTCCGGAAGATGTTTGGCAGCACTTTTTTGAGCTGAACCAGTGGATTTTTGGCTATGGCTTAAAACTGGTTTCATGTGAATCCTTCAATGATGCAAAGTTGGAGCAGATAACCTCTGGTGCAAATGCTTTTACCGGAGGTGGTAAAAGAGTAGACGGTCTTTTAAAGACCAGAGGCTACATTAGCAGCTTTGTATTTTGCGAAATTAAAACAGACAAGAAGCCGTTACTTGCGCCCACGCAATATAGGCAACCAGATGTTTATCGTGTATCCGACGAGGTGAGTGGTGGAGTTTCGCAGGTTCAAAAAACTACTCATAAAGCACTTAGGACAATTGCTAGCGACTTCCATAAACGGTATGCAGCAGACGGAACTTACCTTAATGAAGAGATATCAACTATACGACCTAGGCAGGTACTTGTGATAGGCAATACGAAACAGCTTATGGATGTGGACGATATCAATCTGGAAAAATCTCTAAGCTTTGAACTATATAGAAAGTCCATAACTGATGTAGAAATTATTACTTTTGATGAGCTTTATGAACGTGCCAAGTTTATCGTTTCTGACTCCGAATAGCCGCGCTTGCTCGCCGGTTTTGGCATGCAAAACTTTAGTTCAAAAGGTAAGGCTTCGTCCCAACTATGCCAATAGATAATGAACTCATGCCACTATTATAACAGAGGTAGCGGTGATTTGCCCAATGCTATATACGTATTCTCCACTTTAAGAAAAAATAGCCCGGTAGTGATTGATCACAAAAACTGTTCTCATATTGCTTACGCTTTTGGTATACTTTGCTTATGAGTGCAGACGATAAAACAAAGCCGACTGTTTCTACTTTTACGCCCACATCTCGAAAACGGACAATGCTCATTGCGGCTGGCTCCGTTATTGTTATTGTCGTAGCGATAGTTTTCGTTATTTTGATGAATAGAGACAAGGGTCAAAGTGACACTGAAGTGCGTCAGCAACACGTACTTCAAACTTCTCTTCAGACATCGGTATACAAGGCAACGGATCAAAATGCTGTCGTACGCGACGCAACCTCCCTTATAAAGGGTGTTAATGAAGGTCGCTTTGTTTTGAGTGATGCTGAATTGGGCAAGCTTTATCTAACTCGTGGTAATGCGTACATGGTCCTCAAAAACTATAAGGACGCATCTGCAGACTACGACATTGCCGCCAAGAAGGATAGCAATGTGCGTATCGCATCATTACAGGGTGAAATTGAAGCGCGCTACCGTATGGGTGAGCGTAAGTCACTTATCGAGCTGTATAACCAGCTTATAACTGCTATGCAAAAGAGTACTAATCCACTCGCTGGCGATAATGTTGCGCAGTACAAAGGATATATCAAACTGCTAGAAGCAGGTAAGGACTTGGAGCTGTAGGCTATGCGATTTACTAAAAAACTATTGGCTCTATCGGCGATACTCTTTGTCTCAGTTTTCGTTGTCATAAGCCCGCTTGTTAGCGCAAGTCAGGCTCAGCGTTGTAGCGGATTCTCGCTTTTTGGTACGGCGGGCTGTCGTGGTTATTTCACGAATAACTTTTTCTATAGCGCTAGCACAGGTGTTACTGGTACTAATATTTTGTTCAACCCAGCAGACCCAACTGGCTGGGCGGTCCCCGCAAGCGTCAATACAAAGGACGAGTTTATTGCTTATGTGAAGGCTCGTCTCGGAACGGGTACATCGTATAATTTTAACCGTGCTGGTGCGGCCTTTCTTATTGATACGATGTTGGGTGCACCTGGTGCTGGTAACTTCGGAAGCGCGACTAATGGTATAGCCTATGCTCAGAATAACCTGGCCGCATGGGAGCAGCTCGTAAAAGACTATAGTGACGCAAACCGTATCCACTGGAACGATTACGAAGTCCTTGGTGATGGTGACTATAACAGTATGCACCTTTGTAATCCTGGCACTGCAGAAAGCAGCTGTACCGTTACAAATGTAAATGCTGGTAATTATGACGGTAAAGACTTCGGTTTTTTCCGTAAAGCAGCAGCAGATGGCACTGAGGTGAGCCACGAAATTGTCTTTTTGAACCCTGATGGAAGTAAATATCGATTACGGCGTGAATGTGGCAACATTGTTGGCCCTTCAAAGCCACTGACGCCATTGCCACAGCCGTATTCATTGACGCCCACTATTGGGGCTACCATTACCGAGGGTGGTGTAACAATTCCTGGCAACGTAGGTCAGGTAGGGGACAAAGTTACCTTTAAGTACACCGTGCGTAACACAGGGTCCGGTGATAGCCCTGACATCAACTGTACGATATACGGTGCATCATACCCGGGTGATCACAATATACCTACCCCGGCTGAAAAGGTGAATAATGGCGGTTACTCACAGCCAGCTCGCAATTGCAGCGCATTTTCAGGTGGTGAGTCAAGGCAGGTTGCCACAGAGATTGTCGATCTGACCACTGCTAATACAACGATCTGTAGGTCTTTCTATGTGCAGCCTTACAAGAGCAATAGCGCAGAAGAAAAGGGGACTGAAGTTTGTATTGCTGTTGCCGCACGTCCATACGTCAAGGTATATGGCGGTGATGTCTCTGTCGGCGCTGGAATTATGAATAACGCAACGCATACTTGTTCAACGAGTACCAGTGGTATTACGGCGTGGAATCGTGAGGGTGCGGGCCAGTACGGCGGGGCTGGTGTGCAGTTTGCAGCGCGTGCGATTGATGCAATATATGATTTTGCTTCTGCGCAGCGAGTAAGTGCCCCAGCCACGGCGCCTGCTTCAGGTTCGAATCTAACCTTTGCCAACACTACGGTTGCTGATCCTATATTTGGCGGTTCATTTGGCACGATGCCGTGCATGGTTGATTATTATGCGAACTTGCCTGCTAGTGCTGATGTAGTATCCGGGCCAAACGTCGTGGTGAGCAATCTCAAAAATGGTGCATCAAAGGTGACGGGTAATATTAACCTTTCTGGTAACGTAAACCCTGACCAGCGTTCTGTCCTGTATGTTGATGGCGATGTATATATCACGTCCCAGATCAAATACCCTGGAGTATGGCAGTACAACCGTGTTCCGCTTTTCCAGCTTGTTGTTCGAGGCAATGTCTATATCAAGAATACTGTCGACCAACTCGACGGCACGTATATTGCACAGCCAAATACTGCGACTGGTGCACCAGGCGCGATCTACACCTGTGCCACGAGCAGCGCTCCACTGGCATTGAGTGGCTCTATGTACAACACCTGCAATACTAAGCTCCTTGTGAACGGACAGTTTAGTGCAACGCAAGTCTACTTACTGAGAACGCGCGGTACTATCACTGATAGCGCCACAAACGGTTATGAGGCGGTTGGTTCTAGTGGTGCGGCTGAAGTATTTAACTATACTGCTGCCAACTGGATCGCACAGCCACCTGCTGGTTCGAGCAACGCAGAGTCGTCAATTGGAGGCTACGATGCGGTATCAAGTCTGCCACCAGTCTTATAGACGTGCGCAGCAACTTCCAAAAAGGTTGCAAACAAACATAAAGCTTATGGTATAATTGAGGTCAATATGAGTTTACTGAGTGGGGTATCGGCATTTTTCGGACTTGACATCGGCACAACGGCGATTCGTCTTGTTGAATTACGCGGGAATGGGCCGGTAAAGAACCTCGTTAAATACGCGTACGTACCCGTTGATAGCAAAATTGTTTTGAGTGACGCGAAAGCCGACCAGCAAAAGCTAGCACAGATTATTAAAGACCTGCTTGGACAAGCACGCATGACAACGCGTAATGTAGCAGTTGGAGTGCCGTCACAGCGTGTATTTACGGCAGTCGTAGACTTCGATCGTCTGCCCGCTAATGAGCTGGCAAAGGCAATTCGCTACCAAGCTGATTCGCTCATTCCAACACCACTCGATAAGTCAAAGATCGACTGGGCGGTTATTGGCGATTCGCCAAAAGATAAAACAAAGGTTGAGGTTCTTCTTTCAAGTGTCGAAAACGACTTTGTCGAAAAGCGCCTCGACTTACTCGAGTCAATTGGCCTCGACGTGATTGCATTCGAGCCAGATAACTTGGCTCTTACTCGTGCACTGATTGGCCAAGATAGCATGGCGCCACAAATGGTGCTCGATATTGGTAGCAAGAGTACAGACTTGGTAGTGACCATGAACGGTGCGCCACGCCTCACACGATCTATTCCTACAGGAGCAGAGGCTATCGTTCGCTCTGCAGCACAGAATCTTAATATTGATGACAAGCAAGCACGTCAGTTTGTGTTCAAGTTTGGGTTAAGCAAAGATAAGCTTGAGGGCCGTATCTACGATGCTATTATCGGAACAGTCGATATCTTAACTGGGGAAATCGATAAGTCCATCAAGTTTTTCCAGAGTCGCTATGTCGACACGCAGATCTCTCGCGTGATTGTAACGGGGGGTGCATCAGCGCTGCCCGAATTCCCACTCTACTTGGCAAATAAGTTTGGTATAGAAGTTGAGATCGGTAACGCGTGGCGTAATGTTTCATTCTCGCCCGAACGCCAGAACGAATTACTCGCTGTTTCAAACCACTTTGGTGTAGCAGCTGGTCTCGCGGAGCGAACCGAATGATCCAATTCAACTTACTTCCCGACATCAAGCAAGAATACCTCAAGGCCCAACGTCAAAAGCACCTCGTCGTATTCATCTCAACAATTGCAACAATTGCAGCTGTGGCACTAATGATCGTATTGATACTTGTCGTACAGGTGTGGCAGCGCAAGAGCATCAATGACCTAACTGGCGATATTAAGAAGTACAGTAACCAGCTGTCAAACACGGACGACTTAAACAAAATTCTAACAGTCCAAAATCAATTATCATCACTGACGGGTCTACACAACAAAAAAGCCGTCGCTACGCGATTATTTGACTACGTGACCAAGCTAACTCCTGCAAACGCTAATGTGGCAAAACTCAACATTGATTATGCAAAGAATACAATCACCATAAGTGGTACGGCAAATGCATTGAGCACGGTTAACACCTACGTCGACACCCTGAAGTTCACTAACTACAAAGTCACGAGCGGTCAAGGTAAGAGCAATACGCAGAAGCAGGCCTTTAATAATGTTGTACTTACGGCTTTCGGCAAGACTTCAAAGGACACGACGTATACTATTAATGCTAAGTTTGATCCTATTATTTTCAGCGAGCTTAGCACGGTCGACCTCGTGGTACCCCAGATAACCACAACGCGTTCTGCAACCGAACAGCCTACGGATCTTTTTCAGCAATCAACAAACGGGACTAATTAGGAGCGAATTATGGCACGCATAGCAACTTCCACAAAACGCTCACTCATTGGCAAGGCAAATAGTACGATTGTTATTGCAACGACAGTTGCGGCATTTGCGGTCGTATTCGCACTTATTGCAACTAAGGCTTTGGCAAGCCAGGCTTCATACCAAAACCGTGTAATTAGCGCCAAGAAAACGGCTGTTAAGCAACTGAAGGAAGACCTAGATGCCCGCGATAGCTTAGTATCATCTTATAAGGCGTTCACTGACACTTCACAGAACATTGTGGGCGGTGATCCAAAAGGCAGCGGACCACAAGATGGCGACAATGCTAAGCTTGTTTTAGACGCGCTGCCAAGCAAGTACGACTTCCCAGCACTTGCTACGACATTGGAGAAGATCTTGACAAGCCAGAACCTGCAGATTGTAAGCATCTCCGGAACCGATCAAGAGCTACAGCAGCAGAGGACGGCTGCGAGTGGAGCTCCTCAGGCAGTCTCTATGCCATTCCAAATCCAAGTAAGTGGTTCGTATGATTCAATTAAGGGACTTGTTGACCTGTTTGAGCGGTCTATCCGCCCATTCCAAATCCAAACAATGGATATCGGTGGAAACCAGAGCAACATGATGCTTAGCATTAGTGCACAGACTTACTACCAGCCCGAAAAAACCTTTAATGTCTCTACAGAGGTAATTAAATGAAACAAAAAGATATAGCATTGATTATTGTCGTGACTTTCTTGAGCGGCATTATCTCGCTCTTTGCTTCGAACGCACTCTTTGCATCACCAAAGAACCGCCAGCAAAAAGTAGAAGTCGTTGAAGCTATAAGTGCCAGCTTCCCGACGCCAAGTACAAAGTATTTCAACTCAGAATCGATCAACCCAACAGAACTTATCCAGATCGGTACGAGTCAAAATCCGAATCCATTTAACGGCGCTTCACAATAAACACTAAAGGGAAGTCCTCATGAGCGTTTTATCTACCGCCGCACAAAAGCAGGTTGAGGATACTTTGGTCAAGGATGGCGTGTTCACTAAGGACAAGCTCGATGAGCTAAAGGCCGCTGCCGAGAAAGAAAGTACGCCTCTTCTTAGCTTCCTTGTAACGGGCAGCCATGTTTCTGACGAAGTGATGACCAAAACGATTGCGCATGTCACCAAAGTGCCATACGTCAATTTGAGCAGCGCCCACATTGACCCCGAAGTCCTTGAGCTATTGCCTCAGGACATCGCTGAGCGCTACATGGCTGTGCCATTGGGCGAGATGCAAAACCGCTTGGTTGTCGCTATGCTGGACGCTGATAATGTCCAAGCTGTAGACTTCCTGTCGAACAAGATAGGAAGGCCGCTTAAGGTGTATGCTGCAAGCGAATCTGGGATACGCCAAGTACTTCACCAGTATTCGAGTAATATATCGCAGCAAGTAGTGGGTGAGATAAGCGGTATTGGTGCAGCTACCGCACAAGTAGCGACCCCTGAGCAGGGTACTTCGGCTGCCGCTCCGGCCAATGATAGTACGAAGAACATCAAGACAATTGTTCAAGACTCACCTATTAGTAAGGCGCTATCAACTATCCTGGAATTTGCGGCCAAGAATAATGCCTCTGACGTGCACATTGAGCCGCTGCAGGATGGACTTAAGATCCGTTGTCGAATCGACGGTATTTTACGTGAAATTTTGCGCCTACCAAAAACAATTGAGCCGCCACTCGTGTCTCGTATTAAGATTTTGTCTAACCTCAAGATTGATGAACATCGTATCCCACAGGATGGTGAGTTTAGTATTAATGTTGCTGGTCATGCTATTGATCTTCGTATCTCGATTGCACCAGTCGTATGGGGTGAGCAGGTGGTTATTCGTCTGCTCGATAAGTCAGGGACAAGCCTCCACCTCGAGGATATGGGCTATGCGGGTCGCGCACTCCGTACGATCCGTGCTGGCATAAAAGGTACAAGTGGCATGATCCTTACTTCTGGCCCAACCGGTTCAGGTAAGTCGACCTCTCTGTATGCACTATTGCAAGAAGTTAAGAGCGACGGTATTAACATCGTCACGCTTGAAGACCCTGTTGAGTACAAGATGGACGGCATCAACCAGATACAGGTTAATGCTGAAGTCGGCCTGACATTCGCAAACGGCTTGCGCTCTATATTGCGCCAGGACCCTGATGTCGTTATGGTGGGTGAGATCCGTGATGCTGAGACTGCCGAATTGGGCGTGCAAGCCGCTTTAACCGGGCACTTAGTGTTTAGTACGCTACACACTAACTCGGCAGCCGGTATCTTGCCACGTTTGCTTGATATGAGTATCGAGCCATTCCTCATCGCGTCAACGGTAAGGACCGTCATTGGTCAGCGCTTGGTGCGGCGCATCGGTAAAGAGCGCGAAACGTATGAGTCGAGCAAGGTCGAAACCGAAGCCATCAAGGCGACGGTCGGCCATTTATTGCCAAAGACAAAAGAAGAAGTCGAGAAAGTCTCTAAAGATCTTGGCTATGATAACTTGCCACTTGCGGGGCAAAGCGCTTATACTTTGACTAAGGGCGTTGATAGTCCTAGCACTCCTGGTGGATACAAAGGGCGGTTGGGTATTTACGAAGTATTCAACATTACCCCAGAAATCCAGGACCTTATCCTCAAACATGCGACAAGTGCTGAAATTCAGACAATTGCGCAAAAACAGGGAATGGTTACCATGCGACAAGATGGCTATCTGAAGGCCTTAACCGGTCACACGACACTAACAGAAATTAACCGCGTTGCAAGTGCGGACAGCGCATAGAAGAAAAAGGTGGAATAAAGAACAATGCAAGGGCAACCTCGAATCGAAGTCTTACTGGAAGAAGTCGTCAAGAAAAAGGCGTCTGACTTGCACCTGCAGGTTGGACTACCACCAATGCTGCGCATAGACGGGTCACTAATAGCCGTGAGCGGTGCAAATCCTCTGAGTGATGAGGATGTTGAAGCCTTGATATTCGCTATTCTTGACGAAGATCAGAAGCAAATTCTCTTAAAAGATAAGGAATTCGACTTCAGTTTCGCATTCGGTGATTTGGGGCGTTTCCGTGTAAACGCATTCCACGAGCGGGGTAACCTCGCCGCTGCGCTTCGACTCATTAACAATGAGATCTTATCTATTGAACAGCTTGGCTTGCCGCCAATCGTCAATAAGTTTGCTGATTATCCTCGCGGACTTGTCCTTGTGACCGGCCCAACCGGTTCAGGTAAGTCGACAACACTGGCCGCTATGATTCACAAGATCAACATGGAGCGCGCCGATCATATCATCACTATCGAGGATCCAATCGAGTACACACACCGCTCAAAGCGTTCAGTTATCGTTCAGCGTGAAGTTCACTACGACACGTACTCATTCTCGGCGGCACTTCGTTCAGCCCTTCGTGAAGACCCCGATGTAGTGCTCATCGGTGAGATGCGTGACCTCGAGACGATTGCCTCAGCTATTACTATTGCCGAAACTGGGCACTTGGTTTTTGCAACACTGCACACGAACTCGGCTGCACAGTCAATCGACCGTATGATTGACGTATTTCCACCACATCAGCAACCGCAGATTCGTTCACAGCTTTCCAACATCTTAATGGCTATCGTGTCACAGCGTTTGATACCAGCTATTGGTGGCGGCCGTATCGCATCAGCGGAAATTCTTATTGCAACACCGGCCGTACGAAATATTATCCGTGAAGGCAAGACGCATCAGCTTGAGGCGGTCATTCAAACCGGTGGTGAATTCGGCATGCAGTCGATGGACAAGACGCTTGTTAACCTGGTTCATAACGGTACTATTAGTTACGATGATGCGCGTCAATTTGCTGTTGACCAAGACGAACTTGATCGATTAATGAGAGGCTAGGCCAAACATGCTTTCCTATAAATATACTGCCCGCGATCCAGCCACTGGCGCCTTGGTAAAGGCAAATGTTGAGGCAGAAAGCGAGCAGGCGGCAGCTAAACTTGTTCATAAAGAGGGCTTAGTGCCTATTGATATTGAACTGGCCGAAAAGGGCGCTAAGGGCCTGAGCTCCCGATTTAACAGGGTTAAGATCAAAGATAAAGTACTTTTCTCTCGTCAGCTCTCCACACTTATTAACGCTGGTCTCCCACTAGTGCAGAGTTTGCATAGCGTAATGGACCAGACGACGAGTAAGCCGCTAAAGATTGTCCTAAGTAAGGTTATCGGCGACGTAGAATCTGGTTCGACGCTGGCAGATGCAATGGCGCGCCACCCTGAAACCTTCAATAAGATCTATATTAGCTTGATTGCGGCAGGTGAGGCGTCTGGTACGCTCGACAAAGCGCTAGAGCGCCTTGCAGTACAGCAAGAGAAAGATGCCGACCTTATTAGCAAGATCCGTGGCGCTATGGTGTACCCAATAATCGTGCTTGTTGTTATGGCTGGTGTTCTTGGCTTTATGCTCGTTAAGGTATTGCCGCAGGTTCAGTCACTTTACCAAGATTTACCAGGGGCTGACCTTCCGTTACTTACGCGTGTCCTTCTCTCGATTTCAAACTTCGTTATTCATCGATGGTGGATCGTACTCATTATTCTTGGCTTCGCTGGGTTCTTGGGTTCACGGTGGATTACAACTGTTGGTGGTCGTCGCGCAATCGACAAATTTAAGATGCGAAGCTGGCCATTTGGACCACTGTTTATGAAGATGTACATGGCGCGATTCGCCCGAACGTCAACCACGCTTGTCGCAAGTGGCGTGCCACTTCTACAGGTACTACAGATTACTTCAACTGCAGTAAACAACGTACATATTGAAGAATCGATTATGCGCGCTGCTGAAAAGGTGAAGGGTGGTAAGTCGCTTGCTGATGCAATTCAGAACGACTCGAACTTCTTAGTACTTGTACCAAATATGCTTCGTATTGGTGAGCAATCTGGCTCAATGGAACAGATGATGGCCAAGACTGCCGAGTACTACGAAAAAGAGGTAGACGATGAAGTAAAGTCTATATCTACCATTATCGAGCCAGTACTAATGGTTATCTTAGGTATCGTCGCATTTATTATCGTTGCCGCCGTTTTGTTGCCAATATATGGACTCGCCGGCAAATCGTTTGTGTAGCACCGAAGATTGTTGTGGAAAACAGCTTGCTTTTCTTGGCAAAAATTCGGTATTATTCAAGCATAAGCAATAAAAAATAAGGGGGGCATTTATACATGTCTAACAACAAAAACCGTAAAGAAGGTGGTTTTACCATCATCGAAGTCCTGATCGTCCTCGCAATTGCAGGTTTGATCATGTTGATTGTGTTCCTTGCAGTACCTGCTTTACAGCGAAACTCACGCAACACACAACGTAAGAACGATATTTCAGCAATTCTTGGCGCTGTAAGCGAATACACCAACAATAACGGTGGTGTTCAGCCAGCTGCCGCAAGTGACTTCACTGGCAATGCAAAGCTTGGTTACTACAAGTCTACTGATGTTAGCTTCTCAACTAACGGTACTACCGGTACGAACGTTAACACAATATACGTAACGCTTGGTGCTCGCTGTACAAACGCTACAACCGCACCTGCTACGACAAACGCAACCTCTCGTAACGTGGCCGCGTGGTTCTACGTAGAGACCGCTGGTGGCACCCAAGGCCAGTGTCAGGAATCATAGTTCCAGACACCAAGGCATTAAAAAGCCCCTCCTTACAGAGGGGCTTTTTGTATGGTAAAAATCCTGCTTGAGTTCAAGTTCTTGCTACTATACAATTCGCTACAGTCCTTATAACAGGAGGCGGGCATGCAGTTTAAATTCAAGAAAGTCTCTCAAAAGGGAGTAATTGCGATCGCAACGCTGCTGCTAACCGTCGTTCTTAGCGCCCATCATGCGGCACAAAGTACTCATCAGTCCACTGAACAGCCAGATGTATTGGCTGTGGTTGTGGGTGCGGCTCAAAAAGGCACCGGGAGAGCTCGTGCTGGCCAGGCATCGGGCAGTACGGTGGTGGACGGTATGTATACGCCTACAAATAGCACGCCAATGTACCAGGCTGTTCTGCCAGTAGTACGTATTTCCCATATAATAACTGAAGATCAAATATGGAATCAGGATCATCAATATATACTCGACGGACCAGTATTTGTTCCTATTGGCGTTACGGTAACGATTAATGGCGGCACGACAGTAAAAATAAACGCCAATGGCGACGCAAGCGGACTGGTTATTGATGGAGGGCGTGTAGTTATCGTGGGAAGCGCGCAATCGCCGGTGGTATTCAGTGCCGTCGCTGATTCATACCCCACGGCCATAGAAGTTCGGGGTGGTACACTCACTGCAAACAAATTTTCCATAAGTGACGCTATGGTTGGCATCAAGAGCGTAGGCGGTCACGCTACGCTTACAGCAGCGTCCATAGTACACACAGTAAAGGCGTTGCAGGTTACGGGTGGCGAGGCCATTTACCGCGGTGCTATCCGTGGTGCTACGGCACCTGCAATTGAAGCATGCGACTGGGTGGATACAGAGTGCGCTGTTGACGCTGCTTTTGTCGATTGGGGGGATGATGAGCCCTCGGCCTGCGGCAAAGTACTTATGAGCCCTTGGCAGAGTGAAGGACAATCACACAATTCTGAGTTATTCAGAACCAACTGTTCAGGACTTCAGACCCCTAGTCAACTCCTAGCCATGCATGTTGCTAAGCTGTCTGATGCGGCAAGGTCTGCACAGGAAGGATGCGCCGGCGGGGCACAGGAAATGTGTGAATCGCAAGATAGCATGGTGCACTGCGCAGCGAGTGCAGTGCAGGCGACACAGGAATCATCAATTGTTACGTTGCCAACTCTTGATACCGTGGCTTCTATAGCCTCATTAACACCAGCACTCAATGACCTCATGGGAGAATACCTTATCACACAAGAATCTATGACCGGTGACAGAGATACCATACGGGCCTTACTCGATGTGATAGGGGTGTATGATTTACTCGACACCAAGCTAGCAACCTGTACGCCGTAGTGGTACTATAGCAACATGATTGTGCTTTTGCTTGCGGGACTGGGTTTGATCTTCGGTAGTTTTGTAAACGCCCTCGTGTGGCGCTTGCACGAGCACCGCAACTGGGTAAACGAGCGGTCCGAATGTTCAAATTGTCACCATGTTTTAGCTCCAAAAGATCTTGTCCCTGTCGTAAGCTGGCTATCGCTCAAGGGGCGTTGTCGGTACTGTGGCCATATTATCGAAGATAGCCCACTGGTCGAGCTAACGACTTCTTTGGTATTTGTTTGTTCGTATACCTTCTGGCCTTTGCCGTTGCACGGCAGCGGACTTCTTCAATTTGGCGCATGGCTTCTCTGTGTCGTTATTTTCATGGCGCTTTTTGTATACGATGTCCGATGGTTCTTGCTTCCCAATAAGCTCGTGTATCCACTCATTGCTATTTCTGTAATTTTTGTACTTATCCCGGCACTATTTTTTGACGGTAGCTGGCATCAGGTGCTTTCAGCGGCAGTTGGTGCGGTGGTTATGAGCGGCCTATTCTATGTACTTTTTCAGATGTCAAAGGGCGAGTGGATCGGCGGTGGGGACGTAAAGATTGCTATAGCACTCGGGCTGCTGAGCGGTGGTCCTTTGCAAGCAGCTTTGCTGCTATTCTTTGCATCGATGATTGGTGTTCTATTCTCGCTCCCGCAACTCATTCAAAAAAAGCGCAAGGCAATGACCATCAAAGTGCCGTTTGGTCCATTTCTTATTCTGGCGACTATTATCGTAGAGCTATGCGGCTCGGGAATCGTTGATTGGTACACGCGTCTATTCACTGCCTAAAAACGGAGCTATTTTAAACATGCTTATGGTATACTTATGCGTATGAAGGGTGGCTTTACACAGCGCTGCCAGTTAGCGATGCACAGAGTACGCAAAACACTTGCAGCCAACAATGCAGCTGGTTTTACCGTCATCGAAGTCCTGATTGTTCTTGCAGTGACAGGTGGCCTATTTATTAGTGCCGCACTACTTATTTCTGGCAGACAAGACGCCACTCAGTTCCAGCAGGCAATCAACAATGTAAAAACTCAGATTCAGCAAGTAATCAGTGATGTTGACTCTGGATTTTATCCGCCATCTAATTTCACTTGTACCGCCAATGGTGCTGGAGGTATAGCATTCACTAATCCCGTACAAGAACAGGGAACCAATCAGGACTGTGTATTCTTAGGAAAAGTACTGCAGTTTGGCGTACAAAATTCTGATCCGGAACAATTCTATACGTATGCAATTGCTGGCTTGCGCCAAAATCCTGATGGTACGGAAGTTGTCAATTACACACAAGCATCACCAACAGTTGTTACAACCAATGCTGCTAATCCTACGGGCAACCCCTCAGCGCGTAATCTACTGCAATATGGCCTCAAGACGTATAGCATGAAGTACACCAGTAATGGTGTAACAAGTGACATAGGCTCTGTTGGCTTCATGAATACATTGGCGACATACAATAATGGTCTCGCTCAAGGCGCAGAGAACGTCATGCTAGCACCAATTGGCTCAAGCACACGCAACGCAACGCCAGCACAGGCCGTAACCCAAATTAATGCTGCAACTGGCTTAAAGGCAACGCCATTGACTCAGCCAAGCGATCTGAGCGTGGCAATTTGTTTTGCAAGTGGCGGCACCGACCAGTCTGGCCTCATAACAATTGGTAGTAATGGACGACAACTTTCAGTTACACTAAGCATAAAGGCGGGCCGAAAATGTTAACACTTCAGAAATTAACTGAAACCGGTGACACAATCGTAGAGGTACTAATTTCTATTGCTGTTGTTAGTCTTGTGCTTGGTGGCGCATATGTCACAACCAATAAGAGTTTACAGGGAACACGTGATGCTGAAGAGCGAGGCAACGCTATCAAGCTAAGTGAAAGCCAGCTCGAACTACTCAAGGCTATGCTTAGCGACCCGACCAACGCTGCGGCAGTCGATGGAAAGACTACAGATTTTTGTATTACTCAAAGTGGCGGTGCATTCGCATTGCCCGCAGCTGGCACGACAGCATGTCGTCTTGATGCCCGAGGCGTACAGAAGTCAACGGGTGAGCCTGCATTCAATGTGAGCGTGCATAAGTCGGGCAGTGACGTGTATGCAATTAAGACGACTTGGAACTCAATCCTGAAGGGCGTAAATAACGTACAGCTAACCTACAGGACATACGCGCAATGAGACGACTCAACCAAGCAGGCTTTACGCTTATTGAGCTAATGATCGCGACCCTTGTTTTCTCGGTAGTTCTCTTAACCGTGACCATTGGTATTATTCAGATTAGTCGTGTGTATTATAAGGGCCTTAATGAAATCGATGTACAGAATACCTCGCGAACAATAATGGATAGTGTCACGCAGGGCATTCAGTTTAGTGGTGGTACCGTTACTGATACGCCTATGCCCGCTATCGGTGCGCTGCGCACATTTTGTATCGGCAACCAGCAGTATAGCTACCGTCTTGGCTACCAGCTGGTTGATAATAGCCCGGGCACTAACCAAACGGTATCCTCAATGCGAGTCAACACCGTTGCTGACTGTCCGACCGCGGCAGCAAAAACGACAGGAGAAGAATTCCTCTCGCCCAAGATGCGCCTTTCAAAAATGAGCGTCAAGCAAATTACGACAGGCGTCTATACCGTATCGATCAAAGTCGCGTACGGCGCCGACGACTTATTCACCAATCCGACAAGCAGCGATCCTGTCTGCAAGTCAACGGCAGGCTCACAATTTTGTTCAGTATCCGAGTTAACATCAACAGTCTATAAGAGAGTAGGGGCAAACTAGGCATGAATACGCAAGCGTCTAATACCGAATCACTGCAGCGCAACCAGTCGGGCATGGTTTCGATTATGGTGACGATGATCTTAATGATTGTCATGAGCCTCATTGTTGTCGGATTTGCACAGGTTTCGCGTCGTAATCAACGCGTTGCGCTAGATCGCCAGCTTAGTACGCAGGCATTTTATGCAGCAGAATCGGGTGTTAATGATGCGCGCGAATTTCTCAAGGGTGTCGCAGATCCATCATTAGTTCCTGCTAAAACAGGCTGTACCGATAATGTTGGTGGCTACTATGCCTCGTTGCCTAATCGTACATTGAGTAGCGGTGTCACCTACAGCTGTTTGCTGATTAATCCCACTCCAACGGTACTCCAGTACAACAATATTGGTGAGCAGGGTACTGTTGTCCCACTTATCTCAGCTACGGGGGCCGCAATTAATACAATTACGCTCGAATATCAGGCAAAGAACGCAAGCAATACACCTACTGCCAACTGCCCAACGACCATAAAGAACCAATTCAAACCATCCGCCAACTGGAACTGTGAATATGGCGTGCTAAGGTTTGACTTGGTCGACGTTAGTGGCAACAAAGATGCTAACGGATACCAGGCTGCCACTATGACTAGCTTTGTCGTCCCAATTAAGTCAGGGAGTACGACAGCCTCATTTAGCCCCGGTAACAATACGCTGATTGGTACCGCATGTACCGATACAAGTTGTAAGCTGACCATTAACTCGGGGTTGGGCGGCACACAATATTACATGCGAGTAAGTTCGCTCTATAAAGAGTCTACTATGAACATTTCGGCCGCGGGCCCTGGTGGTAATGTGAAGCTTGCAAATGCTCAGGTTATTATTGACGCAACCGGTAAAGCACAGGACGTTCTGCGTCGTATCCAAGTCCACATGCCTCTTAGCGGCCTCACAAGCAATAATCAGCTTCCTGATAATGCGATCCAGACCACGGACTCAATATGTAAGCGATTCTCAATTATGGATGGGTGGGTTGATAACACACCTGATGGTGTCGGCGGTACTAATAGCCTCTGCACCCCGTAGTTACTGGGTGAGCGAGCGGTATTTATAAAAGAAGCCACCCTATGCGGTGGCTTCTACGTCGTTCGTGTGAAATTGTTCGTGCACACTCTTGAGATGGGGGTCGGTAAGGTGAGTGTAGATTTGCGTTGTCGCAATATTACTATGGCCCAGCATCGCCTGGACGCTTCGCAGGTCTGCTCCGTTCATAACCAGATCTGTTGCAAATGAATGACGCAGTGTGTGAGGACTTACGTGTTTTGTGATACCTGCAAGTAGGGCGTAGCGGCTTACGAGACGCTGCACACTACGTACGGTTAGTCGTTGATGATTTCCACTTGTATCAACGGTGCGGCGACCACTATACCGTATAAAGAGCGGCCGCGTATTATCACTGCGCATATCAAGGTAAGCTTGCACCCACTCAGTAGCATTCTTACTGATAAAGATTGGACGATCCTTTTGGCCTTTACCGCGAACCATAAATTCTCGGCGTTTTAGGTTAACGTGGTCAATATCAAGACCAACAAGTTCAGACACGCGGAGCCCGCTACTAAAAAGTAGTTCAAGGATTGCCCGGTCTCGTACCCCTGGCTCCGTTTGAATATCAGGCTGGCTAAACATACGCCCTAGTTCATCTTCGTTCAAGAAGGTGACTTGCTTGCGCTTGGTACGCGCGAGCTCAATCTTATCTGCTGTAAGCGCAGGAATGTCACGCTTTGCACAGAACTTCAGGAAAGCACGGAGTGCAATAAGATGATAGTTCTGGGTCGACTTCTCAAGTTCATCACTTGTATTTGTTCCAAGTCGAGCAAGCCATAACCGCCATTTACGCACAAATTCTGGTGTGATGTCGTGAACAGCAATATCACCGTCATAATCTAAGATGCGGCTCAAGTAATGATCGTAGTTGGCAATCGTCTTCTGTGATCTGTTTTGTTCAATTTCGAGGTATTCAAGAAAATCTGTTTTTGCTTTGCTAAAACGCATATGCCTATTTTAGCAGGGTAGAGAAGTTTTCACCTAATCTGTTACAATAGGGGCGGATTACTAAGCAAACTAATAAGGATGTCCATGGAACGAACATTAATCATCTTTAAGCCAGACGCGGTTATGCGCGGACTCGTTGGCGAAATTTTGTCTCGATTTGAAAAGGTTGGCCTAAAGATCGTTGGCGCTAAGATGCTCCAGCCTGACTATGAACACTTCTTTAAGCACTACGAAGGAATCGGCACACTCAAGACACGCAAGGGCGACAAGATATTCGAAGACACATTGGCTGCAATGCAGGATGGTCCTGTACTAGCTATGGTTCTCGAAGGTGTTGAAGCCATTGAAATCGTTCGGAAGATGGTTGGCCCAACTGAGCCACGTTCTGCCCAGCCAGGTACAATCCGCGGCGATTACGCACACGTAACGTTTGCTCAGGCATCCACTGTTGATCGTGGTGTCGCAAATGTTCTTCATGCATCTGCTGATGGCGAAGAGGGTGCCAAAGAAATTGCTCACTGGTTCTCAGAAGCAGAACTTTGTGACTATGAAAATGTGCACGAAAAGTTCACGCAGCCACGTCCACGTTCATAATTGAATAAAAACAGCGGTCCTTTAGCGGCCGCATATGCCTCGGTAGCTCAATTGGATAGAGCAAGCCCGTCCTAAGGGAGAGGTTGGGGGTTCGAGTCCCTCCCGGGGTACCAATATAAAAGACCAAGTATTGTTCGCTTGGTCTTTTATATTGGCTCGCGAGCCAGCGCCACCCGTAATCATACTAGTCGATCAGTGCTCGCCGATGATACAATACGCTCATGCCACAGAAGTACTTTGCAGATCAGTTCGACGACGAAGAGGTGCTTTTTGTCTTTCGGAAACATCCCATTGTGATGCGCAAGGGACTCGTATTCGGCCTATTCGCCATCCTCCTCGGTGTAATACCATCACTATTCAAGCCCGAATACTCAGTGCTTATTATTGGTTTCATCGCAGGGTGCGTGCTATTTTTGATTCTTTTTTTACCAACATGGATAGGATGGCACTTTAGCGTATATATTGTTACTGACCAGCGATTTATCCATATCACACAAAAGGGACTTTTTCATCGAAGTGTCGTTGATATGTCCCTTGATCAAATCCAGATGGTTAACTATGAAGTTGCGGGCTTGCAGCAAACTATGTTTGGATTTGGTACAATAATTATGCAGACGATGGTCGGAGACCTGATAATTCATGAAGTCGAACATCCTGCGTCAATTCAGAAAAAACTTCTGCAAGTCCTTCGGGACCAAAGCGGGCCTGCGCGAACAGTAGCTCCATCCGAAGACGCTACAGATGAGATCTATGAAACAGAAGCTTAAACAAGTACTAGCAAAGCGCCCACGTCGCCGTAAGAATCCTGAGCAATCCCTGCAGCAGGCAATTCAGGGTATTCCGCGTATTACAAACGAAACCGTTGCCGAACACCGCGAAGCAGTACTTTCTAGCGCGCGCAAGTATATTTACCCGTTGCAGCACTCAGCTCATCGTGTAGTGGTTATATCGACGACGCTATTTATCGTTGGTATCGTATCGTTCTTCACCTATAGCCTTTTGGCGCTATACCGTTTTCAGACAACATCAACCTTTATATATCGTGTAGCGCAAGTTATTCCGTTCCCGGTTGCCAAAGCGGGCCCGTCGTATGTCTCATATGAAAGCTATTTGTTCGAGTTACGGCATTACATCCATTACTACCAGACTCAGCAGAAAGTGGACTTTAACAGTGAGTCGGGTAAGCGTCAGCTCGAGGAGTTCCGTAAGCGTGCCCTTGATGGCGTTATTAGCGACGCATATGTTAAGCAGCTGGCTAAGCAACATAAAGTGAGCGTAAGCAACCAAGAAGTAAATGATCAAGTTGCAATTATTCAGTCTCAAAACCGACTAGACGGCAACACCAAAGTATTCGCAGATGTTCTTAAAGAATTCTGGGGTTGGTCGGTTGATGATTTTAAGCGTGAACTTCGCCAGCAGATTCTCGCCCAAAAAGTTGTTTCAGCACTTGATACCCAAACTCACCAGCGAGCTGACGATGTCCTCGTCCAACTCAAAGCGGGTGGAGATTTTGCTCAGTTAGCTGCCAAGTATTCAGATGATACCGCAACTGCAGCGACGGGCGGGGATTATGGAGTTGCGATTGCTAAAACCAACCGAGACCTTCCTCCGGTTGTTATCAACGAGCTATTCAAGATGCAGCCTAATGCAATATCAGATGTTGTGAATGCGGGCGTTAGCCTTGAAATCCTCAAATTAAAAGATACAAATGGCACAGAAGTGCACGCTGCCCACATTGGGTTTGCGTTTAAGAGTCTTGATACGTACGTCAAGCCACTCTCTGACAAACAAAAGCCGCATAAGTATATAACTCCCTAAGTTTAAGCTTGCGTTAAGCCCGTAAATTTGTTATTATTACCTCTGTTATAGGCAAATCGTGTCTGGGCTCGTGGTGTAGAGGCCTAACATGCCTCCCTGTCACGGAGGAGATCGCCGGTTCGAATCCGGTCGGGCCCGCCAGTTTTGCATATACTAAGAAGTTCCAAGAGGGACTTCTTTTTCTTTCTGAAATATTTTAACTATGATACAGATCCCCGAAATTAGCGTTAGCCCCTACGAAGGTCAAGCCCATGTACAGGGGGAGATGCCTACGCACAGTGCTTTATTCCGAGGTGACACTCAGTTACCAGCCGTACTTGCTACGAGGCTTAGCGCTGAGGCAGAGAGCCCGCTTCGGATCGCCTCTATCGGTGCAAGCTTTGGCGCTGAGGCTGATAGTGCTCTGGTCTACGCTTTGGAAATGGCGCCACGTATTGGCAGAATAACCCTGACAGGCTTTGATATTAATGAGCGCACAGTGTCTCAGGCTCAACGAGGAAAATACCTCGCAACAGTGGCTAGCCGCCGGACAGAGCATGGGCGCGTGCCAATTGATCTAGCACCACTAGTACCTATGCTTGATGTGACGCCAACAGGCGAGGCTTCGTATGGGCAGTATGTTGTGGATACAAACCGTATGCGCCAGCAGCACAATGTGACCTTTGCACAGCGAGATATCCTTGCGGAACCGCCCACTATGTCTCCTCAGGACATTATTTTGTGTAATAATATGCTATTCCACCTAACCGCCGAAAAAGCTGAAGCAATGCTGCAGGCAATGGCTACGATGCTTGCACCCGGTGGTGTATTGAGTATTGGGGCAAACCCAAAGCAACTTCGTATGAGCGGCAATCGAGACTCAACCGACTATATAGGATGGCGCCACGCCATGGCCGAAAAACTAGCCGTCCAGGGGATTGGGGCCGTGTTGTATGATAAAGCACGCAAGGCGCCGTTTGTATTCCGCCGAGATGCCTAGCTTTTGCCTGGGGCAAGACAGCAATGCTATACTGCAGCAGATAATCTAAGGAGTTTACTATGGCCGAGCTCAATAGAATGGTACCTCGAGTTGTTGATGCGACAAGCACATCAGCGCTATTTACTATGGCGCATCTCATTGAGTCAGTGCCTGTGCGCCTCGATGCTGTCGAGGCAATTATTGTCATGCCAGGCCTTGGCGAGCACGCTCGTTTACAGGCGGCTGTATCCGCATGGGAGGCGCACCCGCACATACAGTACCTTATTGTTGCGGGCACTAATGATATAGAGAAAACACAGCCTCAGCCATCCTTAGAATTCTTAGAGAGTAGCCTTATTGGACTCCACAGGACGGAAGGTGTGATAACGCAGGTGTCTGCCGAACACACTAAAGACCAGACTGATTGGATTGCACACACTTTACGTGACAAAAAGATCCAGAGCGCCGCATTATTTGTGAGTCACTGGCATTTGCCACGGGCTTACGGAACATTGCTTAAGAGCATGGATGAACTCCATGTAAAGCTGGCTCTTTTTCCGGTTGCCGTCGGTACTTCACCAACTGCTGTCGTGCCTGAAACGGGGCAGACCGTGATTGCCATGTCCGCTGGTGAGGCTAAGCGAATCTCAACCTATCAGGAACTTGGCCATGTTACATCGCTCGACGAGCTAGAATACTATTTGGCATGGCTTTGGCAGCAGAAGATTGCGCCCATTCACGCTAATTACTGAGTAGCCTCGTAGCCAACAAGTTGTGCAAGCTTGCTACGGTAGGCTTTTTGGTTAAAGCGGCCTGGGTAGTCAACGAGCTCGGTATTAAGAACTGTGAGCCCTGCGGCTCGCAGTGGCTCTGCTGCGACGGTGAATACGTTCGACTTAATAAGTACAATTTTCGTGTCTTTACTAGCAAGCTTTTTAACGCGACTAAGTAGGGCGGGCAGGTGCTGCCTAATAAGCGTCTGGCGCTCTTCTTTTGTTACTTCATGGGCGAGCGACATCTCTAGTGCTTCGATCATGTAATAACCATCGGCCTGAAAACGATGCAACCAGGCTTCTTTGTTGTCCGCGATCTCTTTTTGATTGACGTTAATAGTTTCAGGATACAGCGCACGAATAGTATTGATAAAGAGGCGGTCATTAGACTTGGTATATTCGCTACGATAAAATTGCCGACTACTGTCTATAGAGGCGTCGGGGGGTTGCGACTCGGCTATTAAGAGAATTTTGATATGCCCTGGTTTGAATTTTTCGCGACGCGCGTCATAGCTGTTCATAGTAGTATGATACTCGTAAAATAACAGGGGTACAATATGCAAGATGCTGAGCTTATATCGTATACAATATGTGTTCAAAATAGGAAAGTGGCGCGACCTCTAGCGCACCACTGAAGCAATCTGCTATAATTGCCGCCAGGTAAGCCATCTTAGCTCAGTTGGTAGAGCAGCGCATTCGTAACGCGCAGGTCGCCGGTTCGATCCCGGCAGATGGCTCCATTTTTATGTGCGGGTATCGTATAGCGGCTAATATGTAGCCTTCCCAAGGCTGAGCGGAGAGTTCGACTCTCTCTACCCGCACCATACGTCCAAGATGGCCTCTCCGGAGGCCTTTTATATTTTTATAGAGCCATGGCTACCGACTGCCAAATAACTGAGTGCGTAGTTCTTGCTTGTCAGCTTGCGTAGGCAAGTAGATGTCACTCGCGGCTAGCCTTGCCCTGATGCCATCACCCAATGTAAGCGCTGTATTAAATATCTCGACTATCATGTATTCCGGGTCATCCCGTGCAATTCGGTTAATAGAGATTTTTGTGCATATCGAACAGAGGTGGATCAACATAATTTCACCTACTCGATCATAACCCTCGTGTTTAAAAGTTAAGCCTATCGGCTCCATGCCGCCATTGCACGTTGCTCGGCGATCTCCTTTAGACTCGTCGACATGCTTAGACCACAAGCACCAATTGCAGTGGTTACGGTTTGCGGTACCCATGATGTCGTTAATGGCTACAAATTGTTTACAGTGGCTACACTTAAAGCCACCTCCATCATGCTCTCGCTTCCATTCTCTCGTCCGATGCCTCTTGGCATTATTGTATTCAAAACTATCTCCATAGCGTTTCATCTGTATCCTTACATGAAAAAACCAGCCAATGTTGGCTGGTCATGCTGGATAGGTAGGGTACTAACTATTTTCTAAAATTGGTATTCGAGTTGAGCTGTTTTTTTGACCAGCCAGAAACTACCGCTTCGACAGCGGCTTCTACAATGGTTGTGGTCTTATAACTGTAATTACTCAACATATATCTATAAATTACCATAAAATAATACTTATGTCGACCGTAGGAAGGGGCTCTGGCCTAGCGCGCTATATGTTATAGCGCCAAATCTCTGGTGAAAAAAGAGGCAAAGGCTTACAATATATTCAACATATGCAGATTCCAAAGAAATATCTTCACGATACATTCATCCTCTCGCTCCTAAGTATTATCCTTTTCTTAGCATTAGTGTGCGTAACACTTGTTCTGCTTCGATTCGGAGCAGGCGGAACCACAAATGGCTATATTGTGCAGTTTCGTGCAAATCTGGGCATTAGTGCTTTCAAGACTGGTAGTCTAGCGAGCATTCTAAGTTTTCCGCTTTATGCGCTACTGACAGCGACGCTCGGCATAATTTTAAGCATCAAAGTATTTAGTATTCGTCGGCAGCTGGCACTTACCGTGCTGTGCCTCACAATACTTTTGTTGGTATTGGCAATTATAGTCAGCAATGCGCTACTAGTGTTACGATAAGCACATGACAGATCTTGAAATTCCTCTCGCAAAAGACCGCCGTGGTCATTATCGTTTTTTTGAAATTTTGCCCGGCGCTTTATCGTACTCAATGTTGCTTTTGCCACTGGTCCTTTCGCTAATTAATGTAACTGCTGCAGCTATTTTTGTTCTACTGTATCTTCTTATATACATTACTCGAGCATTAGCAACTGCGGTACGTGCACTTGATGGTTATCGTACGCTGCGCGCGCATCAAAAGCTTGATTGGTCGGCGATGGTCAAAGAATTACAAAATGGCCATGTACTGAGCGCAGACGTAAAACGTCCAAAATGGCACTATGCAAACCTAGAGCGGCTCAACGGTACGAAGAAACTTGTCGAGCCTGATGAGCTACTACACGCAATTATGATTGCAACATATAAGGAAAGTCGGGAAGTGCTTGAGCCGACTATTCAGTCGGTGCTCAACTCACGCTACGACATGAAAAAAGTAATCTTTATTATTGCGTATGAAGGGCGAGCAGGCGAGCAGACTGAGAAACTTGCAAACGAACTAGTAAAGCAATACGGAGGTAACTTCTTCCACGCAATGGCCGTAAAGCATCCCGCAGATATTCCAAATGAAATTATCGGCAAGGGTGGCAACGTTACATATGCCGCGCGTGAGCTTGAAAAGTACCTAAAGATCAACAAGATTGATCCTCTACGCGTTTCTGTCACTACGCTGGATGCCGACAACCGTCCTGACGAAAACTATCTCAATGCGCTAACATACGTGTACTGCTCCTGCGAAGATCCGGTCCGCGCCTCCTTCCAGCCCACAGCCATGTATACCAATAATATTTGGGATGTACCCGCACCGATGCGCGTGGTGGCAACTGGTAACTCGTTCTTTCATATTATGAACTCGCTGCGATTCCATAATTTACGAAATTTCTCGGCGCATGCCCAGAGTATGGCTTCGCTAATCCAGACTGATTACTGGAGTGTCCGTACTGTTGTCGAAGATGGTCACCAATTCTGGCGTTCGTATTTTCGCTTCGACGGGGATTATCGTGTGTATCCGATATATCTGCCCATTTATCAAGATGCGGTCTTGAATGATAGCTTTGTCTCTACGCTAAAGGCTCAGTTTGTGCAGCTTCGACGCTGGACATACGGAGCATCAGATATCGCGTATGTTATTGATAAGGGATTTTATCAAAAAAATAATGTGCCACGCCATGACCTTATTGCCAAGACGCTGCGCCTAATTGAAGGTCATGTGTCATGGGCTATCGCTCCAATTCTGTGTCTCTGTGCGGGTTTTCTTCCGGCACTCGTGCACCCTCAGAGCTTTGCCGCTAATGAATTGCCGCTAATTGCAAGCCGTGTACAGACGGTTGCCCTAGTCGGTGCATTCTCATCGCTCTTCATCTGCCTTAAGACGCTGCCACCACGCCCCGCGCGCTACAAGCGCCACCGTAATATTTTCATGCTATTACAATGGGCCTATCTACCATTAACAACACTGGTGTATAACGCGTTTGCGGCTTTCTATTCCCAGACTCGCCTAATGACCGGCCGCTATCTTGATAAGTTTGATGTCACCGAAAAGGCTGTAGTATCTGAAAAAGATGGCCAAACCGTCGTTAACAAGTAAAAAGACCTACAGATTAATCCCATTAAAAAAACCACCTGCTAATCGGTGGTTTTTTTAATGGGATGGTAGGCAGCGTAGACATTAGCTGCCGCCGCATCAAAGTTGCAAAGCATCCGATGAACGATGCGTGTAATTTCATAGCGATGAATAACGCCGCCCTCACTAGTTTTAAGTATTTCGCTTGTTGCAGTAAGCACTAGCGACGTAGCGTCCGTGAGAGCGTTCGCGCGATGACGACAGCTCTCATATATGCATACAAACAGTTTGTCACGCTCAAAGGGCTCCATAAGGCGCTCATTATGCTTAACAATTAATGTTGATGATAGGTCTGCTTGCTCGATAGTAGTAAATATCGCTTTACAACTCGTGCAAGCTCGGCGGCGCCAGACTGAGTTAACGCGCTTTTGGAGTCTTGAGTTGCCGACCTGAGTAACGGAGCCACAATAGATGCATACCATGTCTATATATTGACATAACGCTTATGTAAAAGCCAGTGGAAAAGTAGGGGAAATGTGTGGGAAAGTCTGTTTACCACTGTTTATGTACCAAAATAAAACCCCCACCGGATAGTGGGGGTTTTATTTTGGTGGGCTCTAGAGGACTCGAACCTCTGACCTCTTCCACGTCAAGGAAGCGCTCTAGCCAACTGAGCTAAGAGCCCGCTCATGACTGAGTCTTAATATAGCTTATTTTGTAGAAACAAGCAAGGGCTTACCCCTGGTAATGTATGTCGTAAATGTGTAATATCATTGACACTAAAGGGGCATTATGGTAACATAACCGGGTTAAGAGATTTATTGGTGAGTACCAAAAAAGCGACGACGCTTGATGACTTCAAGTTGTTTTATGAAGAGCTAACATTCTCTTCACCGACCCCAAATCGAATTCGACGGTTGCGCACTGCAAGTGCCAGCTAAATGCGAAGGTCCTTATTCTGTATTGGATAAGGACCTTTTATGTTGAGTCGTACATTATAGAGACCCATACAAGTGGGTCTCTATTTCATATATGATATATCTTGCAATCCTCACCGGCAGACCAGGAGAAAGCAAATATATCATACGAGGTAGGCTAGCCCTAAAAGGCTAGTACTATATTTCCACAAAGCATGACCTAAAAATAACAACAATAAAGTACTAGCCACATAGTACTAACATTGCTATAGTAATGCGTGGAGATGAAGTTTTGCGATGTGTTATACTACATATCGAGTGGCGAAGTAGCCTCACCAACTACTGAGCTCCGTAGGCAGTTAGAACGAACGTATCGTGCTATCACAAGTGCTCCCAGCGTCGAAACTATCTTTGAGCGGATAGAGACGGCAAAAGGAGAAGTCCGGTGGAACCGCCCGGGATGCCAAAACTGCATCACTGGGTCCGAGACGCAAGCCAGATTGAATATCATGCGAGAATATTTAATCTACAAAGGCTTGCGTCTTTTTTATTACTTAGCTACCAAGGAGCCTCACAATGAGCGACCAATCCCCAGAACAATACATACACGCAATGCGTCACAGTTTGGCGCACATTATGGCGACAGCTGTAAGGCACCTGTGGCCCGAGGCTAAGCTGGGCGTTGGGCCAGTAGTAGAGAATGGCTTTTACTACGATATTGATCTTGGCTCAGATATGGTTTCGGAGGACGATTTTAAGCGTATTGAAGCCGAGATGAAGAAGATAATCGCCGAAGATCAGCAATTCGAACGCTTTTATAAGCCAATTGATGAAGCCATCACGTGGGCACAAGATGCCAAGCAACCATATAAACAAGAGCTGCTTAACGACTTGAAGAGAGCTGGTACTACCGTGGCTAGTGAGCTTAGCAGCGAAGAGCTGGGCGTAGAGGCTGGTAAAGAGGGTAAGGTTGCGGAAGTGTCCTTCTATAGGAACGGTGACTTTACCGACCTATGCCGCGGGCCGCACGTAGAATCAACAGGCAAGGTGGGCGCTTTTAAGCTAATGCGCGTTTCGGGCGTCTACTGGCGTGGAAAAGACACTAACCCACAGATGCAGCGTTTGCTCGGTGTAGCATTTGCTACTGAAAAGGAGTTGCGACAGTACTTAGCCATGGTCGAGGAGGCCAAGAAGCGTGATCATCGTAAATTAGGCCAGGAGCTTGATTTGTTTGTTGTTTCAGAGCTTATCGGTGCTGGCCTGCCGCTCTTCACTCCTCGCGGTACTGTGTTACGTGAGGAGCTTGCTAAGTTTTCAAATGAGCTTCGTGAACGAAGTGGCTTCCAGAAGGTCTACATCCCTCATATTACTAAGACTGCTTTGTACGAAAAGTCTGGTCACTGGGCAAAGTTCGGGGATGAGCTATTTTTGGTTAAAAGCCAAGAGACGAGTGACGAATTTGTCATGAAGCCCATGAATTGTCCGCACCACACACAGATTTTTGCGTCTCGCCCACGGAGCTACCGTGACTTGCCGCTACGATATCTCGAAACGACTACCGTATATCGCGATGAAAAGACCGGTGAGCTTGGCGGCTTGAGCCGTGTCCGCTCCATTACGCAAGATGATAGCCATATTTTCTGCCGCCAAGACCAAATAGAACAAGAGATTGATATTCTTATGGCTGCTGCCCGCGAATTATACGAAACCGCAGGCATGAAGCTCCGTGTCCGATTATCATATCGCGACGATAGTGATGCTTACCTGGGTAGCACAGAACTTTGGGAGTCTGCGCAAAGCCAGCTGAAGAGGGCCGTCGAGGCTAACGGACTTGAGTACTTTGAAGAAGAGGGCGAGGCTGCCTTTTACGGCCCTAAGATAGACTTCACTGCTACCGACGCCATTGGGCGTGCTCATCAGCTCGCCACAGTTCAGCTCGACTTTGTACAGCCCGAGCGCTTTGAGCTTGAATATGTCGATGATAAGGGTGAAAAGCAGGCGCCTGTGATGATTCACTGTGCGCTGCTGGGCTCTATCGAGCGCTTCTTGAGTGTTTACATTGAGCATACAGCCGGTAAGTTCCCAGTTTGGTGCGCTCCTGAGCAGGTACGTATCATTAGTGTTAATCAAGAGCAGACAACGACTGATTTTGCTCAGAAGATCGCGGATGAGGCTAAGGCACTCGGGCTGCGAATCTCTATCGATAACGACAATGAGTCTGTTGGAAAGAAAATTCGTGCTGCCGAGCTTTGGAAGGTCCCATACACACTTGTTATTGGCGACAAGGAAATTGAAACAGGCGAGGTTACTCCTCGAATCCGCCGCGATATGGCAGTGAGCGACCAGGTGCAATCACGTACTGTTGATGAATTTCTAAAGACAGTGGCTCACGAGGCTAAATCTCGTGTGTCGCGAACTTCGTTGTAGGAGGTAAGGGCGATGTCACGTGTGGATGCAGAGTTTGCCCAGCGAGTATATGAGCTTGTTGCGCAGATACCGCAGGGCAGGGTAATGACCTATGGCCAGATTGCTGCTTTGTGTGGTGCTGCTTGGGCTGCGTGGGAGGTGGGTCAGATAGCCAATCATGGACCGAGCGAGTTGCCATGGCAGCGAGTAGTTAATAAACAGGGCGGGCTGGCTCGTGGCTGGCCAAATGGTGGTGTCGAGGCGCATCGTGCTGCTTTAGAAGCGGATGGTGTGGCTGTTAGTGATGACTTTACAGTTAACGTAGGTGAGCTATTGTGGAACCCCAGCCAAACAACTCTCCTTTAGTCGTTATAGTGGGTGAGACGGCATCTGGCAAAACAGCTCTTGCTATTGCAATTGCAAAGCAGTTTGGCGGTGAGATTATTGCTGCTGACTCACGAACCATCTACAAGAGCCTGGATATAGGAACCGCTAAGCCAACTACAGAGGAGCAGGACGGGGTTCCTCACCATATGCTGAGTGTTGTCGAACCATCGCAGTCTTACTCTGCTGCTGATTTCAAGCAAAGTGCTTTGAGTATAGCTCATGACATATGGTCAAGAGGTAAGCTTCCAATTGTGGTGGGTGGCTCTGGCTTGTACATTGATGCGCTTCTTTACGATTTTGACTTTGGTTCTCAACCCGACCCCATACGGCGAGATCGACTCCAGGGTTTAACTGTCGCCCAGCTGCAGCAAGAATTACGAGATAAAGGGATCCCAATGCCAGAGAACGAGCAGAACCCGCGCCACCTTATACGAGCTATAGAGAACGAAGGTGTTATTAGCCAGCCTCGAGTCTTACGACCTAACACGCTTGTTATTGGCTTGGTAATTGATCGCGATGCGCTGCGTGACAAATTGCGTCGCCGTGTTGCGTCTATGATTGACACGGGATTCGTGGGTGAAGTGCGAAGTGCTGCAAAAAAATATGGCTGGGACGCCCCAGGATTACAGGCTCCAGGATACAAAGCCTTTAGGCCGTACATTGAAGGTGTTCAAGATTTGGAAGCAGCGAGTGCACAATTTGTGCAAAATGATCTCAAGCTAGCCAAGCGTCAGCGCACATGGTTTAAGCGAAACAAAAGTATTCACTGGGTTTCTAAACAGGCTGAAGCTGTAGAGTTAGTGACAACATTTCTGAACAAATAATACTTATAGTTCTGTATAAGTTTGCTACAATAGAACCATGATTGAGCAATTGTTTGGATCAAAAACGAGGGTAAAGCTACTGCAATTATTTTACAGTAACCCAAATCGCTCATTTTACGTCCGTGAAATTACACGAAAGATAGACGAACAAATTAATTCAGTCCGCCGAGAGCTGGCCAACCTTCTGAATGTTGGCATTATCGTCTCGGATAACACAAACAATAAGCTGTACTATGAAGTAAACCAAGAATTCGAGTACTATAGACCGCTTAAGGAAATCTTCGGGAGCGCTGATAGTAAGCCAGCTGCTAAAAAAACGACTGGCACAAAAACGACTGGTTCGTCAGATGTGGACAAGCTCAAGGGTCTTGGAAATGTTGAGCTTGCCATTTTGACAGGTCAATTTACGCGAGATGAAGCAAGCGGTGTTGATTTGCTTGTTGTTGGTGACGTAAATCAAAACTCACTGCAAAAATATGTCACCGAACTCGAGGCAAAAGAAGGTAAGGAGATACGCTACGCCCATATGGCTGCTCGTGAGTTTGAATATAGGCGCCAGATCAAAGACCGATTTATTACCACCTTACTTGAGTCAAAGAAGCAAATTCTTGTTGATAAAAACAGTATTTTGTAGCACATCCAGAGAGGAGTAGTTTTATGGATATACAATTTTACGGCGCAAACGCCATTACACTAACGACCAAACAGGCTCGTGTTCTGATTGATGATAATCTTGTAGAGTTGGGCGGTAAGTCTCCGGCTAAACCTGACGACATCGCATTATTTACGGCTAATCACGAAGAGCCTACCGTTGCTCCAAAGATCATGATCGACCAGCCTGGTGAATATGAAGTGTCGGGCGTTGCAATATACGGTATCGCAGCACGCGCACATATGGACGAGCAGGGCAAAAAGACGGCCACAATGTACAAGCTGGTGGTAGATGACCTAAAAGTGCTTGTAACCGGCCATATATACCCAGAATTGACTGACAAGCAGCTTGAACAGATCGGTATGATTGATATTATGATTGTGCCAGTCGGTGGTAACGGCTATACACTTGATGGTGTGGGCGCGATGAAGCTCATAAAGAAAATTGAGCCAAAGATGCTTATCCCGACAAATTACGAAGCAAAGGGTCTAAACTACCCAGTGCCGCAGCAGCCATTAACTGACGCACTCCGTGCTATGGCATTCGAGCCAAAGGAAGCGGTTTCTAAGCTGAGAGTAAAGTCATCAGAGCTGTCTGATGCTATGCAGCTTGTTATCCTGGAAGCATAAGCTCCCAAAGACAAAATAAAAAAACTGCCTCGCTCAGGCAGTTTTTTTATTGAAATCAAGTATTTCGACTAGTTTTCAGCAGTTGCAACAGCAGTTTGCTTGCCAGTAGCGTCAAGTAGGCCCTTTTTCTTCAGGGTGCGGATGGCGTGTGCGCTAACTTTGAGCTTAACTTTCCTGCCGTCTACGATGATAGTCTTGGTCTGTAAGTTTGCATTCCAGACTTTCTTGGTGTGGCGCTGCGAGAAGCTAACGTTGTTTCCAAACTGCTTGCCTTTGCCGGTGATATCACATGTGCGCATTATTTCAATTCCTTCTCTATATTCAAGGATATATTTTATAGGTTTTTAGTCAAAACGTCAATATGGCACACGTAATTTACAGGGAGGCTGGTATACTATAAGCATGTTTACGGGATTTACAGCTTTTGATTTGGTAGTTTTGGTCATTTCTCTGTTCGTTTCACTGGCTTGCCACGAGGCGATGCATGCCTATGTTGCACACGCTCTTGGCGATGATACTGCTCATCAAGAGGGAAGGATAACGCTCAATCCTTTTAAGCACGTCGATATCTTTACCTCTGTTTTGTTGCCTTTTGTGCTCATTCTTTTGCATTTGCCGCCATTCTTTGCCGCCAAACCAGTCCCATTTAACCCTAGTCGTATTCGTTTTGAAGAATTTGGCGTAGCGCTCGTAGGCCTAGCGGGTCCACTGACAAACTTGGTACTGGCTATTGCGGCAGCCCTCTTCATTCGCCTGTCTGGTGGTGCTACGGGAACCGAAGTGTACCAAGCGCTGTCAGTATTTATTCAGGTCAATCTCGGATTTTTTGTCTTTAACATGATCCCATTTCCTCCGCTTGATGGCTCGCGCTTGCTCTATGCTTTTGCGCCTGACCCACTACGCAAGCTAATGGAGACAGTAGAATCCATGGGATTTTTAACGATAATTATTTTTATGCTTATTTTCTTCCCATTCTTTAGTCCGGCCATCGCAAATATTACCACGTCTATCTATACATTTTTGCTTCGCTAAATACCGTGTTACCGGTATAATATGCTCGGGCTGGGTCTTAAAAGTCATCGAATGATTATCTGTTATTCATTTGATCGGGAATCTTAAATCTGTAGAGACCGTGGTTTCTACGTGCGGATACCCACCTGGATTTCACCAGGTACATCATCAGGGCTTACCCAGTCCTTTTTAGTTTCGGGGTGTGGCGCAGTTGGTAGCGCGTACGGCTGGGGGCCGTGAGGTCGCAGGTTCAAGTCCTGTCACCCCGACCAAGCAGAAAAGATTTAGTAATAGTCTTTTCTGCTTTTTATTTACACTGGTAAAAGTGGTGCGGCCATCTCTATAAAACGATGTCGCACAATATGACCGTAAACACAGGCATGCTATACTAATTCTACAAATCACATAAAACAAACAGAACTAAAATGAAATCATTAAAAATTGACCACTACACAGCGCAGCGAGTTATCCAGAGCGTGGATGTTCCACTTTGGTTGGGCTACGATAATAAGCATGTCGGCGTAGGCGATATCCTACAAATAATAGATAAAGTAGATCCTCAGGATCCAAAAAGCTGGCAGCCGTTAGGAACTCGTGGTGTCCGAAGCGTTGTCGAGAAAAGGCTCGTTGATCTTACGCCTGATGAAATGAATGAGGCTTTTGGCATGCGATCACAGCAGGACGTCGTGGCATTTCTTCAAAAACACCTAGGGCCACAGGCATCAGACCAAACCGCAATTACACTTGCGTATCTCGAGGAGCCTCGAGAACAAGATGTTTCTAATGACGAAGAGCACCAGCCTGTTATAAAGTCCGGCGGCGGTATTGAACTCAAAGTTTTTGCAGATGGAGGGTCTCGTGGTAATCCGGGGCCGTCTGCAAGCGGGTATGTTGTTATGTCCATGGCAGATGAGGTACTTGAACGAGGTGGAGTATACCTTGGAGTTACAACGAATAACCAGGCAGAATATAGGGCACTCAAGTTGGCTCTTGAGGCGGCGATGCGCCACCAGGCGCGTACGGTGCACGTCTATATGGATAGCATGCTGGTGGTCAACCAGATGAAAGGCGTGTTTAAGGTTAAGAATCGTGATCTGTGGCCAATCCATGATGCAGTCAAGGAACTCTTGACACAATTTAAGCAAGTCAACTTTACCCATGTACCAAGAGAGTTAAATAAGGACGCCGATCGTGCAGTTAATGAGGCTCTTGATGATGCCCTCAAGCATAACCATCCACAAACAGAGTAAGAGATGGTATAATAAAGCGGCCAGATCATCTGCTGATCGCTTGCTTTATGCAAGAGGAAAGTCCGGGCAGTATAGAGGAAGGTAGTTGCTAACGGCAACCGGAGGAAACTCTAGGGAAAGTGCCACAGAAACAATACCGCTGGGCCGCAAGGCACGGCAAGGGTGAAAAGAGTGGGGTAAGAGCCCACGGTTTATGACGGTGACGTCGTAAAAGGGTAAACCCTACCTGCTGCAAGGAGATGATACCATGCGGGCTTTTGGCCCGGGTACCTCTGCCGGTATTCATCATAAAATCCGCTTGATCTTGGTGGCGACACTAGGACTAGATAGATGATCAGCTTTAACAGAACCCGGCTTATCGGTGGTCTGGCATAAAAAAACCGTCTCCTTGGAGACGGTTTTTTGTAATAAGGAATAAGAAGAATTACTTCTCGGCAGCCTTAACGACTGCGGCAAAAGCCTTAGGTTCGCTTGTTGCAAGTTCGCTCAAAACTTTGCGGTCAAGCGTGATGTTGGCCTTCTTAAGACCGGCGATCAACTTGCTGTAAGTTGTGCCGTTTTCACGCGCACCAGCGTTAATGCGTGCGTTCCACAATTCGCGGAAGGTACGCTTGCGGTTGCGGCGGTCGCGATATGCAAAGGTCAACGCCTTAGTAATCGCTTGTTTTCCGCGCTTTACGCTAACGCGGTTAGCGTGAGTCATACCTTTAGTGGCCTGACGGATTTTTACGTGCTTACGATGAGTAGCAACGCCTCGTTTTACGCGCATCTATTAGGCTCCCAAATTCAACTTAATGGCTTTAGTATTAGCTCCCGAGAGAGTATCGAGACCTGCGAGCTTACGCTTGCGGGCTGCACTCTTCTTCTGGAGGAAGTGGCCGCGGTATGAGTGACGAACGCGCACTTTACCATTCTTGGTCAAGCGCACGCGGTCTTTCGTACCACTATGCGTTTTTAGCTTTGGCATGACTGCTCCTTATTACAAAATTTAGCTGTTTTCCGGCAAATTGTGGTGTCTGATCCACAATAATTGTATCACCGAAGTCAGCGATAACTTTTTCAGCAAGCTTGAACCCTAGTTCTTTGTGAGCAAGTTCACGTCCGCGGTAAAAGATCGTAATCTTTACCTTGTGACCGTTTTCGAGAAAGTCAGTGACTTTCTTCATTTTGACACCGAGGTCATGCTCACTAATTTTGAGTCCAAATCGCATTTGCTTAACTTCGAGCATCTTGGCGTTGCGTTTGTTCTTTTGCAACTGCTTAGTACGCTGGTAGTTAAATTTGCCCCAGTCGACAATTTTAGCGACCGGAGGATTTGCATCTGGTGAAATTTCAACGAGATCCAAATCTTGCTCTTCTGCGATCTGCAAAGCCTCATTGCGTGTAAGAATGCCTAACTGGCGACCGTCTTGGTCAATTACGCGCAACTGAGGTGCCCGAATATCTTGATTCAGGCGTGTATGCTTGCTGATAGATATCTCCTTTAATATAGTGTTGACGCCGATATTGTAACAGATGCTGAAACAGGGGTCAAGTTTGGGGGTCCTGTCAGTGGCCAAATTTATGCTGCCTATATTGTAGCGCCTCCGAAATATGACTGGCTTCTATGCTATCCGAGGCAGCAAGATCTGCGATAGTGCGAGCTACCTTTACCGTTTTAATGTAGCTTCGTGCCGAGAGGCTAAGGGTTTGCATGGCGTGGTCAAGTAACGCCTTTGCTTTGGGCGAAATATCGCTTGTCTTCCTAATGTCGGCGTTCGTCAGTTTGGCATTTATATATAGTTGGCCCTGCCGCTTATATTGTCGGCTGCGAGCTTTGGCGATAAGTTTTTTGGTTTGCGCTACTGACTCGTCAGAAGCGCCAGTGCTTAGCAGGGAATGGGGCGGTACGGCATCAACGTGCACATGGAGGTCGATACGATCTAAGATCGGCCCTGATAGTTTCTGATGATAGCGAGCTATTTGCGCAGCGCTGCACGTACATGCTTTTTCGGAGCCAAAATAGCCACAAGGGCAAGGGTTTGCTGTTGCGGCTAGTATGAAGCTCGCAGGGTATTCTACGCGCCGCTGAGCGCGCGATATTACTATCGTGCCACTCTCGAGTGGCTGGCGTAGTGCTTCAAGGGCATCACGCCTAAACTCCGGCATTTCGTCCAACATAAGTACGCCGTGGTTGCTCAGGCTAATCTCACCGGGCGACATTGCGGGTCCGCCGCCACAGAGTGATACGGTGCTGGCCGTATGATGAGGCGTTCGTAGTGGTCGCTTTGTAACAAGGTTATCGTATTGAACAGTTGTGAGGCTGTGCAGGTGAGTCGCCTCCAATATTTCTGCGTGACTCATTGTGGGTAATAATTCTACGAGCGCTTTGGCTAGCATGCTTTTGCCGGTCCCGGGTGGGCCGCTCAGTAATATGTTGTGGCCTCCTGCGGCTGCTATAACCAGCCCACGCTTAGCATGTTCTTGGCCGATGATCTCCTGTAGGCCACCATCAACGGAATCATAATTGTATTCAGCTATATGCTCATTGGATTGCAAATAGTTGGGCGCGCTGCTCGTAAGTGAAACATACAACTCCCTTAGAGTTCCGATAGGTACTATATGTATGTCAGGTACGAGCATTGCTTGAGGTACGTTATCCTTAGGGATGAAGAACGTTTTCTTGCCGAGCTTACAGCCGCTCAGTATCTTCCCAATAAGACCTCTCACTGGACGTATTTGACCGTCAAGCCCGATCTCGCCGAAGTAAGCTGACGCATTATGTTGTATATTTTTCTTCAATTTGCCATCTGCCTGCAGGATAGAAATAGCGATTGCAAGGTCAAAATTTGAACTATCTTTTGGTACGTCCGCTGGTGCGAGATTTATGGTGACTCGCTTTTTGGGCAATGATAAACCACTCGCAGTAAAAGCGCTACGAAGCCGCTCACGTGCTTCATCAATTGCTTTATTACCTAGTCCCACAATTACAATAGCGGGTAGGCCATTAGTGATCGTGCACTCGACATCGACTAGAATTCCGCCATTGCCATGGCTCATGATTGTTTGAACGTGTTGCATGGCAAGAAAGTATGCCTACCTGCCACAAAAGTAAAGACCTCGTGTAGTACACGAGGTCTTTAGGTATAAGTATTATTTTGATTTTCGTTTCGCGTTCTATTTTTGCTACTAACGGTGTTGGTTTTTTATAGAGAACAACGGCTTGCGAGAAGCCGTTGTTGCGAAAGTCGTTTTTGTTTTTGAGCACTTTTTTTATTCAAGTGCTACAGTAATAGTATTAGTTGTTTGGGGGACTGTCAATAACAATTATGCTTAATTTAAGAAAAAGCTGTGCATAACTTTTTAACAGATTGAAATTACTCTTGTGCCCTAAAAATAATGAGCAACTAAATGCTTATGCTATTGACATAATGGGCATTTTGAGGTAGTCTAAATACAGTAAGTTACAAAAACAAAAACTTACCTTAACAACTCAAAGATAACGTCCTCTTTGCCCTAAAGGCAGATAGGGCGGTCAGTCAAACCAAAGGATGCAAGCGCTTACTATTTTCTATCGGGCGGATTTGCTCCAGCGGTTCTTAGTGCCACAAGGGATTTCCTCTTGTGGCACTTTTAATGTGCGAGGTACAATTAGTCTAATGAAACAAAACAAGATTCCGGCAATACTCATTGGTTCACTTATTGGCCTTGTTATTTTTGTTACGTGTACTAATCCCGCAAAACTCAGCTCATTTTTACTTATAGCTCCATTTGCTTTGATATTTAGTGCTTTGTGGGGCGGCGGCTTCTTGTTGCTGCGTAAGTTTGATATTTCACGCTTCAGAAGCTCCCGGCTTGCACTGCTTGTCGCAGGAGTGCCGGTTGGTCTTATGCTGCTGCAGTCAATAGGGCAGCTTACCATCCGCGATTTCATTACCATTTTGGCGTTCTTTGCGATTGCCTATTTCTACATTGCACGGCTAACAGCGCCACGATCTGAGTAGAACCCGCAAAAACAGTAGTGATTTGTGCTAGAAGTGGTATAATAAATAGCAAAGTATGAGTCCACAAACTAACGACACACCGGGTTTGAATTTGCCCCAGCCATCATTAGATAGCCAGGTAACTGCGCCAGCACCATTGCAGGCGCCAGCTTCTGTAGCTCCTGCATTCCAACCACCAGTGGTGCAGGTGCCTACTCCGCAAACACACCAGCAGTTCGTGTCTATGCCTCAGGATTTGGCTCTGGTGCCGCAAAATTCTGTAGCGGCTCAGCTATCACCGCAGCAAACCCTAGCCTCTGCGAATGATCCTTCGCAGTCTGTGCAAAGCGAAGCTCCCGACGAAGGCGACGACGCTCTTGATGCAGAATGGGTTGCCAAGGCAAAAGCTGTTGCTGACCAAAACCGTCTTGATCCCTTTGTTGCAAGTAATGCGCTTAGTCAGCTAAAGGCAGATTATATGCAGCAGCGATACGGTAAAACTATTAAAGTAAATAATCGCACATAATGATTGGTCTCCTTTTTCTTTTGGTTCTCTTAATTACAACCGGTGCTGTCGCAGCTCCGCTTATTTATATGCGTAACAAGGACCGAATGCGCGACTTAAAGAATTATGAACGCGGGCTAAAGATGGTTCCGTTTTTAATTCACTTGCCACCACCAAGTGAGGACAACGAAGGCACCGGGCGTGATGTTCGTGATGTGACAGAAGAAAATATTTCTAAAGCACAGATCATCTACAACATTATTGCCAGTACAGTACAGGAGAGTAGTAAAGAGACGAAACTGTATGGGCAGCGCCAGTTTGCTTTTGAGATTATTGGTAATAAGGGCTTTGTGCACTTTTACGCTGCAGTACCGCTTTCACTTGTTGAAGTAGTTAAACAGGCAATCGTAAGTGCGTATCCAGCGGCACGACTTGAAGAGGCCGCTGAGCACAATATATTTAACCCAATGGGTAAGCTGTCTGGAGTTACGGGCGGTGAGCTAAAGTTAAAAGAAGATTTTGCGTATCCAATTGCAACATATCAAGACTTAAAGCGTGACGCTATGGAGGCTTTGCTAAATGCCATGTCCACTCTTGACCAGGAGGACGGCGTTGGCATTCAGATCTTAATGCGTCCTGCTGAAAAAGAATGGCGTAAGAAGGCCAGTGAAGTCGCGAGCAAGAAGCGCAAGGGTGAGGATAAGAGTAAGAAGGGTGCTGAACAGCTCTTAAGTATTGGCAAGGACGTTGCGACTGCATTCGTAAAACCGCCAGAATCTAAAGATGATAAGAAGGATGATAAAAAGAAAGACCTTTCTAGTCTTGATCAGGCTATCATTGATTCCATTGAAGATAAGACTCGATACCCGGGCTACGAGGTGCTTATTCGTATTGTAGTCTCGTCAAATATCTCGCATCGTTCGCAAGCTATTTTGAACAATATTGTTGCATCATTTTCGCTTTTTGATGCGCCAGGGAAAAACGGTTTCAAGTTTTCTGCAGCCAAAGATACTGATGAATTTGTGATGTCGTATATACTACGATTATTCCCTGCAACAGAGAAGAAAATGATCCTTAACGCTGTTGAGCTTGCCACTATTTTCCATTTTCCTGAACAAAAGAGCATACCAACATCGCAGCTTGAGCGACAGGGATCTAAGCAGGTAGACGGTCCTCGAAATATACCTGATGAGGGTCTATTGCTTGGATACAATATTTTCCGTGGCGTCAAAAAGCCTATACGACTTGGCATACAAGACCGGCAGCGCCACATGTATGCCGTTGGTCAGACCGGTACCGGTAAGTCTACCTTCCTTGAGAACCTTGCATTCCAGGATATGCTTATGGGCAACGGCTTTGCATTTGTTGATCCGCACGGTGATGTTGCGGAGCGGCTAATGGCACTGGTGCCAAAAGAACGCACGGAAGATGTTATCTACTTCTGTCCATCAGATACTGATTACCCAATGGGCTTGAATCTATTTGAATATCAAACAAGCGATCAAAAAGACTTCCTGATTCAAGAAGTCCTGAACATGCTGTACAAACTTTACGACCCCCAGCATCAGGGCATCATGGGTCCACGCTATGAACACCTATTCCGCAATGCCGCATTGACTGTTATGGCTGATCCGAATGGCGGCACCTTTGTCGATATTCCAAAGCTATTTCGTGACCCAGAATTCGTGAAGGAAAAACTTAAGTACGTAAAGGATCAGAACGTAATCGAATTTTGGCAAAAAGAAATGCCACAGTCGCAGCGTTCAAACGAGTTTGGTGAGGTTGTCAGCTGGTTTGTTAGTAAGTTTGGCGCCTTCTTATCTAACGAGATGATGCGCAATATTATTGGCCAGACAAAGAGCGCTTTTGATCTTCGCGACATCATGGACAACAACAAGATTTTGCTCGTTAACTTAAGTAAGGGTAAGACTGGTGAGCTTAACTCAAAGCTGCTGGGTATGATTTTCGTTATGAAATTCCAAGCCGCTGCTATGAGTCGTGCTGAAATTCCCGAAGATCAACGAAAGGATTTCGCACTGTATGTCGATGAGTTCCAGAACTTCTCAACTGACTCATTTGCGACTATTTTGAGCGAAGCTCGTAAATATCACCTGAACCTTATTGTTGCCAACCAGTTTACAACGCAGCTAACTGACGAAATCCGTGAAGCAGTCTTTGGTAACGTGGGTACTATTGTGGCATTTCGTGTAGGTGATCATGACGTTGATTCTCTAGCAAAATATTTTGCTCCTACCTTTGACGGAAGCGACTTGCTGCGTGTACCTAACCATAACACAGTCGTCCGTACGCTTATTGGCGGTGTTCCAACTAATCCATTTAGTATGTCAACGATACCGCCACTTGGTTCGCCGAATTACAAACTTGCTGATGCATTAAAGCAGCTTTCAGCGGCTAAGTATGGTCGCCCAAAGAATGCGGTAGAGAAGGAGATCTTTGCGCGCCTGGCAACTGCGCCGGCAGCACCAAAGCCAGCTGCTCCGCAAAGGCCTCCTATGCCCCAGGCTCCTGCCTTTGGCCAGCCTGCTGGTGGCTATGGCGCCCCACGCCCTATGGCGCAGCCTAGTCCGTTTGGAGCCGTGCCGCAGCAGGCGCCAGCGCCAATGCCTAGTCGCGGTGGATCATTTCTTGACGAGTGGATGACGAAGCGCAACCAACCAGCGCCAGCCCAACCACCACGTCCATTCAACGCGAACCCTCCAACCGCGCCAGCGATTTCGCATCATAGTGGTGCATATGCTGGACAGCCGTTCACTCAACACGCCCCTGTGCCTGCCACTCCAGCGCCAGTACCTGCTGCCACTCCAAGGAACATTTCAAGCAACGCCCTAGAGCAGGCAGAGGTTAATACGATTGCTTCAAATCTCAAACATGACCTTATCCATCCGGCGTCAATAAATACACCACAGACTATGGTGCCTCAGCACGTACAGTCAAAGCATGAGCCTCACCAGCCGGCCGCAGCAAAGAACGTAGCATCTGAGCAGGCAAGCAGGCCCGTTGAGCCTCAGCCTCATTTACCGAAGCCCACCGAAGATAAGCCTCATATTGCGTCGGCAACAAAGCACGTTGACCAGCAGGCTCCTGTAGCGCCAGAGCGGCCAACAGAATTAAAGCTGCCTAAGACGCCTGAGAAGCCCGCCGGAGAGATCCCATTGCACGAACATGGCCCTGAAGACACTATCTTTATCGACCAAGATGGTAACCTCCGTTCACGCGACAAAGCCTAAGGGGTGCGCCATTTGCTAAATGCCATTTTGTAACCTATAATAATGAGTAAGTGGGTTAAATTCTACATCTAATAGGTCAAGAGGGTGATTTAGAAGTGGCTAAACAACAAAAAGATTATTCAGCAGATCAGATTCAAGTTCTTGAAGGTCTGGAGCCAGTACGCAAGCGTCCTGGAATGTACATCGGTAGTACTGATGTTACTGGTCTCCATCACCTTGTATGGGAAATTGTCGATAATGGTATCGACGAAGCATTGGCGGGGCACGCTACGAGCGTTAGCGTAACTATCCTTGCGGATGGTGGTGTTAAAATTGACGACAACGGGCGTGGTATCCCGACTGATATCCATCCAAAGACAGGCAAGAGCACGGTGGAAACGGTGCTTACTGTTTTGCATGCCGGGGGTAAATTTGGCGGCGGAGGCTACAAAGTCTCAGGTGGTCTTCACGGCGTAGGCTCGAGTGTTGTAAACGCTCTGTCGGAGCACTTCCTTATTGATGTGCATCGTGACGGTAAGGTATTCCACCAAGAATATAAAACGGGTGTCCCTCAGGGCGACCTTAAGGTGACTGGCAAATCAAAGCGCACTGGCACGATCATTACTTTCTATCCAGACGCAAGCATCTTCGAAACAGTGACCTTTAACTATGAGACGATTCTTGACCGTTTACGTCACGCAGCATATCTCACAAAAGGCATTAGAACTTCACTTACAGACGAACGAACAGGCAAGCGATACGGATTCTATTTCGAAGGTGGTATCAAATCGTACGTTAAGCAGCTTAACCTTGGCAAAGATGTCGTTGATGACGATGTTTTCTATGCCGACAAGATGGTTAAAGACGCACAGATTGAAATTGCAGCTCAGTACACCGATAGCTATACAGAAACGATCAAGCAGTTTGCGAATAACGTCTTCAACCCTGACGGCGGTAGCCACTTAACTGGTTTTCGTGCTGCATTGACGCGTGTTGTTAATGAATATGCCCGCAAAAATGGACTCCTCAAAGAAAAAGAAGAGAATTTAACAGGTGAAGATTGCCGTGAAGGCCTTACGGCGGTTATTTTGGTAAAACTTCCCGATCCTCAGTTCGAAGGTCAGACTAAAAACAAGCTTGGCAACCCTGAAATCCGCGGATACGTAGAACAGGTGATGACCGAGTACTTCAACTATTACCTCGAAGAGCATCCAGCCATTGCTAGGAAGATTATTGGCAAGGCGCTATTGGCTGCCCGTGCTCGTAAGGCAGCGCGCGCAGCGCGTGAGAACATTATCCGTAAAGGTGTTCTTGAGGGTTCGAGCATGCCAGGTAAACTTGCTGACTGCTCAAGCAAAGATCCTAAGAATTCTGAGATCTACCTCGTAGAGGGTGACTCGGCAGGTGGTTCGGCTAAGTCTGGTCGCGACAGCAAGACCCAGGCAATCTTGCCACTTCGTGGTAAGGTGTTGAACGTTGAGCGTGCTCGTCTTGACAAGATGCTTGCTAACAATGAAATCCTGAGCCTTATTAAGGCGTTGGGCGTTGGCATTGAGGACTCATTTGACCTTAACGGACTTCGCTATGACCGCATTATTATTATGACTGATGCTGACGTGGACGGTTCTCATATTAGTACTTTGTTGCTGACATTCTTCTTCCGATTTATGCAGCCAGTTGTCGATGCGGGTCATATATACCTTGCTAGGCCGCCGCTATTTGAGCTGGTTAAGCCAGGCCGTAAGTCAAGCGTATTCATTTACGATGAGGCAGAACTCGAAAAGGTCCTCGATGAGATTATTGCCAAGCGTCAAAAGGAAGGCATTAAAGTTGATCCTTCTTCGGAGCGCTTCCGCCAGGCCGGATTTATTGAGCAGAAACGCTACAAGGGTCTTGGCGAGATGGATGCTGAACAGCTCTTTGAAACGACCATGAACCCAGAAAAGCGTGTGCTTTCACAGATTAAAGTCGAAGACGCCGAAAAAGCAGATGCTATTTTTAACAAGCTGATGGGTACTGAAGTAGAGCTTCGCAAGAACTTCATTCAGACGCACGCCAAGTTTGTGAAAGATTTGGATATTTAATATGGATGACCAGATACCGATGGAGAATCAAGACGAAGCTTTGGATATTGAGCAACAATCCCCACTAGAAGGTGAGATTGTAGAACAGCAAACACACTCACGCCTTGTGGAGCGCCGTACTGTTGAAAACGTCATGGAAGATAGCTATTTGCGCTACTCAATGAGTGTTATCGTTTCTCGTGCACTCCCTGACGTCCGTGATGGTATGAAGCCTGTTCATCGCCGTATTTTGTACAGTATGAACAGTGAGGGCTTGCGCTCAAGTGCGCGCCACCGTAAGAGCGCCAACGTCGTTGGTTCTGTGATGGGTAAATATCACCCACACGGTGACTCTTCGATCTACGATGCGATGGTCCGCATGGCACAGCCATGGTCAATGCGCTACATGCTCGTTAACGGCCAGGGTAACTTTGGCTCAATGGACGGCGATCCGCCAGCAGCAATGCGTTATACCGAAGCAAAAATGGCGCACTTGGCTGATGAATTATTGGTTGATATCGACAAAGAGACAGTGGATTTCCGCGATAACTATGACGGTACCACCCAAGAGCCATCTGTATTGCCGGCTAAACTTCCAAACTTGCTCCTAAACGGCCAGCTTGGTATCGCTGTCGGTATGGCTACTAATATTCCACCGCATAACTTGGGTGAGCTAATTGATGCTACTGTGCATCAAATTGACAACCCAGAGGCGACGCTGGATGATCTTTTGCAGTTCATTCAGGGTCCTGATTTCCCAACGGGCGGTGTTGTGTATGGCCGTGATTCACTGCGTGCAGCATACGCAACTGGCCGCGGCGGTGTTGTTGTCCGTGGTATTGCAGAAATTGTTGAAGGCACCAAGGGCAAACACCAGATTATCATTACCGAAATTCCTTACGGTCTAAACAAAGCAAGTTTGATCGAAAAAATCGCCGATCTTTACAAAGAAAAGAAGATCACAGGCATTAGCGATCTTCGTGATGAAAGTGCTCGCGGTAACGTACGTATTGTCATCGACCTTAAAAAGGACGCGTATCCAAAGAAGCTCCTGAATCAACTGTATAAGTTGACGCCACTTCAAATGACATTCCACTACAATATGCTGGCACTTATTGATGGTATTCAGCCTCGTATTTTGGGTCTCCAGGATATTATTGGCGAGCACATCAAACACCGCCAGATCGTTGTTCGCCGCCGTACGGAATTCGAACTTCGTAAGGCTAAAGAGCGTGCACACATTTTAGAGGGTCTAAAGATCGCCCTTGATCATATTGATGAAGTAATCAATACAATCCGCTCAAGCGAAACAACCGAAGAAGCACAGGTTAACCTGATAGCTAAATTTGGTCTTAGCGAAATTCAGGCGAAAGCTATTCTTGCCATGCAGCTGCGCACCCTTGCGGGCTTGGAGCGCAAGAAGATCGAAGATGAATTGGCAGAGTTGCTCAAAACAATTGCCGAACTCGAAGCAATTCTCGCTGATGAAGCAAGGATCTTGGCAATTATTAAGGAGGAGTTCGCTAGCCTCAAGAAGCAATACGCTGATGAGCGACGTACTCGCATTGTAAAACAAGAGCTCGGCAAGCTGAGCGATGAAGACCTTGTTCCTGATGAGCAGGTTGTTGTGACGCTAACGAGCGCCAACTACATTAAGCGCAGCTCAGTTGCTGAATATAAAAAGCAGGGCCGTGGTGGTAAGGGTCGTCGAGGTATGACAACTCGCGAAGAGGACGTCATCGAACACGTCGTAAACGCAAGTACGCATGACTTCCTCCTATTCTTCACCAACAAGGGCCGCGTATTCCGCATTAAGACGTACGAAGTGCCAATGGCTTCTTTGAGTGCTAAGGGTATCGCTATCGTTAACTTGCTCCAGCTGCAGCCAGAAGAGACCGTAAGCGCAGTTATTAATGTGAATAAGCAAGACGGCAATGAAGGTGGTAACCTCTTTATGTGTACTGTTCGTGGCGTAGTCAAGAAGACTCCTTTTGAACAATACCAGAACGTTCGCTCATCTGGCCTTATCGCAATTAACCTTGATGATGGCGACGAATTAAAGTGGATTCGCATGACAAACGGCGACAACGAGGCTGTTATCTCTACTTCTCAAGGTCAAGCTATCCGTTTCCACGAACGTGATGTACGCCCAATGGGTCGCGTATCACGCGGTGTTCGGGGTATCCGCTTGCGCACAGGCGACCAAGTAATTGGTATGGATATTGTCCAGGCTGGCTCAAGCATCTTTGTTATAAGCCAAGCCGGCTACGGTAAGCGAACCAAGGTCGCCCAATTTACTGCGCACGCACGCGGTGGTGTTGGCATCCGTTCGGCGGTTGTTAACAGCAAGACCGGCAAGCTCGTAGGCGTAAAGACGCTCACGGGTGAGGACGACCAAGAAGTGATCATTGTATCTAGCCAAGGTCAGACTATCCGACTCGGCCTGAAGGACATACCTGAACTGGGCCGCGCAACACAAGGTGTACGCATTATGCGCCTTAATGATGGAGACGAAGTTGTCTCGCTCGCATTAGTCGATGCGGCAGGGGATGACGAAGAGGGTGAGCCTCTCGAAGACCAACCGCAAGCCTAGGCTGTAAAAGCGGCAAAATCGTAAAATAAACGCCACGAAATGTGGCGTTTATTTTTATTATTCAATAACCCAGTAACTGAAGTTGTAGGTAGCACCATTTGCACCACCAGCCGAAACGCCAAAGGCGGTCGTAAAAGTAGCTGCTGCGCTGCTGCTGACGTAAATTTGTCGAGCTGCAGAGGCGGCATCCGTCTTGCCTATAATGATAATTGACTTTGGTGTTGCGCTGTAAGCCTGGCTAAAGGTTATAGTAGCGCCACAGCTGCTCGCTGTGCCTCCTGAGCCAGTGGTTATGCTAAATGACCCAGCCATATCAGTCGAGCCCGCCGTAACAGCGGATAAGGGGCTTGTTCCGCAGTTTGTGAGTGCACCTATTGTTGGTGCTGTCGTTTGGGATGTGCTGAAGTGCGCGTTGTTTAGCGCCAAGCTGGCGAATGCGCTTCCGGAACCCGTGATGCTAATTTTTTTTGTAGCCGAATCTGCCACGAAAAAGGCAACACCCGAGCTATTCTGAAGCTGAAATGCATCTACTACATCTGTTGGGGGTTTGACTATAACGCTGCCTGCTGTGCCGGTGCCATTACGGGCGCCACCTTGAAGCAGCAGGTCGCCTCCATCGTTATTCGTGTCGCTACCACCCTGACCAGCATGAATCGCGAGGTCGCCACCAACGCCCGAACTTGCTGTACCAACGCCCCATATGGCGGTTGCGGCTGAGGTTATGGTCAGCGCACCACTCGTCGTACTAAGGGATGAAGCGGCATTGCCGGTCATATTCAGTGTCCCCCCATTAATTACCGTAGCGGCCGCTCCGCTCTGAATACTTACGCCGCTCCCACCTCTAATGGTAGTAGCGCCAATCTGATTGAGATTACCGATGGTAATTACTTTTGCGTTCGTGCTGCCAAGGTCGATTGCGGAGATGGCCGTTCCTGAGCTCAAGTCTGTAATACTGACGTCGTCGAAGTAATGTACCTCACCAGCTGCTCCTGTGCTACTCTGCATTCGAAAAGATACCGAGGTTGAGCCTGCTGGAGCTGGAGCTGTTAATGTCATCTCAGTCCACCCTGTGGTGCTGTCTACGGCGGGGGTGAAGGAAGTGGTAGTATTGGCGCCTTGCCAAACTATAGAAGCATTGATCGTGCGGGGTGTACTGGCTGCCCGTATCCAGATACTGAAGTGATATTGGTGACCTGGTGTTACTGTTGTACCTGGCAGTACTTCAATAATGCCCCAGAATGCGCTACTCGGGGTGACCTGGAGGCTCTGTGAGCCGCTATGCGCTTGTGCGGTAGTGCTTGCTAGGGAAGTATTGAACCAGTCTTGCATGGCATCAAGGCCACTTTCAAATGTCTTGTCTTCGACAACTTCACCATCAATGACCCCTGAACCACTATCAATGGATATATTGCCCGAGGCTGTTGTTGAGGAATTGCCACTGCTAATCGATATCGATCCAGTTATGCCAGCCGAACTTCCGGTGGCTATAAGTATGTTGCCCGTTCCTCCTTGAATGGTTGTGGCGCTACTGCCTGAGCCTGAGCCTAAACTTACGGCATTCGTACCGCTTGTTGCCACTTGTAGCGTTGTGCCATTCTGCTGAATCAGTGAATTTCCCAGTGAATTGTTACTGGTGAATAATGCTAGATTGCCAGCAGTTCCCGATAGCGCCAGACTACCAGAGGTGGAGTTGAAGATATTAGTGATCGTAGAACCACCAGTGGAGACGTTTGATATGGTATTTATCGTAGGGCCAGATCCGCCCTGGAGTAATATGAACTGAGCGCCATCAAAGTACCGCATCTGTTTACGGTCTTTGTCAAAGTAGAGCTGGCCTGCAATGGGGGCCTTTGGCTGTTCGGAAGGCGACAGGGTGAGCCCACTACTGATAGCTACCTGGCCACGTACTTTCAGTATCTGAGCGCCGAGTGTTGAGCTTGAACTTATCTCTTTGAGGGGTAGACGGATTTCATTGAAATCACCTGCCTGTAGGGGTGTTGAGGCTTGCCGCTGAAAAAAGAAGAAGGCCCCGCCTATGAGCAGGATGAGAATGGCGAGCCCCAGAAAAGATACTTTTGTGGCAGTTCCGACGGATTTTTTTTGTTCAAAAACGAGCTCATCCCTCTGTAGCGTAAGAGATGTATCTGGTGATGGCTGATTTGGGCCATATGTAAGGCTGGTCTCTGGGCCGCTCAGAGAGTTTCCCTGATCAAGCCCCGATCCTTCAGAAGGATTTATCATTTTTTGTCTTTGTTTTTAGGATCTAACTGAATTTTACAACAAGCACAAGCGTTTCACAAGAGAAGCCCATCTTAAGACTATATGGTTAAGATTAGGTAGCTCGCCAATAGAGAGCTACCAACAACCGCAAGAGATATGGTGATTACTTGGTAAAGACCCCGCCTGATGGCGCGGGCGGCAAGGGGATTGCGGCCTAGTGATGTCATTGCTGAACGCGTGGATGTATAGACAAGAATAATTGTCGTCACAAAGCCCAGCATGAGCAGGGCGCTACAGATTAATACGCGCGCCAGCGATACTGGCCCACCAGCAATGCTGTTAGCTGTATTTTGAATAATGGGCGGGAGAAGGTCGTTTCCAGATGGCTGGTATGCGGCGATGCCAATCTGGGTACGCACATGGCCTATATGTATTGAATGATGCTTTCCATTGCGATC